>Ga0075425_100002377_pt1 | contig 18855 bp, 14 predicted proteins | sample SoiMethybrSBSTD4_FD_75300 | JGI IMG/M metagenome (GOLD analysis project Ga0075425, IMG submission 75300) | Bulk soil microbial communities from a Populus tree surrounding site in Tennessee, USA - Soil MetaG P. TD hybrid SBSTD4 | ecosystem: Environmental > Terrestrial > Soil > Tree plantation... | reverse complement strand
ATCGACTCGCGTTGACGATGCGTCTATGTGAGTGACCGGCACCTCGGTTTTGTAGTTGTAGCCTTCCACTCTTATATCCTGCACGACGGAAAGGAGTGGCGGGGGCTCGGGAATCTGCTGACTCCAGGCGGAATCTTCTCGGCCATTTTTTCCAGGTGTGACCTGTAATTTTTCTGTCTCAGACGTGTTCCCCGTCTTTGTTTCCGTCCATCCCGACGGCGCATCGATGCGTGCGTCCAGGAATTCGCAGTCAATCCCTGCGCGACATTTCCGCTGCGTCGTAACAACACAGGGTTCCCCCGCGACCAGCGCGCCTTTATCAGCGATGGCAGAAATCGTTAGTCCGGCGGCAAGATTCAGCGAACGTTGCACTCTCTGCTCGGCGAGTTTCAATTCGTCGAGCAGGGGATCATTCGCCACCCAATGCGCGGCGTGGGATCCGCCTGGATAGAGAGACGCAATTTGTTGTGCAGCGCGTCCCAGGGACGTGGCCGCATCCTTCCATTGCAGGGAAAACGCCGACGCTCGAGCGGCAGCAATATCCTGTTCCGCGGATTTCAAAACCGGACAGAAGTACGCCGCTGCCCGGCAATTGGATCCTTCCGCGTCCCCAGCGACGGCGTGCAAAGAAGCAGCGAACGATCCGGGATCCGGCGCCGTGCCATCCTCCTTCTTTAGCGAGATCGGGCGACGGAAGAAAGGATTGCCGAAAAACACCGCCACGCCTTGCGTCTTATGGTTCGCGAAGGCGTCCATTCCAATTTCGCGCCAGGACTTGCCCCACAACGGAGAAATATCGTCCAAGGGGAGAACGTATCCCCGAGGTTTTTCGACTCCGCGTTCGAGGTCGAGGATCGCAACCGGATTTTGTTCGCTTCCCCATGCGCGCAGCCGTTCGTCTTGAAGCTGCTCGCGGAAAGCTTTTTCATCGGCCGCCAACGCGACCGCTTTCGGCGTCAAGAGGCCCGCGGCCTGGTGATGGCCATGCCCGCCGTGCACGTCGCCCCAGTTGTTGACGACAATGTTGGGGCGGAAGGTGCGGATCACACGCACCATGTCTTCCAGCACCTGGTCGCCCCAGACTCTTTCGGTTTCTTCGGGGGTTTTGGAAAAGCCAAAATCCTTGGCGCGAGTGAAATAGAGGTTCACTCCGTAGCCCCGCGTCGCGGCGAGTAGCTCCTGAGTGCGAATCAGGCCGAGTTGCGGAGCTTGTTCGGGGCCGAGTGCGTTTTGGCCGCCTTCGCCCCGGGTCAGCGAGAGCAGTGCTACGTCGGCATGCAAACCGCGCGCGAGATAGGTGAGGACTGCCGCGCTTTCGTCGTCGGGGTGCGCGGTGATGTATAAAATGCGCGTGGTCACTCGCGCGCTGTCGATAGCTTCAATCGTTTCGGCAAGACCGGGACCGGTGCCCGGAGCGGGAGGAAATTGCGCATAACTCCGCGCACAAACCAAGCTGAAAGTCACCGCCAGTGTAACCGAAATTTTTCGCATGCTGCTCCTGATTCTTGACGCTGTTCCATCTGACGCTTTCGAGCTCGGCGGCGTTACTTGACTTCACCATTCCACTTGCCACTTGCTTCTCCAATGGTCAACCCGGAGCGATTTGCGAACGGCCATTGCTTGCGGTCCTTGCTCCACACCAGAAACGCGACAATTCCTAACGCAATCTGCAGTAGTCCCCATTTTCGTGCCGGCCCGGTGTGCCAGAAAAGCCATGCCCATCCCGCCATCGTCAGCAAAGCGGGCACAGGATAAAGCCACATTTTGAACGGAAATTTATCCGGTCCCCATCTTCGCCGCAGCACCATCAATCCCGCTGTCTGTCCAATAAACTGCACGATCAACCGCACCGCCAAAATTCCCGCGATCGCAGTCTTCAAATTCAGAATCACGCTGAAGACGAAAGCCAGGCCCCCCAACATCAGCAATGAAAAATGTGGAAAGTGTTTTGTGGGATGTACACGGCCAAATACCGCGAAAAAATTTCCGTCGATTGCCGCGGAATATGGCACGCGCGACGCTCCCAGCAATACCGAAAAAACACTCGCCAGCGCCACCCACAAGATCATGCCAGTCGCAATTTTTGCCGCCACCGGCCCGTACAAGCGTTCGATAAAAAGGCTCGCCAGAAATTTCGAGTCTTGCGCCTCGCGCCACGGCACCACGCCCAAAATGCTCGATTGCATCAGCAAATACAAAACTGCTATTCCGAGCACCGATAGAAAGATCCCACGGGGAATATTCTTCTCAGGCTGCTTGATCTCTCCGCCCAAATGGCAAATGTTGTAATACCCCCAGTAGCTGTAAATCGTATTAACCATCGCTGATCCCAGTGCTGCAAACCACAGCGATGAAAACGCGAATGCGCCGGGCGGAAAATCCGTTGCAATCTTCCAATCAAAGTGACGCATTCCTCCCCAAATCAGCCACAGCATCGTCCCGATCACGCCTACCCACAACAACACGGAAATCTTTCCGATTGTCGTAATCCGCCTGTAAAGCAACACGATCAGCAACAATACGAGCCCGCCGGAGACCCCCTTTGCCTGCCACGAATTCAACGGATGGAGATACTTGGCATACTCTGCAAATCCGATGGACGCCGAGGACACCGACAGCGGCACGTGCAAAAACGTCTGCCACACGAACAGGAACGACATCAGCCGCCCCCATTTGGCCGGTCCGTACGCTTCACGTAAAAAAACGTACGTCCCGCCCGCTTTCGGCATCGCCGCGCCGAGTTCGCTCCATACAAACGCATCCAGCGTGGCAATTACTGCGCCGGCCAGCCACGCCAGCATCGCTTGCGGCCCGCCCATCGCCTTGATCACGAGCGAACTCACCACAAACGGGCCGATGCCGACAATCTCAATCATGTTGAGCGCGACGGCTTCTTTCAGGCCGAGCCCGCGCTCCAGGCCACTGGTTGGCGACGCATCGCCCGCTCGCTGCAAGGGCTGCGCTTTGGTGGCTTCTTTTTGCGTTTCCGCCATCGCGCTGCTGAGGATAGCAGCTTCTTGCTTGCTTTTCGTCCCGCTTGGGTGGGACGCGATTCCTTATCTGATTCGTTACAGACGATTCAGGCAAAAGCGACTCTTCTGGCGTGTGGCGATACACTTTCTAAGTTTCATTTGCGGCGCATCTGCAGTGCCTGCGCTCGTTGCAGTCCGTCAATTAATTAGCGCGAAGGAATGGAATCGTGCTCTGCATTGACCTTTGCCCGTCTGCAATGGATGATATGAAGGCAGGGTTCGGGAAGATGCGTCGGGGAAGCCCCGGCTGCAATGCCAAGATATAGGCCAGCCGGCCGGTCGAGTTCTCGCGTTACTGCCTAGCAATTTCAAGTGGCCGCAGAGCAGCTTTTTTGCGCTTCTGCGTCCAGTCAACGCGCCCGTTGCTTTTCGCATCTCACCTCAGCAGTCAGCTGGCTGGCTCGGCGGGTTTCCGCGGACGCCGGTTAACCGCTTCGCGGTTACCAGTGAAGTTGACCGCTTGGCGGTCACACGTGAATGGAAATAAAGGGAGTTCTCATGAAGCGGTTTGGGGCAGCGTGCGCATTCGCGCTCGCCGTGGTCTGTTGGACTTCGGGTTGCAACGATTATGGCAATACGTTTCAGTCGCCTACTGGGGCCAGACTCAGCTCTCTGTCTCCCTCGAATGCCAGCGCGGGCGGCGACACCTTCATGCTGAATCTTTTTGGCGCGGGCTTTGTGGCGAAGACCGTGGTGCAGTGGAACGGCAAGACGATCCCCACCACTGTCACCACTGACGCCAACAACAACGTTCTCACGTTGACTGCGACCGTGGATAAGTCGCTCATTACTGCCGTCGGTACGGCCCGAGTCAACACATTGAATCCGCATTCCGGAACCACGGACAACGGCCTCTCGAATACCATCGTGTTCATCATCAATCCGCAACCGAATCCTTTGCCCGTGCTGTCTTCCATTTCGCCAACCTCTGCCGCCCCCGGTAGTGCCTCGTTGGCTTTGACTCTTTCTGGCTCGAGTTTCATTCCGTCTTCCGATCCCACTGGTGGCTCGCAGGTTCGATGGACCGCGAACGGCACACAGATTACGCTGGCGACTACCAGTGCCACCGCATCACAAATTGCGGCGACGGTGTCAGCCGATCTGCTCGCTTCGCAAACTTGCGCGATCGTTTCCGTTTACAACCCCCCGGCGCAGGGAACCGCTCCGCCAAGCGGCGTCAGCAATCCATTCAACGGCGGTGGCGGCATCAGCGCGAGCACGCCCGGATTTGCGGTGTCCACGGACTCGACATTTATTTCCAACTGCAACGCTCTGGGCGCAAACTCGAACGCCGCAAAGACTTCCGCGCTCGCCGTGGCGGAAGAAACGCCCGCTCTCGGCTCTGACGGCCGCTTCGTCGCCTATACCGCTGCGCAAAATGGCCACTCTCAGATTTTTCTGCGCGACACCTGCACTAGCGTGGCGTCGGATTGCCAGCCGCGTACCACCCTGCTTTCCGCCGGCGCCGACGGCACTGCCGGGAATGGTGACAGTAACACTCCCTCGATGAGCGCCGACGGCCGCTTTGTAGCCTTCAGTTCAGCGGCAAGCAATCTCGTCGCGAACACGCCAGCGGGGCGGCAGATTTTTCTGCACGATACTTGCTCCGGCGCGGCCACATCGTGTTCGCCACAAACAACCCTGGCGTCCACGGACGAAGTCGGCGTACTCTCCGGAAACGACAATCTTTTGCCGTCGCTAAGCGCTTCTGGCCGCTTCGTAGCATTTCTTTCCGTCACGCCGTCGAAATATCCAGCGAAGTCCGGAACAGCCAACAGTGGCTACCGTCAGATTTTTGTGCGCGACACTTGCTTCGGAGCTGCCGGTTCTTGCACGCCCAAGACCACTCGTCTTTCGGTCATGCCCGGTGATACCAATTCGCTGCAGAGCAAGCCCGCTGGCCCGGCCATCTCAGGTTCCGCGCGAGCCGTGGGTGTTTCCAGCGCGACCACCCCCACCGTTTTGACGCGCACGGTTCCGGTGGACGATCGCGTTTTCCTCGCCCTTACAAATTCCGAACAGAAATAGGTCCACATAGAAAAGGTTTTTTTTCAACTAGCGGAATTGTCCCTGCGATCACAGCCATCCCCAGCGCCAAGCAGTCCCTCTTGGTCGTCGGTAGCTCTCTACTTACTCAAATATTTTTCTGGAATCGGATTTCCCGGGCGTTCTGCGTCCCAATAAATCTGCACGCACCACCAACGCTCGCCGTCAAAGAAAAATTCCATGCTATTGATGCCGCGGTCAATCGGTTTTCCGTCCTTCGTTTCGCGCGATTCGTAAGTTGTGTAAATGTGCGTCATCGCTCCGAACGAGTCGGTCTTGCGGCTCAGTTCGTGCTCAAAGAATCCATGTTCCTTGAAATAGCCGCCCGCATGCGCCGCGTAATCGGCCGGAGTCATAACCACCAAGCTGGGCTTCCCGCCATCTTTCGGCGTGCGCACCGCAATCAGCCGCGCGTCTTTCGTGAACAGAGAGTTGAAGCGGTTCCAGTCGCGCTCGCCCGGGGGCCCTGAAATCACGTCGTAGACGGCAGCGACGATCGCGTCCAGACTCTGCACGTCCTTGGGATTCGCAACGGAGGCAGATGGTGAAACAGGCGCTGTGGCGGATTGTCCGGTTTGCTTCTTGTCCTGTGCCGATCCAGTGACCACTGCTCCACTTACCGCCATCGCCGCCATCCACAACGCAATAGCCTTCATTCGCGTCATGATTTTTCTCCCTTCATGCGCCGTCAACTCGCTATTTCAGTTAAACCGCACCTTCACGTCCGGCCGCTTCTCCAGTTGCACCGAATCAATAAACCGCACTCTTCGATCATCCAACGTCAGAATCATGGACTGTGTCCTTACGCCTTCGCCAAAAAAGCGCACTCCGCGGAGAAGATTTCCGTCGGTCACGCCGGTACAGGCGAAGATGATTTTCTTGCCCGGTGCCAGGTCTTCCGTGTCGTAAATCCGTTTGAGGTCTTTCACGCCCATCTTTTCCAAACGTTCCGCATCGTTTGGCTTGGCCACGATCAGCCGCCCCAGAATCTGTCCATTTAGACAGCGCAATGCCGCAGCCGTGAGCACGCCTTCCGGTGCTCCGCCCGTTCCCATCACCGCGTGTACGCCGGTTCCCACCACCGCTGACGAAATGCCCGCAGACAAATCACCGTCGCCGATCAGCCGGATCCGCGCGCCCGCTTTGCGGATGTCCGCGACCAATTTTTCATGGCGCGGGCGGTCGAGCACGATAATCACCAGATCTTCCACGTCCCGGTCCAGCCGCTTCGCAATGGCTTTCAGGTTGTCCGTTACCGGAGCGTCCAGGTCCACCGCGCCCTTGCACGACGGCCCCACCACAATTTTTTCCATGTACAAATCCGGCGCGTGCAGCAATCCGCCGCGCTCGCTGGCCGCCAGCACTGCAATCGAATTGGCGGCGCCCGTTGCGCACAAATTCGTGCCTTCCAGCGGATCCACCGCGATGTCTACCGCCGGAAAATTTGCGTTGGGCGCGCGCGTCGCCAGCCCCACTTTTTCCCCGATGTACAGCATGGGCGCCTCGTCGCGCTCGCCTTCGCCGATAACGATGGTGCCGTCCATCTGCAGCTCGTCCATGGTCTGCCGCATGGCTTCCACCGCCACTTCATCTGCTTTGTGGCGGTCGCCAAACCCCATCGTTCGCGCCGAAGCAATGGCTGCGTTTTCCACCACGCGTAAAAACTCGAGACTCAGTTGCGATTCCATCTCTATCTCCGTACAAATTCACTCCGCGGCCGTGGCTATCCTATGCCGAACAGCCCCAGCGCGTCGAGCAACCGGCCCTGTTTTTCTGCGCTTCCTCATCGGTCCAATTTGTGCTCAGATATTTTCTTAGTCCGGAGGACTGCGCCATGCCTGCAACCTCGCAAGACTTCCGCCGCTTTGCCCGCGCGCTGCCGCAAACCGAGCAGCGGCGGCACATGAACCATCCCGATTTCCGCGTGGCCGGAAAAATCTTTGCCACCCTCGGCTACCCCAACAAGGAACGCGCCATGGTCAAGCTGACGCCTATCCAGCAACAGGAATTGGTTGAGTCCCATCCGTCTGCGTTTTCACCGGTCACCGGAGCCTGGGGGCGCCAGGGGTGTACCAGCGTGTTGCTCGCCAAAGTCTCGAAGCGTGTTCTGAAAGAAGCCATTCTCGACGCTTGGCGCAACCACGCGCCCAAAGAACTGGCAATGAAATCTCTTTCGCCGAAAGCCAAGCCGCCTCGGCGTGCGGCGTAATCTGTTCTCGCGGTTCAAAGTGGACATGGCCAAGACAAGAACTTTCAGGTGAGGCTCGCCGCTTTGTCCGACGTCGCTCAACTTGCCCCCATGCGGCACGCGCTCTGGCCCGAATCTTCTGCGTCGCATCACGCCGCCGAGCTCGCTTCGGTCCTACGCGAAACTTCGCAACGCGTCTATCCCTTGATAATTTTCATCGCGGAATCGAGCGACGGGACGCTCATTGGCTTTCTCGAAGCTAATCTCCGCTCTACTGCGGACGGTTGTGACGAAAAACTACCCGTGGGCTACCTCGAAGGCCGGTTTGTCGCCGAGGCTCGTCGCGGCAAGGGCGTGGAGACGGCCCTTCTGCGGGCGGCGGAAGATTAGGCTCGCGCGCAAGGTTGCGTCGAAATGGCTTCCGACACCGATATTTCGAATACCGTTTCCCAGCGAGTACACGAAGCCTCCGGCTTCACAGTCTCCACACGTGGCGTCCTCTACCGAAAGCCGCTCTAATTGCGATCGAGCGTGCGGCTTATTATTGCATCTCCGATGGTTGCTCCGCCCTTGTGCCTTGCACTTTGTACCTTATACTTTGCTCTATGTTCGACACGCACCGCTTCCTGCTCTTCCTCGTCGCCGCCCTGGTGCTCGCCGCCACACCTGGTCCTGGCATCTTCTACGTGCTCGCCCGCACGCTCGCCGGAGGCCGCCGCGAAGGCGTTCAATCCTCGTTCGGCACATTCTTTGGCGGACTTTTCCACGTCTTCGCGGCCGCACTCGGTGTCTCCGCCATTCTCGCCGCATCTGCTGTCGCTTTTCATACGGTCAAGTATGTGGGCGCCGCCTATCTGGTCTTCCTCGGCATCAAAATGATCCGCTCGCGCAACACCGAACTTCCCACAGACACGGCCGCACCAAAAGGCAGCGCTTTCCGACAAGGAATTCTCACCGAAGCCCTCAACCCCAAAACCGCGCTCTTCTTCCTCTCGTTCATCCCGCAATTCATCGCTCCCGAGCGCAGCCACATCTTTCTCCAATTCGCCAGCCTCGGCATCATCTCCGTCGGCTTCAACACCGCCGCCGATCTCCTTGTCGTCGCTCTCTCCGCTCCTCTCGAACGCAAACTAAAATCCAGCGCCCGCTTCCGCCGCGGCCAACGCACCGCCGCGGGTTTCGGCATGATCAGCCTTGGCGCCTACCTGGCCTTCTCCGACTCAAAATAAACACACAAATGGCCGATTTGAGTCTTTTCCGCAAGACTCTTGCGGAACGGACGAATCTCAGCGCCGGAAGCCGAACGCCATTCGCGGAAGGCTATCCTGTATGCGTACCTTTCTGATTGATGGACTAGCTCGACGTACCAAATGTTACGCTGTGAAGAAATGAAGGAATGAAGGAATGAAGGAATGAAGGAATGGGCAGGCCTGCAGAAGACGGCGCTTCCGAAATTCCTACGCTTTGCACGGCGCGACTCCGGCTGCGCCCTCACCATCGCGGAGACTTCGCTGCTGCCTGCGCGCTCTGGTCCGATCCATATGTGACACGGTTCATCGGCGGTCGGCCTTTCACCCGGGAAGAGGTTTGGGCTCGCCTGCTTCGCTACACCGGGAGTTGGTACTGGCTAGGTTTTGGATATTGGGCCGTCGAGGAAATATCGTCAGGCCAGTTTATCGGCGAACTCGGTTACGCGCAAAACGAGCGCGAATTTGAGCCACCACTTACTTTGGTGGATCCGGCCGGTCTGCCGATGCCCGAGCTCGGCTGGGTGCTCGCTCCACAAGTTCACGGCAAAGGCTATGCCACCGAAGCCGTCCGCGCAGCCCTGGCTTGGGGCGATGCCAATGTTTCCTCGTCGCGCGCGTTCTGCATCATTCACCCGGACCACTCCGCCTCCATCCGTGTTGCCGAAAAGTGCGGCTTCCTAGAATTCGCCCGTCCCTTCTACCAAAGCGAGCCCACCATCCTCTTCACGCGCCGGAAAATGTAGCCCGGTAGCCTGCCGAGCTTGGCCCGTCCTCTTTTGCTCCGACCGTTTTTATTAGCATTTGATTACTATTTTTATTTGGCATATCACGCCCGCTTTTATCATATGGGAGCAGTTCGCGGCACGGCGGAACCGTCGCCGTTCATGGAAAACTGCATTCTCCTGGTCCGGCTGCCAAGACCCCGGTTTTCTAAGTTTTTTAAAATCACCAATTAGAAAAGTGCTTGAAAAAAGGCCTTTGACCGCCTTTAGAAGCACCACTCACCACTCATCGAAAAATAGGGGAGGGTTGGTAAGGGTTAACCTGCCCGCGCATTCATTTCAGGCGAACCGGACTTGCGGCAGTACAAGATCACTCTACTCGTTTATCATGCCTGAATGGCGCCACGTCCAGATTTCTTTCTCGCAGTGAACTACCCTTGGCTCAACTATGGCGCGGATTTCGGTCGCTCGCCCTGGAGACATAACGGCGTATGCCACGAACCCGCTCGCACAGCCGTAGCTGCCGATTTCGCCGCCATGAGCTGTTCGGGAGTTTCCGTCGTCCGGTGGTTCTTGCTCTGCGATGGACGCAGCGGCATCCACTACGAAAATGAAATTCCAGCCGGTCCCGACGAATTTCTTTTTGCCGACGTTGCCGCGGCCCTTGACCTCGCCTCACAGTCGAACCTGCGCATCTGTTTTTCGCTTTTCGATTTTCTCTGGCTGCAGAGTCCCGAACGAACAGCCGCCGCCACCAATCCATCACTGCCGGGGCGAACTACCTTGCAGTTCGCCGGCGGGCGCGAAGCGCTGCTGCAGCGGATTTTGATCCCGCTGTTCCGCGAATTCCGTGCACACCCCGGACTGTTTGCGTGGGAAATGGTGAACGAACCGGAATGGGCCATCCCGGAGTTTCAGCGTTCTCCGAAAGCCACTTTGACTCTGGCCGATGCGCGCGCGTTTTTTGCCGAAATCGCATACGCCATCCACCAGGAATCCGCCGGCGTACCCGTGACACTGGGTTCCGCTCGGTTGCAATGGGTTCGCGCGTGGTGTGAAATCGGACTCGATCATTTGCAAGCGCACTACTATCCGCAGCTCGAGCGCGATCAGCCTCTTTCTCTTTCGCAACAGCTTGCAGAAATTGCGGATCTCGCGCAACCGCTGTGGATGGGCGAACTGCCCGCCACCGATCCATCGAGTGCGGATTATTCTCTTGGGGCCGCGCTCACTGCCTGCCGTGACGCGGGCCTCTCAGGTGCCGGCATTTGGCGATGGAGGCCCCCGGAACCCGGCGGCTCAGACATGGCTTTCGGCTCCGTTCAGCCGGAAATTTTATCGGCTTGGCTATCGCAAGCCCGGGAATTTCGCGTCTAATAGAATCAATGAGAGCCGGCGCACTCATCGAACGATTCGCAATCTGTCTGGGGGTCGCCCTTTGCTCTGCGAACTTGCTGCGCGGGCAAGAAGAAAAATCTCAGCAGCCCAAGGAAGAAGAAGTCCGTGGCGCTCCCGCCGAACCCGATGACGCCGCGGAAGTTCGCGCGCAAATTACCGCTGTCGAAAAACTACTTCCAACTTTTGTTGATCGCGGAGCAGTGTTTTATTTTCTCGCCGCTTCCAGAATGCATCTTGGTGAAACGCGCGAGGCGCTCGATCTCCTGAAGCAATGCATGGCACTCGAAGAAGGTTTTGATCCTTCCGGCGCATCGGAGTTCGCGGGCTTGCGCAGTGAACGCGCCTTCACGGAGATCGTGGACCGCGCCAAAACCCGCTTTCCCGTGGTCGCACTATCGCGCAAAGCGTTGGTCACCGAAGAAAAAGATCTGATTCCGGAAGGACTGGCGTGGGATTCCGCGCGCGAGGTTTTCTATCTCGGCAGCGTGCATCGCCGAAAGATTGTTCAGGTCACGACCGACAGCCATGTGAGTGATTTTCTACAGCCGCAGCTGGACGCAGTTCTTCCGGTCCTTGGGATTCGCATGGACCCCAACGACGGCACGATTTGGTCCAGCACCTGGGAGGAAAAACCCGGCGCCAGCCGCTCCCAACTTCTTCATATGGACGCCAGTGGAAAAATTCTCGGGCGTTTTGCGCCGTCTGACTCCGCGCAGCATGGATTTAATGACCTGGTGATCCGCAAGTTGGGCGATGGCTTCGTCACAGATAGCCTGGCCAATCAGGTTTTTCGTTTCGACCCGAACACCAAGTCATTTTCGGCGCTGCGATTGCACCGCCAACTCTATTATCCGAACGGAATCGCGCTCGCCGAGGACGATCGCACTTTGTACATTGCGGATGCGCTTGGCGTGCTGAAGTACGACGTCGCGTCTTCGTCCGGCGTGGATGTTGCGCCGGGCCCGCGCAATACGCTCGCTGGCGTCGACGGCCTCTACTGGTATCGCGGCAGCCTCGTTACGATTCAAAACGGTATTGGCACGCCGCGCGTCGCCGTTCACAAGCTCGCGGGAGACGGAACGCGTGTCACGAGGGCGACTATTCTGGAACTTCGCACTACGCTCAGCGTTTTGCCGACCACCGGCGCCATTCGCGGCTCCGATTTCTATTTCATCGCCAACAGCCAGATCGACAATCTCAACGGAGACAAAATCCTGGACGTCACTCGCCTCGAACCCGTCCGAATTGCGGTCGTTCATCTCCCGTGAAGCCTTCGCAACTTCCGCTCGCTCGGACTTTTTTCTTGCCTCCGTGCCTCGCGCTTAGGCAGAGTAGGCAAGGATGAATCTGCAACTCGCGAATGCCCGCACCCGCGTCGTGTTGCTGGTATGCTGCAGCGCGCTTGCCTTGCTCCTCGTTTTTTTTCCCGTGCGCAATGCGATCGCCGCTCACTACCTGGGACGCGATACGCGCGAAGGCTACGAGCGCGCTGTGCGACTCGAGCCGCACAATCCGCGCAACTGGTATCTCCTTGGCCGCTCCTACCTGTACGACCTGGAACAGCCCGATCCTGTGAAAGCCGTCGGCGCGTTGCGTAAATCGGTGAAACTTGACCCCTTTTCAGCGGAGGCCATGCTGGATCTTGCCATCGCCTATGACGGAGAAGGCGATACGGCCGAGGCACGCGCCGCGCTGGTTTCCGCACAACGTGTTTACCCGCTGTCGGCGGATGTGGCGTGGAGCTACGGAAACTTCCTGCTGCGCCAGGGAGAGCAGGAAGCGGCATTCACTCAACTGCACACGGCGCTTGAGCTGGATCCGAAACGCTCCGCGGAAGCATTTTCACGCGCGTTGCAATTGCAGCCGGACTCGAACGTGGTATTAGACAGGGTTGTTCCGGCCACGCCGGCCACATATCTGCCGATTTTGCACATGATGTCCGGTGCAGGCGATTTGGAAACGGCGCAGCAAATTTGGTTCCGCTTGGTCGGGTTGCATCAAAAGGTTCCGCTGCGCGAGGTTGTGCCCTTTTTCGATGCACTGATTCATGCGCGAAGACTCGACCAGGCGGCGCAACTCTGGCCGCAAGCCGTCGCCATCATGGAAAACCCGCCGCCCGCCGACCCTGCCGGTTCTATGCTTTGGGACGGCGGGTTCGAATCCGGTTTCAGGGGCGGAGGATTCAGCTGGAGGTTCACGCCGGTCAGCCGCGACGTGCAAATCTCTTTTGATCGCGCGGAAAAACATTCCGGAGAACAGTCGCTGCGCATTCTGTTCAACGGCCGCGAAAACCTGAATTTCGAAGATGCTTGCCACCAGTTCGTGCCAGACCCTGGAAAGAGTTATCTTTTGACGGGCTGGGTGAAGACGCAATCATTGACCAGCAGCGAAGGCGTGCGCCTGCAAGTTGGCGCTTTTACGAAAGCGGGCGTGGTGTTGGTGCAAAGCGGCGAGGTTCATGGAACGCAGCCGTGGACGCAGCTGCAGCTCGCTTGGACTGCCCCTCAAGACGCCGGTTTCGGAGGTGTTTGCGTCAGGCGGAAGATGAGCGATATGCCCGGAAGCGACATCCAAGGTGCGGCCTGGATCGATGATGTGGTCATGATTCCGGCTGGCGCTCCGGCAACAGCGGTGGCGCCACAGCCATGAAGCTGATTCAGATCGGAATTTTTGCGATTATCGCGTTTGCGGTGCTGAGCCATGGCGCCGTAGAACCGTGGGCGCGAGGAATTCTGGAATGTGCCAGCGGGCTGTTACTGGTGGTGTGGGCCCTGCAATTTTACTTTGCGGATGAGGAGCGCGACATTGTGCTGCCGCACTTACTCTTTCCAATGTGCGCGCTAGCCCTACTCGTTTTGGTCCAGTGGGCGTTCCATCTCACGGCTTCGCGATTTTCCTCGCGCACCGAACTGCTGCTATTGCTCAGCATGGTGATTCTGCTTTTTCTGGCTGCGCAGGCGTTCCGGTCACTGGCGGACTGGCGTGCCTTCGCGTGGTTCACGATGTTGCTGGCATTTTTTGTCGCGGGATTCGGCATCCTGCAGCATCTGACGTTCAATGGGAAACTGTATTGGTTCCGGGAGATGCGTTACGGTGGGATTCCTTTTGGACCTTTCGCCAATCGCAATCATTTTGCCGGGTTCGCGGAACTGGTGCTGCCAATGTCATTGGTGCCTTTGCTGCTCGGCCGCGTGCGGCGCGACCGCCTGGTGATCGTGGGAATTTTGGCGGTGATTCCGCTGAGCGCCATTTTGTTGGCGGCATCGCGCGGCGGGGTCATCAGCCTCCTTGCGGAATTGGCGTTCTTGCTCCTAGTGGTGGTGTTGCGTCGCGCAGGAGGCCGCCATTTGTACGTCGGTGGGCTGGTGCTCGTGGCGGCTTTCGCCACGGTTTCCTGGCTCGGCGTAAACCAGATGCTTTCCCGTTTTTCTTCGCTACAGTCCCTGGAGGTGACGCAGAGCAAACGCGCTTCGATGCGCCATGGAGCCTGGAAGATATTCTTAGATCACCCGATCCTCGGCACCGGACTAGGAACCCTGCAACAGGTTTACCCGCCATACGAAACGCTTTATGACGGAAAGATTGTCAATCATGCCCATAACGACTACCTGGAGGCGCTCGCCGAAATCGGAATCATGGGAGGACTTTGCTGTGCGTGGTTTTTGGGTGCGGTATTTCTCGGTGCGCTTCGGCGTCTGCAAGAAGAAGGCAATTCGTTCGCAAATACATTGCGGCTTTGCGGTTGGACCGGCTGTTGCGGGCTGCTGGTTCACAGCCTGGTGGACTTTAACTTGCACATTCCGTCAAATCTGATGCTGTTTCTTTTCATGAGCCTGCTGGCGACCGTGAAAATTTCACAGCCCACACAAGAAAACAAGCATCGTGTCCGAGTCCGCATGGCCCGCCACAGGGAAGCCGCCGCAGTACCGACTCCCGCCTGACGGGCGCTGCCGGATTGATCGGAGTCGAAAGACCTTGCGCAACGGTGCGCCTAGCGCAGTCCATTCCACTGGGTTTCCAGTTTTGGCGGATGCGCTAACGTCTGCAGGACCACGCAATATTGCTCCGTCTTTTCGCACAGTATCCGCAATTCTTCGGGCGTAGCCTGCGGCGCGGCAATGTCAAAGCGCAGCCGTATGGCTTGGAAACCGACCGGCACCTCTTTGGAGATTCCCAAAGTCCCGCGCAAGTCCAGGTCGCCTTCCACGGTGACTTCAATGCGTTCCGCGCGAATTCCCAGGGCGGTTGCAACCATCTGGCATGTGATTTGTGCGCAAGCGGCGAGCGCACCCAGCAGCAAATCACCCGAACAAGCGGATGTACCTGCCCCGCCGACGCCGGTATGCGCCTCTGCGTTGTAGAGGGCGCGGCCAATGTCCACCGAACAGGAAATCGGAGCACCCGTTTGGCCGCCTTTCGCTACGAGCGTAATTCTGGAAGATGCGGGATCGGAACGATAGCGGTCCTTGAGCGGCTTTTGAATAGATTTCAAGTCCATGTGGATCTCCCGGAACAAGTTTAAGGAATCGGCGCACTTGCGGCAAAGTTCGAATGACATCTGGCCCAAGGTTAAGAATTCTTAACCTTTGTCCTACCGTTAAATACCTAGGTTGACTTGAAGACAGCAGTTGTATAATCCAGGTGTGGGTTCATTGGGAAGAGCACCCAGAGACTTGGGGCCTGCGCGGTGGTGTCTCGTAGCGAGCGGTCTGGCGCTGGCACTGGCGCAGCCGGCGAACATGTGTGCCCAAACCCCTTCCCAGGTTTCCACTACTAGCGATACCGAACTTGCTACTCAACAAGAGACCAATCGGCGAATTCTGGACCTCGCTAAAAATATACATACGCCCACCCATGACTACCTTGTGGGCCGCGGTGATTTGGTCACGGTGGAAGTATTCGACGTGCCTGAACTGACTCGCGAAGCCCGGGTAAGCCAGACGGGCACCATCGGTCTGCCCCTCATTCCGGTACGCCTATTTGTCGCGGGCCTGACCGAAATGCAGGTTCAGCAGAAAGTCGCCGAAGTATTGGAAGCGAATGGTCTAGTTTCGCGGCCGCAGGTAATGGTATCCGTTAAAGAGAAGCGGAGTAAGTCGATCGCCATCGTTGGGGCAGTGGCGCGGCCGATGGTGTATCAGGTGGAGCGCCCCGTAACACTGGTAGAGGTTCTGGCTGAGGCCGGCGGGATCACTAACGACGCAAGCGATACTGTAATTGTCACGCGCCAGGAATCTCTCGATCGCGCCAGCGCGGCTGAGCCCCCAGAAATCGGCTTCGAAGATTTGGCTTCCGCAGGAGATCCGTCCGCTATAAGGTCCGGCAGCGTGTCGGGCGGGGAGCCGTCAAAGGAAGAGCCGAAAGAAACGGTTTCAAGCAGCCCGCAAGCAGTGCCAGCGCAATCTAACTCGACTCCATCTTCGCCGACGCAACAGACACCAGGGAATTTGGAATCGCGGCCAGCGCCACCAGACGTGAGCGCAGCCATTACCGACGACTCGGCGCGCCTGCCCGTCACCATTACAGTCAACCTTTCCGAACTCCTCGAGCGGGGCGATACGCAGAACAACATTGCTTTGCAGGCGGGTGACGTCGTGACGGTGCCGCATGCGGGGATCGTTTATGCGTTGGGTGCGGTCGCTAAGCCCGGCGGGTTCGTAGCTACCAATGACCGGGCGCAACTCTCTACCCTGAAGCTTCTGGCGCTTGCTGGTGGCCTGACTCGGGTGGCAAAGAAGGATCGAGCTGTGATCGTCCGAAAAGATTCCAGTGGCAAGCAGCAGGAAATACCGGTCGATCTAGATAAGATAGTGAAGCTAGAGGCCGAAGACGTGCGGTTGATGCCAAGCGACATCCTGTACGTGCCGCCGAGTGGCTCCCGCGCGGTGCTGATACGTGCCAGCGAAATTGCGCTAGGCGTCGCAACGGCCGTGGCTATCTACCGGATCGGCAACCACTAGGAATTTCATGGCTGACGACAACAAACTGATATCCCGCGACAACGGGAGCGTCGAGGTGATGCCTCCGCGGTTTCCGGCGCTGGACTTGTCTCCGCGCGAACCGCATCTGTACGACTACCTGCTGATCCTGCGGAAACACCAGTGGCTGATCTGGTCATTTCTGCTAGCCGTGGTAACCATTGTTTCCATCGCCACTTTCCGCATGCAGCCGGTATATACGGCGACTGCTCGCATTGAGATCGATCGCGAAAATACCAGTTTTCTGCCGTTCCAGGGTGCCGACTCCTACGACTACATGATGGATCTAGACAACTACATCGAGACCCAGTCGCGCATTCTGACCAGTGAAACGCTGGCGCTGCAGACGATTCGCAACAGCGGGTTGAATCCCCATGCCGATTTGCCGGGGGGCTCCGCTTCGGACGCGATCACTTCCGGAAGCCTGGCGAACCACAAACGTCCGCCGGAACTGGGGGCGTTTTTGGGCAGCCTAATGGTGAAGCGCGTGCCGCAGACTCGCTTGCTGGACGTGAGTTATGAATCGACAGACCCCGATCTGGCCGCGCAGATCTTGAATGCGCACATTACCAACTTCATGGAGCAGAATTTTCGTAGCAAGTACGATGCTACGGCCAAAGCCACTACGTGGCTCACAGACCAGTTGAGCGAACTCAAAGTGAAGGTGCAGAACTCCGAAGATGCCCGCCTGGCTTATGAACGGCAGCACCAGATTTGGGAAATAGATGACAAGCAGAACATCACCACTCAAAGACTGTCTGACCTAAACAAACAACTGACGGACGCGCAGAGCGACCGCATGCGCAAGGAAGCGCTGTACGAGTTTGCCAAAGCCGGCAACATCGATGCGGTGCCACAGCTGCGCGAGAACAGCATGCTGCAAGAGTTGATGAGAAAGCGCTCCGAACAATATTCAGCGTTCGTAGACGCGCTCAACCAGTACGGCCCAAATTTCCCCAAAGTGCAGCGCCTACAGGCCCAGTTGAAAGAAATGGGCAATCTGATCGACAACGAAAAGCGGAACATTCTGGAAGCACTGGGAAACGACTACAACGCGGCGCGGCAGCGCGAAGGCTTGCTAAGCGAGGCCTTGAACGAGCAGAAATCCGAAGTGAACCTGATGGCCCAGAGCATGGTCGAATATAACATCCTGAAGCGCGATGCCGAAGGCAACAAGACCATGTATGACGGCCTGCTCACCAAGCTGAAGGAAGCGACGCTAGCGGCGGGTCTGAAGTCTTCGAATATCCGTTGGGTCGATCCGGCCATGATCCCTGCGACGCCTACGCGTCCCGCCAAAACCAGAAATATCGCTTTATCATTTCTGGTCGGACTGGTAGGCGGAATCGGTTTGGCTTTGCTGCGCGAATACCTGGACAACACCGTGAAAACTCCGGACGACGTGGAAATGCTGGCGCGGCTGCCTTCGTTGGCGGTCGTTCCCGCATTTACCGACGAGAATGGCAATTCGCGCCGCAACAAGTTGCTTGGCGGCGCTTCCGTTAATGGCCACGAAAAACGCATCGAGTTGGTGGCTCAGCATCTTCCGAAATCGCAAATGTCAGAGGCGTTCCGAGCGCTGCGCACGTCGCTGCTTTTGTCGCAAGCCGACCGGCCGCCTCAGGTCATCCTGGTTACCAGCGCGTTGCCAAGGGAAGGCAAGACCACGGTAGCGGCAAACCTGGCGGTAACGCTAGCACAGTTAGGCGACCGCACCCTTTTGATTGACGTCGACCTGCGCAAGCCAGGCGTAGGACGACTTTTGAACTTGACGGACGCAAAATATCCCGGGCTAAGTTCATATCTGGCCGGCGTCTCCAGCCTGGACCTGGTGACGGTTCCGCATCCTGCTATTCCAAATCTGATCGCCATACCAACGGGCCCGTTGCCCCCGAATCCAGCGGATTTGCTGTCTTCCCATAAATTGGCTGACGCGATTCGTCAGTTGCGCAGCGAATATAAATTCATTGTGATCGATTCGCCTCCAATCATGGCGGCGACCGATGCCGTAATCGTCTCCGTGCAAGCCGACGGCGTATTGTTGGTGGTGCGCAGCGGAGAAACACCCAAAGAAGCTTTCACCCGTGCCCGCGACCTGTTGGGCACTGTGAAGTGCCGGATGTTGGGAGTGGTACTCAACGCTGTGGATTCCAGCGCCCCCGATTACTACTATTCCTATCGCTACTATCCCTATTCCTATGGTTATGGGCCGCAGGAAGCGGCGGAGCTATACTCTAAGGA
>Ga0075425_100002376_pt1 | contig 18858 bp, 22 predicted proteins | sample SoiMethybrSBSTD4_FD_75300 | JGI IMG/M metagenome (GOLD analysis project Ga0075425, IMG submission 75300) | Bulk soil microbial communities from a Populus tree surrounding site in Tennessee, USA - Soil MetaG P. TD hybrid SBSTD4 | ecosystem: Environmental > Terrestrial > Soil > Tree plantation... | reverse complement strand
CCAGTTCAGATAAACCTACCAAAGAGGAACGTCTACTTGGAGATGATAAGAATATCGCTCCAGTGAGTAATCCTTAGCTCCGGTTCGTTTTCACTTTCACTTAAATAATGAGAGTTCTAGTAGCATGTGAATTCTCAGGTAGAGTGCGAGAGGCATTTAGGTCTAAGGGTCATGAGGCTTGGTCTTGTGACCTATTAGATGCAGAAGATAATAGTCCTTATCATTATAGATTAGATGTAAGGGAGATACTTAATCTAGATTGGGATTTGATGATTGCTCATCCACCATGCACATACTTAGCCGTAAGTGGAGCGAGATGGTGGTCAGGAAAATATAGTAATCCTGAGAAATTGAAAGCTCAAGAGAAAGCATTGGAGTTAGTAAGGATTCTACTGAATGCACCTATTCCAAAGATAGCGTTGGAGAATCCAATAGGTATCATAAGCACAAAGATTAGAAAGCCTGACCAAATCATAGACCCTTGGATGTTTGGTCATGAGCATTCTAAAGGGACATGCTTATGGTTAAAGAATTTGCCGAAGCTAGAACCTACGAAGATTTGTGAGAAACGTTTCAGTATCACACATAGAACTGGACAGACCAAGGATAGATGGAAAGAGCGGAGTAGAACATTGAGGGGAATTGCTCAAGCGATGGCGGATCAATGGGGCGCTCCATAAATAAACAATGAATCTAAATCCAGAATCAGTAATTGAGAAAGTATGGAAGCCTCATAAGAAGCAAGAGCAATTCGCACAGATTCCATTTGATGTAGCAGAGGCACTCTATGGTGGAGCAGCAGGTGGTGGTAAATCAGAACTACTTGTCATGCTTCCACTCTTATATGGATTCCATAGGCACCGGCAATTCAAAGGTATTATCTTACGTAGAACGAATCCAGAACTAGAAGCTGAGATAATCGGAAGAGCACATAATTGGTATCCAGATACCGGCGCAGTATGGAATGAAGGGAAGAAGAGATATACATGGAAGGATGAATTTGGTAATGATGCAGCGCAGATGCGATTTGGTCATGCTGAGTTAGAGAAAGATATTCGTAAGTATGACGGCGTTGAATATAACTACATTGCTTTTGATGAGGCGACTTCATTTACCGAGTTTCAGTATTTATATTTAATCCTTACTCGGCGTCGAAGTGCAACGAGTGATTTACCAGCAATAGCGAGATCGGCTACAAATCCTGGGAACGTAGGGCACTTATTCTTTAGAACGAGATTTGTTGACCCATTCAAGTTCGGTGGGAAGATAATCAAGGATAAGAAAACAGGAATTAGGAGATTCTATCTTCAGTCATTAGCCACGGATAACCCAACCCTAATGGGAGCGAACCCAAGATATCTTTTAGATATGAAGGGTTTGCCTGACTCAGAATATAGAGCCAAAGCATTAGGAGATTGGTATACATTTAGTGGGATGGTATTTACTGAATTTAGACTAGAGGCACTTGCAGATGAACCAGAAAATGCCAGACACGTCATCGACACCTTTCCAGTTCCTAGTTGGTGGCCGAGAATCATTGCAATTGATTGGGGATTCTCAGCAAATACAGTTATCTTGTGGGGTGCCGTATCCCCTAACGGTCGTGTATATATCTACCGGGTGTATTGTGAAAAACACAAGCTCATCGAACAATGGGCTGGAGATTTATGTAGTATAACTCCCACTGAAGAGTGGGAGATGGTTCGAGATTTAGTGATTTGTCATAGTGCAAACCAGAATCGGGGCGAACCACATACCATTCTTCAGCAGGTTCAGAATGCGATTAAAGGGCACCTAGGCAATAACTTCCCAACGGTGAGATTAGGTAAGCGAGATAGAATCGGTGGAAAGATGCTCGTGCATGAATATCTGCGATGGGTGCCTAAGCCTATCATAGAAGTTCCCATAGAGCAATATGATGATGAGTTAGCCCAAAGAATATTTAGACTTCATGGGATGGATAAGTATAAAGAGTATCTATCCTACTTTACACCTAGAAAGGCTGAGACAAATCTTCCGAAGCTACAGATTCTAGAGTATTCGCCAGAGTATACAAGTAATGAGGCACTCTATAATTGTATTCCTCTATGTCAATACAATGACAAGGGAAATAAGGATGTAGCTCCAGAGGATGTGAAAGAGTTTGATGGAGATGATGCCTACGATTGCTTGAGAATGCTATTAGAGGGTGTAGATAGATACGTTACTGAATCGGCTCATGAGCAGGATAGATTGAATGAGCGGGATAAAATACTTTCTGACTTTGCTAATTCTCAGGACGCAACTAGCTTTTATCGGCGTATGGAGAATCACGAAAAGAACATTTCGGGGATTAAACCTATTCGTCGTTTCCATCGTTAGTTGTCCTGTATGCAAGTCAAATGCTTTTAATCTTGGATTGATGAGACAGGATTTCATATTCCAGATTAGAACATTAGAAGAGGCACTGAACTATGAGCGAAATAGGTCAGAAGAGTTACAGGGAAAGCTAGATAAAGTTCTTAGATTGGATATTGGTGAAAATAAAGTCCAAGGTGAAGTGAAGTTACCTTTACGGCAAACTGCATCGCCAATGAGGCAAAAGTTCACCGCCGAATCCGAGAGCCGAAGAAAGTATTGGGCTGAGCAAATCAAAAAGACGGAAGAGCGAGATAGAGCTAGGGAAGTAGTAACTTCTTCTACAACTATTGAGGATTGATATGTCATTAACTGGTTCTTATGGTGGTGGGTTATCTGGATTGGATTTGTCTAAATTAGGTGGGTCATTAGGTAATCCTAGGCCACAGATGCCCCAGATTGGACCGGCTCAACCATCGCCATATAATGCAGGACCACCTATTAATACAGGTAGACCTGCACCAAGTTTCGGAACTAGGTTAAGGCAGAACCTACCCGGAATGATGACGAACTTTAGTCAAATGATGGCAAATCGTTCGCAGCCAATGCCCCAAATGCAGCAGCAAGAACCACAAGGTTCAATGTTCCAGCGAGCATTTGCGAGAGCTATGCCCATGCAACAGCCCATGCCTAATCGAAGGACTGATATGAGTCAGTTCTTTAATGAGATGTGATAAGCAGAAGTGAGAAAACCAAATGCCACTCAATAAATATTTCAAAGGTAAGGGCGAGAAAGTCATGAAGAACATGACGAAGGAATATGGGAGTAAGAAAGGTAAACAGGTATTCTACGCTACAATTAATTCTAGGAAGAACAAGGGTCAAGGATTAGCTGGAAAGTAAATGGCACTCCCCACAGATTATCTAGACAATCCAGATTCACTGGATAGTCAAGTTCAAGGATTAGACCCTGCTACTGGAGCGGACTTTCCAGACCCTTATCTATCAGATAGTGTGGATGGACAATTACCTCCAGTTGGGGATCAGCAGGATATTACTGAACAGAATGCAACTAGTTCTGACCCAAGCGAAACACCCGAGACACCAGATGATGTAAAGCAAGCACTGAAATCAATGATAGATGATTTTGACAGGATTGAGCAGCCTGTCAGAGATAGGATGGTTCGGTTCTGGAAGAAGTGCGAATTATTCTTTAAAGGTATCCAGAATATTTATTGGGATTGGAGTGCTAGGGATTTTAGGACGCTCACTCCTTCTGATAATCTCGATGCAGCCAATCCCAATAATGAATTGGATTTCTACTATCAGGATAAAATTGTCAATATCTATCGTGCTCATGCGGAATCAGTAATCTCCGCTTTATCTCAGGATGTTCCTACCGTTATCTTTCCGCCCGATGATGCAGAGAATCCATACGACGTTCAGACTTCTAAAGGTTATACGAAAGCCGCAGAACTACTCCAGAAGTGCAATCACGTTGATGAGATGTTGATGCACGCGATATTCATTCTCTGGAATCAGGGAGTGGTTGCGGCATATAACTATAATTGCGAGGATGAGGAATTCGGGACATATCTCCAGCCGCAATATGCTGACCGTGTAACTGGATATAATAAGGAATATTCCTGCGATACATGTGGCGGTCCTATGCCTAGTATGGACCCTCAAGTGTGTCCGAATTGTGAGCAGGATTCTAATCCATATCTATCTAGTGCTTCTCCAGTAGTAGAGAATGTGAAGGTAGGAGAAGAGGAAGTTCCTAAGAGGCGAGAGAAGATTGAATTATATGGGCCTCTCTCATTCCAGATTCCTCACTATACGACACATCCAAAACATTCACCCTATGTAATTCTCAATACGGAATGTCATATTGATTACATTAGGGAGATGTATCCAGACCTAGAGATTACAGAAGAACATGATTTAGAGAAGTATGATAGATGGGCCAGACTCAATGATGATTACCGGGGCGAGTTAACCGAAGGATTGGTTACGCTTCGTAGAATGTGGCTTAGACCTTGGACATATAATAGGTTCAAAGCTAACAATGAGTCTGTCTTTAATTATCTTAAGCAGACATATCCAGATGGAGTAAAGGTAGTCTTTGTCAATGAAAAGGTAGCGGAATGTGTTCCTGAGAAACTGGATGACCATTGGACATTTACTCTATCTCCAATGTCCAATAATGTTCATGCCGAACCAATAGGAGCACCACTCCTGCCGATTCAGGAGATGAGGAATGAACTAGTTGTCTTGAAGTTGCAGACGATTGAGTATGGTATTCCAGAGACATTCGCTGACCCACAGGTATTAGATTTCGATAGATATAATCGGAAGGAAGCTACGCCTGGAATGATATATCCAGCGAAAGCTCCTGCTGGTGGGAGCCTAGGCGATGGATTTACTACGCTTAAAACTGCAACATACCCAAGAGAGGCCAGTGAATTCCAGAAAGAATTAGATTCGGATGGACAGTTTGTAACTGGCGCATTTCCATCCATCTATGGTGGCTCAATGCCATCAGCCTCAAAGACGGCCTCTGAATATCAGATGAGCCGTAATCAGGCTTTACAGAGATTGCAGACGACGTGGAAAGTAATCTCTAATTTCTGGGCCGGTGTCATGGATAAATCAGTTCGTTCATTTATCCAGCACATGACCCAAGATGAGAAATTCTCAGTTAAAAAAGGTCGTAGTTATCTTAATGTATACATTCGGCAGTCTGAATTAACTGGACGAGTAGGTAAAGCTGAGCCGGAAATTGCTCAAACCTTCCCAATGAGTTGGATGCAGAAGAGAGATATGCTCCTTCAAATGCTCCAACTTAATAATGAGTATATTAATCAGGCTCTATTCAATCCAGAAAATACTGGACTCCTAGCTTTGTATCTTGGATTTAAGGATTTCTATATTCCGGGTGATGATGCACGCACGAAACAGTTAATGGAAATCCAGAAAATGCTGGATGAGGAACCCATTGAGCCAGAAATGGGCAATCCTCAAATGGAAGGTATGGAAGAGGGCGGAGAATCTGGAATGGGAGGTAATCAATTGCCTCCAATGGAAGGAAATCAGCCCCCACAACAACCGCCAATGCAATCATCTATTCCCATTGACCCGGAAATGGATGATAATCAGGTCGAATATGATACCTGCGTATCATGGATGAACTCTGAAATTGGTCAGGATACGAAAGAAATGAATCCTGCTGGCTATATGAACGTAAGAATGCACGCCGAAGCACACTTACAGCAGGTTCAAATGCAACAGCAGGCTCAAATGATGCAGGAAATGGCGATGAATGCATCTAAAAAGACTAGACCCGACGGAAATAACGATAAAAAATCTGGAAATCAGGGAGATGGGCAGAATAAAGGCCAGAATGGACAAGGTTCTCTTCAACAGTAGGTCATTATGAGAAAATTATCCTTTATTTTCATCTTCCTTCTGATTTCGTCTCCAATTTATGCCCAATCCACGGCAAGTTATGGCATAAATGTCACCTCATTATCTACTTCTGGAGCAGGAGCCGTAACTGGAACGGCATTTGGTATTCCTACAACTTATGCGGCCATTATTACATGGCAAGTTGTAGCTGATGGCTCTGCGTTGTCAGTAAATCTTGAAGGTAGTAATGATAATTCTACGTATTTTACGATAGATAGTCAAACTGCGGCCACTGGTGGTATCAAAAACTTCGGATTTACTGCCGTGAAGTTTGTTCGTTGTTCTCAAGTGAGTAGAACGGGTGGAACGGCGACGACTTGCACGTTTACTACGAATAGAGGGTTTATTAATAATAGTGGTGGGGTATCACTTACTAAAATGTTAGTCGGAGATGGAACAGTTAGTGCTCCATCTTATTCATTTTTAAGTAGTCAGACTACAGGACTTTTCCAACGCGTCGTTGGTCATGCTGTTGATTTTGCATTTAGTGGTATAGATAAAGTATCAGTAAATGATAATACAGGTATCAGTTTAAGTAGTGCATTAGCTATTAATTGGACTGCTACAGTTAATGGGAGTGATGCAGCTGATACTACACTATCTAGAGGTGGTTCTTCTGGTAAAGTAGTCATTGGCGGTGGCACTCCGTTTTTAGCTATTGGTGGAACTTCATCATCATTTCCCGGCCTTAAACAGGTCGGAGCTTCATTACAAGCTAGACTAGCAGATGATTCTGGTAATGCTAATATTACTGCTGCTAGTTATTTTGTTGGGGGTTCAACAGGTTCTGTTATAGGAAATGCTTCTGATGGTGTCATTACATTAACTAACAATGCAGTTAATGGTTTTGGTCGATTACAATTTGGTGGGACTACTAGTTCTTTTCCAGCTTTAAAACAATCCGGCGCACTTATTCAATTTAGACTAGCAGATGATAGTGGATTTGCGGCTTTAACTGCTTCAACTGTAAATTTAAGTGCATCATTAGCTGGAACTAGTCCATTAATATTTGTAGCAAATCCTACGATTAGTTCGGGATTTGGAACATCACCATCAGTAGTAACTCCTAATGGAACTGCAGCATTTACAATTAATATAGGAACTGGTGGAACGGCTACGAGCGGTGTGATAGGATTACCTACAGCTACAACTGGATGGAATTGTTATACTACAGATATAACAGCTACGGCAGCGCACGCAGCTATTGAAACGAGACAAACTGCATCGACAACTACTACAGCTACAATTGAAAGCCAGAATAGATCAACTGGTGCAGCGACAGCATGGGCGGCTAGTTCTATTATTCGTGCAGCTTGTTTTGCATACTGAAAGATTGTAATGCCCATCTTTAATAGATATTCTACTCAACCAGAATTCTTGGGCGAAGGTTCAGGAGATGGGTCTATTGTCTCTATTAATGCAAAGCCATTTTTCGGCCCCTCTGCTGGAACTGGTGGATATTTCGATGAATTTCGCTTTATTTCTCAATACTATAATGAACATCAACATCCCATTATCATTCTAGTAGATACTAGAACTGGTAAATATGAACTGCTCCTAGATGATGGTGCTCCATTTGTCATGGCAGGTGGTAATAAATGGTCAGCATTTACGATGAATAATGGAGTCATCGTGAATGGGGAGAGAACAAATGAGGATATTAGTCCAATAGTATATGGTTCAGATGGATCATTAGCTTACACGGACCATTCCCATGTTGGACTTTGGATTTTATTTGATGATAAACGCGTTAAAATTACTGATGAAGAAGTTTTTGATTTAACTGTATTAGAACACAATCAATTAGTTTACCTTACTCGACATGGAATTGAACTTAGTTTGAATGGTAATAAATATCCATGTGTTTCATTAGGTGAATTGAATGAGTTTGGGCATGTTAGGGCTTATTGGTGGAAAGATAATATTTGGGTAGCTTACCAGTGGTATAATGCCAATTCCATAGTAACACATCCATATGATTCGTATGAAGGATATGTTCTAGGAAGTGGCGATTGTTATGGGTTAGATGCTCTAGTATATGATAAACCATATTATGCTTGGTCGGTTAGTCCGGCTGCTCAAGCACATCATATGGTTTTAGTGAGTGAACTAGGTAATAAAATTGACCTGCGAACTCTTTTACAACCTGAACCACCTAACCCTGAACCACCGAAACCAATACCAGAGCCACCAGACCCGATTCCACCAAAGCCGGAACCGGAGCCTATAATTAAAACTGCTACCGTATACGAGATGAACATGGAAAAACAACTTGTAGCTTTGATTGCATTTGATGGGAAATATATTAGTGTTACTTCAACTGGTAATATTAAATATAACAATAAGGATGTTACTCCAGAATGCGTATTTGAGCTAACCAAGCCAGATGGATTGTTTTCTATTCAACAGAATGGGAAATGGCTTGGTGCAGATGCAACTGAGCATCATGATGTATGTAATCAGTTGTATATGATTGACCATAGGGAAGGATATGAGAGCTGGATTGTTGAACGTCCAGCTATCCCGAACAATGATTTGATTTCCGCTTACATTCTCTTCCGTAGACCCGAAGGAATTAACTTCTCAATTAAATTGAGAGTAGTGGAGCTATAATGTTTAACTATCCAACTGCAACTGTATATAGTTTAAAAGGTGCAGTTGCGTGGTTACATACTGATAGGCAGATATTTAGGGATGAGATGAATAATGCTTATCCAGTCAAGGGAGTCACGGCATTCAATTTGATGGATAGATATGCAAAGGGTGATGATATTATCCCATTCCTGAATGCATATCCCCAAACCAATACTATTAGGGTATTTTGCTATACTCCTAAAAAGGATTGGGGAGACTATGCTTGGAATACACCATCACCTAATGTAGTAGAATCATTCATCAAAGAGATGCAGGTATTTGGAATACGAGTTAAGCTAGTTCTATTAACAGATGATGATAGTGCTAGAATTCAGCCGGCGATTGAATTAGTAGAGTATTTATCTCCGCATAAGTTCAATAATCTTATTCTAGCTACGGCAAACGAACCATACACTCATAAATATGTTAATGTTAATGCATTAGAAGGTGTATTGAAAGCCTCTGGATATCTTTATACATCCGGAGTATACGAAGACCTAAAGCTATTCTATGGGAACTGCGGTGATATTCATACGGGACGTGATAACGAATGGCCTCGAAAAGCTAAGGATGCTATTGAATGCTATCGAGGTGGTGGGCCTAATTTTCCTGATGAGCCTCCACAAAAAGTCCCGTGGATTCTTGGAGAACCTATAAAGCCGAATGAAGCAAATGGTGATGATAACTACATACTGAGAGATTACTATACGTATGGAGCATTAGGGAAGCTCACATCAGGTGGAATGTTCTTTCATTGTGAATCAGCGAAACTGAGTAATCTTCCAGATGATTTTGAATCTCGTTGTGCTAATGAACTATTCACTGGATATGATATGTTTCCCGGTGATGCTGCATTAGGAGATTATGAGCATCTCCAAGCATATGAAGATGAAGGAACAAGAGCCTTAAGAGTATATAGAGTTGGACGGTATGTAGTAGTCGTTAGACCGGAGAACTTTATTCCGGGAAATAATTGGCTCGCGATGGATTCAATTAGTGTTTGCTGGACAATACTGTAAGGAGAAACATCATGAATAAGACTAAATGGCTTTCGTTGGTAAAGTTGCTTGCTCCGATTATCTTGACTACAGTTAAACCGGGATTGGCTCCTATTGCCGGTAATATTACAGATGCAATTAATGAGGCAGAACAGCTTAAAGGAGCTAAAGGTACCGATAAATTGCAGCATGTAAAGAATATTGCCAATAGTGCTGCTGATGCAATCAATAATGCTAAGAGCAAGGAAGTAATTGATAAGGCTACTCTTAACAAGGCGATTGATGATAGTGTTAATACAGTAATTTCAGTTGTTAATATGGTTCAAAAGAAAAGCGACGAAGTGAAGTGAAACGTGGCACATACGTGGACTCCATCAGACGTTGTAATGATTATTACCGCCATATTTGGTGGTATAGTCAGTTGCATTGGTGCATGGAACGCTAGGCAAGCTAGAAATGCATCAACAGAAGTAAGAGATAAACAGAATATTGTTGCGGAGAAAGCCGAGAAGGTAGCGGAGAAGGCTGAGGACAATTCAACTAAGTTAGACCAAATTCACAGTTTGACGAATGGGAATCTCAGTAGAACTCAGGAAGAACTAGAACAAGCTATTCGCCGTAGAGATTTTCTAGAGAAGGTGTTGATTGAACTTACGAGTAATTGTCCACCCGGAACTCTAGAAACTGCTACGAAAAATGTAGAAATTAAACAGGCACAGATTGGTAAGCGACGTAAAAGTGACGTAAAGGGAGATGGGAATAACAGGAAAGGTGATATGGCATGATTACTTTGCTTATCTATTTGCTAGTTTTCTGTTTGGTCATCTATTGTATTCGATTGCTTCTACCTATGACTGGATTGCCAATGAATGCAGTGAATGTCATATGCATTATCTTGGCAATCATTATGTTGCTTTTCTTGCTACAGGGCGGAACTTCCTTTAAGTTGACGTGATGGATCACATTTGGGTTCCTCTATTTCTCTTTCTTGGGAATGTCATTGGCTTTCTCTATCAATGGTTCCGCGAAGTAAGGAATCATAGATGGCAAGTGGAGAATATGAATCAACTTAAAAATAGCGTTGAAGATAAAAAATTTACTTGTCAGTATGCAATGAATTGTGAAAACGTAAATTGCCCGGCTAGGGAAAGTTACAATAAGGAATAAAATTTATGTTCAAGAAATTTCTCTTGCTTTTTGGCCCGGAAGGTGGTGGTGCATCAAATACTGGTGGAATTGCAACTGAAACTCCAGATGCTCTAGGAGAATTGGATGATACCGATTTTCTAGGAGAAGGTGCTGACGATACTAAAGAAGAAGATTCGACTGAGGAAGTTCCAGATGAGAAAGAGACTCCAGATGAAGATGTAGATGAAGATGAAACAACAGCCGAAGATGAAACTGACGAAACTGATGAAACCGATGAAGAAGCTGAGACTGAAGAAGAAGAAACTACAATTCTAGCAGATGGCAAGATTTCAGTCAAGGCACTAAAGGAACAGTATCCAGATATCTTCAAAAAGAATCCTGGCCTTAAAGATGTTATTTTTAGAGAACGAGCTTTCTCGAAGAGATTCGGTAGCGTAGAGGATGCTGAAGAGGCGTTTAATAAATCTGAATCTTTTGATAACTTTGAGAATACTCTTCTTCGTGGTGGTATTGGACAGTTACTTGATGCGATTGCAGACACTGACCAATCAGCAGCATTGAAGTGTGCTGAGAATTTTCTGCCTGAATTGTATGCTCGTTCTAAGCCAATATTCGCTAAGGTAACGATGCCCATTATTAAGGGCGTCCTTAGAAATACTTTTACACGAGCGCAGAATCAGGGGAATAAACAGTTAGCATTGGCGTGTCAATATGTTAGTCGAGACTTGTTTGAGACTCCTGATGTATTGAAAGCGACTGAGATTGAGGATAATGCTCCTGACCCTAGAGAGGATGAAATCAACCGAAAGAGTCAGGAACTCTTCAATCAGCAGATTACTAATTCTAGGAATGATATTCTCAATGTAGTGAAATCGAGATTGGCCCGAGATATTACTGCACGTATTCCCGGTAATCTTAGTGATTTTACGAAACAAGCATTGGTAGATAAAATTACAGACGAACTCGATGCGACGTTGGTAAAAGACAAAGCTCACATGACTCATCTATCTTCACTTTGGAAAAAGATGAGCAAGGCTGGATTTTCTAGCGAGGCAAAATCTAGGATTATTTCCGCTTCCCTAGGGCGGGCCAGACAAGTGCTTCCAGCCGTAATCGCCAAAGTGAAGGCGCAGCAAAAGAATGGTAACAATAAACCAGTTACCGGAGAGAAAAAGGAGACGAAAGGAAAGAGTTTCCCAAATCAGACAAGTTCCAAAGTTCGGACTGGTCAGCCGCAAAAACTTGACCGGAATATGTCTGATTTTGAATTCCTTTCTAAGTAGTTTCAAAAGGAAAAGCAAATGGCTCAAACAGAAGCAAATGTGCTTGGAGTGGAGCTAGAAAGGGTTAGCCCTAAAGTTCCAACCCTGTTTGACAGAGATGCCACCTTTTTTGCTACGATTGAAAAGAGGCCGGTAGAGACTGTTTCAAATAGGGATATGCGCCTTCCACTGGAAATTCGTCCCGGTGGAAACTTCGGACATTTTGACCCTGATGATGGCGACCTTGGATTGGGTGATGGACCGACCTTCGATAAGGCGGTCGTCAATACCGTTCATCTTCGTCATGCCGTTCAGTGGACAAAGAAATCGGAATGGGCAACGGATGATTCACGGAAAGCGGTTCTCAATACTTTCCGTAATCTCCTTGCCAAATCAATGGCTGAATTCCGTCGCAATGTGGATTCACTTTGCATGACGGGTGGTGATGGTGTTCTTGGCACCATTTCGGCTGTCTCTACATCCGCCGGTGTTGATACCTATACTTTGGGAACTGATGGATTCGGAGCACGTTTGCTTCGATTTGGTCAGACCATTAACGTATATGATTCAACTCTCGCAACCAATAGGACAGTAGGCGCGGAAAAGAAAATCAGCTTCCATGATCTCGTTGGAAAGCAGATTAAAGTTCCGGCTGTTACTGGCGCGACTGCTGGAGATAAGATTGTTGTCTCTGGTCTTTCCGCTACGCCTCCCGTTTCACTTCTTGGTGTTCCTTATCATCATTCGTCTGCATCGACTGGAACTTGGCTTGGATTCAACCGTGCCAATACTCCTGAGATTCGTGCGAATAACGTGAATGCCGCTGGTGCATTGGCATTGCCTCATGCTCGCCTTGCCCTGAATAAAATCGGGGATAGAGTGGGTATGGATTACAATGTTAAAGTAACTGCGTGGATGCATCCTGCACAGAAGCAGGCTTATGAGGAACTCGGCCAGTTGGTTTCGGTTATCAACAAGACTTCAAAGGATGATAACCTGAATCTGTATTTCGGTGACGGAATGCAGTTGGCCGGCGCTCCTATTCGCACTTCCTTCTCGTGGGATAAAACCCGTATTGATTTCGTCAATATGGATGTTTGGGGTCGAGCGGAGATGCATCCCGCTGGATTCTATACAGTAGATGGCCGAAAGATTTTTGAGCTTCGTGGTGCATCTGGTGGTGTCAAAACCTCGCAGATTTTCTACATCACTTGCTCATTCAATCTTTTCGTCAACAATCCTGCGGCAACCTCGTTTATCTCAGGATTGACGGTTCCTGCTGGTTACTAATAATGAGGGGGATTAAGTTCCCCCTTATTTTAGGAGAAAGAAATGGCTGAAAATTTTGAACCATTCAAGACCGTAGGTGGGCAGAACCTAAGTCTGGATGGCGGAACTCAAGCATCTGTCGCAGGTGTGTGGGGACCGCCTACTGGATATTTGACCGTAGTTTCTGGTGCTTTGGCTATCACTGGTATTTCGCTTCCCTATCCAGCATTTCAGGGAACGATTTGCCTGATTCCCACTGGCGCTTTTACTACGACGGCTGCTACAAACATTGCCATTGCTTCAACTGCTGTCGTTGGCAAGGCTTTGTTTATGACGTATTACCCTCAGACTCAAAAGTGGTATCCTTCATACTAGAGGGTATCATGGCTAAAACGAAGAAGAAGCCAAAGAAGACCCCAAAGACGAAGGACGTAAAGTTCCCGAAGACTGGTCGATACTAATAACATGGGGGCCGCGCATCCATTAAACGCGGAATAATATGGAACAATTACCACAGGACATTGAACAGATTAATAGTAAGTTAATTGCTAAATTTGGCTATGAGCATGATAAGCCAAAGTTTAGAATAGTATGGTCTGATAATGAGTTGGAATACCGGCAGGTATATTACTTGAATGGTATGCAACTCATTCATCCTCAGATTATACTAACAAGAAAGTATAATTACATTCATGAACGATATATCCTAGAACGATATATTATTGATAGCGCTAAGGATAATCTAGAACTTATAACACATAATGGATGTAGTTATGAACCTGTATGGGTATTTGAGGACAAGAACCTCGAATTCGTTCGGCCGTTTTGGAGAGCCGTAGAAGTTCTCGCATTGGCAGCCGAAGGTGGAATTGGAGATAAGAAAACTCTCAAAGACTATATGTCTGATGATGAAAAAGCTCTAGAGAAGGAAGTAGCATATTTTGAAGATATGCTAGATGATGGAACAAACTATAAAAATCAGAAGGTAAATTTCGTAAAGCCTGTATATATTAACAATACAGATATGAAGGAGAAGTAATGCCTGATTCTTGCACGGTCATTTCATTGGTGCCCTTTCCAATTAATGAGTCTAAGCCTGGACTTTATCCGGGTCATTTTAAAATCCCACCGGCGAAGAATAATGATTTTGAAGCTCTTATCGTTGGGCGTTCTGTGCATTATGTCTATCTAGATGAGGATAGAGGTTCTGTTCAGGTTCCTACGCCTAGCGATGAAGTAGCTCGCTCTATTTGTGAAGATTATATCACTGATATCTTTGGTGTTCAGAAAGGTGTTGCTGAACCCGGTATCTTCTTTATTGATGGAGCATACGTTCAGAAAGATGGAGAACCAGATAAGAAAACTATCGCTCAAATAGCGAAAGATAAAATTGAACAGGCTAGAGCTAGGCAACGTCAATGGTTTGTCCATCTCGTGGAAATTGCTGATGATGAGTGGTCGAAGTATCATACCCATAAATCAATCTCAGATTTGCAGAGATTTGCTGCGAAGATTCTTGGCCTTGAAAGAGAATGGAATGTGGATGCTAAGGTTGAATCTACTGGATTCTGCCCTGCATGTAAGATGACCGTTCAGGTAGGAGCAATGATTTGCGGAAACTGCCGAACGGTTATTGATAAGGAAGCATACCAGAAAGCTGGATTTACTCAGGTGTAATTATGCCAACAGTTCTTACCATTCATAATGATGCCAGAACATTATTGAATGATACGTTTTCTGACATATTCACCGATGCTATTCTCTTACCATTCACGAAGAAGGCTTATCAGGAACTTCAAGATGAGCTTACATTGAATGGTATTGAGACAACTATTGAGACAGATTTCACGGCGAACATTGCTTCTGGCACAAATACAAAGATTACCAATCCATCTGATTTCATTGCTCCTTTAGAGGTATGGGAAAAGCCACAAGGTAATCCAGATACTGATTATGTTCTCATGAGTGAGAAATCATGGGAGCCTGATATCATCGTTACGGATACGCTCAGATTCTGGCAATGGAATGATGATGAGGTAAGATTCCCCGGAGCGAATACGAATAGAACTGTAAAGGTAAAGTATATCAAGTTCCTTACAGCTATCGTAGATACAACGACAAATATTCCAGTTATTAATTGCCAGCTATATCTCGCTGCTAGAGTAGCTGCTATTGCGGCATTTGCCGTAGGGGGTAATCCAGATAGGAGTGAAGTATATCAGAGTGATGCAAATGCTAGGATTGGAAAGGTAATTCAAATTGCTGTCAAGAGAAATCAGCAGTTGGGAACACGTCGGCAACCTAATCGTTCGTTCAGTTAATTTGTTGGCCTTTACGGCTGTCTCAGAAGGAGATGACAAATGGCATATGTAAACATGTTCGCGGTAATGAAGGGGATTAGACAGGAGACAGGAGTTATTAGCTCTGCCGATATTGTCAATACTGCTGCTGGTAAGTTTGGTCATGCTAATGGTCAACCAATTACCAATGTTGCATTGAATGCAAATCAGTGGATTTCACTACTCACTGTAGAGTTTTTCTATGATTTTCTGGTAGCGGCATATACCGCTGGTGGTAATATCACAGCGAATTACGGGGGCGGTGGTGCTGCAATTACTGGATTGATTTCTGCCGCCAACTCAGTAGGTGCTGCTACTGATAAGAATGTGATTCTGGTTCCATTGGCAACTGCTGGAATTAACCCTCCACTCCAGACGGGTATTAGTCTTGTAAGTTCAGCTGCATTTACTCAACCGGGAACTGCTGCTGGATTTATTCGTTACACTGTGACCTATCGCGTTCTAAGCAACTAGTTATGATTGAGACTCACGAAAAAATCAAGATTGCTGATTTCGAGGGTCTTTGGAGTCGGGGGGAATTCGATGGAGTTCCCCCTGAATTCTTCAGAGATTGTTTAAATGTATCATTTCTTGATAAAGAGGTTATGACTAGACCGGGATTAGGAAATCCTGGTTCAGACTTAGGTGGAGTTGGCTATGTAGATATATTCGTTGGAACTGTTACTCCTGCTAGTGGTGGTGGTATTACTTTTGGTATACCAGTGCAGCTAGTATTTGCCAATAGTGATGTTATAGCTAATGGCTCGGCCATATTTACTGGTGTATTTGCTCAGAATTTTAGAGGGCATAATGCCTTCGGCAAATTCTTCTTTGTATTAAGTGGTGGAGTATTACCTAACGAAAATTTCTTTTATGTTTGGCTTGGGTCTGGAAATGCGAGGAAGATGGGTGGAGCTAAAGTTCCAGAAGCTCCAGCTATGACAATAGTTAGTTCTGCTCCGGGTAAAATAGAACGCGGAGTGCATGTATTTAGAACTGTATTTGAAACTGATTCTGGATTTGTAACGGCTCCGGGTGCAACTGTAGCATATACAGCAGGACCATCTGACAAAGTTAATCTCTCTGTTATTCCAACTGGTCCAGCGGGAACTGCAAAGAGACATATTATAGCAACTCGTGCTATTCTTAATTATGATGGTGACTTTGCGAATAGAGAATATTTCTTTATTCCCGGTGCGACACTTAATGATAATGTAACTACTGTCCTTGCTAATGTATCATTTTATGATGCAGACCTATTTGAGAGTGCAGACTTCACTCTTAATCAATTAGCGGAAATTCCATCATTTGGAGATCCTGCTCAAAATTCTACGGCTGGTGGACTTACTTCATATAAGAATCGCTTAGTGCTATGGACTGATGGAACTGTTTGGGTTTCTGCTCCCGATGAGCCTGAATCATATGATTCTGTATCAAGTGCTATTATAATAGATATTATCCTCTATGGTAAGATTACTGCATGTGCAGAATATAGAGGATCGTTATACATTTTCACACTTACGAAGACGTTCATTACGAGCGATAATGGTGATGATCCTAACACATGGGATGTAATTCTTATTGATACTGCTAATGGGGCAATGGATAATGGAGTAGCTTCCATTTATCTCACTAAAGGTAATACTGCTGATTATCTTGTTATTAGAAATGAAACTGGTATATATAAGTTTGTTGGTATATTTGCGGATGAACTAACTAACAAAATTAAAGAGTATTATACCTCTAATACAAGATTACTTGTTCCTGTAGGGGCTGATGTTTGTATTGATGATTACAGCCAGAGAGTATATACCAAGATTACAACAGACTTGCTACTAGTTGGGGACTACTCTAGAGGATTAACTGAGGCTGATATTAGATGGTCATTATGGCAATTTACAGGCCCGAATGTTAGTAGTCCACATAGTTTCCAAATTAAGGTATTCTATACTGGTTATACTGTTGCTCCAGCCGTTCAAGTCTATTTGACTAATTCTGCTGGAACAAGCACAGTTCCTTACCCATTAGATGATACACTGTTTTCAGATAATGGTATAGCTATTAATTCATTTATAGAATTTGATATGGGTCCAGATAATGAAAAGGTTAATCATTTTGCTGGATATCAGGCAGTAGCAACTGGATCAGGAAATTTTACATCTACAGTATATTGGGATAATAAGGCAAGAAATGCTAATCTGAGAAACATAGCTCTAAGTAGTTCTAAAAAAGAGAAGTTTCTAGGATTTAATGTTGTATCAGAAAGATTAGGTCTTAGACTAGGAACTAGTGGAATAGGAGACTGGTTCTGTTTTAGGAAGTTAGTTGTTTATTTCAAGGAGTTATACTTGAGGTATGGTAACTAAACATGGCTAATCTTCTTAGTATTAAGAATCAGATTAATAGATATCAAACTAGCGATCCTGTTCTATTTGATATTCTTAGTGGAATAGTTAGTGAACTAAGTGCAGTTTCATCTACATCTACTGTAGAAAGTCTACCTAATGCTTTCATTAAAGGTTTTCGTAAATTAACGTATATTAATAATGCAGCAGTGGATTTTACTGCTAATAATGGAGATGCGTGGAATGTTATAGGAGTCGCAACTCCATTTCGAGCATTTTGTGTATCAGAAGATAATAAGCTAATGTTCTATACAATGGACGTAGAAGGCTCTACAATAGTAGCAGGAATAGCTACCCAGTTAAATATTGCATTACCACCTGGATATATTTGTGCTGGTAATATTGCAGTTGCTTCTGGATGGGGATATCTACAGCACGTTGCTGGTGGGTTATTTGAAAATTTAATTGTAGATTGCCCCGGCGGAACAGGATTTGTAAGATTATTTAGACAAGCATTTGCCGCATATCCTATATCAGCGGCAAATATGTATACAAGAGTTTCTATCTTACTTCCAGTAGAAAAACAATCTGGAATTATTCCTAAATGAAAATTAGAGCATATAATTCTAATGATGCTCATAAGATAGATGAAATATATTCAAGGTGTCATGGACATTTTGCATTACCTGATTTGAATCATTGTTTGAACCTCGCAGTAGTTGAGGATGATAATGGTGAAATCATCGCCTTTGGTGCTTTTGAACTTATCCCTGAACTTACATTGGTTTTAGATACTGATAAATCTAAGAAAGACCAAGTAAAGGCTTTAAAGGAATTATTGATAGCCGGTGATTTTGTTGCTAATCTACATAGTTTTAGTTCCGTCTATTGTTTCCCAGATTCTACTCCATATGCTGAGATTCTAAAAAAGCATTTTGGATTTGAGAACGGTAATCCTATTTTAGTAAAGAAGGTAAACGATGGGCGGTAATAAAGAGCAGAAGAAATCTACGGCTCTTATTGATCAGGAGAGGGCCAGACAACAAACTGAGCATAA
>Ga0075425_100002373_pt1 | contig 18873 bp, 13 predicted proteins | sample SoiMethybrSBSTD4_FD_75300 | JGI IMG/M metagenome (GOLD analysis project Ga0075425, IMG submission 75300) | Bulk soil microbial communities from a Populus tree surrounding site in Tennessee, USA - Soil MetaG P. TD hybrid SBSTD4 | ecosystem: Environmental > Terrestrial > Soil > Tree plantation... | reverse complement strand
AGGGTCGGGTTGCCGTAGCGCGTGTAGAACTCGAAGGCGAGGTCCGGGTCGCCGTCGAGGTACCGGCGCATCTCTCCGGCGGAATCGAACACGAAGGTGGAGGACTGGACGATGGGGGTCGTGAGCGAGCCCTGACGCGGCCCGCCGTTGCCGTGGACGGCGCGCGTGCCGATGCCGCGCCGCGGCCGCTCTCCGCTTTCCTTGTCCGCGCTCACAGCTCGACCGTCTGCGGCCGTGGCTCCGCCCCCGCGGCCGGTGTCTCGGGGACGGCTCCCACCACGGGCTCGACGAAGAGGCGGTAGGCGTCGCGATAGCCGAGCTCCACGAGGTCGGCGGTCGTCGTCCGCACTTCCGTGGCCGGATCCTCGGATCCATCCAGGTCCAGCGGCGCGAGCACGCGCTGGTCCGGGCGGATCACGTAGAGGTCGATGGCGCGATAGAGGCGGCCGGTCGCCGGGTCCTGCCAGCCGCGGCCGCCGTCGTCCGTGCGATGGCCGAGGGTCTCGACCATGCGGTTGAGGCGCTCGGTCGCGCGCAGGTCCACCTCGACGGCCTGACGCTCGAGCGTCGCGATGACGCCATCGGCCAGGGCCCGCGGCCCGCGCCGCCGCGCCAGGGGCCGGGCCTCTTCCGGAGCGGCGGTGACGAAGAGGATCTGCTCCGCTCCCGCGGCGATCGCTTCGGACAGACCGGAGCCCCCGGCCAGGCCCGACTCCGTGAGCCGGTGGCTCTCGCCCGCGAAGATGCCTCCCTTTGGGAACGACACGCGGCGCACGGGCACCACGCCGGGAGCGAGGAGGCCGGTCATGACGGCATCGAACACGAGCGCGTCGTAGCCCGGGACGCGCAGGTCCACCGCGCCCGGCAGTCCCTCGAGGCGCGATCGCGGACCGCGGGCCCGCGCGGAAGCGAAGGCGGCGCGGTGCGCGTCGTCGAGGACGACGAAGGGCAACGGCCCGCCCGTCTCCAGATCCGCCGTGCGCAGGATCAGCTCGCGGAAGCCCGGCTGTCCGAGGTTCTCGGAGAGGAGCGACACGTACTTGCGGCCCAGCTCGGCCTCGGACGGCGCGCGCGAGATGGCCGGGCCGCGCGCGATCTCCCACAGGGCCTCGAGCAACCGATCCCGCGCCGGGCCCGGATCGAGCAGCCATTCGAAGCTCTCGGCCAGCCGGCGCCGCTGCGTCACCCACAGCCGCAGCAGGCCGAGGAGCCCGGCCGCGCACAAGAAGAAGATGGGCAGGGAGAGGGAGGCCAGGTACGGTGCCCGCAGCACGGAGGGAGCGCCCAGCATGGCCGCGCCCACCCGTCCCGCCCACCCGGGCGAGACGAGATCGAGGATCAGCACCAGCGGGAAGAGGAGCCCCGCGGTCAGGGCCAGCAGCACGGGCAGCAGGAACACGCCGAACGAGCAGGCCAGGAGCAGGATCGCGATGCGGAGGGCCGGGCGCAGGCGGAAGAAGCCGTCCCAGCTCACGTCGGCCCAGAACCCGCGCTCGCCGTAGAGGCGCGGCCCGCCCGCGACGGCGCCGAAGGCGGCGCCCACCGCGCCCACACCCGAGCCCACCACGAGGTCGAGCTTCACGCCGCTCTCGTCGAGGGCCTTCAGCACGCCCGCGTGATACGCGCCCGAGGTGCCGCTCCCCGTCAGTACCAGGGCGGTGCGCCGCCTGGGGGAATACTCTCTCATCCGCGCTGGAGCGAGATTATCACCGATAGAGGCCACCGCCGGTCGCAATGGGCGCGCTGTTTCAGGCGCGCAGGCGTTCCGCGATGGCGGCCGCGGTCTCGCCGGGCGCGAGATCCAGATACGCTCCGGTCCGCTTGCCGTGGAGCCAAGGGAGCAGCCACCGCGTGTCGTCGCGCGGCCCTTCCGGCGCGGGCCAGCGCAGGGCCGCCACCGCCTCCTCCAGTCCCTCCCCGGTCGTGGACGCCATCGCTTCTTCGAGCACGGCCCCCGCGAGGACCGGGTACAGCTCGACCGTCGCGCCCGTCCGATCCATGACGAGCCCGCGCGCCTCCGCCGCCGCCGTCACCCAGGTCGGCAACGCCGCCGCCAGCTCCGGCGTGCGCCTCGCGCCCGCGCCGAGGACGGCGGCGGCGCGGCCCGCGAGCGCGCGGTAGTCGTCTTCGCTGACGCGCTGCAGGCAGGGCGCGGCGCAGGTCCGGACCTGGGCGAACACGCATCCGAGGCCGACCGCCAGGTCCGGCGCCGGCTCGAAGACGTAGTCGCAGGGACGCAGCGGGTAGAGGGCGTGGAGCGCATCGATCGCGGCCTGGGCAGCCGGCCGGCTCCGAAGGGGACCGTACAGGTGCGCGCGGTCGCCCTCGCCGGACCGGACGACGAGGCGCGGGAACCGCGTGGCGGGGTCGAGGTGCAGGTAGACCGGAGGCTTCAGGTCCCGCCTCTTCGACAGGGGCACGTGCCGCCCCATCACGCGCTCGAACGCGAGCCGCTGCGCGAACGGCGTGGTGGTGGCGGCGAAGGCCACGGCGCTCGTGATGGGAGCGAGGTTCGTCGGCGGGCGCATCCCCTTCTTCGGCGGCGGGCCCGCCCCGAGCTGTGTCGCCACCCAGCGGCGCACGTTCGCGGGGCGGCCGATGAGAAGGCTCTGGCCGTCGGGGCCGAGCACCTGCGCGACGCCGGCTCGAGCCGGGAGCTGGGCCAGGAGCGCGGCGACGTCGCCGCCTTCCAGGAGAACGGTGGTCAGGCGGGGGCCGGACACGCGGGCGGAGGTCAGGCCTCCGCGGGGGAGTCCTTCACCTGGTCGTGGATCGTGACCAGGCTGGTGATCTCGTATTCCTTCGTCCCCGAGGGCACGCGGACCTCGACCACGTCGCCCTCCTCGTGGTTGAGGAGGCACTTGCCGATCGGCGACGAGGGCGAGATGCGGCCCTGGGCGGGATCCGCCTCTTCCGGCGTCACGAGGTCGTAGGTGACCGCGTCGCCGCTGGTGGTGTCCTTGAGCTTCACGGTCGAGCCCAGGCCGACCTTGTTGTGCGGGATCTTGTCGAGGTTGACGAGCGAGAGCGCGGCCAGGCGGCGATGGAGCTGGCCGATGCGGGCCTGGAGGAACGTCTGGCGCTCCTTCGCGGCCTTGTATTCGGCGTTCTCGCGCAGGTCGCCGTACTCGCGGGCTTTCTGGATCTCTTTCGGAAGCTGGACCTTGAGCTCGTAGTCGAGCCCGCGGATCTCCTCCTCGAGCCTCTTCTTGATGTCGATCATGGTCTTCGAAATCGATACTAACATGCCCCCGCGGCGGACCTGCCCAACGGACGGCCATGACCGAATCGATCATCCGCAGCCGGACCAACCCGCTCGTCAAACGGCTCCGCGCCCTCAAGGAGCGCGGGGCGGGGAGCGATCTCGCCCTGCTCGAGGGCTTCACGCTCGTCGAGGAAGGGCTGGCCGCCGGCCTGCAGATCGTGGAGGCGGCGGTGACGCCGGCCGCGGAGGAGACGGTGCGCGGACAGGACCTGGTCCGTCAGCTCACGATGCGGCGCACCCCCGTCCGCCGCGTGGCCGCGTCCGTCCTGGAATCCCTGTCCGAAGCGGAGACGAGCCAGGGCCTCGTCGCGCTGGCGCGCCGTCCTCAGTTCTCGGAAGACGCGATCTACACCCCTCCGGCCCTCGTGATCGTGGCCGCCGGGCTCCAGAACCCGGGCAACGTCGGGGCCGTGCTGCGCGCGGCCGAGGCGGCGGGCGCGACGGGCGCCTACTTCACGCGAGGCACCGCCGATCCCTTCTCCTGGAAAGCGCTGCGCGGCGCCATGGGCAGCGCCTTCCGCGTGCCGCACGTGCGCGGGTTGGCGGCGCGCGAGGTGCTCGAGCGCTTGCACCGGCACGGGGTGGCCGTGCTGGCCGCGGCCGCCGGCACGGGCGACCGCTACGACTCGACGGACCTGCGGCGGCCCGTGGCCTTCCTGCTGGGGCAGGAGGCGGGGGGGCTGGACGCGGACCTCTTCGCCGCCGCGGACGGCCGCATCACCATTCCGATGGCGGGCCGCGCCGAGAGCCTCAACGTCGCCGTCGCCGCCGGTGTGCTGCTCTTCGAGGCCGCGCGCCAGCGCGCGGCCGCCGGCCGTTCAGGGCGGACTGGGTGACGCGCGGCGCTGGCGGATCTCGTCCCGCAGCCGCGGGCTGACCTTCACGCCGGCTTTCTCCGCCCGCGCGGCCGCCGCTTCCGCCTCGTCCAGCCGGCCCATGGCCAGGTACAGGACGGCCAGGTTGTTCTCGGCGTCGCCGGACGAAGGATCCTGCTTCAAGACGTCCTGGAACTCCTGCTCCGCTTCCGCGTAGGCGCCGGCCTGGAAATACGCGGTGCCGAGGGCCAGGGTGACGCCGGGCGGGACCCAGCGCACGGACGGCAGCCCGCCCTTCTGGAGCTCGGCCAGGCGTTTCTCGAGCTGCATCTCCAGGAAGCGATCGGAGCTGAGGGCGTGCCGTCCGGCCAGAGCCTGCAGCGTGTCGCGCAGGTCGCGGATCTCCATCTCGCGCGCCTTCGAGGCATCCATCCGCCGGGCCAGCGCGAACACGTTGCGGCAGGAGAGGAACGCGTCCGCGGCTTCCGCGTAGCGGGCCTGGCCCATCAGGGCCTGGCCGAGACCGTAGTGGGCGAGCGCCAGTCCCGGCTGCAGCCGGACGGCCTCCCCGAACGCCGTCTCCGCCTCCGCCCACCGCTTCGCGCTGAGCGCGTCGCGCCCGGTGGCGAAACGGTCGAACGCCATCACGCGCGCGGCCTGGCCGGCGTCGGCAGAGGGCGGAGGGGCGCCCGCACCCACGACGAGGGCGAGAAGAGGCGCGGCGGCCAGCGAGAGCATGGGCATCGGTTCTGCGTACGGTACGGCTTTCGCGGTACGCTTCCAGGATGCCGGGGCGCGGCGAAGACGGCTCGGGCCTGCTCTTCCCCGCCGCGGGAGGGGCGGCGCGTGAGCGTACCACCGGAAGGTCCCGCAAGAACGCTCCCCTGGCCGAACGTATCCGCCCCCAGACCCTGGACGAGCTGGTCGGGCAGGAAGAGGTCCTGGGAGAAGGGCGTCCGCTGCGCCGCGCGATCGAAGCGGACCGATTTCCGTCCATCATCCTCTGGGGGCCGCCGGGGTCGGGCAAGACGACGCTGGCCCACGTGGTCCGCCAGCGCACGACTTCGCATTTCGAGGCCCTGAGCGCCGTGCTCTCCGGGGTCAAGGAGCTGCGCGAGGTGCTCCGCCAGGCCGAAGAGCGGCTGGCCCGCGAGGGCCGGCGGACCGTGCTCTTCATCGACGAGATCCACCGCTACAACAAGGCGCAGCAGGACGCGCTCCTCAGCCACGTCGAGTCCGGCGACGTGACCCTCATCGGGGCCACCACCGAGAACCCGTCGTTCGAGGTCAACGCGGCGCTCCTGTCCCGGTGCCGCGTGGTCGTCCTCAAGCCCCTCGACGCCGGCCAGCTCGAATCCGTATTGCGCCGGGCCCTGGCGGACGTCGAACGCGGGCTCGGCGCGCTGCAGCCCAGGGTCGACGACGACGCGCTCGCCTTCCTGGCCGCCGCTTCCGACGGCGACGCGCGCACGGCGCTCAACGTGCTCGAGATGGCGGTCCTGAATGCGCCTCCGGACGCCGAGGGCGCGCATCCGGTGAGCCTGGCCGCGATGCAGGACGCTTTCGCGCGCAAGGCCCTTCTCTACGACAAGGCCGGCGAGGAGCACTACAACATCATCAGCGCCCTGCACAAGTCGATCCGCAACTCCGACGCCGATGCCGGCCTCTACTGGCTGGCCCGCATGCTGGAGGCGGGTGAAGACCCGCTCTACGTCGCGCGGCGGCTCGTCCGCTTCGCCTCCGAAGACGTGGGCATGGCCGATCCGCAGGCCCTGGTCGTGGCCATGGCCGCGCAGCAGGCCGTGCACTTCATCGGGATGCCGGAGGGCGCGCTGGCCCTGGCCGAGATCGTCGTGTACCTGGCCGCGGCCCCGAAGAGCAACGCCCTCTACGTCGCCTACGGGGAGGCGGCGGAGGACGCGCTCACCACCCGTGCGGAGCCGGTGCCGCTGTGGATCCGCAACGCGCCCACGCCGCTCATGAAGCAGCTCGGCTACGGCCGCGGGTACCGCTACGCCCACGACGAGGCGGAAGGCGTGGCGGAGATGGACTCGCTTCCGGACGCGCTGCGGGGCCGGCAGTACTACCGGCCATCGGAGCGAGGCCAGGAAGGCGAGACGGCGGCGCGGCTGGAGGCCGCGCGCCGCATCCGGCAGCGTGGACGGAAAGACGAGCCGCCGCCAAAGGACTGACCTTGTTCTCCACTGGCGGCGCGACGTCCGATCGCGCTACAATCTCCGGGCCGGTCGGCCCTCAGACATCCCAGCCATGGCAAAGAAGAAGATCCTCGCCGTAGACGACGACGCCACCGCGCTCGGCGCGCTGCGCCAGATCCTCGTGCAGAAGGGGTACGACGTCAGCACCGCCCCCAACGGCCACGACGCGCTCACCGCGCTGGCCAACGGCAGCTTCGACCTCGTGATCCTCGACGTGTCCATGCCCGGGCTCAACGGCTACGACGTGTGCCGCAAGATCCGGCAGGAGGACAAGACGCGGGACCTGCCCGTGATCTTCCTGACCGCGAAGGGCATGCTGGTGGACATGACGGAGGGCGAGGAGGCGGGGAGCGATCTCTACCTCGTCAAGCCCGTCCTCGCGACCAAGCTCTTGAACATGGTCGGCATGTTCCTCTCCGACGACACGCCCCTGGCCAAGAAGCGCCGCACGGCGTCCACCAGCTGATTTCGACGGGAGCCGATCAGGGATCCGGACGGACGCCGCCCGCGGGCGGCGCGTTCTCGTAGATCTCCCCGTAGCGCTCGTAGCTGTTGAGGACCTTGCGCACGTAGTCCTTCGTCTCGTCGAAGTTGATCGCGGACAGGAACATGTCGTCGCCGGGCGCGGGCGCCATGCGCGCCCAGAGCTTCGCCTGGTTGGGACCCGCGTTGTAGGCCGCCGCCACCTTGTAGCCGTCGCGCTCGAACCGGCCCAGCAGGTCGCCGATGTATTTGGCCCCGAGCTGGATGACGACCTTGGGGTCGTAGAGGTCCTCGGGCGAGACCTGCACCAGGCCGATCGCCTGCCCCACGTCCCGCGCGGTGGTGATGATGAACTGCAGGAGGCCGCGCGCGGCCGCGGCGGACTTCGCCCGCGGGTTGAACCGTGACTCCTCGCGCATGATGGACAGGACGAGGCGCGGATCGGCCTTGTGTTTGGCCGCTTCCGCCGTGATGACGTCGTAGAAGTAGCGCGGATAGAGCAGCTCCCGCAGCAGGCGAGGCAGGAGCTGCGGGACGAAGTCGTCCGGGATGTCGTCGCGCGCGACCGTCTCCGCCGCGGAGATCGACGCGCGCGTGGCCTGGCCGCGCCGCAGCGCCTCCGCCCGCGCCACGCCTTGCGGCATGGGCTGCAACGCGTAGCGGACCTGGACAAGGTCGGTCGCGTCATCGAAGAGGCCCATGGCGAGCAGGAGATCGAGACGTTCCGGCGTGCCCGCGGACTCCCCGGCGAAGAGGGGGAAGCGCGGGTACTCGGGCGCGGGCAGCTCCGCGACGTCACGGAAGGCGGGGATCTTCTTGTAGATGTCGGCGAGCTTCGCGAGCTCCGCCGGCTCCTGGTCCGCGGGCGCGAGCAGCGCGGAGTCGGTCTGGGCGCGACGGGCCGCATCGAGGTCCCCCGCGTCCAAGCTTCGTTGGACCTCGGCCGTACGCGCGGCCGCGCCCCCGCGCACGCGCGACACGAGCGGCTCCTCAGCCAGACGATGCCGCGCGAAATACGCGAAGTGCGTCGGCGTGTCCGAGCGCAGGACCTTCAGGTAGAGCGCGATGGCCTGGCGGGGATCGCGCGCCTCGACCGCGCGCGCCTTCCAGTAGTCGATCTCCGGCACGTCCTTCTTCTCGAGCAGCTTCGGTCGAATCCGATTGAGCTCGGCCAGGGCCAGGGCGGGCCTGCCCCCGCCGATGGCGCCGATCGCGTATGCGAGCGTGGCTTCGACCACGGCATGGCTCTTCGGGAAGCGCAGCTGCACGGCGCGGAGATCGGCCGCCGCTTCCGCGAACCGCTTCTTCTGGACGCGGATGCGCAGGCGCTGGGTCAGGGCCGAGGAGGCGCGCGAGGTCTTGCCGCCGGGAGCGATGGCGCTGGTCAGATACTTCTCCGCGCGCGCGTCGTCGCCCAGGAGCTGCGCGCAGCGCGCCGCGTTGTAGAGGAAGTTGGCCTTGGCCTCCCCGTCCCGCGCCACCGGCGCGCCCTCGACGTAGGCCTTCTCGGCATCTTCGTAGTGTTCGCGCCCGAACTCGGCGCGGCCGATCGAGAACAGCAGGTCATCGCGCTTCGCTTGGATCTGGGGCAGGGCGAGGCGCAGGACGTCGATCGCGCGGTCGAAGTGACGCGCGTTGCGCTCGCTCTCCCCGATGAGCACGAGATCTTCGGCCGCGAAGCGCTGGATCCAGTCCACCCGGTCGAGGCCCAGGGCCACGCGCTCGGCGGCGTCGTCGGCCAGGTTGCCCCCGCGCAGGAACCGCAGGCCGTCCGCTATCGACGCCTCATCGCCGCCGGCCAGGCGCGCCGCGATGGCCCGGCTCTCCAGGTCGCGTTGCACGGAAGGCTCAATGGTGCCGGTGATCTTGCGGCTCAGCTCGGTGAGCGCGGCCGCGTTCCGCTTTTCGCTGAGGAACGCGGTCAGGTCTTCGAGCGCGGACTGCCGGTAGGTCGCCTTCGGGAATTCGAGGACGAGCGTCTCGCGCAACCGCGCGGCCTCGTCCTTCTTGCCTTCGGCCTGGGCGGCCTGCGCGGCGTGGTACAGGGCGAGGTCGCGGAACGGATCGCCCGGGGCGAGGAACCCCTCCAGCGCCTTGCGCCCCCCGTCCAGGTCGCCGTGCGCGATCCGCGCGCGAGCATGCAGGTAGGCCAGGCGATAGCGCTGGTACAGATCGGGGTCCTGGCGAGAGATGATGTTGAGGTCGAGGTCCAGAGCCGACCATTCGGCGCGCTCTTCGCGCTCGCGGAAGCGCGGGGTCCAGTTCTCGACGGCCAGGTCGTTGGCTTGCGCGACGTCGAGACCCTCCGCCGAGCTTCCTCCTCCGCCGGCGTGCCTTGGCCCGCGCGGGGAGCCGTGCCAGCCCGCCCGGACGGCCCACAGCCCGACGGCCGCCGCGACGGCGAGGGGTACGGCCATCCACTTGGTGGTGCGGCGAAGGGTCAAGGTGTCTCCGAGGGCAGGCGAGCCCTCCCTCGTACTCTGGAAGCGATTACCGTGCCAACGGCCGGAACGTGCTTACCTCCCGGCCGAGGCCGGCACCGGCAGGCCGAGCGCCTCGCGGACCCGCGGGTGAACGACTTCCGCGTCCCGCGTGACGAGCGTTTCGCGCACGATCTCGTCCGCGGGGTCGATCTTCAGCTCACCCCCCGCCACGATCAGGGCCAGGAAGGTCGCCACGTTCTTGCCGTACATCTGGCTCGCGTGCTGCGGCACCGTGGACGGAAGGTTGAGCGGCCCCAGGATGCTCACCGCCCCCCGGGTCACCGTCTCTCCCGGCCGCGTCAGCTCGCAGTTGCCGCCCTGCTCCGCCGCCACGTCCACCACGACCGCGCCCGGGGGCATGGCGTCCACCATCTCCGCCGTCAGCAGGATCGGCGCCTTCTTGCCCGGCACGGCCGCCGTCGCGATGACCACGTCGCTCGCGGCCACCACCTTCATCATCGTCTCGCGCTGCCGCCGGTAGAACGACTCGTCCATGGCCTTGGCGTAGCCACCCTTGTCCTGCGCGTCCGCCGCCTCCAGGGGCAGCTCGACGAACTTGGCGCCCAGGCTCTCCACCTGCTCTTTGACCGCGGGGCGCACGTCGTAGGCCTGCACGACGGCGCCCAGGCGCTTGGCCGTGGCGATGGCCTGCAGGCCCGCGACTCCCGCCCCGATCACGAAGACGCGCGCCGGGGCCAGCGTGCCCCCCGCGGTCATGAGCATCGGGAACATCTGGGGCAGGGCGTTGGCGGCCAGTAGCACGGCCTTGTACCCGGTGATGGTGGCGGCGGACGAGAGCACGTCCATGGCCTGGGCCCGCGTGATGCGCGGGATCAGCTCCAGGGCGAAGGCCGTGACCCCGCGCGCGGCCAGGGTCTGGATCCCGGCGGGGGCGCCGAGCGGGTCGAGAAGGCCGACCAGCACGTGCCGCGCGTCCATGCCCGCGATCCCGGTCTCCCCGCCCGCGAGGGGTCGCACCTGAAGGAGGACGCGCGACGCCTCCAGCACTTCCGCTCGGCTGGCCAGGATGCGCGCGCCCTTGTCCTTGTACGCGCCATCCGGATAGCCCGCGGCCACGCCGGCACCCGACTCGATCGCCACCTCGACCCCGGCCTTGGCGAGCAAGGCAAACGCCGAGGGCACGACGGCGACGCGCCGCTCGCCCGGGAACGTCTCCTTGAGCACCCCAGCGATCACAGGGTTCCTAAACTACCATTTCTGCCGTACGATCCGCCGCCATGGCCACATCACCCGGGCCGTCCGCCACGCGCTACCGCTGGGCCGCCGCCGGCGACGTCAACGCCTTCTTCGGGCTGATGCTCGACAACGTGATGAACCTGGTCATCCTGGCCGGGATCCTCATCTTCGTGTTCGACTTCCCCGAGGACCTCGTCTACCGGCGCATGTTCCCGGGCACTGCCCTGGGCGTGATGTTCGGGGACCTCGTCTACACCTGGATGGCCTTCCGGCTCGCGAAGAAAGAGGGCCGCAGCGACGTGACCGCGATGCCGCTCGGTCTCGACGCGCCGAGCACGATCGGCATGGCCTTCACCGTGCTCGGTCCCGCGTACCTCGCGGCCAAGGCGCGGATGCCCGCGCACGACGCGGCCATCGCGGCCTGGCAGGTCGGGATGGCGTGCATGATCCTGATCGGCCTCTTCAAGGTCGGCATGTCGTTCGTCGGGGGCGCCATCCAGAAGACGATGCCGGGCGCCGGCCTGCTCGGGTCGCTGGCCGGGATCGGGATCGCGCTCATGGGCGTCCTGCAGCTCGGCGACATCCTCCTCGAGCCGGTGGTGGGGATGATCTCCCTCTGCATCATCTTCTATGCGCTCATCGCCCGCCTGCGCCTGCCCTTCAACGCGCCGGGCGTCCTGGCCTCGGTGATGGTCGGCGCGGGCGTGTATTACCTGATGCGCGCGCTGGGCGTGCTGCAGCACCCGCTGCCTCCGCCGACGCTCAGCTTCCCCATCGGCTTTCCGATCCCGAGTCTCGGCTTCGTGCACGGGATGCAGGTGGCGCTGACCCAATACATCCCGATGGCGATCCCGTTCGCGATCCTCACCGTTGTGGGCGGCATCAACGTCACGGAGAGCGCGCGCCTGGCCGGCGACGACTACCGGACGCGCGACATCCTCCTCACGGAGGCGATCGCCACCCTGATCGCCGGAGTGTGCGGCGGCGTGTCGCAGTCCACGCCGTACATCGGCCATCCCGCCTACAAGGCGATGGGCGGACGCGCGGCCTACACGCTGGTCTGCGCGCTGTTCGTGGGCCTGGGGGGCATGCTGGGCTACATCCCGCTCATGGCCAAGATCCTGCCCCTGGCCTGCCTGGCCCCCATCCTCATCTTCGTGGCCTACGACATCGTGGCCCAGTCCTTCCACGCCACGCCGCCCAGCCATGCGGCGGCGGTGTGCTTCGCGATCTTCCCTTCCGTGGCCCAGCTCCTGCGCATCACGCTCGACAAGGCCAACTCCACCGGCCTGTTCCTCCGCTCCGCGCTCGAGCCGGCGGTGGTGGCGGAGCAGGCGAAGATCCCGCTCGGGTTCGCCGACAACTTCGGCGTGTTCGTGATGCTCGCCAACGGGTTCATCCTCACCGCCATGCTCTGGGGCGCGTTCCTGGCCTTCCTGATCGACCATCGCTTCGCCGCGTCCTCGGTGACCCTGGCCATCTGTTCCGCCCTGTCGTTCTTCGGCGTCATCCACTCCGTCCTTCCCACCGGCGGGATCTACCTGCCCTGGAGCGCGGCCCTTCATGGGTCGGTGGCGCCGTACCACTGGGCCGCCGCCTATGCCCTGGTCGCGATCATGATCGCGGCCCTGGGCGCCACCCGCGGGCGCAACGCGGAGGCCCGGGGCGACCTCGCGGCCTGATCGCCGCGCCGGGGTACCATCGTCGGATGCGGGCACGGATCCTCGTGGCCGGCGGTGTCGTCCTCGGGGCCGCGGCCGTCGGGACCTGGGTTGCGGCCAGGGCCATCGACCGCCGGCTCGCCCAGGAAGTCGCGCAGCGCGCCGCGCCCCTCGGCGTCACCGTCCGCGAGGTCCGGTACTCCTGGGTGGGACCGCTCCGGCTCGAAGGCGTGACCGTGGACCGCGGCGACGGCCAGCGGCTCACCATCGACAGCGTCGGCGTAGCGTGGAGGCTGGGCGGGGCACGTGACGTGCGTGCCCACGTGCGTCATCTCTCCCTCGGCGGTGTCCGCCTCGAGCGAGGACCCCTGGTCGTCGAATGGCCGGCGGCGGAGCTCGACGTGGTGGCGTGGACCGGGGGGGCCGGCGAGGAGCGCGTCCATCTTCGCCAGCCGTCCGGCGGCGAGCTCCAGGCCCACGGGCGCACGGCCGCGACGGGGCGTGAACTCGCGCTGCAGCTGACCCGGTTCGACGTGTCCGGCGCCCGCGTCCGCTGGGCGGCCGAGCCCGTGCTCGCGCCGGGAGTCTGGACGGGCCGATTGAGCGTCGCCGAGCACGGCGACCGCCTGTCCACGGACGCCGCCCTCTCCGCCGAGGCGGTGCGCCTGTCGCTCCCACGCGGCCTGGCCCTCGGCAACGGAGAGTACGGCGCCCCCACCGCATTGGCGCTGGCCTGGACGGCGTCGCGTGACGGCGCGTCGATCGACGTACGGAACGTGGCGGCGCACGCGGTCGGGCTGGAGCTCACCGGTCACGGACGCCTCAGCGGTCCTCACGACGACCGCACGGTGGCCGTCGAGCTGGCCGCGCGCAGCGACCTCGGAGCCGCGCTGCGGACCACCGCCCTGCGGCTGCCCGCCGCGCTTCCCGTCGCGCCCGGGGACGCGCTCGGCACCGCCTCGTTCGACGTCACGGTGGAGGGGCCGCTGGCGCGGCCGGCCGAGCTGCACATCGTGCCCCATCTCCGCTACGACTCGACGCCCCAGGTCGCGGAGAAGCTCGAGTTCCTGCGCCGCCCGTTCCGTTTCCACCCGCCGGACACGGAGGGGATCACCCTGGACGTGCGCGACGGCGCCCCCGACTTCATCCGCCTCTCCGACGTGCCCCCCCTGTTCCTGCGGGCGCTGCTCATCTCCGAGGACGCCGGCTTCTACGGCCACCCCGGCATCGACGTGGCCGAGATCCCCCACGCCTGGGCCATCAACATCGAGCGCGGGACGGCCGCGCGGGGCGCGTCCACCATCACCCAGCAGCTCGTGAAGAACCTCTTCCTCTCCAGCGACAAGAGCTACGGGCGCAAGCTCGAGGAGGCCGCGCTGGCGCTGCTGGTGGACGCGGGCCTCCCCAAGTCGCGCATCCTCGAGATCTACGTCAACGTGATCGAGTGGGGCCCGAGCCTCTATGGGCTCGTGCCCGCCGCGCGTCACTACTTCGGCAAGACTCCGGCGGAGCTCACGCCGCGGGAGATGGTCTTCCTCATCTGCGTCATCCCCAGCCCGGTGCGCTACCACCAGGCGTACGTGGCCGGCCGCGTCGGCCCCGGGATGGACCAGCTCATGGCGAACCTGCTGGCCAAGCTGCGCTCGGTGGACGCCGTGACGGACGACATGTACTTCGATGCGCTGACGGAAGAGCTGCAGTTCCGACCGGACGGAGCGACGCTCGACGTGGCCGGCCCCGGCACGGACTGAATCCCATCCCCGCCCCTTCTTTGCGCGCTGTAAAGAAGAGGTAAACCCGCATTCCCCGCCGTCGCGAGGGCGACACAGCGGATACGATGCAGGAGGGGGCGATGCCGGAGCACAATCGAAGATGACGACGCTGGAATCCCCGGCCGTATCGCCGAGCCCGGGCACCGATGAAGCCGGCAAGGAGGACGACGCACCCGGGCCGCTCCGGCGCCGCCGGAGACGCCGCTTGCTGGCCGTCGCCGCGGTCGCCGTCGTCGCGCTGATCCTCATCCTGATGCTGCGCGGCCGCGGCGGCAAGGCCCCCGCCCGCGACCGGGCCGCGGGCCGCGTGGTCTCGGTGGTGGCGGTGGACGCGCGCACCGGCGAGATGCCCGTCTACCTCGACGGGCTCGGCACCGTCGCCGCCATCAACACCGTCACCGTGCGCAGCCGCGTCGACGGCCAGCTCGTCTCCGTCGGCTATCGCGAAGGCCAGCTCGTGCGCCAGGGGGACCTGCTGGCCCAGATCGATCCCCGTCCGTTCCAGGTCGCGCTCCAGCAGCAGGAAGGCCAATACGCGAAGGACGAGGCGGCGCTGAAGAACGCGCGCCTCGATCTCAAGCGCTACCAGGTCCTGATCGAGCAGGACGCCGTTCCCCGCCAGCAGCTCGACACCCAGGTCGCGACCGTGAACCAGCTCGAGGCCACCCTGAAGACGGACGAGGCCCAGGTCGCGAACGCGCGCCTCAACCTCACCTACAGCCGCATCACCTCGCCGATCACCGGGCGGGTGGGCCTCCGCCTCGTCGATGCCGGCAACATGGTCCACGCCTCCGATCCCGGCGGCCTTCTCGTCATCACCCAGCTCCAGCCCATCGCGGTCGTGTTCACCCTCCCCGCCGACCAGCTCCAGCCGGTCATGGCCGGGATGGGCCGCGGCGATCGCCTGCGCGTGGAGGCCTGGGACCGCGACCGCAAGAAGATGCTGGACGTGGGCACGCTGGAGGCGGTGGACAACCAGGTGGACGACACGACCGGGACCGTGCGCCTCAAGGGCGTCTTCTCGAACGAGGGCTACGGCCTCTTCTCGAACCAGTTCGTGAACGCCCGCCTCCTCGTCGACACCCTGCACGGGAGCGTGATCATTCCCACCGCCGCCCTGCAGCGCAGCCCGCAGGGCACGTACGTCTGGGTGGTGAAGCCGGATTCCACGGCGGAGATGCGCACGGTCGAGGTCGCGCACACGGAGGGTGAAGACACCGCGGTGAGCCGCGGCGTGGCCGCGGGAGAACCAGTGGTCACGGACGGGGTCGACAACCTGCAGCCGGGAGCGAAGGTCACGACGGGCCCGCCCGCGGGAGCGAGCCCCGGCCACGGCGCCGGTGGTGGCGGTGGCGGCGCGGGTGGTGGCGGCGCGGGCGGCGGCAAACCGGGCGGCGGAAAGAGGCCCCCGAAGTGAGCCCGTCGCGGCCGTTCATCCTGCGGCCGATCGCCACGTCGCTCCTGATGGCGGGCCTGCTGATCGCGGGCGTCCTCGGGTTCAAGCTGCTCCCCGTCTCCGCCCTGCCCCAGGTGGACTACCCGACCATCCAGGTCATCACTTTCTACCCGGGGGCCAGCCCCGACGTCATGGCTTCCGCGGTCACGGCGCCCCTGGAGCGGCAGTTCGGGCAGCTCCCCGGCCTCAACCAGATGACGTCCACGAGCTCGGACGGCAGCTCCGTCATCACCTTGCAGTTCGCGCTCGAGCTCAACATCGACGTGGCCGAGCAGGAAGTGCAGGCCGCCATCAACGCCTCCGGCACCTACCTGCCGCGGGACCTGCCCAACCCGCCCATCTACAGCAAGACGAACCCCGCGGACGCCCCCATCCTCACCCTGGCCCTGACCTCGGACACCTTGCCCCTGGCCAAGGTCGAGGACTTCGCGGACACGCGCTTCGCCCAGAAGATCGCGCAGCTCCCCGGCGTCGGCCTCGTCAGCATCAGCGGCGGACAGAAGCCGGCGGTGCGGGTGCAGGTGAACCCGACCGCGCTCTCGTCCTACGGCCTCACCGTCGAGGACGTCCGCGCCGCCATCGCCGCCGCCAACGTGAACCAGGCCAAGGGCAGCTTCGACGGGCCGCGCGAGCTCTATGCGATCGCCGCCAACGACCAGCTCCTCTCCAGCGAGCAGTACAAGCCGCTGGTGATCGCCTATCGCAACAACGCGCCCGTGCGCCTCTCCGACGTGGCGGCGGTCGTGGACAGCGCGGAGAACCTGCGGCAGGCGGCCTGGATGAACGAGACGCCCGCCGTCATCATGAACATCCAGCGGCAGCCCGGGGCCAACATCATCGCGGTGGTGGACCGGGTGAAGGCGCTGCTGCCCCAGCTCCGCGCCTCCCTGCCCGCCTCCGTGAAGGTGCAGATCCTCACCGACCGCACCACCACCATCCGCGCCTCGGTGGAAGACGTCGAGTTCGAGCTGCTGCTCACCATCGCCCTCGTGGTGATGGTGATCTTCCTGTTCCTGCGCACGCTGGCCGCGACCGTCATCCCCAGCGTGGCCGTGCCCCTCAGCCTGCTGGGCACGTTCGGCGTGATGTACCTGCTCGGCTACTCCCTCAACAACCTCACCCTCATGGCGCTCACCATCGCCACCGGGTTCGTGGTGGACGACGCGATCGTGATGATCGAGAACATCACGCGCTACATCGAGGAGGGCGACCCTCCGCTGGAGGCCGCCCTGAAGGGCGCGGAGCAGATCGGCTTCACGATCCTCTCCCTCACCGTCTCCCTGATCGCCGTCCTCATCCCCCTGCTGTTCATGGGCGACGTGGTGGGCCGCCTCTTCCGCGAGTTCGCCATCACGCTCTCCGTGACCATCCTCGTCTCCGCCGTCGTCTCCCTGACCCTCACGCCCATGATGTGCGCGAAGCTGCTGCGCCATCGCAAGCCCGAGGAGCAGGGGCGCTTCTATCGATGGTCCGAGCGCGCGTTCGAGCGGATCATCGCGCGCTACGGGGAGATGCTCACGTGGGTGCTCGACCGCCAGCCGGCCACGCTGATCGTGGCCGCGGCGACCCTGGTGGCCACCGTCCTGCTCTACGTCCTGATCCCCAAGGGATTCTTCCCCGTCCAGGACACGGGCGTGATCCTCGGCATCTCGGAGGCCACCCAGTCCATCTCGTTCCCGGCCATGGCCGAGCGCCAGCAGGCGCTGGTGCGCGTGATCCGGAAGGACCCGGCGGTGGAGAGCCTGTCCTCGTTCATCGGCATCGACGGGACCAACACCACGATGAACAGCGGGCGCATCCAGATCAACCTCAAGCCGCTGGAGGACCGGCACGCCAGCGCGACCGACGTCATCCGGAGGATCCAGCCCGAGTTGGAGAAGGTGCAGGGCATCACCCTCTTCCTCCAGCCCGTGCAGGACCTCACGGTGGAGGACCGCGTCAGCCGGACACAGTACCAGTACAGCCTCGAGGATCCGGACGCGCGCGAGCTGGGCGAATGGGTCCCGCGCTTCCTGGCCCGACTGAAGGCCCTGCCCGAGCTGCGCGACGTGGCCAGCGACCAGCAGAACGCGGGCCTGCAGGCCCACCTCGAGCTCGACCGCGCCACCGCCTCACGCCTCGGGATCACGCCCCAGATGCTGGACGACGCGCTCTACGATTCGTTCGGCCAGCGGCAGATCTCGACCATGTTCACCCAGCTCAACCAGTACCGCGTGGTGCTGGAGGTGGGTCCGGAATTCCAGAAGCACCCCGACGACCTGCAGGACGTCTACCTGCGCTCGGCGGAAGGGGGCACCGTGCCCCTGGCCTCGTTCACCAACGTGCGCCTCCAGAACGCGCCCCTGGTCGTGAACCACCAGGGCCAGTTCCCCGTGGCCACCGTCTCCTTCAACCTCGCGCCCCGGGCCTCCCTGGGGGACGCGGTGCGGGCGATCGACGCCGCCAAGGCCGACCTCGACATGCCCGCGAGCATCCAGGCCGAGTTCCAGGGCACGGCCAGGGCGTTCCAGGCCTCGCTCGCGAACCAGCCCCTGCTGATCCTGGCCGCGATCGTGACCGTCTACATCCTGCTGGGGATCCTGTACGAGAGCTACATCCACCCCGTCACGATCCTGTCCACGCTGCCGTCCGCGGGCGTGGGCGCGCTGCTCTCGCTCATGCTGTTCCGGATCGACTTCTCGGTGATCGCGCTCATCGGGATCATCCTGCTCATCGGCATCGTCGAGAAGAACGCGATCATGATGATCGACTTCGCGCTGGACGCGGAGCGGAAGGAGGGCAAGCCGCCGGAGGAGGCCATCTACCAGGCCGCGCTCCTGCGCTTCCGGCCCATCCTGATGACGACGTTCGCGGCGCTGTTTGCCGGCGTGCCTCTCGCCGTCGGCTCCGGGATCGGCTCCGAGCTGCGCCGTCCCCTGGGCATCGCGATCGTGGGCGGGCTCATCTTCAGCCAGATGCTCACGCTGTTCACCACGCCCGTGATCTACCTGGCCTTCGACCGCGTGGCGCGTCGCGTCACCAAGCGGGCCAAGGGATCGGCGGCGCCGGAGATGCGGCCGGTGGAAGAGGCATGAACCTCTCCACGCCGTTCATCCACCGGCCGATCGCCACCACGCTCCTCACCATCGCCATCGCGCTCGCGGGCGCGATCGCCTACACGCTCCTCCCCGTCTCTCCGCTGCCCCAGGTCGAGTTCCCCACCATCAACGTCAACGCGGGCCTGCCCGGGGCCAGCCCGGACACGATGGCCTCGTCCGTGGCCACCCCGTTGGAGCGGCAGTTCGGACGCATCGCGGGCGTGACGGAGATGACCTCGTCGAGCGGCCTCGGCAACACGAGCATCACGCTCCAGTTCGACCTCAACCGCGACATCGACGCCGCCGCCCGCGACGTGCAGGCCGCCATCAACGCCGCCCGCGGCCAGCTCCCGGCGAATCTTCCCAACAACCCCTCCTACCGGAAGTCCAATCCCGCGGACGCGCCCATCATGCTGCTCTCGCTCACCTCGGAGACGGTCGAGCGCGC
>Ga0075425_100002372_pt1 | contig 18873 bp, 22 predicted proteins | sample SoiMethybrSBSTD4_FD_75300 | JGI IMG/M metagenome (GOLD analysis project Ga0075425, IMG submission 75300) | Bulk soil microbial communities from a Populus tree surrounding site in Tennessee, USA - Soil MetaG P. TD hybrid SBSTD4 | ecosystem: Environmental > Terrestrial > Soil > Tree plantation... | reverse complement strand
CGTTGCCGTCGTCGCCGCCGAGGAAGTCGCTGCCGGCGTACAGGTCGCTGCCGTAGCCGTCGCTCGTGACGACATCGTTGCCGCCGGTGATGGTGTCGTTGCCGGCGCCGCCGTAGACGGTGTCGCTGCCGCCCGAGCTGCCATACCAGCTGTGGATGTTCTGGACGTTGTCGCCGCCACTGATCGAGTCGTTGCCGGTGCCGCCGTAGAGCCAGTCGTTGCCGTAGCCGCCGTTCAGGTTGTCGGTGCCCTGGCTGCCGTACAGGGAATCGTCGCCGCGGCCGCCGCTGATCGAGTCGTTGCCCACGCCGCCGTAGAAGTTGTCGGCGAAGTTGGAGCCGATCATCGTGTCGTTGCCGGCGCCGCCGTAGAGGTAATGCACGCCCAGCGCATTGGGGTAATGCGCGGCGGACGCGTCTATGACGTTGTCGAGCGAGTTGCCGTCGACCCAGTCCGTCTGGTGGCCGAGCTTGATGTTCTCGATGCCCGCCGGGGCCTCGAAGCCGTCCCAGCCGTAGTTGAAGCTATCGGCGACGACGGTGTCGACGCCGCCCGAGTCGAAGACGACCGGGTTGAAGAGGTCGTGGAGCTTGTAGGTGTCGTTGCCCAGCCCGCCGTCGAGGGTAACGTTGTCGCCATAGCTGACCAGCGTGTCCGCGCCGGAGGTGCCGATCAGGACCGAGCTGTCGTTGTACGTAATTTTCTTGGCCATGGTGAATCCTTAGAGAGGCAACGGCGGAAATGAGAATGCGAACGCGTTACCGCGCGATGAACGCGATAACGTCGAAGTCTGTTTGGCTGCGGTGAAAGGGGGAGGAGAAAGCGCGCGGCCGTTCCGTGGAACGACCTCGCCGGACAACGACGCCCCCAATGCGTCTAGTTGCAAAACGGCTCCCTTAACTACGGTTAACTGCTTGTGTTTTTTTGGTTCTGGCGCGGCGTACTTCTGCAGGCCGAACGTTACGGTGTGCGATTGTTGGCTGTCAACGACGTTCTGCGTCCGCCGACTGCTGTAACTATTGCAATCTCGTGGATTATTTAACGGGCTGGAAATTTATCCACAGCGCGCACGCGCTCTCCGCGCGGGAGTATTCGCGTGTCTAGTCCAGAAGGTTGCATGAGATGCTTAACGGCGAATCTTCGATGCAATGCTGAGCGCATTGATCGCGCGGAGAAAAAAGCCCAGACGCAAACTATTGTCAGCGCGCCTTAGCGCGCGGTGATGCGCTGGCGCACGGCGCGAAGCAGCGCGTCGGCGCACTCGTCAATGCCGTGATCGCCGGTGTCGATCACCAGTGCCGGGTGCTCGGGCGCCTCGTAGGGAGCGGAAACTCCTGTGAATTCCGGGAGTTCGCCTCGGCGCGCCTTCTTGTACATGCCCTTCGGGTCGCGGCGCTCGCAGACTTCGAGCGGCGCGCGCACGTGCACCTCGATGAAGCGCTCGTCGCCGATTGCCTCGCGCGCCAGCTCGCGGTCGGCCTTGTAGGGGGAAATGAAGGCCGCGATCGCCACCAGGCCCGCGTCGTTGATGAGCCGGGCGACCTCCGCCACCCGCCGGATGTTCTCGTGGCGGTCGGCCGGCGTGAAGCCGAGGTCGCGGTTCAGGCCGCTGCGCAGGTTGTCGCCGTCGAGCAGGAGGCAGGGATGCTTCAGGTCGACGAGGCGCCGCTCGAGCTCGACCGCGAGCGTCGACTTGCCCGCGCCCGAAAGCCCGGTGAGCCAAACCGTGGCGGGCTCCTGCCCGAGCGCGGCGGCGCGTGCCCGCGCGTCGACTTTTCCCTTTACCGGCACGACGTTGCGCGAAGAAAGCGAGCGATCGTTCATCGGCGGCGATGATAACCCGCGCAGGGCGCGCGCTCAGTCGATGCGTCCCTCGACCGCGCGCTCGATGCGGAAGCCGCCGCGCTCGAGGATGACCCGCCCGCTATAAGGGCCGCCGGGCCAGCGCTCTCCCGCGAGCTTGCGGCCGCCATATATGAAGTAGCGAGCCTGCGTGCGCTCGACCACCTGCCGGAGGTCGACGAGCTGCACGCCGTCGGACGCCGTGAGTTCTAGCCGGATCTCGTCCCCGGCGCGCACGCCGTAGAACGCCGCCCATATAAGGAGCGCGGGCGAATCCGCCCGAGGCGCCGGCACGCGCTCGCCGTCGTAGGCGTCGTCGGGCCTGGGCTGCTCGCCGGCGAGCCCTGCGGCGAAGATCGCGGCGGGCAGGTAGCGGAGGCGTTCCGCGCTCGACGCATCCCACAGCGGCATTCCCGCGCCGCAGCCCTCGCCGGCGCCGCGCCCAGTGAAGGGATCGAGCGGCTTGCCGTCGTGGCGCAGGGCCCAGTGCAAGTGCGGAAACTCGGCGCGGCCCGACTGGCCCGCGAGGCCAAGCGTCTCGCCGCGCGCCACGCGCTCCCCGCGGCGCACGCGCACGCTGCCCGCGCGCAGGTGGCAGTACTGCGACTGCCAACCGTCGCCATGCTCGATGAGCACGCCATTGCCGCAGTCGCGTCCCGGTGTGACAGGCCCGCCGTCCGCCTCCCCGTCGCGCATGCCGCGCACCGTCCCCGGCGCGCTCGCCAACACCGCCACGCCGGCCCGCATCGCCGCGCCGGTGATCGCGATATCGGTGCCGTCGTGGCCGTCGTAGGTCTGCGGCCCGCAGGTGTAGTCGCGCGCTTCGGCCCCGGCCGCCACGTCGACGTGGTTCACGATCCAGCAGTCCTTTCCCGGGTCGCAGGCAAGCGGCAGCGAGTGCAGCGCGCCCGCGAAAAGAAGCGCGAGCAAACTAAAGCGGCTTCAGGCTGCCGAGCAGCGTCGGGATCAGCTCGGTGACGGTCGGATGGATATGCACGGCGCGCTGGATGGTGCTGTAGGGGCGCTTCGCGTACATCATGTCGAGCAGGGAGTGCACGATCTCGTCGCCGTTCAGGCCGAGGATCGCCGCGCCGAGCAGCTCCTTCGACTCCGCGTCGACGAGCACCTTCATGAAGCCCTGCGTCTCGCCCGCCTCGCGCGCGCGCCCGACGCGCGTCATCGGCATCTTGCCCATCAGGATCTTCTTCCCGCTCTTGCGCGCCTCCATCTCGGTCATGCCGGCGCGGCCGAGCGGCGGGTCGATGAACAGCGCATAGGCCTGGATGCGGTCCGAGATGCGCCGCTTGTCGCCGTCGAAAAGGTTCGCGGCGACGATCTCGTAGTCGTTGTAGGAAGTGTGCGTGAACGCGCCGCGACCGTTGCACTCGCCCAGCGCCCACACGCCGTTCACCGTGGTGCGGCACTCGTCATCGACTTCGATATAGCCGCGCGCATCCATTTTTATTGCCGCATTTTCAAGACCCAGGTCATCCGTGTTCGGCTTGCGGCCCACCGCGAGCAGCACATGCGTGCCCTCCGCGATCGGCTTGCCGCCCTTGCAGTGCAGGCCCACGGCGATGCGCTTTCCTTTCCGCGCGAGCTGCATGCATTCGGCGTCGGTGCGGATCGTCACGCCTTCGCGCTCGAGCGCCGCGCGGATCCCCGCGGCGACGTCGTCGTCCTCGCGCGGCAGCAGCTTCGGCGCGCGCTCGACCACCGTCACCTCGGAGCCGAAGCGCCGGTACATCTGCGCGAACTCGAGGCCGATGTAGCTGCCGCCGACGATCACCAGGTGGCGCGGCACGAAATCGACCGCCATCGCGCTGCTGTTGTCGAGGAACGGCACATCCTTCACGCCCGGCATGTCGGGCACCGCGGCGCGCGCGCCAACGTTGATGAAGATGCGCTCGGCCTCCAGCTCGCGGCCTTTCACGACTATCTTTCTCGAGGAAACAAAGCGCGCATGGCCCTTGATCAGCGTCACGTTCTTCATGCCGCCGATCCACTTCTTCAGGCCTTTGACCGACTCGCCGACCACGCGGTCCTTGCGCCGCTTGACCGCCGCCATGCTGACTTTCGGATCTTTCGATGAAAAACCAAATTCCGCCCCGCGCCGCGCCATGTGGGCGGCGCGAGCGCTCGCGATCATCGTCTTGGTGGGGATGCAGCCGTTGTTGACGCAGGTGCCGCCCAGGCGCTTGCGCTCGATGAGCGCGGTCTTCAGGCCCTCCTTGTCGAGGCGCGCGCACAGCGCCGGGGCCGCCTGCCCCACCCCGATCACGATCGCGTCAAAGCGCTCCGCCATCAGGGCGTGATTTTCGCAGACGCAGCGTCGCGATGGGGCCGAGCAGCGCGCCCAAGCCGAGCGTGGTCCAGGCGAGGCCCCAAGCGCCGCCGGAGGCATCGAGCGCCCAGCCGAAGACCACCGGGCTGATCACCCCGGCGCCGAAGCCGATCACCGAGCGCACCGCGTAGGCGACGCCGAGGTAGTGCGGCGGCACGCTCTCGGCAAGCACCGTCGAATGGGTCGAGGAGTCGGCGATGGCGGCGAAGTTGTGAAAGCAGGCGAGCAGCACCAGGAGCGCGATCGGCAATGCGATCAGCCAGCCGATCGTGAAGGAGAGGGCGAGGCTCGCGATCGACCACATGAGGAGCGTCTGCACGCGCCCCCAGCGGTCGGCCATGGTGCCGCCGACGATCGAGCCGGCGATGTTCGCTACATAAGTGAGGGCGGCGAAGAGCAGCGCGGTCTCGCCCGACATGCCGTGGGCGAGGAGCGCCGCCGTGAGGAACGCCGGCAGCCAGGCCCACAGGCCAAGCAGCTCCCAGTTGTGGAACGTGTAGCCCCAGATCGAGGCCATGCCGCGGCGGTTGCGCCAGACCGCGGGCAGCGAGGCGATCAGGTGCTCGCCCGCTGGACGGGGATGCACGGTGTTAGGGGTGCCGCGCAGGACGAGCACGCCGGTGACCCAGGAGACCACGGGCAGGACGGCGACCGCCGCGAGCGCGCCGCGCCAGTCCACCGTTTTCATCGCGATGCCGGTGACGGCGAGGCAGACCGCGTAACCGGCACTCGAGCCGGCGATCAGGTAACCCATGGCGCGGCCCCGCCGCTCGCGGCCGACGTGGTCGTTGATCAGCGCAAGCGCCGGCGTATACGTCCCCCCCTGGCAAAGCCCGGTGAAGGCGTGCAGCCACAGCGCGGACCAGAAGCCATCGGCGAATAAGACGAACACCCACGGGCTCACGCACGCCGCGACGCCGGTGGTGACGTAGGCGCGCTTGGCGCCGAAGTGATCGGCGATGAAGCCGACGATGAAGAGCGAGCTTAGGTAGCCGAGGTGGAACGCGGCCTGGATCATGCCCGCCTCGCGCGCGGAGAGCCCCCACGCCGCCTGCGTGTGCGGCAGGACCGCGGAGTAGGCGACGAACCAGGTGGCGGCGAGGACGCGGCTCGTGCACAAGGCCGCGAGCCACGCGCCCGAGCCGGGGAGAAATGGGGTCAGACCGAGCTAGTCGGCGTAGCCGGGCATTTCCCGGTCGAGAAGGCGCATCATCGCCTCGAAGAACAGGCGCTCGCGCTCGGCGCGCGAATGGCGGTCATCGACGTGCGGCCCCTGCACCTGCGCGATGACCGCGTCGGCGAGCAGCTCGAGCGGCTTTCCGGTCGCCATCGCAAGCAGCTGCCCGCGGCAGACTCGCTCGAGCATGTAAAGGCGACGATAAGCCTGCGCCACGGTGGCACCGACCACCATCACGCCGTGGTTCTTCATGAAGAGCACGTGCTTGTCGCCCACCACGCGGGCGAGGCGCTCGCCCTCCTCGATCGTGTCGGCGCTTCCGCTGTAAGTGTCGTCGTAGGCGATGCGGCCCTGGAAGAACGCGGCCGACTGGCTCGAGGGCAGGAGGCGATTGTCCTGCAGCATGTTGAGCGCATACGCCCACGTCTGGTGGGTATGCATCACGACTCGCGCGCCGCACAGGCGGTGCACCGGAGCGTGGATGCACTGCGCCGAGCGCTCGACCACGCCTTCGCCTTCGAGCGTCGCTCCGCTCTCGTCGAAAACGATCATGTGGCTCGCGCGGGCCTCCGACCAGTGCAGGCCGAACGGCAAAATGAGGTAGCGGTCGTCGTGCCCGGGGACGGTAACGGTGAGATGGTTGTCGATGCCTTCTTCCAGCTCGTGCAACACCGCGAGGCGATGCGCGGCGGCGAGGTGGACTTTGGCCTGCCGGACGAGGTCGGTCGCGGGCGGCGCTACCAGGGGGTGTACGGACATGGTCCCCGGATGATAGCGCCGCTCAGGCCGCCTGCAATCGAACCGGAATGCGGCGCGGGCCGAAGGCTTTCTCGAACTTCTCGAAGCGCCCGGCGATGGACGCGCCGCAATGCGCGCAGGCGCCCTTCTCCGTGACGCGGTACTCGCCGATCCGGTACCAGTCGCGCTCGATCACGCGCTCCCCGCACGACGGGCAGTAGGTCGAGCCGCCGGCCGAGTCGTGCACGTTGCCGGTATAGACGTAGTTCAGGCCTGCGAGCTGCGCGATCCCGCGCGCGCGGGTAAGCGTCGCCGCGGGCGTGGCCGGCACGTCGGTCATCTTCCAGTCGGGATGGAATGCGGTGAAGTGGAGCGGCACGTCCGGGCCGAGGTGCTCGCGGATCCACTTGCACTGCGCCTTCAGCTCCTCGTCGGAGTCATTCTTGCCCGGGATGAGCAGCGTGGTGATCTCGGTCCAGACGCGGGTTTCCTTGACCAGGTACTCCAGCGTGTCGAGCACCGGCTGCAGCCTGCCGCCGCAGACCTTGAAGTAGAAGTTGTCGGTGAACGCCTTCAGGTCGACGTTGGCCGCGTCCATCTTGGCGTAGAACTCGCGCCGCGCCTGGTCGTGCATGTAGCCCGCGGTGACCGCCACCGCCTTGACGCCCTTGTCATGGCACGCGTCGGCGATGTCCATCGCGTACTCGGCGAAGATCACCGGGTCGTTGTAGGTGAAGGCGACCGACTTGCAGCCCAGCCGCAGCGCCGCGGCGGCGATCGACCCGGGGCTCGCCTGGTCCTGCAGGCGGTCCATTTCGCGCGACTTGGAGATGTCCCAGTTCTGGCAGAACTTGCACGCGAGGTTGCAGCCCGCGGTGCCGAACGACAGGATGCTCGAGCCGGGATAGAAATGGTTGAGCGGCTTCTTCTCGACCGGGTCGATACAGAAGCCCGACGAGCGGCCATAAGTCGTAAGCACCATCCGGCCGCCTTCCATCTTGCGCACGAAGCAGAGTCCGCGCTGGCCCTCGTGCAGCTTGCAGTCGCGCGGGCACAGGTCGCACTGCACGCGCCCGTCGTCCAGCGCGTGCCACCACCGGCCCGCGTAGCTCTCCATCCCTTGCGCTATTCCTTCCATTTGCTCACCCTGTAGCGCCAGATGCGGCAGCGCGCGAGCCGCGTGCCTTCGGGGATGCCCGCCTTCCTCATCAACTGGGACAGGAACAGCCGCTTGTCGGGAATGTCTTCCCAGACCTGCGGCAGAAAGGTGGCGCGCTTCACTCCGGAGTCACCGAGGCATTCGAGGATGAGGCCATCCTCGCCGGGCTGGATCTGCGCGAGGAGGTCGGCTTCGTCGGCGAAGCGCAGCGGCCGGGGCGTCGAGAGCAGAGACACCTCGACCTTGACTTGCGGCCATTCGGCGGCGGTCATGGGCGGAAAGCGCGGGTCGCGGAACGCCGCGCCGAGCGCGTTCTCGGCGACGTCGACGCCGAGCGGCCGCACCGCCTGCAGGCTGCCGATGCAGCCGCGCAGCTGCCCGTCGCGCACCAGCGTGACGAACGTGGCGCCGGCCTGGGCAAGCCAGGGCGCCTCGGCCCCGGCGGCGCTGCCGTGGAGCCTCGACTCGATCGCCGCGCGCGCGAGGCCGAGCAGCGTGCGCCCTGCCTCGTCGGGCGAGACCTCGCCGCCCGGCTCGTGCAGCGCGAAGGCCGAGTAGCCGACGACGCGGTCTCTGCTGCCCGCGGTGTCGCCCGAGTTGCACGCGGCGAGCAGCCGCGCCTTGAGCTTCTTCCGGCGCGCCAGCGCGAGGAAGCCGTTCAGCGGCGTGGCGCCGCAGGCCTCGTCGTGCGCGAGGTCGCTCGACAGGCTGCCGATGCGCGCGAGCGTCAGGCCGTCGATGCGGCGCGCGTCGGCGTAGCGGTGATAGTGCGACAGGTCGGTGGAGATGACGATCAGCGTCTCGCGCCCGCCCCAGAGCCGCTCGATCACCTCGGCCACTTCGTCGACCGTGGCGTCGCCCACGGCGAAGGGCGCGAGGGCGAACTCGCCGAGCTGCTTCTGCAGGAACGGCAGCTGCACCTCGAGCGAGTGCTCGAGGGCATGCGCCGCGTCGCTCGCCACCACCTGCCGCAGCGAACGCACCGCGTCGAGCGCCGCGCGGTCGACGCGGATCGTGCCGAGCGGGGTGGCGAAGGCTTGGTCGGTCGGCACGGCGAGGCCGCGCACCGGCACGCGGTGCACCGGGCCGAGCAGCACCACGCGGCGCACCAGGCCGCGCGCGGCGCCGAGCTCGTCGTAGGCGCGCGCCGCGACCGGCCCGGAATAGACGTAGCCCGCATGGGGCACTACCAGGGCCTTGGGAAACCCCAGGCGCGGAGCGGCCATCGCCGCATCGCCGAGCAGCTCGTCGAGCTCGACGGAAAGCGCGCGCGCCTCTCCGGGATAGAACATCCCGGCGACGGCGGCGGAGCGGACGGAGGGCATGGCTCTCCTATATAGAGCCGACGTCAGCGCTTATCAAGAAGTTCCAGCACGCCGGCGAGCGCGTGCTCCACCGACTGGCGGCGCACCGCCTCGCGGTCGCCCGGGAAATGGCGGGTTTCGGCGCGCGCCGGGCCGCCCTTCGCCGCCCAGGCGAAGCACACCGTCCCGACCGGCTTCTGCGCGCTGCCGCCGCTCGGCCCGGCGATGCCGGTGATGGCGAGCGACACCGTGCCGTGGCTGCGCTCGAGCGCGCCGCGCGCCATCTCGCGCGCGGTCGCCTCGCTCACCGCGCCGTGAGTTTCGAGGGTTCTTTTCTCGACGCCGAGCAGCTCCTGCTTGGCCGCGTTGGAATAGGTCACGAAGCCGCGCTCGAACCAGTCCGATGACCCCGCGATCGCGGTCACCTCCTGCGCCGCCCAGCCACCGGTGCACGACTCCGCGGTGACGAGCAATGCGCGCTTCGCCTTGAGCGCGGCCGCGACCTTTTCGGCGAGCGCCTTCATCCGAGCAGGCGCTTGAGCGCCGCCAGCACCAACAAGGTGTAGCCGGCGGCGAGCAGGTCGTCGAACATGACGCCGAAGCCGCCGCGGAAGCGGTGCTCCAGCTCGCGGATCGGCCAGGGCTTGGCGATGTCGAAGGCGCGGAAGAGCACGAAGCCCGCCGCCTGCCAGTCGAGCGCGCGCGGCAGCACGGCCACCAGCAGCAGGAACGCGACCATCTCGTCCCACACCATGCCGCCGTGATCGGCGACGCCGAGGCGACGTCCGGTGACGCCGCAGGCCCACACGCCGAGCGCGAAGAAGAGCCCCGCGAGCAGGACCAGCAGCGCCGGCGGAATCGCCGCGCCGAGCGCCCAGGCGAAAGGCCACGCGGCGAGGGTGCCGACCGTGCCCGGCGCGCGTGGCGCGAGACCCGCGCCGAAGCCGAAGGCGATGACGTGCGCCGGATGCGCGAAGGCGAAGGCGGCCGTCGGCCGGTAGGCGATCACCTGGGCTCGCGGAAGTGGTCGAAGCCGCCTTCGTGCGCCACGACCTCGCCGCGCGCGTCGCGCACCGTCACGCCGGGCGCGCCCGCCTCGATCGCCCCGATGCGCGCGAGCGGCAGGCCGAGCTCGCGCGACAGCGCCTCGAGCTCGGCGCGCCGCTCCGGCGCCGCGGTGAAGGCCAGCTCATAGTCGTCGCCGCCCGAGAGCACGCAGCGCCGCTCGAGTTGCGCATCGCCGACGGTCTTGAAGGCCGCGGCGCGCGGGATGCGCTCGTAGGCGAGCACGACGGCCACCTGCGAGCGTGCGGCGACATGGCCGAGGTCGCCGGCCAGGCCGTCGGAGAGGTCGATCGCGGCGCGCGCCAGCCCGCGCAGCCGCTCGCCGAGCTCGATGCGCGGCTCGGGCTCATGCAATCGTTTTTGCACCGCTGCTATGTCGGGGCGCTGCAGCGCGAGGGCCGCGCCGCCGAGCTCGCCCGACACCCACACGTCGTCTCCCGGGCGCGCGGCGCTGCGGTAAAGAGCGACGCTCGCCGGCACCTCTCCCATGGCCACCACGGTGAGGGTGAGCACGCTGGAGCGCGTGGTGTCGCCGCCGACCAGCTCCACGCCGTAGCGCTCGGCGAGCGCGAAGAAGCCCGCCGAAAAGCCTTCGAGCCAGCGCTCGTCCGCCGCGGGCAGGCCGAGCGCGAGCAGCGCCCAGCGCGGCGCGGCGCCGAGCGCCGCCAGGTCCGAGAGATTCACCGCCAGCGCCTTGTGACCGAGCGCGCGCGGCTCGGCGCCGGGGCTGAAGTGCCGCCCCTCGACCAGCATGTCGGTCGTCACCGCCAGCTCGAGACCGGCGTCGGGCCTGAGGATGGCGCAGTCGTCGCCCACGCCGAGCCGCGCGCGGTTGGGCGCGCGGTCGAAGTAGCGGCGGATGATCTCGAATTCGTTCAGGCGTTATGGCGCCCGCGCGCGAACTCTTCCGGACGCAGCGCTGCGGCGACCCTTTCCAGCACGCCGTTGACGAAGCGGTGGCCCTCGGCGCCGCCGAAGCTCTTGCCTAGCTCGACCGCCTCGTTCAGCACCACCTTGAACGGCGTCTCGGGGTGCGCCGCCAGCTCGAGCGCGCCGATGTAGAGGATAGAGCGTTCGACCGGCGAGAGCCGCGCGAAGTCGCGGTCGAGGTGCGGCGCGATCAGCCGCTCGAGCTCGGCCACGCGGTCGCGCACGCCGCGCAGCAGCGCCTCGAGGAACTCGCTCTTCTCGTAGCCTTCGAGCGCGCGCGCCTCCTCGAGCGGGTCGCCGCCCGAGAGCTGCCAGGCGTAAAGCGCCTGCAGCGCGGTCTCGCGCGCCTGGTGTCGCTTAGCGCTCTTCATTGAGCTGCTGGCGCACGCGCGCCATCTCGAGCGCCACGCGCACCGCCTCGGCGCCCTTGTCGAGGCGCGCCTCGGCCTGCGCCTCGTCGTTGGTGGTGAGAATGCCGTTCGCTACGGGCACGCCGCATTCGAGCGCCACGTCCATCACGCCGCGCGCCGACTCGTTCGCCACCACCTCGAAGTGGTAGGTCTCGCCGCGGATCACCGCGCCGATCGCGACCAGGGCATCGTAGCGCCCGCTCTGCGCCATCCACTGCAGCGCCATCGGGATCTCGAGCGCGCCGGGCACCTGCACCACCGAGGGCTCGGCGCCGAGGCGGCGCGCCTCGGCGCGGGCGCGCTCGAGCAGCTTGCCGGCGAGCGCCTCGTTGAAGCGGCTGGCGACGATGCCGAGGCGCACTCGCGGCCTCAGCGCGTGAGGTAGCCGGTGACTTCGAGGCCGAAGCCGGCCATGCTCGGCATCTTGCGCGGCGCCGCCATCAGGCGCATGCGGCCGACGCCAAGGTCGCGCAGGATCTGCGCGCCGATGCCGTAGAGGCGAAGGTCGACGCTGCGGCCGGCCTTGGGCGCCTCGCCTTCTTCCTGGTTGCAGTTCATCAGCACCATCACGCCGGCGCCCGCCTCGCGGATGGCCTGCAACGCCTCGCCGACGCCCCAGGAGTGCGTGCGCTGGCCGGCGTCGAGCAGGTCGAAGATCGACAGCGGCTCGTGCACGCGCACCAGGATCTCCTGCTTCGCCTCGGGCCGGCCGAGCACCAGCGCGAGGTGCAGCGCGCCGACCGAAAGGTCGCGGTAGGAGACGAGGCGGAAGTGGCCCCAGGGAGTCTCGATCTCCCGCTCGGCCACGCGCTTCACCAGCGACTCGTTGCGGCTGCGGTATTCGATCAGGTCGGCAATAGTGCCGATCTTCAGCTTGTGCTCGGCCGCGAACTCGAGCAGGTCCGGGAGCCTCGCCATCGAGCCGTCGTCGCGCATGATCTCGCACAGCACCGCCGCCGGCGGCAAGCCGGCGAGACGCGCCAGGTCGCAGCACGCCTCGGTGTGGCCGGCGCGCGCCAGCACGCCGCCCGAGTGCGCGACCAGCGGGAAGACATGGCCGGGCTGGACGATGTCGTCGGCCTTTGCTTCCTTTGCGCAGGCCACCCTGATGGTGAGCGCCCGGTCGTGGGCCGAGATGCCGGTGGCGATGCCTTCGGCCGCCTCGATCGAGACGGTGAAGTTGGTGCCGTGCCGCGAGCGGTTCTGCTCGACCATCGGCCTGAGCCCGAGGCGCGCGGCGTGCTCCTCGGTGATCGGCATGCAGACCAGGCCGCGGCCGTGCTTGGCGAGGAAGTTGATCTTCTCGGCGGTGACGAACTGCGCGGCGAAGACGAGGTCGCCCTCGTTCTCGCGATCCTCGTCGTCGACCAGGATCACGATGCGGCCGGCGCGCACCTCCTCGACGATCTCGGCGACCGGGCTAATGGCAGCGGGTTCTCTGCGCATGGCCCGGATTTTACGCCCTGCTTCTGCGGGGTGCTTCCTTACTCTTCGGCGCCGCCCTCGTCGCCGGCGCCGGTTTTCTCGCGGATGCGCGCCGACTTGCCGGAGCGAGCGCGCAGGTAGTAGAGCTTGGCGCGGCGCACATCGCCCTTGCGCTTCACCTCGATCGAGGCGATGAGCGGCGAATAGGTCTGGAAGGTTCGCTCGACGCCCTCGCCCGAGGAGATCTTGCGCACGATGAACGACGAGTTGAGGCCGCGGTTACGCTTGGCGATCACCATCCCCTCGAAGGCCTGCAGGCGCTTCCTCTCGCCCTCGACCACGTTGACGTTGACCAGCACCGTGTCGCCGGGCGCGAAGTCGGGAACGTTCTTGCCCAGCCGCTTGACCTCTTCCTGCTCGAGCGTCTTGATGAGATCCATGTTCAGCTCCTGTACTCCTTCTGAAACTCCGCGAGCAGCGCCTGCTCCTCGCCCGTCATGCCCCGCGCCTGCAGCAGCTCCGGGCGTCTCAGCCAGGTCCTGCCCAGCGCCTGCTTCAGCCGCCAGCGCCGGATGTTCTCGTGGTGCCCCGACAGCAGCACCTGCGGCACCGCCTCGCCCCGGTACAGCTCGGGGCGCGTGTAGTGCGGGCAGTCGAGCAACCCGCCGGCGAACGACTCTTGCAGCGCCGACTGCTCGTCGCCGAGGGCTCCGGGCAGCTGGCGCACCGCAGCGTCGATCAGCGCCATCGCCGCGAGCTCGCCGCCCGAGACCACGTAATCGCCGAGCGACAGCTCCTCGTCCACCCGGCGCGCGAGCAGCCGCTCGTCGACGCCCTCGTACCTGCCGCACAGCAGCGTGATGGCGCTTTCCTTCGACATCGCCATCACCCTGCGGTGATCCAGCTTCCTTCCCTGCGGCGACAGGTATATCACTCTGCCGCCTCCGCTCGCGTTCACCGCGTCCAGCGCTCGTTCAATCGGCTCGGCCAGCATCACCATGCCCGGCCCGCCGCCGTACGGACGGTCGTCGACGGTCCGGTAATTGTCCGTCGTGAAATCGCGAGGATTCCACGTCTGCAGGCGCCACAGCCCCGCTTCCAGCGCGCGGGCGGTGATGCCGCTCGCGGTGACCGCCGAGAACATCTCGGGGAACAGCGTCACCACGTCGAAGCGGATCACCAGTCCGCTCCCCATTCCACCAGGATCCGCCTGCCGGGCAGATCCACTTCCTTCACCACCGTCGGCACCCAGGGCAGGAGCCGCGTCCTTTCGCCCGCCAGCTCCATCACGTCCTGCGCGCCGTTGGTAAGCCAACGCTGCACCACGCCCAGCCGCTCGCCCTGCTCGTTCACCACCTCGAGCCCGACCAGGTCGGCGAGGTAGTAGAAGCCGGCCTCCGGCTGCGGCAGCGTTTCGCGCGCCACCGCTACCTCCTTGCCCTTCAGCGCCGCCGCCTGCTCGCGAGTCTCGAGTCCGGCGAGCTTCGCCACCACGGTCGCGCTGTGTGTCTTCGCTTCGGCGACCGCATAAGCCCGGCCATCGATCCACCACTTCGCGGCGCCCGCCAGCGCTTCCTGCACGCCGCCGCCCGGCACCACCTTGATCCATCCGCGCACGCCGTAGGCTCCGGCGACGCGACCCATGCCGATCAGCTGATCAGGCGGCTTTCTTTGCAAATTGCCTGACCAGCCGCGCCGCGGTCGGCGAAAGCTGCGCGCCGCGCCCCTGCCACTGCTTCACCCGCTCCAGGTCGACGCGCAGCGCCTCGCGACCCTGCGGCGCCTTGGGGTCGTAGAACCCCAGCCGCTCGAGGAACTTGCCCGAGGCCGCGCGGCGCGAGTCGGCCACCACCAGATGGTAGAAAGGACGCTTGTTGGCGCCGCCGCGCTGCAGTCGAATCACCACCATTGATTGCTCCACGAACCGCGAAAAGGCGCGGATTATACGGGAGAAGTTGGCCGCGGGGAACCGCGGCGTAAGGCAAAATAGCGCCTGCGGGGAGGAGCGATGCTGCAGGCGTTACGCGAGATCGAGGGCGGGGTGAGGTTGTCGCTCAACGTGGCCGCTCGCATGCCGCGGCTCGCCAAGCCGCCGGTCCTCGAGTCGTTCCTGCGCCAGGTCTATTTCAGCGGCGTCACCGCCGCGACCGGCGTCATCCTGCGCGCCTGCACGCTCGGCGTGCTGATCATCGCGGTGATGATCGACATGCTCGACGCCGACATCGACCTCGCGGTGAAGATCCTGCTGCTTCTCGTGTTCCGCGAGCTCGGCCCGCTCGCCGCCGCGGTGGTGGTGATCCTGCGCACCGGCACCGCGATCTCCGCCGAGATGGCGATGATGCGCGTCTCGGGCCAGACGCGCGCGCTGCGCTATCTCGGCATCGACCTCTACGACTACCTCGTCGTGCCGCGCGTCGCGGGCGTGATGCTCGCCACCGCCGCGCTCACGCTCTACGTGCAGTTCCTCGCGGTGTCGGGCGCGCTGGTCATCAGCCCGTTCATCATCGAGGCGTCGTTCACCGAGCTGACCACGCGCCTGTTCGAGCTGTTCAAGCCGATCGATCTCTATTACTCGGTGATCAAGAGCCTGCTGTTCGGCTTCGCCATCGCCGCGTGCTGCTGCTGGCACGGCTTGAACCCGCCCGACCTGACGCCCAACGGAGTGCCCAAGGTGGTGACGCGCGCGGTGATGCAGAGCGCGATGCTGGTGCTCGCGATCAACGCGGTGTTCGCGTATCTGGTGTTCGGCATCCTGTTCTTCGGCCTGGTCAAGGCGCAACTATGACCGAGCTCGCAATGCGCTACGCGCGCAACAGCGCCGGGCACGAGATCCGCCTCGACGTGCCGCGCGGGGCGGCGACGCGCGTGCACCTGCCCGACCACGACGCCAAGGCGCACCTGGTCACGGCGGTGCTCAAGGCGCGCGGCGAGGCCGACGAGGAGCTGGAGCTGTTCGGCGAGCCGACCTCCGCCCTGCGCGCGCGAAAGCGCGAGCAGCTGCGCGCGCGCGTGGGCGCCCTCTCGCCGGTGGTCGGGCTGATCGGCAACCTGAACGCGTGGGAGAACATTTCGCTGCCGGCGGCCTACCACGGCAGCCCGCCGCTGCCCGAGGTCGCGCGGCTCGCGCACGAGGTGCTCGAGGGCTTCGGCCTGGCGCCGCGCGCGTTCTTCGCCAAGCTGCCCGACCAGCTCGGCCCGCTCGAGCGCAAGGTGACCGCGCTCGCCCGCCTGCTGGTGGCGCCGCCCGAGCTGGCGGTGATGGATGCGCTGGAAGAAGGCCTGACGCACGCCGAGTGCGCCTGCGTCGGCCGCTTCGAGGCCGAGTACCGTGCGCGGCGGCCCGACGGCACGCTGCTGTACGTCGACACCCTGGAGGACGCATGAGCGACATCCCGATCCCGCAGGGCCGGTTCAGAGGCCTAGCGCTCAAGGTCAACTTCTTCCTGCTGATCGCGGTGGCGCTGGCCGCCGGCTTCGTCGCGCTGGTCGCCTACAAGCAGGGCTGGCTGGTGCAGACCTCGCCGGTCCACTTCGTCACCGCCAACGCGCTCGGCATCAACAAGGGCATGCCGGTGAAGCTCTACGGCTTCACCATCGGCTCGGTGACCGACATGCAGCTCGCCGCTACCGGCGTCGACGTGACGCTGTCCATCACCAGCGAGCACCTGGCGCGCATCCCCGAGGGCTCGCACGCGCGGCACATCCGCGAGTCGGGCGTGATCGGCGCGAGCGTGATCGACATCGTCCCCGGGCGCGGCGGGCGCCGCCTCGACTCCGGCGCCTACATCAACTTCGAGCCGAGCCGCGGCATCTCGGAGATCATCGACGACTTCCGCCGCCAGGCGGTGCCGGCATTCAACGAGCTGCGCCAGGTCCTGGGCCAGGTCGGCCGCTCGGGCGAGGACCTGTCCGAGATCCTGGGCGCTCTGCACGACGAGACCGAGAAGCTGCCCGACACGCACCGCGCGGTGCGCAAGGTGCTCGAGCAGGCGCAGGGCACGCTCGCCGCGGCCGACCGGACGCTCTCCTCCGCCGGACGCGCCAGCGAGGGCGCGGAGCGCATCGCCGAAAGCCTCGAGCGCTCGCTGCCCGGCCTGGTGCAGTCGATCGACGCCGCCGCTGCGCAGCTGCGCAAGACCGGCGAGGAGGCGCAGCTCACGCTGAAAAGCACGCGGCCGATCCTCGACCAGGGCGAGGCGGCGGCGCGCGATGCCGGCGACGTGCTGAACGCCGCCAAGCGGGTGTGGCCGCTTTCCGACGCGTTCAAGGACAACGCCGACCCGATGCTGCCGATCGACAGCTTCGAGGGCCAGCGCAAGCGCTGATGCGCTTCCGGATCCTTTGCCTCGCGGCGTTGCTCGCCGGCTGCGCCGCGCCGCAGCCGGCGAGCAACAACTCGCCGGCGCAGGCGCGTCTGCAGGAGGCCGAAGCGCGCGCCGCGGCCGCGGCGCGCTCGGGCGATCACGCCGCCGCGGCGCGCCACTACGACCACGCGCTGCGCATCGCCACCTCGCTGGAGAACGCCGACGCGGTCGCCGCCAACGCAATCAACCTGTCGATCGTCGACCAGTGGCTCGGGCGCAACGCCGAGGCGCGCGCGGCCCTCGCCGCGGTGCTCGACGACCCGCGCAGCGCCTTCTCCGAGCGGCGCCGCATGCAGGCCGAGCTGCGCCGCGCCATCCTCGAGCTCGCCGACGGCAACGCCGGAGCCGCCGCGGTCTGGGCCGGCCAGGCGGGTGCGCGCTGCCGCGAGTCGTGCGAGTTCGCCGCCGCGATCCTCAACGTGCAGGCGCAAGTGGAGCTCGATTCAGGACGCGCGCCCGAGGCCGCGCGCCTCGCCGAGCGCGCCGCGGCGCGCGGCAGCCGCGCCGAGGCGGCGAACGCGCTGCGCACGCTCGGCCGGGCGCGCCAGGCGCAGGGCGAGCCGGCCAAGGCGATCGAACCGCTCTCGCAGGCGCTCGCCATCGACCGCGAGCTAGGCGACCCGCGCAAGATCCTCGCCGACCTGAACGAGCTGGCGCGTGCCGCCGACGCCGCGGGCGATGGGCGGGCAGCGCGCGAATACCGGCAGCGCGGGCTTGCGGTCAGCCGCGCGATGAACGACGCGCGCTCGAGCGCCGAGTTCGAGGCGCTCCTGCGCCGCTAGCTAGGAGGCGCTGTCGCAGACGGCGGTCCAGACGCCGTCGACGAGCTCGACCTGCTGGTCGAGGCGCGCGCCGAACTGCTGCAGCTCCTTCACCTTCAGCTCGACCGCTTCGCGCGTCGGGCCGGTGACGACGCTCTTCATGCCGAACTTCTCCACCGTCGCCGCCACCGCCAGCTTGGGATTGTCTGCCGTCGCGATCCATTTGTTACCGACCTGCGCCGGCGCGGCGAGCATCTTGTGCCCCTTCTTGGCGAGAGCGTCGAGCACGTTCTGCACCGCCTCGCGCGACGGCCCCGAGACCATGAAGTGGCTGCCCGCGTCGGAGACGGTCACCGCCGCCGGGGCAGCCTGGGGCTGGCCGGGACGGCGCTGCGCGCGCTGGCGCGCCTGCGCCTCGGCGACGCGCCGGCCGACGCGCACCGCCTGGCTCACCGAGTAGACCTCGTGCGCCCGCTTGTGCTTGTCGGTGCGCGCCCCGAGCGGCTGGAACATGGTCGAATATTCGCCCGAGAGCAGCAGCACCACCTCGTAAAACGAGCGGGAGACCAGCAACTCGCCCTTGTTGGCGAAGGACATCACGCGCTGCGCGACGTTGATGCCGTCGCCGATCACGTTCTCCTGGCCGTTGATGTCCTTGGCGAGGTACACCGGCCCGAGGTTGATGCCCATCCGCACCGGCAGCTCGCCGACGTTGTCGAAGATGGCGAGCGCCGCGAACAGCGCCGCCTCCGGGTCGCCGAGGAAGGCGATCGCCGCGCCGTCGCCGGTATCGATCACCACGCGGTCGCGCGCCTCGACGTCGGCAAGCGACGCCGCGAGGTCGCGGTTGAACCGCTCCTTGAGCTTGATCTGCTCGGTCACGCCGTGCTGCGAGTAGCCGGCGATGTCGAGGAACAGCACGCTGCACACCAGCGTGCGGCTCGATTCCTTCGGTGTCTCGCCCGCGCCGGCGCTCATCGCATGCCCGGAAGCATCCCCTTCATGTTGCGCATCATGCGCTGAAGGTTGCCGCCCTTCATCATCTTCATCATCTTCTGCATCTGCTCGAACTGGTTGAGCAGCTGGTTCACCGCCTGCACCGGCACGCCGGCGCCGGCGGCGATGCGCCGCTTGCGCGAGGCCTTGATCAGCTCGGGCCGCGCGCGCTCGGCGCGCGTCATAGAGTTGATGATGCCCTCGATGCGCCGCAGCTGCTTGCCGTCCTGCAGCTTTGCCGGGTCGACCTGCGAGGCGAGCTGCGCCGGCAGCTTGTCGATGAGCGAGGCCACGCCACCCATCTTGTTCATCTGCGCGATCTGCTCCTTGAAATCCTCGAGGTCGAAGCCCTTGCCCT
>Ga0075425_100002370_pt1 | contig 18876 bp, 19 predicted proteins | sample SoiMethybrSBSTD4_FD_75300 | JGI IMG/M metagenome (GOLD analysis project Ga0075425, IMG submission 75300) | Bulk soil microbial communities from a Populus tree surrounding site in Tennessee, USA - Soil MetaG P. TD hybrid SBSTD4 | ecosystem: Environmental > Terrestrial > Soil > Tree plantation... | reverse complement strand
TCGAGCTTGTCGCCGGTGTGGAGCGAGGTCATGAACGAGGTCACGTCCATGATGCCAGAAGTGGGCGTAAAGAGTGCGTAAAATCGGCGCGTTCTGCCATAAGCGATGTGATTCCGCAATGCAAATCAGCACTGCTGGCCATTCCTCGACCAGCATCATCGCTCGGAAGGGCAGATATTCGATTTAGTTTCAGCGAAGTTTGTACGGGCGGCCGCGGTACATGCCTACGCGCTCAACCTGCTTTATGCGAATCAATTGCACGCTGATGTTGTCGCTGCCATCTTTTTCGCGCGCCAGGGAAATAAGCTGATGCGCGGCTTCGCGCAGTTCGTGAAACTTGCTGGTGACGGCAGCGATTTCGCGCGAAGTCACTGATCCGTGCAGGCCGTCGCTGGAGAGAAGAAGGATGTCGCCGGGTAGAACTTGATGCTCGTCGACTTCGGCATTGACGAACATGTTTGCACCCACTGACCGGCTGAGCACGTGCCGCTTTTCAGATTCTGCGGCTTCTTCGGGAGAGAGCAATCCCAGGCGGATCTGCTCGCCAACCAGGGTGTGATCATGCGTGAGCGCCTTAGCGTGACCGCTTCGGATCAGGTAACAGCGTGAATCGCCAACATGGGCGATAGCGGCACGGTCATAGCGAAGCAAGCAGGCGACCAGCGTCGTACACATCGAACTGCCGCCGGGACTCATGGCAGCGGCGGTTTCATAAACTTTCAAATTTGCAGATTGCGCCAAGCGTGGCAACAAAGCCGCAGGGGACTCTCCTGGCTGCGACTTGTGAAAATGTGAGAGCAGAGTTTCCACCGCGGTCCGGGACGCGACTTCGCCGCGATCCTGACCGCCGACTCCGTCGGCGAGAGCGAACAGCCATCCCAGAGCTCGAGCTTCGTCGGTGGTAGCGGGAGCAGCGTGGCCAAAGAAATCCTCATTGTGCTCGCGAACTTTCCCGGGGTCGGAGAGTTCTGCGAATTCCAGTTCCAGCATGGCGCTCCCGGAAAAGGTTTGGCCGCCAGGGCTGGGCTTAGCTCGGGCGGCGCTGAATGAAATACCTCTGTGAGTTTGTAGCATAGCTGCTCAGGCATTCTGTTTTGAAAGGGCACGGTTTTCAGCCGTGCCCTTCCGAGTCTAATCCGAGCTACGCAGCTCCTGCGCGGCTTGTGACCAGGGTTGTCCTTCCCGAGGCCTTACTGGTGCGCAAGAAATAAATACCGCCGTACGCGCCCCAGACAACGGCAATGCCAAGTGCCAGCAGCGGCTCCATCTTGGTGCCATATCCCATGAATGGCCCGATCAGATAGAACGCCATGCACGCCAGATTTGCCAGTAATCCGAACAACGGGATCAACAAATGCCGGATCATCTTGAACTTCGGGTGCTTGTGATAGCCAACCAGACAGGTGATGCAGCTCAACATGTACAGCAGGAATGTGCCGAAGTTCGAGGCCAGAGTCGTAGTCAGGAACGAATTCGGCAGCGCAGCCATCTTGTCGTGAGTCGTATATCCGAAGCTCGACCAGAACCCGTGCGGTAGGGCCTGAATTGCAGAGTCGGCGGGAGCGCCGGCATCGCCGAAAACCATCAATACAGTGACGCAACCGACGATGGCTGAAATCACCGCGAGTGTCCAGATCGCGCGATGCGGAGTCAGATTGCCCTCGTGCAGCATACCGAGGCTGTCTGGCATTTCCTTGTCCTTGCCCATGGCATAGGTCACGCGCGCGCCGGTGTTCATGCAGGAAAGCGTGGTGCCGATGAGGGCCAGGAAAACTGTAAACGCCTCGATCAGCATGAACGCCCGTCCGTGCCCGTTGAAGAAATGGTTACCGACTAAAACCATCATGTCACCGATTGGCGCGGCCGAACCTGACGCGCTCTGCATGGTGTAGCCGCTGTTGAGGAAGTAATTCGTCGCGAAGTATTCGATGAGGTAACAAAATGCTCCTTGAACCAGCAAGGATGTGATCACGGCAATGGGGATGTCGCGTTTGGCGTTTTTGGCCTCGCCTCCCATCGAAGTTACGGATTCAAATCCGACCAGAATCAGAATCGCGACTGTCGCCTGAACAAAGACCCAGCCCCAGTTGTGAGGTGAGATCACCGACTTTGCGGTTGGGTGGGTGAGGAAGGTGCCTTTCTCATCCGTAGTGGGATAGCTGATGTGATAGGGGACCGGCTTGCCGGCGGAATCGAGCTTCGGCTGCGGAATGCCGTTGGAGTCACGAACGATGGTGTCAGTCGCTTGGCCATTCACCATGGTCGTGGTGCTGGCGAATTCGTAGTTGTAGGCATCTCCAGAAGTGGAATCGAACTGGAAGGCTTCAGCGCCGGGCTTGTGGCTCACCCGATAGCTGAGGGCCATCACAGAAAAAACCAGCAAAGCGCTGATCTGGATAACGTTGATGCCGATATTGACGGAGGTCGATCCGTTCACGCCGCGGTAGGCGATGTAGGCGACAGCAAACGAGAAGACAATTGCGACCACCATCATGAAAGCTGGGCCGGGGTTTGACGCATTCATGAAGTTCGGCCAGAGAGTGCCGACCAGGTAGCCGCAAAGAATTCCCATCACGCCAACCATTACGCCTGGATATATCCAGTAATAAAGGTGTGAAGCCCAGCCGACGATAAACTTCGACAGGCGGGCATATCTCCAGGCGCGTTCATGATTGAGAAAGGACTGCTCGGCGAAGTAGTAGGAACTGCCGGTGCCGGGATAGAGCTTTGCCAGTTCGGCATAGCAGACTGCGGTCGCCAGGCACAGCACCAGGGCAAGAAAGATGCCTAGCCACATGGCAGGCCCAGTGACGCCGGTGCTGGCTTGCGCGAAAAAGGTCAGCCAAAGGAAGGCGCCTGGCGCAATCAGCGCCATTGCATTCATGGTCAGCCCGGTCAAACCTAATGTGGGTTTCATCTCAACGGGAGCGTCGGCCATTTGTAGGTTTCTCCTTGAAGTTTCTAATTGAAATTTCCTGCACTACTCGCTCAAATCTGGTGCGGGCTGGCCTGAAAACCATCGTGGAAATGGCAGGAGGTTGCGCGCTCCAAACCAGCCCGCGTATTTTTCAGCCGCTAACTGGCGGCCGCCCACGAAACCTGTTTCTATGCATCCTCAAAACATAAAACCCGCTTCAACCACACCGCGTGGTTGGGTAGCGTTAAGACCTGAGGGGCCAAAGGCAGCCCCGGGCGTTGAACTGGTGGAGTGAACGATGGCCAAATCTCCGCGCAGGAAGAACGCGTCTTTCCGATACGTCGGGGTTACGGTGAACCCAAAGGCGCCGCTGCCCGGACCATAGAGTAAGTTGACGGCGCCACTCTGGACGCTTCCTGTGCTCTTGATGTATTCAGGCCGCGCGGCGAGCGAAAATCCGCGCTTGAAGTTGTAAGTCAGTAACAGGGCACCGCCCTTGGTTCCCGCGCCTTGGGTTATTCCAATCTTCGCGTTGGTGGGCACGTCGGTGTATTGAAAATATGGCTGAACCACCCAAGCTCCCTTGCTGTAGGTGTAGATCAGGTTGTAGATCTGTGAGTTGTTTAAGAATAGAGGCGTAGCCAGCGTGTTCTTCGCGTATGTCCCGGCGTTTCCGCCGCCTACAAAGACCAGGCTGCTGGCGGAGTTGAACGCGTAGGTCAACGACCCGGTGAGCCAGGTGTAGCGGTTGGAGTAAAAACCGTCATTCCAGCTCAAGGATGCGGTCAGCTTTTTGTAAGTCTCATTGAGCTGAATGCCACGGTTCACTGCGTTTTCCTGGTTCCAAAGGAGACCGCGCTCGATATTCATGTTTTGGAAGCTGAATGTGTACTCGGCGCCGATCAGTGTTGGCAGCGCACCGACTTCCACGTTGAAGTTTCCTTTAACCAGTTTCAGATAGCCTTGGGGGAACGGCCCATAGATGTTCTTGATCGTGTCTGAGGTGGAGAGGAAGGGCACTCCTATCGCCGGCAAATTGTAGGCGCCACCCTGAAGATAGAATTGCCACCATCCACTGGTCTTTTGCACAAACAGTTGAGCATTGCTGATGTCGTAATGTGTCGCCGGATCGCCAGTAATGTGGTTCCCTTCTGTCCACCCGATGCCGCTCAAAATTCCGGTCACCGCCAGCTTTCCGCTTTCGACCTCATGAGGAACGGCAGTTTGCAGCGGCCCTGACATGGACGGCATGGGCAAAGGTTGCGGGTCAGGTGGTTTTGCATCCGCAGACTTCGTATCCGCAGGCTTCGTCTGGGCAGCGGTGCTGTCTGCCGGAGTGGAAGTGGATGCATCTTGCGCCAATCCGGTCCTGGTGGCGAAACCGGTGACGAAAAACAACGTGGCGGCAAGGAGAATGCGAAAGCGTCTTTTGTTCATGAGATTTCCTTGGGTTCCTTCCGTGAAATCTTTCTCTCGCTGCGCGCCAGCGAATTGATTGCAACTTAGGTTGTCGGGAGGGATGTGTCCAATTGATTGTTTTTCTCAAAGCGATTAGAGAAATTTTGAAAAAAGAAATCTATGGACGCGATAAATCAATGTCTCTAGGCGATGAAAACAAAGGGGGAGTTGAGGCGGTTATCACTCGACACCAAGCGATTCACGAATCAGCGTAATTCGGTTAGCGGATAGTAGGGTAGTCCATTGTCATCGTGGCTCTTGTAGAATTGCGAGCTTCTACTCAACTCAATGGAGGTGGTCGATGGCACAGCACTCGTACCCGGGCCCAACTCGTCGTTCAGTATGGATTTTGGTGGTGTTCGTGATAACCCTGTCGGGACTGCCTGCGTTAGCCCGCGAAGAAAAGGGCACCACATTTCAAGCCAGCGCCGCGACGATTTACTACGAGGTGCTTGGTTCCGGAGACGGTGTGCCGTTGGTAGTAGTAAATGGCGGACCGGGCTTCGACCACACCTACGAGCACGTATCTTCATCCTGGGAGGTGCTGGCCAAAAAGCGCCGTGTAATCTTTTACGATCAGCGGGGAACCGGCCGTTCCCCTTCCGCCAAAGGGCAGACTTACACGTTAGCCGATCAGATCACCGATCTCGAGGACTTGCGTGCCCACCTCGGCGCCGACCGCATCGACTTGCTGGGACACTCCTGGGGCGGTTATCTGGTGATGGCGTATGCGGCACGGCATCCGGAACACATTGCACATCTGATCATCGTGGATTCAGCGGCTCCGAAGTTCAAGGACACAATTTTTCTCTTCGAGAATGTTTTTCCAGAAGGCATTGAGCGCCAGCAGGGTGTCAACTTCGCCGAAGAGATGGGCGACAAAGCCGCCCAGGATAGTGACCTGCGCGAATACTTTTCCATGCTGTTCTACTCGCCGCAAAACCGGGACAAGTTCGTGGCGACGATTTCGCCCGGTGTTTACCGAAAGGATATCAACGAAGCGGTGGAGAAAGACATTGAGCGCTTCGATTTGAATCCGGAAATCCGCAAGTTCAAATGTCCGACTCTGGTAATTACCGGTCGTTATGACATGAACGTCGCACCCGTGGTCGCGTACAAAATCCATCAGGCAATCCCGGGATCGCAGTTTGCCGTTTTTGAACGCAGCGGGCATCTGCCCTTTTTCGAAGAGCCGGAAGAATTTGTGCAGGTCATGGAGCAATTCCTCGCAAAGTGATAGCAAAGACTCGTCCAAGCCTGCCTACCTCCCAAACCGCCGGACCGAATAGGCCACCGGCAGGCCGACCACGACCATGTGCACAAAGAATCCCTGAAGCACGTCACGGAGATCGTATGGGCCGGTTGCGTGCAGGGCCGAGAGTGGCAAAACCACATATCCCATGACCAGCTCAACCGCCATGCCAAAAAACAATCCGCATACCAGTGGGTACTCGACGAGAAAATGCAGCCTGCGGCTTGCCGCGTAGTAGATTGCGGTGGCGGAAGAGGCAATAAAGTAATGCAGGGCTACGCCCAGAAGATAGGTTCCAGCGCCTCCATGAACAGCGTCATGGCCCAGCAGGCCACCGGCAATAACGAGGGGGATTTTCCATCCGAAAAGGATGCAGGCTTGTAGCAGATCCAAAGTTCCGGCGATAAGGCCGCCGACCGCAATGGCCAGCAGCGGGCTTTGCTTACCAATTCTCTGGGGTGCGACAGCTCCGATCATTGACATCCCTCGTCCTCCCGCCGCGCGTGAAAATCCTGATTGCGGTTACACACTACGCAGACAAGGCCTCGGAAGTCCTGAACTAGTCCTGAAATGTGTTGAATAGTTCTGAAAAGAGCGACGATCAGCCAGCCCAATCGGGTGGTTGAGCATGGTGGGCGTCGGCGGGTAGTGTTGATAGAATCGGCGGACGCGCTTTTGCTCACGACGCGCGCACCAAGATCCAATGGAAAGCTCAAGCCCGTCCAAGCTTCGCATCGGCCTATGGTGTGCCACACCGAGAACCGGCGAAATTTCGCGGGACGGCAAAACCATCCGGCTGGATACGCGGGCCATGCGGTTGCTGATCTGCCTGGCCGAGCACGCCGGCGAGGTTGTGAGCATCGACGATTTGCTTAACCAGGTCTGGCAAGGGGTCACCGTCAGCCAGGATTCCGTTTACCAGGCTGTCGCCTCGCTTCGGCGTGAGCTGGGCGATGATTCCAAAAGTCCCACTTACATCGAGACCGTGCCGCGGCTCGGGTATCGCATGCTGGCCACGGTCGCCCCATGGCAGGAAGGTTCGATTCCCATTGGCACTGGTGAAGTGAAGGCCGCGGAGCCCAATGGCGGCTACAAAAGCCGGCGCTACAAGCCCGGGTCGGTTGTGATTATCACTGCAGTGCTCTGCCTGGCTTTGGCATTCATTCTTGTTTCTGTGTTCCGGAGCAAACTCGCGAGTGGCGGGCAGCCAACGTCGTCAGCAGATGTTTCGGTCCCGCAGAACTCGATCGCAGTGCTGCCATTTCTCGACCTTACCGAAGGAATGCACGAAGAAACATTTGCCGACGGGATGACTGAAGAACTGATCGATAAGTTCAGCAAGATTCCTGGGCTTCGAGTGCCGGCTCCCACGTCCTCGTTCTACTTCAAAGGCAAACAGATTCCAGTGGCCGAGATCGCCAGGAGCATGGGCGTTGCTTATGTGCTTGATGGAAGTGTGCGGAAATCAGGCGGGCGTCTGCGTGTGGCTGCGAGGCTGGTGCGTGCCGAAAATGGCTACGTAGTCTGGACTGACACTTACGACCGTCCCGTCGGAGACATTCTTATGATCCAGGACGATATTGCGGGCGGGGTGACCAAGGCGTTGAAGGCCGCAATCGGAAATCAAGCCGGAGCAGGACAGCACTAGCGTAGAGGGGAACAATCAGCGTTGTTTGGAAATTACCCAGGGCTACTTCGCTTCTAAAGGCTCAATCATCACGAACTTGCCCATCGATCCTCGGTCCTTGAAAATGATGCGGCCGCTGATCTTGGCAAATAAGGTGTCATCTTTTCCGCGGCCAACGTTCAATCCCGCCTTCACCCGCGTGCCGCGTTGCCGGACGATGATGGTCCCGCCGGGAACAACCTGCCCGCCGAATGCCTTGAATCCCAAACGCTGCGCGTTCGAATCGCGCCCGTTGCGTGAACTGCCTAAACCTTTTTTGTGTGCCATAAAAACAGCTCCTAGCTTTTAGCTCTTAGCCTTCTAGCTTTCTGTCATTCCGAGCGAAGCGGAATCGTTCGCTTGCGAATGATTCCCAAGTCGAGGAACCTGCTTCTCCCGTCTGCTTCTTCCGTTCACAACCTAAACCGCTTGTCATCCTGAGGCGGCTTCAGCCGGCGAAGGATCTATGCAACTCACGCTTGCGAACCGCAAAGCGGGTTACTTCTTCTTCGCTCCGCCCTTTTTCGCCGCACTCTTCTTCGGAGCTGCAGCCTTCTTTTTCGCAGCCGGCTTCGCGGCCTTCGCCTCAGCGACTGGCTCCGCAACCGCCTTTTCCTTCCGCGGCTTGGCTTCCTTCTTCGGAAGTTCGGGCGCGGTGAACGTCTGTCCGTCAAACGCAATCTCGGTTATGCGAATCGAACTGAACGGCTGACGGTGTCCTGCAAGCTTCTTGTACTGCTTTTTCTTCTTGTAATGGAAGACCAGGATTTTCTTGCCTCGGCCTTCGCCTAAAACTTCGCCGGTCACGAGGGCATTCGCCTGAGGACGCGCAATCTGTCCATCGCCGGCAGAAACCGCCAGCACGTCACCGAACTCAACTCTGCCGTCTTTTGCGGCGCTCTGGGTTTCCAGGCGAAGCACGTCGCCGGGCGCCACTCGATACTGTTTCCCACCTGCGCGGATCACCGCGTACATAGTTCCTCCGGTTCGCCGCCTGCTGGCACTTCGGTGACGGCGAAAAATCCGCTTGCGTTCAGGGCTCTCCTGGTCCGCATAGCGGCATCACTTCCCTAAAATCTTTGCGCTTGCTGTTTTCCGCGCCGACCCTGCCAGATACTGCGGGACGGCCCTAGAACAGGGCCGCAAGTACAGGCAAACTCGAATCATTCTAACGTGTGCAGAAGAAACTGGTCAAACCAGCGGCGATCAATGTGTGCCGTAAAACCGATGTCAATGAGTGTAATCGACTGTGGGAGTTGAAAGATCCTGTCAACGCAACGTCTTCTCGGCTGCGAGTGTTTCTGCCGATTTTCTTCAGTCTTTAGCAACCACCGCTTCGGCGACCGCGCGATTGTGCTTATAACTGATCACCACGCGCACCTCCTACGCAGCGAAGCGCGACGGGATGGCCGCCCCATTTCCTCTAGACCCTCCGGTGGTGAGGACCACTTTCCTGTTTAGTCTGTTGGCAATTTGCCCAGACCTGTGTGTTTCCTTTGAAGGCAAAGGTGGCTCTTTTCAAGCCGCCTGCACGGCCGAGCTCTTGGCAAGCGCAATCAACTCATCCACGGACCACTGGTCATAGGCATGGGTCCCGTATTTCGCCGCTTTGACCTGCCCGGACGGCGCGATCAGAAAGTCGCCCGGAAGGCCAAATGGGCCTCCCGAAGACCGCAAGCCAAAATGGCCATGCGCTATCCCACGCACCCAGGCGCCCAGGGCCTTGGGGCTCCCCAAGAACCCAAGCGACGTTTCCACGCCAAATTTTTTGTAGAGGGTCTTCTTCGGATCGCCAACCATTAAGAATGGAACATCCTTCTGGTACGACCGGATCCACTTAGCGGAGGAGTGAAAGACGATCACCTCTTTGATACCCGCCGCTTCGATCTCGCGAGCACGCCCGCGCAGCTCGGCAATGTGCGTGTTGCAGATAGGGCAGTCCACAAACCGCCGGATTTGCAGATGGACGAGACGGTCAGGGTCGGGGAGCTTGATCGGCTCGCCGGTGACGGATTCCAGAGTTGTAGCCGGAACAACATCGCCTGCTTTGAATTTCATGTTTATTCACTCCTTGTTGTTGTAGCATATGCTACAGAATATGGGGCCCGCAAGACGAGAGTCAAGAAAATTCTTTACCGATTGCTACACAACGGCTATCATCAGCTTATAGTGGGGGCTGAAGCATGGCCAGAGCATTAGAATTCGATTACGACAAGGCGATCGATAAAGCCACCCGAGTTTTTTGGAAAAACGGTTATTCGGGAACTTCTCTGCGCGACCTGCTGAAGGCAATAGGGATCGGAGAAGGCTCTTTCTACAACACCCTGAAAAGCAAGAAGCAGCTCTATCTCAAATGCCTCAAGCACTATAACGACACGGTGGGCCGCCGCCGTGCTGAGGCATTGCTTTCTCCCTCTTCCGCGAAGGAGGGTGTGCGCGGACTTTTTAGCATATTGCTCGACGATCTCGACGATCCACGGACCCCGCGCGCTTGCCTCCTGGCCAGAAGCGTGTCCTCGGACGTGCTAGCTGAGCGAGACCTGCAAGAGTTAGTTCAGACGGAGATTGCGGCCTTTGTCGGCGCGCTTTCGAGCCGCTTGAGATCCGCCAAAGACACCGGTGAACTTTCATCCGAATTTGACGCCGACGGTGTAGCCCACATCCTCGCCACCTATGTGCAAGGACTGTTTCGCACAGTACTGCTTAGCTACGACAGGCCCCAGCTCGAACGACAGGTTGACCTGTTCCTTACCAGCCTCGGCCTCTAAGCCGAGGGGCGCCGGCGCTTTTAGACCATTCCAGTGTCGAAACTTTCTCGACAGATGCGAGTCTCATAGTGGGCGGTCGTCCATCGCCGAAAGGGAGGCAGAGTCACAATGAATCGGGCACAATCGGCACTAGAGGCGCTTGGGGTTGGAATTTCAAGATACGGACTGGTTGTCATCCTGTTGTTGATCGGACTGGCGAAATTCACGCCCGAGGAAGCGGCAGGAATTCAGCCCCTGGTTGCGCATAGCCCATTCATGTCCTGGATGTATTCAGTGCTGAGTGTTCAGAAAGCGTCGAACATCATTGGCATGATCGAAATTGCGATCGCACTTCTCATCGGACTACGTCCGTTATCGCCAACGATGTCGTTCATTGGCAGCGTCGGAGCAATCGCAACGTTTCTTCTCACGTGCAGCTTTCTGTTTTCAACGCCTGGCGCAATACAGTTCGGCAAAGGCCTTCTGCTATTGGGCGACACGGGTCAGTTCCTAGTCAAGGACTTAGTATTGCTCGGTGCGTCGTTCTGGACCGCATCCGAAGCGATTAACGCTGTTCGTCTTTAAGCTGCAAACAAACTCAGGCTTGCCACACCCCCGGTTTGTCCCCCAAATATCACCTTGCCGCTCCCAGCGCCGCACTCAACGCTCAAACGCCCTACGCGTCCACATATCCACGGTGCCAGCCACGAACATCGCTTCCACGCCGGGCACCTGCGTGAGTTCCAAAACTGCTCGCGGAAGAGCAATCGTTGTGCGGTATTGATTGAGCAGACCTGTGCACGTGGGACACAATTCAATGTGGTCCTGGACTGGTTGCTGAAGATCCGCCGGAAGTAGCTTGTCGATATAGTCCAGCAACAAATCCAACTGGCCGCCGCACGTCAGTTCCGGTCCGTCACAGAGTTCGGGTCTCAGCATCTCCGCCATGATGGTTCTTGCGCGATGCAGGCGCTGGCGAACCAGGGCGTCGGCAATTCCTAGCTTTTCCGCGGTTTCCCTTGAGCTGAGTTCCTCCACGTCGCGCAAGAGCAGAACAATGCGGAACTCTTCGGGAATCTCATCCAGGGCGCGTTGAATCGAACGGCGCATGGCGACCCGCTTTTCCAAATTTGGCCCGGGTTCCGACCACGCCGCCGGTAGTCCTTCGAAAGCAACACTGAACGAGCTACCTTCATCCGCAATCGACACTTCTCTTTGCGCACGGAAGGACCGCATCCGTGCCAAACAAGCGTTAATCACAATTCGGTGTGCCCAGGTGCTAAGACTCGCGGTCCCTCGAAACTGCAGAATATTTTTCCAGACGGAGATGAGCGCTTCCTGGACCGCATCCTGGGCTTCATCCGAGTCGCGAAGAACTCGGTTCGCGGTAGCCAGAAGCCGCGGACTGAAATCACGCACCAGTTTCTCGAATGCTTCCGGCTTACTCGCTTTCAAACCTTCTACCAGGGATCGATCTTCGCCTTCGGACATTAGGTCACTTCGTGATCTGTATTTTCTACCTTGCGTGTGCGATTCAGGTGCCGTGCTTCTTCGCACAAGAACATTAAAAGGGATTGGTAACTGACGAAGTGCAGCAAGCAATCCTCACACTCCGACAGATGACGATGAAAGGCCCGCGACTGAAATACGCCAAGCGTGCCCTCAAAGTGGGCGAATATCGCCTCTTCCATATCCGAGCACGTCATCGAGTCTACTCCATCCCTTAGAGTGGGCGTGCGCTCCTGTTTGTGACGCCCGCCTGGAGACCTGCAGTAAAAGTCCACAGAGCAGCTGTCACAAATCCCCTCACCTGCAACATCCAATGGGTGCAAGTTAAAAAATCGCACTTTCCAGGAGATTCCAATGACGAAACAGAAGCTTTTCGTGTTTTCGTGTGCTGTAGCCCTTGGGGCTGTGGCTTTGACCAACAATGTTGCCTACGCCGCGGAGGGTCCGTCGGATCCGCAGATTGTCGGCATCGTCCTTGCCGCAGACCAAATTGACATCGACTACGGTAAGATCGCACTCGCCAAGTCCAAAAACCAGAAGGTCCGTGAATTTGCCGAGCGTATGGTTACGGACCACTCCGCTGTACAGAAGAGCGTCATTGGCCTTGCCGAGAAGCTTGGCGTGAAGGCCGAAGATAGCCCGACGAGTACGGGACTGAAGTCTGGCGCTGTCGACATCACTGCCAAGCTAAACAGTCTAAAAGGCGAGGAATTCAACAGGTTCTATATCGACAATGAAGTCTCGTATCACAAGACCGTTACCGACGCTGTTGATGCCGTGTTGATTCCCAGTGCCCAGAATGCAGAACTGAAGTCGGCTCTACAAGGTGCCCAACCGCTATTCCTGAAGCACCTTGAGCACGCGCGTTCGGTCCAGTCGGGCAGCGGCGAGGCAATGTCCCACTAGGCCTTTTCACACCAACATTTACATTCACTTCACCAAACTCACCATAAGGATTGCGATCATGACAGTGCGCAATGGTTTTTCGGTACTCATGCTGGTCTTGTTGACGCTGCTGTTCTCCGCGAACACAGCGTCGGCAAAGCCGAAACCTTCACCAAAGACCTACACTGTGTCGATTAAGGGCTTTAAGTTCGTCCCAGAAAAACTCGAGGTGAATAGGGGCGACACGGTCATCTGGAAGAATGAAGACATCGTTCCGCACTTGGTAGCGACTTCCGAGTTTAAGTCGAAGAGTATGGATCAAGGTGAAAGCTGGACTTATCAAGCAAAGCAGAAGGGTGACTTTCCCTACATCTGTAAATTTCACCCCACCATGAAAGCAGAGTTGATCGTTCACTAAGCGCATGTCAGTCGTGGAGTACCCTTCCCGCGTGTGACGCCCGCAGCTTCGCAGAATAGTTCACATCCAAACATCGTCGAGCTGCGCTCGACCAGACGGGCGGGGGCGCCAGTCTCCACACGTTCTTAGGCAGGCCCTTCCTGTGGAATTCCTGTTGATTGCGCGGACTCGTCAGCGAATTCGGCCATTGACGCCCCATCAGCCGCGGAAATAAAGTGATGCAGGTCGTCTTGCGATCTGAAAACTTCACCACATTCCGAGCACATCGAGCGATTTTCTGAAAACTCAGGAGCCGCCACCATGCCTAGCGTCTTGGTTGTGCCAGTGTACGTGGAAGTGCCCAGCGGTTTTGAACGATCGGTTATGGCCTTAGAGTCGCACTTACGCCGAGCTGGATATGTGTTCCATACCGGCGATCCGCTGTTCGAAACCCTTGAAGATACGAAGAAGTCGCTCTCGCAGAATGGACAGAGCGCGCGAGGCAGCGATCGTGAAATCAGCGAGCGTGAAATCCAGGAAGCGCTCACAACCGGACCCGAACTGGTGGAGTCTAAGACAGCATAGGATTTGCCTTGAACATTTCAGAACGTCCGCTATTTCCAGAGATCTACGACCAGAACGGCGGTCCCGGCATTCTGCCATGGCAGGAGATCAGGAACCTGGTCAGGACGGGACGCGTCGGTGCGTCGGTCGAGATTCCGGAATCGCAGATCCAGCCCGCCAGTGTTGACCTGCGCCTCGGCCCGATTGCTTATCGCGTGCAAGCCAGCTTCCTGCGTGGCCGTTCAGCGACTCTTCTCACCAAAGTCCACGAGCTGTTGCACAGCACCATCGACCTGACCGTGCCCACCCCGACCGTACTTGAGCCGGGGACGGTGTACATTATCCCGCTGCTGGAGAGACTGAACTTACCGGATGACGTTCAGGGCATCGCCAACCCGAAAAGTACGACCGGACGCCTCGATATCTTCACTCGCCTGATTACCGAGTGTGGCGACGAGTTCGATCACGTTCCCAAAGGCTACTCGGGAGAGCTTTACGTCGAGGTTTCTTCGCGCACATTTCCGGTTCGGGTTAAAGCCGGAATGAAGCTCAATCAGCTGAGATTCGTGCGTGGCAATTCAGCGCGGCTGGGCAGCGGTAATCTCCGGGAACTGGCCAAGGAGCATTGCCTTCTCTACGACACTGCGGGCAGCCCTGTCTCCGAGCACATCGGCGACGGCGTAGAAATCACGGTTGATCTCGAAGGCGATCAGCATTCGGGCATTGTGGCTTACAAAGGCAAGGGGTCTGATCGGGCGGTGGAACTCGACAAAGTGAATTACTACCGGCCGGCTGACTTCTGGGAAGCCATTCCTGTGCCTGACAATGGCCGCATCATTCTGCAAGCTGGTGGATTCTACCTGCTCGCGTCCAAGAAGCGAGTGCGGGTTCCGCTCGACCACGCCGCTGAAATGGTCGCGCACGATCCCAGCATGGGAGAATTTCGCGTGCACTACGCCGGCTTCTTCGATCCCGGTTTCGGATACGGTGCCAACGGCGAGATTCCGGGTACAAAGGCCGTGCTTGAAGTACGCGCCTACGAAGTTCCCATCGTGCTCGAAGACGATCACCTCGTCGGCAGGTTGCATTATTACCGCATGGCCGGGGTGCCAGATCGAGTCTATGGCGCTTCCATCGGTTCTTCCTACCAGCAGCAGGGCCTGGCATTAAGCAAGCAGTTCAAGCGCGAGGACATCGGTAACTCAGCTCCGGTGCAATCGGCGGCGGCGCTGACATCAGCTTAAACTCGTCCGCCCCCGCGCTTTCAAGCTCGATACCGTCCTGTGACTTTGGTTTCTGAATTCCTCTCGCTTCCATCCAGAGAAGATTTACAATTCAGTTAACAGCCGACAACTGATTTATGTTTGCCCGCGACGAAAAACCCTCTCAGATCCGCTTGACTGTGGTGCAGTACATCATTCTTGCCATCTTCCTCTTGTTGGCGTATGGACTTTGGCGGCTGCAAGTTTCGCAGAAAAATATGTACGCGACTCTGGCGGAGCAGAACCGTATCCGCAATGTGCCGATTCTTGCCCCGCGCGGGAAAATCGTCGACCGCAACGGGCGCACGATTGTTGACAACTATCGTTCTGTAACCGCACTGCTGCTGCGCGATTCCTCACGCAATCTGCGCGAAGATGCTGACCTTATCGCTTCCGGCTTGCACATGGACGCGAAGGACGTAAAAGAAAAGATCCGCCACTTCGCGTACCTCCCGCAATATCAGCCCATTTATTTGAAAGAGGACATCACCCCCGATGAAGAGGCATTCATCGAGGCGCATAAGACCGAACTGCCCGAGCTTGACACCATCATGGCCTACCGGCGTCTGTATCCGCGCAAGGGATTCATGGCGCATTTGATCGGATATGTCGGCGAAGTCAGCGAGGACATGTTGAACCAGCCGCAGTTCGAGCTCTACAACCCGGGCGATGTGGTCGGCAGATCGGGGGTGGAACTCGAGTACAACCAGATTCTGATGGGGAAGAACGGCTCGCGGCAGGTGTTGGTGAACAGCCATGGTCAGGAGGTAGACAAGCCTCTGGATGAAAAGCCCGCTGAGCCGGGCAAACCGCTGAAGTTGACGCTTGACGTGGATTTGCAAATCGCTGCGGAGGAGGCCTTGGGTGATAAGAACGGCGCAATCGTTGCGATGGATCCGCATACCGGCGAGATTCTTGCCATGGTCAGCCGGCCGACCTTCGATCCTAACGATTTTGCGGTCCGCATTTCGCGCAAGGACTGGAGCAAACTGCTCACCGATCCTGACAAGCCCCTGTTGAACCGTGCGATTCAGGCACAGCTTGCGCCAGGTTCCACTTTTAAAATCATCATGTCAGTGGCGGGATGGCAGGAAGGAATTGCGCAGAACCTGAATGTCCACTGCAACGGCGGAGCTGAGTTTTACGGGCGGAGATTTGGCTGTTGGGTGAAGACCGGCCACGGCGAAGTCGACCTGGAGAAGGCCATTTATCAGTCCTGCGATGTTTTCTTCTATACGTTGGCGAATAAGTTGGGTATCGACCGCATTGCGAAGTACGCGACGGCCCTAGGTTTTGCCCAGAAGACAGGTATCGATTTGCCGGATGAAGTCTCAGGAGTGATGCCCTCGGAACAATGGAAGTTGCGCAACTTCCGCCAGAAGTGGTTCGCGGGAGAAACCATTTCAGTTGGCATCGGGCAGGGAGCGGTTGCTGTGACTCCGGTGCAACTGCTGCGCGCGATCTCTACCATCTCAATGGCTGGCCGCATGGTGGTACCGCACGTTGCCGACCCATCAGGGCTTCCAGCAAACTATCTTGAGGTGGGCCATTATTCTGACGTAAAGATGGTCCCGATCGACTCTACTGGATGGACCTACATCACGGACGCCATGGTCAAGGTGTTGCAGCCGGGCGGCACCTCGCCATTGGCGGCTATCCCTGGGATTGAGATCGCCGGAAAAACGGGATCGGCGCAGATCGTTTCGCTGGCCACTCGCGCCAAGCACCAGAACGACGAAGACCTGGCGCAGAACGGCTGGTTTGTAGGGTTCACCCCTCGCAGGAATCCGGATATTGTAGTGTGCGTCCTGTTTCAGGGTGGAGAACACGGGAAATTGGCGGCACGTCTTGCCACCCAGGTGATCAAAGCATTTGTCGAAAAACAGCGTCGCCAGCCGACCAAGATGGTCGAAAAGGATTCGAGCAAACGCAACGCTGAGATCGGCGCCTTATGGAGTGCACCAGGTGGCGATGGCGACGGCGATAAGCTGCATGGCGGACGGTATACCGTGGAGCTGCCAAAAAAGCCGTTACCGCTGGCGATGGCTGCACCGGGGTTGCGGTGATGAGTCGAGGGTTGTCGAGCTGCGCTCGACCCGACAGGCGAGGGCGCCCGTCGCCACATGGTTCGTCGCCACATGGTTCGTAGTGAATCGTCAGATTTGTTGTTCGGGTTTCGCTAAAAGCTAAGAGCTGATAGCTAAGAGCCTCTTTCATGTCCCGCTATATTTCATTTCGCGATTTTGACTGGACGCTGGTTGCGTTTGTGCTCATCATCTGTGGGCTGGGTGTGCTCGAAATTCGCAGCGCCACCATGCACACGAAATTCGCGGGGGCCCATATCAGGCAGCTCTACTGGATTGTGGCCGGGCTTGTCGGCATGTTGATCGTCAGCATGCTGAATTATCAGATGCTGCTCGAACGCGTGCACTGGATGTACATTGCCGCAGTCGCTTCTCTCATGACTGTGCTGATCTTCGGGCAGAAGTATCTGGGTGCGAGGCGGTGGGTGAAGTTACCCGGTGGCAACCACTTCCAGCCTTCGGAATGGGTAAAGCTTATTCTTATTCTCGCGACTGCCAAGTACTTTGCCGACCTGCAACAGCGGGAACTTTCGTGGTCTGATTTCGTCAAAGCCGGCGCCATCGTGGGCGTGCCCATGCTGATGGTTCTGGCGCAGCCTGACTTGGGTACAGCCCTGACCTATCTTCCAGTCGCAGTAATGGGCCTATTTCTTGGCGGATTGCGCTGGAAACAGGCCCTGATCGTGGTAATGCTTGCCGGCATGGCCATGCCGCTGGCTTGGCACCATTTGAAGCCGTACCAGAAGGAACGGCTGGTCAGCTTCATGGAACCGGATGCGGACGCTAGGGGTTCGGGCTACCAAGTCAAGCAGTCGTTGATCGCGGTCGGCTCGGGCGGGATTTTTGGCAGCAGTGCCGGGTCCCAAACCCACCTTGCATTTCTTCCAGTTCCTCAAACCGACTTTATTTTTGCTGCTTTTTCAGAGGAACATGGGTTTGTGGGTGCGCTCGGAGTATTGCTGTTATACTTCATTGTATTGATGCGATTGACTCAGAATGCGCAGACGGCGCCCGATCGCGCTGGCACATTCGTGGTGATGGGCGTGGTGGCAGTTTTGACGTTCCATATCCTGGTCAATGTCGGCATGGTGCTCGGCTTTATGCCGGTCACCGGAATACCCTTGCCCCTAATGAGTTACGGCGGATCTTCCGTCCTGTTCATGTTTCTTGCGCTCGGGATGGTCATGAATGTCCGTATGCGCCGCTTTGTGAACTGAAGCGGGTTTTGAAGCAGGGTAAGAACGAAGCAGAGAGGTATTAAAAGTCGCAGACAAAAAGTGTCCGCGCCACAAGTTGTTGCAAGAGATTACGAGCGCCCTCGCGTGAAGAGGGCAAATCAACCGGCAAGAGTGACAAGCCGGCAGGATTGATTAAAGGCGCCTCGGGCAGGGAACGGCCCCCTCAGAGCAGCCCATCAGGACCGGCGTGAACCCCGGTTCGAACTTGGTGAGCAGCAAGTATCACGAACTGAGAGAGCGGTCACAACCCCGGGCAATTGCGATCCGTGGAAAAGATTATTGAATTTCTGCAGCCAGCTCAGCCCCGGGCAGTTAGTCGGGGGCTTGGAACCTTCTTGGCTTTCCCTGAGAACGGTTATCGCACCCTTTATGCTTTCCCGCCTTACGCTGTCCTCATTCCGGTGAAATAAGGCAGCCAAATAGAAGGCTGGTGACCGGAGTTCGAATGACCAGAGAAATGTTTGTGTCTTCCACGCCGCACGAGACCAAAGTCGGCCTGGTGGAAGACGATCAGTTAGCAGAAGTGTACTTAGAGCGTGAGAACGAATACACGCTTGCAGGCTCCATTTACAAAGGCCGCGTCACCCGGGTCTTACCGGGAATGCAATCCGCGTTTGTCGATATCGGCCTGGAGCGCGATGCCTTCCTCTACGTCTCCGATTTCATGGAATTAGAGAACCAGGAGGATGACCTCGACGAAATTCCAGCGACCCCCGTCATCATGGAGTCCGGTCCTCCGGAACCCTCAGGACGGGCCGAAGCAACTTTTTCCAGCGGTGACGGTGGAAGCCGCGATGAGGCGGCAGAAACCGAACCGCTTGAAACTCGGACAGGTGCTTCTGCGCCGGAGCAGAGGCCGGAGCAAAGAGAAGACCGGGGCGGATATCGGAACCGCCG
>Ga0075425_100002369_pt1 | contig 18878 bp, 16 predicted proteins | sample SoiMethybrSBSTD4_FD_75300 | JGI IMG/M metagenome (GOLD analysis project Ga0075425, IMG submission 75300) | Bulk soil microbial communities from a Populus tree surrounding site in Tennessee, USA - Soil MetaG P. TD hybrid SBSTD4 | ecosystem: Environmental > Terrestrial > Soil > Tree plantation... | reverse complement strand
GCCTTGCTCGCGGTCCGCAGTGTATTCCGAGCCGTTTTCGTCGCGGTCGAGACGCCTTTCGCCGCAGTATTGGTCGCGGTCGACATCGTTCGCGCCGCGGTGCGCGTCGCGCCCCTCACCGCCCCTTTGACCATCTTTTTGACCGGCGAGGCGCGTGGCCTGCGCCTGATGCCCTGCGCCTTGAGCAGCGCGTTAACTGCCTCGGACAGCTCGTCCACCCGCTTCGTCAGCTGCCTCACGTCGGACGCCGAGTAGACACCGAGGCGTTCCAGAGCGCGGGCGACGCGTTTCTCGAAGACCTGCTCGAGCTTGTCCCACGTGCCGCCGGCCATCGCCTGCACTTCCTTCGCCTTGGCTTCTGCTGCGCCGCGCGCGGCTTTGGCTGTTTGCGCAGCAACGTTGCGCGTTTTCGCCTCGAGGCTTTCGCCCTGTTTCACCAAGCCCTCGAATACTTTCGAGCCTCCTTGCTGTGCCTTGGCAAATGCACCCAAGCCCGCGAGCCAGATCTGGTGCGATGAGTCGAGCACCGCCTGCGCCAATCCCTTCGCCTTCTCGGTATGCTGCGAACCGAGCTCGGCCCTTGCTTTCTTCAACATCGTCGTTCTCCTCCGCGATAGCGTTTGACGTATCAAGCAAGGATTGTAAGCGCGACCGCTAGAACAATCATACTAAACGTGGAGCTCGCCGCCGCCCGCCTCGAGGCGGCTGCCGGGCGCCGTATAATGGACGCCCGCTTTGTGCATGGCCGCTCTGAGACCCGGACCGGGCCGCGACCGCGAGAAGCTCGCCGGCGGCCGCCGCAAGAGTATCGAGGAGGAATCGCGATGGCTTACTTCGTGACCGGCGGCACCGGTTTCATCGGCCGTTTTCTGGTCGGCAATCTGCTGAAGCGTGGCGACCCCATCTACATCCTCGTCCGCAAGGGCTCGCAGAAGAAGCTCGCCGCATTGCGCGAGGAGTGGGGCGCCGACGAAAAACAGGTGATCGCGGTCGTCGGCGATCTCGCCAAGCCCTTGCTCGGCGTCGCCGAAGGCGATCTGAAAAAACTCAGCGGAAAGGTCAAGCACCTCTTCCACCTCGCCGCAATCTACGATCTCACGGCGAGCGCCGAAGAGCAGGAGCGAACCAACGTCGAAGGCACGCGGCACGTGGTCGAGTTCGCGACGGCCGTGCATGCAGGCTGCTTCCACCATGTGAGCTCGATCGCTGCCGCCGGCCTCTACGAAGGCACGTTCCGGGAAGATATGTTCGAGGAGGCCGAGGAGCTCGATCATCCGTACTTCAAGACCAAGCACGATTCCGAAGGCATCGTGCGCAAGGAATGCAAGCGACCGTGGCGGGTCTACCGGCCCGGCTTCGTCGTCGGGCATTCGCGGACGGGCTACATCGACAAGATCGACGGCCCGTACTACTTCTTCAAGCTGATTCAGAGGATGCGCGAGATGCTCCCGGCCTGGGTGCCGACGATCGGCATCGAGGGCGGGCGCATAAACATCGTCCCGGTCGATTTCGTCGCCGACGCGCTGGATTTTCTCGCCCACAAGAAGGGCCTCGACGGCAGGTGCTTCCACCTTACCGATCCCGATCCGCACCGCATCGGCGAGGTGCTCAACATCTTTGCCAGGGCCGCGCACGCGCCGCAGATGACGATGCGTGTCAACGCGCGCATGTTTGGCTTCATCCCCGCCCCGATCCTGTACGGGATCGGATCGCTCGCGCCGATCAAGCGCATGATTCGCGCCGTACTCAAGGACCTGGGCATCCCGAAGGACGTATTCCAGTTCGTCAATTGGCCGACGCGCTACGATAATCGCGAGGCGGCCAAGGCGCTCAAGGGCTCCGGCATCGCAGTGCCGCACCTCGACACCTACGCGGCGAATCTGTGGGACTACTGGGAGCGCAACCTCGATCCTGATCTGTTCATCGATCGCAGCCTGTCCGGCCGGGTCAAGGACAGGGTGGTCGTCGTTACCGGGGCGTCGTCCGGAATCGGCAAGGCGGCGGCGCTCAAGCTCGCCGCGGCAGGCGCGAAGGTCATGCTCGTGGCCCGCGGCGAGGAGAAGCTCGTCGATACCAAGAAGGAGATCGAAGCCGCAGACGGCAGGGCATGGATCTACACCTGCGATGTCTCCGATATGGCGTCCTGCGACGCACTGGTCGCGAAGGTGCTCAAGGATCATGGCGACTGCGCCTATCTGATCAACAACGCTGGCCGGTCGATCCGCCGCGGGGTGCTCAATTCACTCGATCGCTTCCATGACTTCGAGCGGACGATGCAGCTCAACTATTTCGGAGCGTTACGTCTCATCATGGGGTTCCTGCCCGGCATGGTGGCGAACAAACGCGGCCACATCATCAACATCTCGTCGATCGGTGTGCTGTCCAACGCGCCGCGGTTCTCGGCATACGTCGCGTCGAAGTCCGCGCTCGATTCGTTTGCTGCGTGCGCCGCGTCGGAGTTCATCGACAAGGGAATCGACTTCACGACGATCAACATGCCGCTCGTGCGCACGCCGATGATCGCGCCGACCAAGATGTACGAGAACGTGCCCACGCTCTCACCCGAAGAGGCCGCGGATCTCATTGTCGAGGCGATCGTGTACAAGCCCGTTCGCATCGCGACCCGGCTGGGCGTCTTCGGCGCGGTCTCCCATGCGATCGCACCGAAACTGACGCAGATCCTGCTCAACACCGCGTTCAACATGTTCCCCGATTCGGCCGCCGCGGCGGGCAAGAAGGAGGGCGAGACCAAACTCAGCGCCGAGCAGATGGCGTTTGCGCAGCTCACACAGGGGATACACTGGTAGGGCGCGGCGGCAGCGTAGCCGCCCCCGGTAGCGATCCGCCATACGCGCGGCCGGCTGTCTTGTTGCTGCCTGACGTCTCGCAATGGGAAACGCGCCATGCAAACATCGGCTGGCATCGTCTCTTTTCTGTTCACGGATATCGAGGGCAGCTCGCAGCTCTGGGAACGCGATTCCGGGCGGATGTCGACAGCCATGGCCGCGCACGATGCGCTGGTGCGTGCAGCGGTGGAGTCAGCTCGAGGAACGGTCGTGAAGATGACCGGCGACGGCATGCACGCGGCCTTTGCCGACCCGCTCGACGGACTGAATGCCGCATGGCTGATCCAGCAGGCACTCGCTGACGCCAGCGCAACCGATCATGTCCCGCTCAAGGTTCGCTGCGGGCTACATGCGGGTGCCGTAGAACGGCGCGACAACGACTTTTTCGGCCGCGCCGTTAACCGGGCCGCGCGAATCATGAGTATCGCTCACGGTGGGCAGGTGCTGCTCTCGCAAGCGATCGTCGAGTTGGTCCGCGATCGGCTGCCGCCCGAGATGTCGCTGTGTGATTTGGGTTCTGTCTGGTTGCGAGATATGGCCAGTCCGGAGCATATCTATCAGCTCAGCCATCCGCGACTCCAGCAGGAGTTTCCGCCGCTGCGGACGATGGAGCCGGCAAGGAGCAATCTCCCGCCGCAATATACGTCCTTCGTCGGACGAGAGGCGGAGCTGGCGCAAATCAAGGAATTGCTGCGCAAGCATCGGCTCGTATCGCTGGTCGGATCAGGAGGCATCGGCAAGACGCGGCTTGCGCTGCAAGCCGGTGCCGAACTTCGGGCCCAATTCCCGGACGGCACCTGGTTTGTCGATCTGGCACCGCTTGCTGCTCCGGATCAAGTCGCGGAGATGGTTACGTCGATCTTTGCCGTCGCGGAAGCGGGGTCTCACTCCGCCACCGAGGCAGTGATCGGGTGTTTGCGGCAAAAACAACTGTTGCTAATCCTGGACAATTGCGAGCACGTTCTGCTCGAAGTCGCCCGGCTCGTTGCGGCGATCCTGAAAAGCTGCCGGGACGTGACCATTCTCATCACGAGTCGCGAGCCCGTTTCGGTTCATGGCGAATACGCGTGGCGCATGCAGCCGTTGACTTTCCCCGAGCATCCCCAGCGGATCACCGCGGAACAGGCGATGCAATACGGCGCGGTCCGCTTGTTCGTCGAACGTGGCGAGGCGGCACTCGGCGCCTTTGCCATGACCGATCCGATTGCACCGGTCGTGGCCGAGATCTGCAAGCGGCTCGACGGCATCGCCCTGGCGATCGAGCTGGCCGTACCCAGGCTGAAGATCCTCAAACCCGACGAGCTGCTGGCACGCCTCAAGGAACGATTCCAGCTTCTGACAGGCGGCGATCGTACGGCGCTGCCGAGGCAGCAGACGCTCGCGGCGGCGATCGACTGGAGCTACCGCCTCCTAAAAGAGCAAGAGCAGATACTGCTCCGGCGCCTCGCCGTCTTCCCAGATACTTTCACGATTGCCAGCGCGGAAGGAGTCTGCGGTGATTCGCCGATCGATGACAGGGACGTGCTCGACCTTGTAGCCGCACTGGTCGACAAGTCATTGGTCGTGCCGGTCGTCACGACAAGCGGCGCGAGCCGATACAAGCTCCTCGAGTCCACGCGGCAGTTCAGCCTCGAGCGCTTGCGGGAAAGCGGCGACACCGGCCGCCAACGGCGCCTGGCCGAATACTTCATTCGCACTTACGAAGAAGCCGAGCGGTTGTGGGATGCAATGCCCGATACGCAATGGTATGACACCTACGAGCCGGATCTCGAGAACGTGCGGGCGACGTTGGCGTGGGCATTCGGTCCGGACGGCGACGCACTGCTCGGTATTGCCCTTGTCGCGCACACGCGGCACCTCGTACAGTGGTGGAGGCGAACACAGCGGCAACGCTGGTTCGAAATGGCTGGAGCCAGGCACGACGACACGGTGCCTCTGGTTCTCGTCGGTCGAGTTACGCTCGGCCTCGCTTCATCCGTTGGCGCTCATGTTGGACAACGCAAGGGGCTGGAACAAGCGCTTCACGCGGCCGAGATCTTCCGGCAGCTCGGCGACCCGAAGAATCGGGCATGGGCGCTTACCGTTGCCGCGGACTCGATCATTCGCCCTGGGGACGTGGCCGAAGCTGAGTCCTATTATCAGGAGGCAGAGGCGCTGCTGCGCCCACTCGATGCAAAGAAGCAACTCGCGAGCGTACTGGCGTCGAGGGCTATCGCGCGCGGCCTCGTGGCGCGTGACACCACAAGCGCACGAGCGCTGTTCGAGGAGAGTCTCTCGCTCGCTCGTGCCGTTGGGTATCGACGCTTGATCGAGACTACGTCCATTCATTTGGCGGAACTCGACGCGGCCGATGGTCTGCTCGCCGCGGCGATAGCGAGGGCGCGCGAATCAGAGGCAGCCCACCGGCAAAGCGGCAATGAGCGCTTTCTCAACGTGACGCTTGCCAACCTCGCGGGCTATCTTCTGGAAGCGGGTGATGTGGCTGCGGCACGCACAGCGGGATTCGAGGCGCTGCGCCTGGCCCGCTCTCATGGCGACACCTTTCTCGTCAACGCGGTAGTGGAGCGCTTAGCGCTCGCCGCGGTGCTTTCGGGCGATGCGACGCGCGCTGCGCATCTCGCCGGTTACTGCGATGCCATGTATCAGTTGGACAGTTCCGCCCGAGAACGCATCGAGCAGAGAACGTGGTTGAATTTGATGAGTCGGCTCGACGCAATTCTCGCGCCCGCTGGCAAGGCCGGGCTAATGGCCGAAGGATCTGCTTGGGACGAGGAGCAAGCGGTCCGAACGGCGTTGGAGGAATGAGATACGGACCAGCGTCGGTTTACCGGTCGCCCGAAGATGCTCTCGAATTGCGTTGACATATTGTTACGTACAGGGGCATGATTATTTTCCTGCGCAACGGCCGAGAAGGTCGAGCGCAGCCAATGGCTTAGGGAAGGGAGATGGCGCCATGACCGAGGAGAGCAAGGGCAACAAGCCCAATTATGTCATCGTCGGAAAGGGCGGAGAGGTCTATGTGGTTTCGGGCGCAACCGGTCAGATCTCCGCTCTAGAGAAGGCCCAAGCGGATGAGGTTCTGGAGCTTGTCCGTGCGCGGCAGAAAATAGGGAGGCGGTTGGCGGCGTTCTTGAACGATAAGGGGTTGGTCCTCACCGATGAAGTGGTGATCGATATAGAGGGCTGATCGCTCTCGTTCACGCCGCAGCGGGCTCCGCGCAAACCCGCTTCGCCGACCAATCGATGATCGCGGCCGCACCCGGCGCAAGCGCGATCGACCTGGCAGGGACGATCCGCGCGACGAGCCTCGACGCGACGCTTGCCAAGGCGCGTGCGCTTCTGCGCGCCGTTGGCATCACGCGAATCGGCAACGTGACCGGCCTCGATCATGTCGGCGTCCCGACATGGCAGGTCGTGCGGCCACTCGCACGATCATTGACCGTTTCCCAGGGCAAGGGTTTGACCGATGGTCTCGCGCAGGCCTCCGGCATCATGGAGAGCCTCGAATTGCATCACGCGGAACACTTCGCGCCACGCGGCCATTGTAAGTCGCTGCGCGATGCCGCACGCGACGCGCGTTACGTCAACCCGCTCCTGCTGCCCGTACGGCCTGACGCCAGAGTTGAAGAAGACGCGTCGACCGAATGGATCGAGGGCGTCGATCTGCTGTCCGGTATGTCAAGATGGGTGCCGCGCGACTGCATCGATCTGGATAGCGCGTCAAACCGCGAGCACCCGCGACTGTTCGTAGGATCATCCAACGGCCTGGCGTCCGGTAACACGAGCACCGAGGCGACGTTGCACGCGGTGTGTGAGCTTATCGAGCGTGATCAGGTATCGTTCTGGCATGCTCGGAGGTATCTCGCTGCCGATGCGTTGCGAACGCGGGTGCGCCTGGATTCCGTGGCGACCGAAGCTTGCAGATGGCTGCTCGGCAAATGCCGCGAAGCCGGACTGCAGGTTGCAGCATGGTACGTGACCCATGACATACCGGTGCCGTGCTTCACCTGCACCGTGTACGACGGGCGTGGCGAGACATTTTACCCGCAACGTGCTTCCGGACATGGTTGCCATCCCTACCGCCGCATTGCGCTTTCGCGGGCGATCACCGAGGCTTTGCAGAGTCGCCTCACTCACATCGCCGGCGGGCGCGACGACATGTTCTGGTCTCTTTACCGAAATGTGCTCCCGGTCGACAACGACAAGGGGCGAGACTGGGCTCGTGGCCTCGAAGCCGAGTCTGACCAAGTGCAATTCGACGACATTCCGGAGGCGCCGGGTCTGACGACGATGGAGCAGTTGCTCGACTGGGTAATGCGAGCCCTTCGGGCGGGAGGATTCTCGCAAGTCGTGGTCGTGGACCTTGCCCAGCGCCTGCTTGAGATTCCGGTCGTTCACGTCACCGTGCCCGGGCTCGAAGGCCCGATCGGCAAGCCAGGCTACACGCCGGGACCGCGCATGCAGCAGTTGCTCAAATCTCGACTGCTGTCATGAAAACGTGCGTCTTTGCCGGTCCGACGCTCTATCGGGAGCCCTGGCCCGCGGGTATTCGCCGTTACGCGCCCGCGGCCATGGGGTCGGTATTCCGTGCCGTCGAGGCAGGCTTCCGGCGCGTGGGCATCGTCGACGGATTGTTCGGCAATGCGCCGTCGGTGTGGCACAAGGAGATCCTCTACGCGGTCTCCGCTGGCGTCGAAGTCGTCGGCGCGGGCAGCATGGGCGCGTTGAGGGCCGCAGAACTATCGGGTTTCGGAATGATCGGCATCGGCAGGATATTTCGACTGTTTCGCAGCGGCCTGTGGAGCGACGATGACGAAGTTGCCGTCATCCACGCCGGCGGGGAGCTCGATTACTGCCCGCTGTCTGAGACCATGGCCAACGTCCGCTTCACCTTGCGCCGCCTAAGAAGGTCGGGCTGCGTCGATCGCCTAGTTGAAACGGAACTCGTGCGCAGAATGAAAGCGCGGCACTTTTCTCAGCGCACCCGCGAAGCGCTGCACGAGGAAGCGCGTCGGCTCGTAGGCGGCGACGCCGCGACGCGATTCATCAGCGAATTCGAGAGCAGATATGTCGATGCCAAGAGGCTCGATGCCAAGGCACTCATTGCGTATTTGACTCGACCCTGCAATGTCGAACAGCCACGGAAAACGCACGCGTTCCAGCCAACCTGGCATTGGCGCGAGCAGTTCGAGATGGCCTTGGCGGACGTGCCGCGGCTGCGTTGAGAGAACGGATCGGCGCGCGACCGTCCGCTGATGCTGCCGGTGCGCCTGCGGTAGAGTAGACGTCCTTCAATCGCCGCAGCCAGGGGCGTTGGCGTGAGCGTCTCACCCACAGTCACGACCAATCTGTTTACCATCGAGGGCGGCCAAAGTCAGCCGGCTGAAGACGTTGCGATCGAGCTTGCGACGAGTTGCATCACCCGTTCTTCGCCCAGCAATGCATTATGCGCAATGCCGACGAGCGCGATGTTCTCTGCGTTGCCGAGTACCGAGCTCGCTTGCGGTGCGACCATGCTGTCGTGCCGCGACCAGATCGAGGTGATCGGCACCGGCGCAGCGCTATTCTCGTCACGGTTGAGATCCGTCAGCCAGGCATTGCCGGGCCGCATCTGCGCAAGGCATGTGCCCGGGAAGCTCCACGCCAGCACGCTCCCGTGATGCGGCGCCCCGATGGTAATGAGCTTGGCCACGCGTCCGGCGCCGAAACGGCGCAGATAGGCACGCGCGACCAGACCGCCCATGCTGTGCGCGACGAGTACGACGCGCTCGGCACCGGTCGCGGCCAGGATCTCGTCGATCCGCGTGTGGAGCTGCTCGGCGAACCACTCGATATCGGCGAGCGGCGGCCCGTAGTTGATCGTATAGACCGGTGTGCCGCCATTGCTCGCCAGGAAGCGCTGTAGCGACAGCCATACACCGTCGTTCACCAGTACGCCGTGAACGAGTAAGACCGGACGCTGCGCCGGAGCAGGCGCCGGATCGCGGATAAGGAACCGGTGCAGCACCATCAGCAGCCACGATGCCGCCACGGTCCATATTTCTGTCACATAGAGACGCAGCATCGAAGCGAAGCCCAGTCGCGTCTCCGGCGGCCGCGGCGTGCGCCAGATCCATGTGAGCCCGAACCAGAGCGTGACAAGAACGAACGCTGGCAGAAAATAGGCAATCGGGGCGCCGACGACGAACCACCACGCGGCCGCGCCGTGAGAGATCGATTGCAATGCCCAAGCGACGTACGCAGCGACGCCGGCGACGAGTGCGACGATAAGCAGGAATGCGGTCATCGCGACTCGGCGCGCCAGGTCTTGAGCGCAGCCAGCGCATCGGCGATTTCGGGGATGAGCTGCACGCCGGGCAGGCTCTTGCGCAGCCGCCGCGTGACCTCTCCACCCGCCCAGAGCGCAACCGCTGGGGGGAGCACTCGCCGCAGCGACGCCAGGGCCTCGCCGATCTGCCGCACCGGGAAAGCCATTGAAAACGACAGCGCGACAACATGCGCCTTGTGCGCGAGCGCCGCGCGACGGATATCCTCGAAAGGCGTCTGTGTCCCGAGCGAAATGCATTGCGCGCCTTCGGGCGAGATGAGCGCGTCGACCATCAATAATCCGATGCCGTGCTGCTCGCCCGGCATCGTGGTAAGCAGAATCCGAGGTGGCCCAGCCTGGCGAGGAAAAGCGCTGATCGCGCTGCGCAGCGCTGCCTGCAACTGCTCGGTATACAAATGCTCTTCGAAGACCTGGAGCTCTCCGCGCATCCAGGCCTCGCCGACCGCGCGATTGAGCGGCGCGACCGTCTCGACGACAAAACGCTGCACGCCGTGCCGGAGCAACAGGTTTGCCAGCGTACCGTGCAGGCCGGCGACATCGTGCGCCTTGAGCAGTGTCAACACGTCGCGCTCGATGGCGGGCGCGATCGCGTCACGCCGCGGATGACCGCGTTGCTCGGCCAGCGCATTGAGCTCGTCGAGAGATTGCCGGATGAGTTTTCCCGGCCGCAGGCCGGTATCCATCAAGCGCTTGATCGCGCGCAGCTTCGCGACCTCGTCCGCGGCATATTGGCGCTCGGCGTTATCGTCGCGATCGGGGTGGGGAAAACCGTAGCGACGCTCCCAGATGCGCAGGACGTCCTTGGACAACCCGGTTTCGCGCTCGACCGCGCTGATGTTAAGCGGAGCGCCGGAGGATTCCATCAGGCAAGACTCGTCGGTAATGACAAGCGGACATCCTTGAGAAGCATCAGCTACGATAAACGTCTTGTAGAAGGATGTCCATGACAAAGGGCGGTGCTATACTTTGTCTGTCGAGTTCGTCAGGTAGGGTTATGCGTCGTTGGGCTTTTCGCTGCGTCGTTGCCGCCGCGCTCGCCGCGCTGGCGTTCGTCGACTTGAGCGCGACGGTCACATCTGCATTCGCGCAGCCGGCAGCCGGCGCGTGTCCGGCTCTGCTCGATCGAGAGTTCAATCGCCTGCAAACCGGCAAGGCGGAGTCGCTGTGCCAGTACCGCGGCAAGGTAATCCTTGTCGTGAATACTGCGAGCTACTGCGGCTACACGCATCAGTATGAAGGGCTCGAGGCGCTGTACCGCAGGTACAAGGATCGCGGCCTGGTCGTCCTGGGCTTCCCGTCGAACGATTTTGGTGCACAGGAACCGGGCAGCAATCACGAAATCGCAGAATTCTGCCGATTGACCTACGGCGTCCAGTTTCCGATGTTCGAGAAGTCGAGCGTCGCCAGCCTGAAGGTCAATCCTCTGTACGCCGACCTTGCGGCCCGCACCGGCCAGTCACCCCGCTGGAATTTCCATAAATACCTGATCGACCGCAATGGCAACCCGGCCGGAACCTTCGCCAGCGATATCGAGCCCGACAGCCGCCAACTTCTGGCGCTGCTGGAGAAACTGCTCGCGGATAAGCCCGCATCGCAAAAGGGTTGAACGGCACGCGCGAGTCGGCATATGGTTGGGAACCGGCGCCCGGTTCGCGCGCCAAAACAGGAGTCTGCTGTGAACGCCCCCGAATACCTGCCGCTGCCCGACACGCAATCGCTGCCCGATGTGCGCGAGCTTCCCATCGAGCGCGTCGGCGTCAAGGGGCTGCGCTATCCGGTCGCGCTGCGCGCAGCCGACGGCGCGGTGCAGAATACAATCGCCGAGTTCGGTATGTATGTCGGGCTCGCGCACGACGTCAAGGGCACGCACATGTCGCGGTTCGTCGAGGTCCTCGAGGAGAAGCGCGCACCTCTCGATCTCGCCGGGTTTCGCTCCATGCATCAGCGCATGCTCGCCCGGCTCGGTGCGGTCACCGGACGCCTCGACATGCGGTTTCCGTATTTCATCCGCAAAACTGCCCCTGTTTCGGGCGTGGAGAGCCTGCTCGATTACGATGCGATGTGGGCTGCGGAGACGGACGGCGACGGACGGGCGCGGCTCACCGTCGGGCTCATGGCACCGGTGACGAGCCTGTGCCCATGCTCCAAGAAAATCGCCGACTACGGCGCCCATAACCAGCGCTCGCACATCACCGTGCGCGTGGAAGTCGCCGTCGGCGAGCTCGGGCTGGAAGAGCTGGCGCGTATCGCCGAGGAAGAAGCCTCCTCCGAGCTTTACGGCCTGCTCAAGCGCTCCGATGAGAAGTTCGTCACCGAGCGCGCCTACGACAATCCCAAGTTCGTCGAAGACCTGGTGCGCGACATCGCCTTAAGACTCAAGCGTGATCCGCGAATCGGTCGCTTCTGGATCGCATCCGAGAACTTCGAATCCATCCACAACCATTCTGCGTATGCAGAGATTGCAGGTGCTGGCGCAGCGTGCGAATGAATTCGCACCTACGGCAGTGGTCTTGTAGGGCCGAATTTATTCGGCCGCGCCGTTTCGTTGACGCTCACGCTTTTGACAGCGCCGCGCGTGATCGCGGATAATATCGCCCCTTCGGCGAGCTAGCTCAGCTGGTTAGAGCAGAGGAATCATAATCCTTTGGTCGGGGGTTCGAGTCCCTCGCTCGCTACCACATCCCCAGCGAAGGCTTGCCGCGCGGCAAGCCCTCCCATGATCGATTCGCGTCAATGACCGAGGCCGACTTCGCGTCCCGCTGCAACAGCCATCGCGGCTACCTGCTGCGGGTCGCGGTGCTGCAACTGCGCGACAACGATCTCGCCGAGGACATTGTGCAGGACACGCTGGTCGCGGCACTCCAGGGCGCGCAGGGCTTTTCCGGACGCTCGAGCCTCAAAACCTGGCTTACCGGCATCCTCAAGCACAAGATCGTCGACGCGATCCGACGCAAGACCCGCGAGCCCGCCTTCGCTTCGCTCGACGAGGAGTGCCAGATCGAGGATTTCGACGCGCTGTTCGACGACTCGGGCCACTGGGAAAACCCGCCCGCGGACTGGGGCGACCCGGAATCGCAGCTCTCGCGGGCGCAGTTCTTCGACATCATGCAGTTCTGCCTGGACAAGCTGCCGCCGAACACGGCCCGGGTATTCATGATGCGCGAGGTCATGGAGCTCGAAAGCAACGAGATCTGTAAGGAACTGTCGATCACATCGACCAACCTGTGGGTCATTCTGTATCGGGCCAGGATGGCGCTTCGCCAGTGTCTGGAGCAGAACTGGTTCGCACAAGGGGACCGGAACGCCTGATCAGCTAAGGTGATGCGCTAGTGGGCCGACTGATCTCATGCAAGGACGCGAGCCGGGCGATCTCGCAGATGCAGGACGGGAACGTTCCCTTCCCGCTGTACCTGCGTATCCGGCTACATCTCATCTGGTGCGAGGCGTGCAAGCGCTTCGAGCAGCAGATGCGCTTCCTGCATACGGCGATGCGACGGTATCGGCAGTAGACCCCCGCCAGCCACCCGCCGCCGCCAACGGACCGGGACGCCGTCGCGTGGTAAAATTACGGGTGGTTCCAACTGATCGTCCGCCGTGCTCTCGATCGTCGTTAACGGCTCGTCCCGTGTCTGCACCGACCAGGCAACAGTCGCCGACCTGATCCGCGAGCTTGCGCTCGAAGGCAAGCGCGTGGCGGTCGAGCGCAATGGCGAGATCGTGCCCAAGAGCCGGCTTGCCGACACGCCTCTCGCCAACGGCGACCGCATCGAAGTCGTCCGCGCGGTCGGCGGTGGTTGATGGTCCTGCCCGATGAACGCCCCTAACGAGAATATCGCCCTCGCGCACGACGATCCGCTGGTCATTGCCGGCCGCGCGTACCGCTCGCGGCTGCTCGTCGGCACGGGCAAATACAAGGATTTTGCCCAGACGCGCGCGGCGATCGACGCCTCCGGCGCGCAAATCGTGACCGTCGCGATCCGCCGCACCAACATCGGCCAGAATCCCAACGAGCCGTCGCTGCTCGATCACTTACCGCCGTCGCAGTTCACGCTGCTGCCCAATACCGCTGGTTGCTACACGGTCGAGGACGCCGTGCGCACTTTGCAGCTCGCGCGCGAGCTGCTGGACGGTCACACGCTGGTCAAGCTCGAAGTGCTGGGCGACCCGCACACGCTTTTCCCCAATGTGCGCGAGACGATTCGCGCCGCCGAGGTCCTCGTCAAGGACGGCTTCGAGGTCATGGTCTACACGTCCGACGACCCGATCGCCGCGCGGGAGCTGGAGGCAGTCGGCTGCGTGGCGATCATGCCGCTCGCTTCGCTCATCGGCTCCGGCATGGGAATCCTCAACCCGTGGAACCTGAAGCTCATCATCGAGCAGGCGAAGGTGCCGGTGCTGGTCGACGCGGGTGTCGGCACGGCGTCGGACGCCGCGATCGCGATGGAGCTCGGCTGCGCCGGTGTGCTGATGAACACCGCGATTGCGCTCGCGCAGGATCCCGTGTCGATGGCGGGCGCGATGAGGAAAGCGGTCGAAGCGGGACGCGAGGCTTTCCGCGCCGGCCGCATGCCGCGCAAGTTCTACGCCGCGAGTCCCAGCTCACCGACAGCCGGCCTTATCGGCTGACCGAGCCGTCCTAAACGCCGCGATGTTGTCCTCCCGCGTCTTCGCCGCGGTTCTCTGCTGCGCCCCGCTCGCGGCTCCAGGTGCTGCCTGTGGTGCGCAGCTTTCTGACGCAGAAATCGGAGCGATCTGTGCGCAAGCCGAGGACGCGGCGCATTGCGGAAGACTGGTCGAGGGAGCCCAGCTCAAGCGCCTGCCCAACCTCGCGCGACGCGAGGGCAACGCACTCATGATTTCGCTCTTTCCCTCCGGCGTCGCGACTTTCACCGACAGCGACGATCCGGTCGCTGGCCGTTCGTACAGCTTGTGGGATTACCTGGACGGCATCAACGCGGTGCTTGTCTATGCGACGGCCGGTGACAAGGCGAGCTTTACCCTGCTCATGCGGTCGAACAATCGGCGATACGAGCTGCCGACCGAACCACAGCTCTCGCCCGATCGGCAACGGTTGGCCACCGTCGACGTATGTCAGACGCATTGCAGCAAGGAGATCGCCATCTGGCGGATCACGCCTGAGAGCCTGCGCAAGGAACTCGTGTGGAACGCAGGCGGCTGGGCCGATGCCACGGCCAAGTGGAAGGATGCAGAGACGCTTGCGATCGAATACAGCGTGGACGGCGCGACGGCGGCAGGAACCATCGAGCGGAAATTGAGCGACCCGAGCTGGAAACGCGTGCAATGAACGAACCGCGCGCGGGTTCTCTCCGCCGACCCATACGGAGCTTCGTGCTGCGCCAGGGCCGATTCTCGCCGGCGCAGCAACGCGCGCGCGAAACCTTGTTGCCGCGCTTCGGCATCCCCTTCGCGCCGGCGCTGCTCGACTTCGACCTCGTCTTCGGCCGCAAGGCGCCGCGGATCCTCGAGATCGGCTTCGGCATGGGTGAGACGACCGCCGCCATCGCGCAGGCGATGCCCCAGCACGACTTTCTCGCTGTCGAGGTGCACGCGCCGGGCGTCGGCGGACTGCTCAAGCTGATCGATGAACGTGGGCTCGCCAACGTGCGCATCGTTCAGCACGACGCGGCCGAGGTGGTTGCGCAGATGATTCCGGTGGCGTCGCTCGACGGCATCCACATCTTCTTTCCCGACCCCTGGCCGAAGAAGCGCCATCACAAACGCCGCCTGCTGCAGCCGCCCTTCGTGCGCGAGCTTGCCCTCCGGCTTGCTGCGGGCGGCTTTCTGCATGCGGCGACCGACTGGGAGGACTATGCTGCGCAGATCCTGGCTGCGTTCGCTGCCGAGCCCCTGCTCGAGAACTCTGCCGACGGCTACGCCCCGCGACCTGCTTACAGGCCGCTGACCAAGTTCGAGCGTCGCGGCATTGGCCTCGGGCACCGTATCTGGGATGTCATCTTTCGGAGGCGATGAGGCATCGCTTCAGCCATGCAGTTAACGACACAAATATCGCGAGGTTTCCGGAAGCTTGCTATTTTCCGTCGTTCGCGAGATGCAGCGTCGATCGGCCGGAAGGTTCGCTTCCGATGCAATATCTGTGGCGCCTTCTGTTCGGTACCGGCGGCGGAACTCCAACGTGAAGTAGCATCCTGTGACCGCTGCGGGTCGACGGTGCGAACCCGAGCCATCGTGCACCTGCTCACGACCGAATTGTTCGGCCGGAGCATGGCTATCCCGGAGTTGCCGCGGCGTCGCGATCTCGCCGGTATAGGGCTCTCCGATTCGGATAATTATGCTAGGCGGCTTAGCGACAAATTCAACTATACGAACACCTTTTTTCATCAGGAGCCGCGGCTCGATATTGCGGCGGCGCCCGAGGACCTCGGCCGCCGTTTCGATTTCATCATTGGCAGCGACGTATTCGAGCATGTCGCGCCTCCGGTATCACGGGCCTTCGTCAACGCCCGCCGGCTGCTCAAGCCGCACGGTGTTCTGATCTTCTCGGTTCCTTACTCGCTCGAACCGGAAACCCGAGAGCACTTTCCGGATCTGCACGACTACCGGCTTATCGAGGTGAACGGTTCCTGGCGCCTGGAAAACCGCACTGCTGATGGACGGACACAGGTTTTCACCGATCTTGTCTTTCACGGAGGACCGGGTTCGACGCTGGAAATGCGCCTTTTTTCGCGCAACGCCCTTCTCCGTGAGTTCGTCAACGCGGGATTTGCGGGCGTGCGCATCGCCGACGAGCCGCAAGCTGCATACGGTATTGTCTGGCCGGAACCATGGTCGATTCCAATGGTGGCGTACGCCGCTCTGGCTAGATAGTGCGGACCGCGGCCGCAAGCATGGTCCGTACTGCACGGCGACAGCGTCGTACGACGAGGCGAGCTAGCTGAGCCGACGGTCCTGCGAGAAGGCGAGCAAACGCGTGATCGCGCTCAGCGCGACTTCATGCGAAAAGTGGACGCGAACGTTCTCCCGTCCGCCCTCGGAGAGGACCTGCCACAGCTGCTCGTCGTTGTAGACGCGCGCCACAGCATCGGCGAACGCTTCCGAATCGTCGCCGGTCAAGACGTCGACCCCGGGCGTCAGATGCATGCCCTCAATCGACAGCGTCGTCGCGACCACGGGAACTCCGTAGCTCATCGCGAGATTTATCTTGCCCTTGACGCCCGCGCCGTAGCGCAGTGGAGAGATCGATACACGACACCCGCAGAAGTACGGTGCGATGTCCGCCACGTAACCGGTAACGATGAAATCCTCGGCGGCCAACTTCTTGATGGTTGGCGGGACATCGCTGCCTACAATATATGTTTTGACGCCAGGCATCTTCTCACGCAGCTTCGGCAGGACCTCCTTTGCGTACCAGAGCACACCGTCGGTGTTGGGAGGATGGCGGAATCCGCCGATGAATACCAGCCCTTCGCGCTCGCCAAACGACTTTGCCCGCGGGCGCAGCTCATGGATATTGGACAAAACCATGACCTTGGCTTCAGGCGCAAGCTGCTCGAGCAGATCCTTCTCGAAGGGACTTACAACCAGCGTGACGTCCGCCTTGCGGATCAGCGCGAGCTCCGCTTCCCGGGAGCTCCCCGCCGTGGCGCCTCCGCCCCCCTCCAAGGCGGCTAGCCTTTCCTCGCGCAGGAAGTGGAGATCGTGAGTATCAAAGACGACCAGAGCCTTCGGCGCGAAGGCGCGCACAGCGTCGATGTGCTTTGCGGCGATGTAATGCCGCGCGATAACGACGACATCGAACTCGCTGCCGTGTCTGCCAAGAAACTCCGAAATCGAGCGGGCGTAGGGATGGAACTGAACCTCCACGCCTGCTTGCTGCAACATTGTCACGTATGGCTGTCGGTACTCTAGATTGTCGGCAATGAAAGTGACTTTGCAGCCGAGCTTCACGAGGAGATCCAGCACCTGTTGCGTGCGTTGCGACCCGGAATCCTGATCCGGCGTCAGCATGCACGCGTCGATCGCCAGAACGCGGCGTCTGGCCCAGCGATCGCGCTCGAGCTCAGGCGCGAGTCCGTTGGGTCGATGCCGCTTGAGCACGTCCGCCCATTTGGCTAGAAATGCGCCCTGATTGACGACCTGGTAACGCTTGGCGCCGGTCGACAGATCCGTACCCGAGGTTGCACCCTCGAAGTGCACGATGGTTGCAAGCGGCTGATAGTAGACCTTGCGCCCGGCTGCGCGCACCGCGAACGCGAAATCGGTGTCTTCGCAGTATGCAGGCGCGAAGCGCACATCGAAGCCGCCGATCTGGTCGAACAACGCGCGATCGACCGCGAGACATGCACCGGAACAGTAGTCGACCTCGCGAAGGTAGTTGTACTCCGGCTTGTGTGGATCGTCGCCGCGGCCGTAATTCCACGCTGAGGCGTCGCGCCATACCACGCCTCCCGCCTCCTGCAGCCGTCCGTCGGGGTAGATGAGCTTCGCACCGACCAGACCTGCGTCGGGATGCTCGCGCAGCACTGCAGTAAGCGCCTCGAGCCAGCCGGGCGTAACAATCGTATCGTTGTTGAGAAAAACCAGGATCGCGCCGCGAGCGAGCGAGGCGCCGCTGTTGCAACTACGGACGAAACCGACGTTGGCGTCGTTACGCAGGAAGCGAACGCCGGTCACGGCGGCGAGCGAAATCGAAGCGGGCTCCGCCGACGCGTCATCGACGATCAGAACCTCGTACGAGCCCGGAGGCGAGTTCGCCTGGATGCTCTTGAGGCAGGTGAAGGTCAGCAAAGGCTTGCCGTACATCGGCACGATAATCGTAACTCGGGGATCTTTGCTGTCGACGAACGCGAGTGGGCGGATCTCCGTCTCCGGAGAGAACGCATCGCTTCCCGTGGGCCTGAACCGATTTTGGCGAGCAAGGCGGCGCCCTATACGCCGCGCCAGCGCACCCGGTCCCTCGTCGCGCAGCACCGTGATCGCAAGCGAAAGGTAACGCGGTAGCTGCCGAACCGTCGCCCATTGCGCGCGGAGCCGCGCGGCAAGGATTTTTGCGCGATGTCCAACGCGACGAACGGGCGCCGTCGCGCGCCACGTCGTGCTCGATTCCAGCTCGTCGATCCGCGCCTGTGCCGCCGTGGTCGCGGTTTCCAGCTGCCCGACATGCATCTGCGCGACGAGTAGCTCGCGCTGTGCTGCAAGGAGTTGTGTCGCAAGTACTTCGCGATCACCCTGCGCGCGATCGCGAACCGCGCGCAATTCCTCGAGCCTGGCATCAACAGCGGAAATGCGGCGCTTGAGCTCCGCACGCGCATCGGTGTGGCCGCACTCGACACCCCCGGTGTAGAGCTGCAGCAGTGATAGATCGTGCGCTTCGGTCCGCCCCTCCGGAAGGTAGCAATAGCGGGCGTCGATGACCGGCAGCGCGAACCGTCCTCGTGCTCGCGGCCGCTTGGGCAGCGGGGCGAGATATTGCGCGAGATAGGTCTCGAAGTCGGTCATGATATGGTCAACTTCGCTGGCGCAGGCCGTGTGCCCTCCGCGCGACCGCCTTGGCCGGCCCGGAGCAGCGCTTCATTCCATATTGCAGGCGCGGCGCCCCAGGGCACGACCATCGCGCCGGGGTGATTCGCAAGGCGCTCGGGAAAGACTCCGAGCGCTGCCGCCACGATAGGTACGCCGGCCGCGAGCGCCACCGAGAGGGTGTACGAATAGGTTTCCGGAACCTG
>Ga0075425_100002368_pt1 | contig 18879 bp, 15 predicted proteins | sample SoiMethybrSBSTD4_FD_75300 | JGI IMG/M metagenome (GOLD analysis project Ga0075425, IMG submission 75300) | Bulk soil microbial communities from a Populus tree surrounding site in Tennessee, USA - Soil MetaG P. TD hybrid SBSTD4 | ecosystem: Environmental > Terrestrial > Soil > Tree plantation... | reverse complement strand
GTCTTCGTGCGCGACCCGGCCACGGGCGAGGAGCGGCTGGCGCGGGTGAAGGTGCCGGAGGGCATGTCGCGGTTCGTGACGGTCGGCCGCGACGAGGTGATGTTCCCGCTGGAGGAGGTGATCGCCCACTTCCTGCCTCGGCTCTTCCCGGGCATGGAGGTGGTCGAGTCGGCCCCGTTCCGGGTCACCCGCGACGCCGACTTCGACGTGTCGGACGACGCCGACGACCTGCTGCAGGCGGTGCAGGTCGAGCTGCGCCGGCGCCGGTTCGGCGACGTGGTGCGGCTCGAGGTGGCCCACGCGATGTCCCAGCGCATGCAGCGGCGGCTGGTGGACTCGCTGGACGTGAGCGACCGCCAGGTGTTCCGCATCCGCGGCATGCTCGACCTGGCCGACGTCTCCCAGCTGGCCGACATCGACCGGCCCGAGCTCAAGTTCGAGCCGTGGCTGGGCGTCGCCCCGCCGGCGTTCGCGAGCGGCGACCGGCGCGAGATGTTCCAGGCGATCGCGGCCAACGACGTGCTCATCCACCTGCCGTACGACTCGTTCGCGGCGACCGTCGAGGAGTTCATCGAGGCCGGTGCCCGCGACCCGGACTCGGTGGCGCTGAAGACGACGGTGTACCGCACCAGCGAGCGCTCGCCGCTGATCCCGGCGCTGATCCGGGCCGCCGAGGAGGGCAAGCAGAGCGTGTGCGTCGTCGAGTTGAAGGCCCGCTTCGACGAGAGCCGCAACATCCACTGGTCACGGGCCCTGGAAGAGGCGGGCACCCACGTGGCCTACGGCTTCCCGCACCTCAAGGTGCACGCCAAGACGACGCTGATCGTCCGTCGCGAGGGCCGGGGCCTGCGCCGCTACGCCCACATCGGCACCGGCAACTACCACGCCGTCACCGCGCGCGTGTACGAGGACTTCGGCCTCTTCACCTCGGACGACGACATCACCGCCGACGTCTCCGACCTGTTCAATCTGCTGACAGGATTCGGCCGGCCGCAGACCTTCCGCAAGCTGCTCGTCTCGCCGTACACGCTGCGGCCACGGCTGCTCGAGCTGTTCGCGTCGGTGGCCGACGCCGCCCGGCGGGGCGAACGGGCCCGGATCCGGATCAAGGTGAACCACTTCACCGACGTCGAGATGATCGACGCGCTCTACGACGCGTCGCGGGCCGGCGCCCAAGTCGACATCGTGGCCCGCACCGTGTGCGCCCTGCGCCCGGGCGTCGAGGGCCTGTCGGAGAACATCCGCGTCCGCAGCGTGCTCGGCCGCTGGCTCGAGCACAGCCGCGCGTTCATCATCGAGGCCGGCGACACGGTCACCTACCTGATCGGCAGCGCCGACCTGATGCCGCGCAACCTGGACGGCCGCTTCGAGGTGCTCGTGCCGGTCGAGGACGAGACACCGCGCAACCAGCTCGCGGAGATGTTCGACAGCCTGTTCGGGATTGCCGACTACTCCTGGCAGCTGCTGCCGGACGGGAGCTGGGAGCGGCTTCCGCCCGACGGCACCGGCGGTACCCAGCTGGCGCTGATCCGGCGCGCGCGGCGCAGCTCGACCGCCCAGGCGGCGCGTCCGTGAGCCGCGCTGCGGCCGAGGTCGAAACGGTGAACTACGACGCCGGGAGGGACATCCGACCGAGCGGTAAGACTCCGCGTATGACTGTCGCGGTCATCGACATCGGCTCGAACACGGGCCGCCTTCTGGTCGCGCGCCGGGGCAGCACGGCGGCGGTGGTCGCGGTGCGGAACGAGCGCACCGTGCTCGGCCTCGGACACGAGATCGAGTGCACCGGCACCATCTCCGCGGAGAAGCTCGAGCAGACGATGGCCTGCGCCCGCCGCTACGCCACGCTCGCCCGCGCGCACGGCGCTGTCCACATCGACCTCATCGTCACCGCTCCCGGCCGTCAGAGCGCGAACGCCGCCGAGCTGGTGGCCGGCCTGACGCACGTGACCGGTCTCTCGGCCCGCGTGCTCTCGGCCGAGGAGGAGGGCCGCTACGCGTTCGAGGGCGCCACCGCCGGTGTCGTCGGGCTGGCGCTGCCGGTCGGCGTCTGCGACGTCGGCGGCGGCTCGACCGAGCTCGTGGTCGGCAGCCCCGACCGGATGCCCGCCGACCTGCTCTCGATCGACATCGGCTCGCTGCGGCTGACGAGCCGGTTCCTGAAGGGCGATCCGCCCTCGCGGCGCTCCGTCGAGCGGGCCGTTGACGAGGTGCGCGACCACCTCGGCGACCTCGACGGCATGCGCGTGGCGACGGCGCTCGCGACCGGCGGCAGCGCCCGCGGCCTGCGCAAGCTGGTCGGCCGCACCCTCGACGACCGCCGGCTCGACCGGGCCGTGCGCATCATCGCCCGCCAGCCCGCCGAACGGCTGGCGCGCACGTACGGCATCCACATCGAGCGCGCCCACGTGCTGCTGGCCGGCGCGCTCATCCTGCGCGAGACCCAGGCCGTCCTGGGCGTGCCGCTGATCGTCGCCCGCGGCGGCCTGCGCGAGGGCCTGGCCGACCTGCTCCTGGCCGAGCGCTCCGCGGCCTGAGCTACTCCGGAGCGGCCGGAACGTGGCTGGATCGGGCGGTTCTCCAAAGCTTCACGCGATCGTCACCATGCGGAAACCCCTGCCGCGCTCGAGCCAGCCACAATGCTTGCATGGGTACTCGCTCGACCTACGACCGCCGGATCGAGCAGCTCGAGTCGGCCGTCGTCGCGCGCGGCCGCCGCGTCGCCGCCCGCCGGCCCGGCACCGCCGGGCCGCGGACGATCGATGTCGCCGTCGACGACCTGCTGGCCTCGCCGCACGCCGAGGCGGCCGACCTGATCCGGATCCGGGTCGTCCAGGAGATCGACTTCCACGTCCGCCACATCGACCGGCTCGTGCCGGCGCTGGCGCCGGAGCAGCTGCGCCGGGCCGACACGGGCGCCCTGCGCGCGCTCGAGATCGCCCTCGCCGCGCTCGTTGCCCGCGACCACGCCCGGCTCGAGCGTCTCGACCGCACGCTCGAGCGCATCCTCGACGGCGCCGAGCGCTCGCTCCTGCGTGACGGCGGGGGCACGCTCGCGCTCGACGCCCGCCTGCGCCGGGTCGCACTGCACGTGCTCGCGGTTGCCGACGCGGCCCGGCTGCTGCTGCGGCCCGTGAACGACCGGCCCCGGGCGCCCGTCGCATGAGGAACGGCCCGGGCACGGCCCGCCGCCGCCGCATCCTCGTCGTCGAGGACGACTCCGTCATCGCCACGGCCATCGCCGCCTACCTGCGTGCGGCCGGCTACGAGGTGGACGCTGTCGACGACGGTCTGAAGGCGCTGCGCCGGATCCGCTACGCCAGCCCCGACGCGATCGTGCTCGACCTGATGCTGCCCGGCACGGACGGCTGGCAGGTGATCGAGTCGGTGCGGGCCGACGGGATCGAGGCGGCGGTCGTCGTCGTGAGCGCACGGGTGTCCGAGCGCGACCGCGTCCACGCCCTGCGGCTGGGCGCCGACGACTATCTGTGCAAGCCGTTCGGCATGCCCGAGCTGGTGGCCCGGGTCGAGTCGGCGCTGCGCCGCACCGCCGGCGGCTTCCGGGGCTCGAACGGCGCCATCGAGACCCCGGGCCTCGTGATCGACTCGGAGCTCAAGCGGGCGTTCGTCGACGGCGAGGACGCCGGCCTCACGGTGCTCGAGTTCCGGCTGCTGCATGCGATGGCCGCCGAGAGTGGGCGCGCCCTCAGCCGCGACCAGCTGCGCCGCCGCGTGTGGGGCATGCCGCACACGAAGCGCGACCGCTCGGTCGACGTGTGCATCCGCAAGCTGCGGGCCAAGGTCGACTGCCGCTCCCGCGAGTACAGCTACATCCACACCCACCCCGGTGTCGGCTACCGCTTCGCGGCCGAGCCGAAGCGCGTCGAGGTGGACGTGGATCCGCAGCCTCTCGGCACCGGCTGAGATACGATCACCGCCTGTGAGCAGCGAGCCTCAGGCGCCCGCCGTGGCTGAGCCCGACTCGAGCGACGCTGCGCTCGTCGACACGCTGCTCGAGGAGCTGGGCGCCAGCCGCGTCGGCCTGCTCGCCGAGTTCGTGCGCGCCTACGTCCGCCGTGTTCCGGCGGTGCTCGTGGCGGAGCTGGGGACGAGCGGCCTGGCCGCGCACGTCGCCCACGTCTACTCGTTCATGAGCGGGCGCGAGCCCGGCCAGCTGGCAGTGCGCGCGTACAACCCCGACCTCGCCAGCGACGGGTGGGAGTCCGCCGGATCCGTCGTCGAGGTGGCCGTCGAGGACGCACCCTTCCTGGTCGACACGGTCACCACCGAGATGCACGTGCACGGCCTCCAGGTGCGCGCGGTCGTCCATCCGGTAGTCGGCGTCGAGCGCGCCGAGGACGGCCGCATCGAGGCGATCACGCCGGCGCGCGGCGCCCACCGGCGCGAGTCGGTCATGCACTTCCAGGCCGACCGCCGGCTCGACGACGGCGCCCTCGAGAAGCTGCGGGCCGACCTGCTCACGGTGCTGTCCGACCTGCGCCTGGCGGTGCGCGACTTCCTGCCGATGGTGGAGCGGGTCGAGACGATGATCGAGGCCGCCCAGATGGGCGGATCGCGCTGGTCGCCCGCGGTGATCCAGGAATCGACCGAGTTCCTGCAGTGGCTCACCGACGACAGCTTCATCTACCTGGGGTACCGCGAGTACGCGATCTCCGGTACCGGCGACGACGCGACGATCGCCGTCGTGCCGGGCTCCGGCCTCGGGATCATGTCCGACGACGCCCGGTCGCGGTTTGCGGAGCCGGTGCGCGTCTCCGAGCTCGAGCAGCCGGTGCGCGACCGGCTCTTCAGCGGGCCGCTCCTGACCGTCGCGAAGACGAACAGGGAGACCGCGATCCACCGCCGGGCGCGGATGGACTACATCGGCGTCAAGCGCTTCGACGAGTCCGGTGCGGTGGTCGGCGAGCTGCGCATGATCGGCCTGTTCACCAGCAAGGCGTACGCCGAGTCGGCCCGGCAGATCCCGCTCATCCGGCGCAAGCTCGAGGCGATCATGCGCTGGGAGGACCTGATCACCGGCTCCCACGACTACAAGGCCGTGGTCGAGCTCTTCGACAGCTTCCCCAAGGACGAGCTCTTCGCCGCGCCCGCCCAGGAGCTGCGCACGACGATCATGTCGCTCGCTGCGATGCAGGAGGAGCGCAACGTGCGCGTGTTCCTGCGGGTCGACCCGATGCGGCGGACGGTGTGGGCGGTGGTGGCCCTGCCGCGCGACCGGGTGTCGACCGACCTGCGCGTGCGCCTCGAGCACCTGTTCGAGTTCCGCTACCAGGGCGTCGTCGCCGACTACGCGCTCTCGTTCGCGACCGATCCGGCCCGCTTCCACTTCACGATCCACGTCGGCGAGGGCGGCATCCCCGACGTCTCGCCGGTCGACATCCAGCGCGAGGTGGCGGCGGCGGCGCGCTCGTGGGACGACGCGCTCTCGGACGCGCTGGCCGGCGCGGTGGGCGAGATGCGCGGCCACGAGCTGGCCCGCCGCTACGCCGCGCTCTTCCCGGAGTACTACAAGAGCGCCTCGACGATCGAGGCGGCCAGGTTCGACGTCCAGCAGTTCGAGCGCGTCGGCGACGACCGTCCCTACGTCGTCGCGCTCCAGAACGAGGCCGGCCCCTCCGAGCCGTTGCTCACGCGCGTGAAGCTCTACAAGACCGGCGGCAAGGCGCCGCTGACCGAGCTCCTGCCGCTGCTCGAGCAGCTCGGCCTCACCGTCGTCGAGGAGGTGCCGACGCGCCTGGTGGGCGACACGGCCGAGACCCGCTACCTGCACGACTTCGGCGTGCTCGGCCCAGACGGCCGCCAGCTCGACCTGGCCGTCTACGCCGACATCGTCAGCGCCACCGTCGGCGCGGTCTGGGACGGGCGGGCCGGCTCCGACTGGCTGAACCGGCTGGTCGTCGCCGGCGGCCTCTCGTGGCAGCAGATCACGATCCTGCGCGCCTACCGCGAATACCGCCAGGTGCTCGGCGCCACCTTCACATCGCGCTACCAGAACGACTGCTTCGTGCGGAACTCCGGCATCGCCCGCAAGCTCGTGGAGCTCTTCGAGATCCGCTTCGACCCGAACCGGGAGCGAGCCGAGGACGGCGCCGCGGGCGAGGACCCGGAGGCGGCGCTCGTGGCCGAGATCTCGGGCGATCTCGACGCCGTCACCTCGCTCGACGACGACCGCATCCTGCGCGGCTACCTGGGCATGATCCAGGCGACGGTGCGCACGAACGCCTACGTGCGCGAGGGCGGCCACCTCTCGTTCAAGCTGCGCTGCGCGGACGTCCCCAGCATGCCCCGCCCCGTGCCGCTCTGGGAGATCTTCGTCTACTCGCCCGACATGGCCGGCGTCCACCTGCGCGGCGGCATGGTCGCGCGCGGCGGCATCAGGTGGTCAGACCGTTTGGAGGACTACCGCACCGAGATCCTGGGCCTGATGAAGGCGCAGATGGTGAAGAACGCCGTGATCGTCCCCGTCGGCGCGAAGGGCGGATTCGTGCTGAAGAACCCGCCGGCCGACCGCGCCGAGCTGCGCGAGGAGGAGCGCCGCCAGTACATCACCCTGATGCGCGGGATGCTCGACCTGACCGACAACATGGTCGGTGGCGAGGTCGTCCACCCGCCGAACGTGCGCGTTCTCGACGGCCCCGACCCCTACCTGGTCGTCGCCGCCGACAAGGGCACCGCCCACCTCTCCGACACGGCCAACGGCGTCAGTGCGGAGTACGCGTTCTGGCTGGGCGACGCCTACGCCTCAGGCGGGTCGGATGGGTATGACCATAAAGCGCTCGGGATCACAGCTCGCGGCGGCTGGGAGAGCGTCACCCGCCACTTCCGCGAGCTCGGCCGCGACGTCATGACGGAGCCGTTCACCGCCGCCGGGATCGGCGACATGTCCGGCGACGTCTTCGGCAACGGGATGCTGCTCTCGCGCCAGATGCGGCTCGTGGCCGCGTTCGACCACCGCCACATCTTCATCGATCCCGACCCCGACCCGGAGGCGTCGTTCGACGAGCGGGCGCGCATGTTCGCGCTGCCCACGTCGTCGTGGGACGACTACAACCGCGAGTTGATCTCGGCCGGCGGCGGCATCTGGCCGCGCATCGCCAAGTCCATCCCGCTCTCGCCCCAGGCGCGCGAGGCGCTCGGGATCGAGGCCGAGCGGCTGACCCCGACCGAGGTGATCCACGCCATCCTGTGCGCGCCGGTCGACCTGCTCTGGAACGGCGGCATCGGCACGTACGTGAAGGCGTCGTCGGAATCCCACGCCGACGTCGGCGACCGCACCAACGACGCCGTCCGCGCCGACGGCCGCGAGCTGCGGGCCAAGGTGGTCGGCGAGGGCGGCAACCTGGGCCTGACCCAGCGCGGCCGGATCGAGTACGCCGGCCGCGGCGGCCGCATCAACATCGACGCGATCGACAACTCGGCCGGCGTCGACTGCTCCGACCACGAGGTCAACCTGAAGATCCTGCTCGGCCTCGCCATCGAGGCCGGCGAGCTGACGATCGAGGAGCGCAACGAGGTGCTCCAGTCGGTCGCGAACGACGTGGTCGCCCACGTCCTCTACGACAACTACCTGCAGGTGCAGATCCTGAGCCAGGAAACGGCCGTCGCCGCTCAGCGGATGGAGGCCTACGAAGACCTCATGGTCGAGCTCGAGGCGCGCGGCCTGCTCGAGCGGACGCTCGAGTTCCTGCCGACGCCGGAGCAGATGGCGGAGCGGCGGGCGGCCGGGAACGGGCTCGTGCGGCCGGAGCTGTGCGTCCTCCTGGCCTACGCGAAGCGGCTGCTGCGCGAGCAGGTGCTGGCCTCGCAGCTGCCGGACGACCCGTACCTGGACGCGTCCCTGGCCGAGTACTTCCCGCCGGCCGTGGTCGAGCGGTTCGGCCACCTGATGGCGGCGCACCCGCTGCGGCGCGAGATCGTGGCGACGATCATCACGAACGACGTGATCAACTCGATGGGCGTCACGTTCGTCTCCCGGATGGTGGCCGAGACCGGCGCGGGCCCCGAGGAGGTGGCCGCCGGCTTCATCGTCGCCCGCGACGTTTCCGACGCGCGCGAGCCGTGGGACGCGGTCGAGAAGCTCGACAGGGTGGTCGCACACGACGTGCAGGCCGACCTGATGGACGGCGTCGACACGGTGGTCGCGCAGCTCGCCCGCTGGTACCTGACCCACGTGCCCCAGATCGACCTGCAGGCCGAGGTCGAGCGCTCCCGGGGGCCGTTCGCCGAGCTCGTGGCCTCGATGGGCGACGTCGCCACGACCGCCTGGCGGCTGGCCCGCGACGAGCGGCTCGAGCGGCTGCTGGAGCAGGGCGTTCCGCGCGAGGCGGCCCGCTTCGCGGCCATCGCGCCCGACCTCGTCTACGCGCCCGACATCATCACCGTCGCCCAGACCTACTCCCGCCCCATCGCAGACGTCGCCCACGCGTTCTTCGTGATCGGCGAGCGGCTCTATCTCGACGTGATCGAGCGGCGCGCGTCCGAGCTCCCCGCGGACACGCGCTGGCAGCGGCTGGCCTGGGCGTCGCTGGCCGACGATCTGCGGCTGCTGCGCCGCCAGATCGCCTCGGCCGTGCTGGCCGAGACCGGCGACGCGTCGATCGACGATGCCGTCGACCGCTACCTGGCGGCCCGCACCGACCCCTACGGCCGGCTGGCGTCGCTGATGACGACCCTCGCCGCGGCGCCGGGCGACGACGCCTCGGTGATCATGGTGGCGGTCCACCAGATCCGTCAGGTCATCGCTTAACGCGCGGGGGAACCCATGGTTCCCCCGCGTCGGACGGCGCACCTGCTCTCCTGGGGGCAGCCGCTGCCTGGGATGGAGGCGGGATGCGGAGGACGTCCGGGGTATGGTGGTCCGCATGAACCGGCTCGCCGGCGAGACCAGCCCGTACCTGCTCCAGCACGCCGACAACCCGGTCGAGTGGTATCCCTGGGGCGACGAGGCGCTCGACCTGGCGCGGTCGGAGGGGCGGCCGATCCTGCTCTCCATCGGCTACTCGGCCTGCCACTGGTGCCACGTGATGGCGCACGAGTCGTTCGAGGATCCGGCGACGGCCGAGGTGATGAACCGGCTCTTCGTGAACGTCAAGGTCGACCGCGAGGAGCGGCCCGACCTGGACGCCGTCTACATGAACGCGGTCGTCGGCATGACCGGGCACGGCGGCTGGCCGATGACGGTGTTCCTGACGCCGGCCGGCGAGCCGTTCCACGGCGGCACCTACTACCCGCCCCAGCCGCGCCACGGCATGCCCGCCTTTCGCCAGGTGCTGCTGGCCGTCGACAAGGCCTGGCGGGAGCAGCGCAGCGAGGTCGAGCGAGTCGGCGCGAACGTCGGCGAGGCCCTGCGCCGCGCCTCCGAGCTCGTGCCGTCGGCCGATCCGCTCTCCGACGACATCCTGGCCGCCGCCATGCCGCGCCTCCAGGCCGTCCACGACGCCACCTGGGGCGGATTCGGCGGCGCCCCCAAGTTCCCGGCGGGTCCCGCGGTCGGCTTCCTTTTGCGCCGGTACGTCCGCGCGGGCGACGGCGAGGCGCTCGCGATGGCGCGCACCACGCTCGACGGCATGGCGCTCGGCGGCATGCACGACCTGGTGGGCGGCGGGTTCCACCGCTACGCCGTCGACGCGGTCTGGCTCGTGCCCCACTTCGAGAAGATGCTCTACGACAACGCGCTGCTCGCGACGGCCTACCTCGAGGCGGCGGCCGTGACCGGCGAGGAGCGCTACGCCGCCGTTGCCGAGGGCACGCTCGACTTCCTGCTGCGCGACATGCGCCTGCCCGAGGGCGGGTTCGCGTCGGCGCTCGACGCGGACACCGAGGGCGAGGAGGGCACCACCTACGTGTGGACGCCGGCGCAGCTGGCCGAGGCGCTGGGCGAGGACGACGCGCGCGTCGCCGCCGAGCACTACGGCGTCACCGACGCCGGCAACTTCGAGGGCGGGACGACCGTCCTGCGCGCACAGGGGCCGCCGCCCCCCGGCCTCGACCGGATCCGGGCTGCGTTGCTCGAGCGGCGCCTGCGCCGGCCGCAGCCGGGCCGCGACGACAAGGCGATCGCGAGCTGGAACGGCCTCGCGCTCGCGGCCCTCGCGCAGGGCGGGTGGCGCCTCGGCCGGCCCGACCTGCTCGATGCCGCCCGCGAGTGCGCGCGGTTCCTGCTCGGCCCGATGACGGGCGCCGACGGTCGCCTGCGCCGCACCTACCGCGCGGGCAGCGCCCGCATCCCTGCCTATCTCGACGATCACGCCGCCGTCTGCCACGGCCTGCTCGAGCTGGCCCTCGCGACCGGCGAGCCCGACTGGCTGCCGCCGGCGCGGCGGATCGCCGACGACGCGCTGCGGCGCTTCGCCGACGCAGAGCACGGCGGCTTCTTCCAGTCCGCCGACGACGCCGAGCGGCTGGTCGCCCGGCACAAGGAGCTCGACGACAACCCCACTCCGTCGGGCAACTCGCTGCTCTGCCACTGCCTGATCCGGCTCGCGCGCATCTACGCCGACGCGGAGCTCGAGGCCCGGGCCGAGGCCACCCTGCGGCTGGCGGTCGACGGGATGCGCAATGCGCCGCACGCCTTCGGCCAGATGCTCTCGGCGCTCGACCTGTACCTGGCGGCGCCGCGGGAGGTGGCGGTGGTCGGCCCGGCGGCCGACCCGGCCACGCAGGAGCTGGCCGACGCCGTCCGCGCCGGCTTCCACCCGACCGTCGTCTACGCGTTCGGCGACGGCGCGGACGCCTCCGGCATCCCGCTGCTCGAGGGGCGGACGCCGGTGTCCGGCGCGCCCGCGGCGTACATCTGCGAGCGGTTCGCCTGCCGGGCGCCGCTGACCGACCCGGCGGCCGCCCGCGCGGCGATGGCCGCGTGAGCACCGAGGCCCTGCGCCGGGCGGCCGGCGAGGAGGCGGTCGCCCGCTACGTGCGCGACGGCATGCGGCTCGGCCTCGGCACGGGCTCGACGGCATCCGCCATGGTCGAGGTGCTGGCCGCCCGGCTGGCCGCCGGCGACGTGCGCGACGTCATCGGCGTACCCACCTCCGAGGCCACCGCGGCCCTCTGCCGCCGCCTCGGAGTGCCGCTGACGACGCTCGCCGAGACGCCAGAGCTGGACGTGGTCATCGACGGCGCCGACGAGGTCGACCCCGGCCTCAACCTGATCAAGGGCCTGGGCGGGGCGCACCTGCGCGAGAAGATCGTCGCCAGCGCGGGCCGAGCGATGATCGTCGTGGCCGACGAGTCGAAGCTGGTCGCGCACCTGGGCGAGCGCACGCCGCTGCCGGTGGAGGTGGTCGAGTTCGCGCTCCCGGTCTGCCGGCGGGCGCTGGGCGATCTGGGGTGGGACGCAACCCTGAGGGTGGCACCCGACGGGGAGCCGTTCGTCACCGACGAGGGCAACGCTATCCTCGACTGCCGCCGCGCCGACTGGGGCGAGCCGGCCGCTCTGGCAGCGGCCGTGAAGGTGGTGCCCGGCGTGGTCGAGCACGGCTTCTTTCTCGGCATGGCGACGGCGGTCGTCGTCGGCACGAGCGACGGCGTCAGAGTGCTCGAGCGCGGGTCGCGCCCAGCCGCCGTTCCATGATCGCAACGGCCTCGGGGTTCGCGTCGACGAGCACGTAGCGGCGCCCCGTCGCGGCCGCCACCGCTCCCAGCGTCCCGGAGCCGGCGAAGAAGTCGGCGACGCGGTCGCCGGGCCTGCTCGACGCGAGCACCATCCGCCGCAGGAGGCCCTCCGGCTTCTGGGTCGGATAGCCGGTGCGCTCGCGCCCCGACGTCGGCACGATCGTGTGCCACCAGACGTCGGTGGGGAGCTTGCCGCGGGCGGCCTTCTCCGGCGTGACCAGCCCCGGCGCCATGTACGGCTCCCGCTCGACCTCCTCCGCGTCGAACCAGTAGCCGTCGGGATCGCGCACGTAGACCAGGATCGTGTCGTGCTTGGCCGGCCAGCGCCGGCGCGGCTTCGCCCCGTAGTCGTAGGCCCAGATGATCTCGTTCAGGAAGCAGTCGCGGCCGTAGATCTCGTCGCAGAGCAGCTTCACGTAGTGGGCCTCGCGGTAGTCGAGATGCAGGTAGAGCGTGCCCTCCGGGTCGAGCAGCCGCCGCGCCTCGCGCAGCCGCGGCTCGAGGAAGCCGAGGTAGTCGTCGAAGCGGTCGCGGTAGGACGAGCTCTCGAGGGGCTCGCTGCGATAGCGGCGGCCGCCGAAGCCGGTGCGGTCGCCGTCGCTCGCCGCCACCGTGCGCAGCCGCCGGGCCGTGCGCTCGCGGCCCGTGTTGAACGGCGGGTCGAGGTAGATCATGCCGAAGGCGCCGTCGGGGAACGACGGCATGACGTCCAGGTTGTCGCCGAGCACGATCTCGCCGTCCACGCCGCGTAGCATGAACGCCGCGACGGTCGGAGCCGCTAGGACTCCCGGATCGTCTGGATCAGCGCCGCCGGCGGCTCACCCCCGTCCACCCGCACCCGCGCGAGGGTGAACGGCGCCGAGCGCCGCGCCAGACCGGGCAGCTCGGTCGTCGCGCCCAGGTAGCCGGCACGGCGCACGGCCGCGATCACGGCCCGGTCGTACGCTCCCGACGGGTAGCAGAAGAACCGCACGGGCACGTGGAACAGCCGGCGCAGGACGGCCCGGGCGCCGTGCACCTCGTTCCACAGCCGCTGGGCGCCCACCGTCGTCAGGTTGGGGTGGGTGAGCGTGTGGGAGTCGACCTCCCAGCCGCTTCGGATCAGCCGCCGCACCATCCACGCCTTGAGGCCCCAGCCGTGCCGGTGCAGGTTGGCCACGAGCAGGTTCAGCACTCCGGGCCAGCGGTGCCGGCGCAGGATCGGCATGGCCGCCCCGAAGTCGCCGCGGTAGCCGTCGTCGAACGTGAGCACGACCGGCCGCGGCGGGAGCGTCGCCCGGCCGTGCCAGGCCTGCCACATCCGCTCGAGCGTGATCGCCTGGTAGCCCGCCCGGGCGAGGGCGGCGACCTGCGCGGCGAAGAGCCGCCGCGAGACGAAGAGCTCGGGGTAGGGGGCCGACGGCGGCGGCGTGCCGATCACGTGGTACATGAGCACGGGCACGGGCGTACGCAGCGCCGGGCCGTGGAACGGACGGCGCGGGATCGGCACCGGCACCGGCAGGTCGCGGACGTCGAGCGCCTGCGGCATGCGGACGCGTTGCGGAGGCCCATGCGCGGCGGTGGCGTGCGTCGTGAGCACCGCTGCCGTGCCGCTCACGGCGGCAGCGGCGACCACCCAGAAGACGATCCGACGACCCGGCACGAGATTCCTCCATGCGAGCGCAGGCTCGTGAGTCTACGCGCTCATCGCTGCGGCGCGCTTGCGCCCGATCTGCTCGGCGCTGGGCCGGCGCACGTTGCGTACGAGCCCGAGCTTCTCCCACGTCGCGATCACGAGGCCGGACAGGTCGACCTGGCGCCAGCCGAGCCCGTGGAACGCCGACGTGGGGAACACGTGGTGGTTGTGGTGCCAGGCCTCGCCGAGCGACGGCAGCGCGAGCACCCAGTTGTTCGTCGAGCGGTCGCCGGCCGTGAACGGCCGGCGGCCGAACACGTGACAGATCGAGTTCACGCTCCACGTCACGTGGTGGTTGAAGAAGAGGCGCACGAGGCCGCCCCAGATGAGGCCGGTGAAGGCGCCCGTCCAGCTGCGGGTGATCAGGCCGCCGAGCGCGAACGGGATCGCGAACGAGAGCACCACCCAGAGCGGGAACAGGCGCGAGATCGTGACGACGAGCCGGTCGTGCAGCAGGTCCTTGGCGTAGCGCTCGACGTCGCTTCTGCTGTGGTCGAACATCCAGCCGACGTGGGCGTGCCCGAGCCCCCGCAGCCGTCCCCAGATCGAGCTCGAGAAGCCGTGGTGGGGGCTGTGCGGGTCGCCCTCCTTGTCGGAGAAGGCGTGGTGGGTGCGATGGTCGACGGCCCAGTCGATCGCCGGGCCCTGGATCGCCAGCGATCCGGCCACGAGCAGGGCCGCCTTGAGCGGCCCGATCGCCTCGAAGGCCCGGTGCGTGAGCATGCGGTGGAAGCCGATCGTGATCCCGAAGCCGCAGATGACATAGAGGCCGAAGAACAGCAGCAGGTCGGTCGGGCCGACCGCCTCGTTCCACGACATGGTCACGGCCAGGAGCAGCCCGATGAAGGGCAGCACGGTGATCACGATCATCGCGATGTTGGTCTTGCGTTGGCGAAGCGGCAAATCGGGAGCGCCAGCGGTCATGTCGAGATCCTTTCGCCCGGGTTTGGGGTCAGATTCGCTCGACCCGGCTGCCCGGGACGATGTCGTGGGACCCGTCCTCCCAGCGGACGTAGCCCTTGTGGCCGCCGTCGTAGTCGCCGGCGAAGAGCAGGAGGGTCGCCGGCCGTCCGGCGACGGTGCACGCCTCGTCGCCCGGCTCGTCGACGCCCCGCCACACCCGCACGAACGGGTTCTGCTCCCATTCGTCCCCGATGGTGGTCGGGTCGGTGTGGCCGGGGAGGACGCGGGTCTCGGGCGGCAGCTTCATGAGCACGTCCATGATCGAGTGGTGCAGGCTCTGGTAGCTGTCGTTCATCGTGCCGCCGACGGTGTCCTTGAAGAGGACGTCGGCGGTGAAGCAGTTGTCGTCGATCAGGAATGCCAGATGCCCGGGGCTGTGGCCGGGTGTGTGCAGCGCCGTGATCTCGAGGCCCCCGGCTTCGACGACGTCGCCGTCGCGGAGGTGGCCGGTGACGCCGGACATGCGGGCCGCCTCGAGCTCGTGTGCGAGCACGCGCGGGCGGAAGCGCTCGATGATCACGCCCGCCTCGTCGATGTGGTCGCCGTGCGAGTGGGTGATGAGCAGGTGCGTCACGGTCAGGCGCTCCACGTCGGCCGCCTCGATCAGCGGCGCGACCGGTCCGCCGGCATCGATGATCACGCCCGTCCCGCCCGACTCGTCGCCGACGAGGTAGGAGTTCGACAGCCACCCCGGGTTCATGCTGCGCTCGAGGATCACGACGACTTGGCTGCGCGCTGGGCGGCCTTGTAGGCCCGCTTCTCGGCCTGATAGGTCGTGAGCGCCTCGGCGCTGTCGACATCGCCGAGCGTGGGGTGGTTCGGCAGGGCCTCCTCCCAGCCGTCCGGCCGGTAGCCGAGCCGTTTCACGATCGTCGCGAACAGGCTGCGCACCTTCATGTCGCCGATGCCTGGGAGCGCCGCCAGCCGTGCCTTCAGGTCGGCCGAATCGGCGGCCTCGGTCCACACCCGTGACCCGTCGCCGCCGTAGTCGCGCTCGATCACCGCGCAGAGGGCCTGCACCCGCTTCGCCATCGCCGCGGGGAAGCGGTGGATGGCGGGGCGGCGGACGAAGACCTCGACCAGCTCGTCCGGATCGGTCGCCGCGATGCGGCCGGGATCGAGGTGTCCGAGCCGCTTCTGCAGCTCGATCGGCCCGGAGAACGCCTTCGGCACCGGCACCTGCTGGTCGAGCGCGAAGCCGATCAGAAGCGCGTTGCCGTCGGACGCGATCAGCCGGTTGGCCTCGGGGTCGGGCGTCCAGTGGAGCTCGGTCTCCGCGCGCGTCGCCATGGGGCCGAAGCCTACCCGATGAATAAACGGGGTCAGACCCCTTTCATTCAGGCGGCGGGTCCCCGTCGCGGCCGCGGCTGCGCTTGAGCGACTCGTTGCGCGAGGCCGCCACCACGATGAGCGTCGCCGGGATGCCCCAGAACACGGCGTAGAAGAACGACCGGAACGCCGACAGGTTGAACACGATCACGTGGAAGAAGAAGAGCAGCACGACCGCCACGGGCAGCGTGACCATGAACTGCGCCTGCCCGGGCAGCGCCTCCCAGCGCACGAGCGTGGGACGGGTCTTCTCGGCCAGCCATGCCTCGAAGGCGGCCCACCACCGCCCGGGCCCCCGCTTACCGGCGGTCACCGAGCGCGAGCCCCTGCTCGTAGGCCGTGCGCACCTCGGCGCGCGACCACGGCGCCGGCGCGACGGAGATGAAGTAGTCCTCGAGGGCGGCCTCGCTCAGCTCGTCGAGGTCGGCCTCCCGGACGCCCGCGGCGGCGGCCGTCGGGAAGTCGAGCTCGGCCAGGATCCGGCGCACCGCGTGCACCGCCCGGGCGCCGTCGGTCCCGGAGCCCGGCTCGCCGAGGGCATCGGCGATCCGCTCGAACTGCCCGGGGACGTGGGCGCGGTCGCGGTCCATCGTCTCGGCCAGGACGAGCCCGATCGTGAGCCCGTGGGGCATGCCGTAGCGCCCGCCCAGCGCCTGCGCCAGCGAGTGCTCGGCGCCGCAGTCGGAGATGTTCATGCACAGGCCGCCGAGGAGGCTGGCGCACGCCATCTGTGAGCGGGCCTCGTGGTCGGAGCCGTCGCGCACGACCCGCACGAGCGCCTCGCCGGCGAGCCGGATCGACTCCAGCGCGACCCCGTCACCGATCGGCGTCCGCGCGGTCACGACCATCGCGGCGATCGCCTGGGCGAGCGCGTCGACGCCGGTGTGCGCGGTGATGCCGGGCGGAAGGCCCCAGGTCAGGGCCGGGTCGACGAGGGCGTGCTGGGCGCGCAGGTGGGGGCTCGCGATGCCGGCCTTGCGGTGCGTCGCCTCGTCGGTGATGACGGCGCCGCCCGACACCTCGGAGCCGGTGCCGGCCGTCGTCGGCACGCAGACGAGCGGGATCTTCGGCGGCGCGTAGGTCACGCCGCCCCCGGCGAAGCGCAGGTACGGGCCGCCCTGGCCGGCGACGAGCCGGGCCGCCTTGGCCGTATCCATCGCCGAGCCGCCGCCGATCGCGACGACGGCGTCGCAGCCGGCCGCCTGGAGCGCCGCGGCTGCCTCCTCGACCAGCGCGACCGTCGGCTCGCCGGGCACCTTCTCGAACGTCGTCGCGCCCGGCACGGCGGCGAGCGCGTCCGCGACCCGCGGCACGAGCCCGGCCAGGCCCTCGTCGATCACGACCAGGGGCTGCGTCGCCCCCTCGTCCGCCAGGACGGACTGAAGGTCGGCGGCGACGCCCTCGCCGAAGCGGATCTTCACCGGCAGGTGGTTGCGGAACGGTGCGACGGCGCTCATGCGTCCTCCAGTGGCTCGACCTCGTCCCCGACGCGCACGTGCCCCGGCTCGTCCACGTCGGCGTAGATCCCGCAGTACACCTCGCCGTCGTCTGCGCGGCGGTACCCGGCCAGCCACCGCAGCGTGTCGGCGTCGCGCTCGCCGGTGTCCGGGTCGAGCGTCGTCAGCGCACAGCGCGGGTCGAGCCGGATCACCCGCAGCCGGGCCTCGCCGGCGCGGACGACGCCGCCCACCCACGCGTCCTCGGCGTGCGCCTCGCAGCCGTCGATCAGGAGCGTCGGCCGGAACCGGCGCGGATCGAGCCCGTCGCGGCCGCCGCGGCGGCCGACCTCGTCGACGGACGCCTGCGACAGCACCGACACCGCGTGCGAGTCGAGCCCGCGGATCCCGCCCTGCGCCCGCAGGAGCCGAAGCGGCGTGCCGACGACCTCGGAGACGGCGTCGGCGAACGGCCCGTTCATGAGGGTGGCGGGGAACTCCCGGCCCCACAGCTCGACCGTCGTTGTGCCGGCGGGGCTGGGCGCCGAGCGGACGCGCTCGCCGCCCGGCAGGACGAGCTCGAGCTCGCCGGCCTCGGCGTCGTAGGTGCTCGAGATCTGCGCCAGCAGGCGGGTGTTGCGCTGGGTGGCGATGCGGCCGGTGGCGTCGGCCAGCATGAACTCGCGGTCGTGGTCGATCCCGTCCCGGCCGATCGTCGCCTCCGCGACCGGCGTCAGGTGCAGCGACTTCACCGCGGAGACGTTGATCGCGCGCACCCGGGGCATCGTGGCGGGTAGGTTACTGCCTCGCCCTTCGTTGGAGGACCCATGCCAGAGAGCCGTTTCGTCGCCAAGCTCACGGAACAGATCGCCTACGAGTTCGGCGCCAGCCAGCAGTACATCGCGATCGCCGTCCACTACGACGACGAGACGCTCCCCCGCCTCGCGGCGTTCTTCTACCGCCAGGCGATCGAGGAGCGAAACCACGCGATGATGATGGTGCAGTACCTGCTCGACGCCGGCGAGAAGGCCGCCATCCCGGGCGTCGACGCCCCGCGCACGGAGTTCGCCGACACGGTCGAGCCGGTCGCGCTCGCGCTCGACCAGGAGCGGCGCGTCTCGGGCCAGATCAACGCCCTTGCCGGGATCGCGCGCGAGACCGGCGACTACGCTGGCGAGCAGTTCATGCAGTGGTTCATCAAGGAGCAGGTCGAGGAGGTGTCGAGCATGTCCGATCTGCTGCGGGTGGTCGAGCGTGCCCGCGAGAACCCGCTCCTGGCCGAGGAGTACCTGGCCCGCGAGGCGACGGCCGAGGCCGAGGACGCCACCGCACCGGCCGCCGCCGGAGGGGCCGTCTAGCGGTGCCCGTTCCGGAGGCGCGCATGGCCGAGACGGCGGGCGGGCTCGAGCCGCAGACCGACGGCTGGTTCGTCCTGAACGCCGCCGACGCCTGCTGGTGGCACAACGACGCGTTCGGCGAGAAGTGCCGGTTCGAGGCCCGCGAGCGGCCCTTCCCCCAGATCGCCCTCAGCCTGGTCGTGCTGCACCCCGGCAGGCCGAACTGCATGTACCACGGCGAGAACATTCAGGAGGACTTCCTCGTCCTCTCCGGCGAGTGCCTGCTGCTGGTCGAGGGCGAGGAGCGGCCGCTCAAGGCCTGGGACTTCGTGCATTGCCCGGACTGGACCGAGCACGTATTCGTCGGTGCCGGCGACGGCCCCTGCGTCGTGCTGATGGTCGGTGCGCGGCCGGACACGGAGGTCGTCTACCCGGTCGCCGACGTGGCGCTCCGGCACGGGGCCGGCGTCGAGCGGGAGACACCCTCGCCGGACGAGGCCTACGC
>Ga0075425_100002367_pt1 | contig 18883 bp, 17 predicted proteins | sample SoiMethybrSBSTD4_FD_75300 | JGI IMG/M metagenome (GOLD analysis project Ga0075425, IMG submission 75300) | Bulk soil microbial communities from a Populus tree surrounding site in Tennessee, USA - Soil MetaG P. TD hybrid SBSTD4 | ecosystem: Environmental > Terrestrial > Soil > Tree plantation... | reverse complement strand
GGGCGGATCGGCACCGCAAAAGATCACGACGCATATCGCTTTTGCCGCTGCGCTCGATGACGTACTCGCGGCACCGCGGACACTGCAGGCGGCGAGCATTACTTCCCTCGACTTCGACGGGCATCCGACGGATGATCCCGTGGTGCTCGCGTGGATGCCGGCCGCGTCGATCGACTTTCGCGGCAGCCGGTTGGTCGGAAGCGGCAACAACATTTTCGTCGATAACACGATCGCGGCGGCGATCACGATCGGTGTTCCGAATGCCAACGGCGTCGCGATTCTCTCGCCGCGCGGCGACGAGCAGAACTGAGTCTCGACCATGACCTCGATCGAAGTGCAGCAACGGAACCACGGTTCGGCTTGAACGTGTGACGCCGCGGTATTCGATCACGATCGCGCGGCCACAGGACTTGACGCGGCTGCCAGAGATTGAGCTGGCAGCTGCGCGACTGCTCGCCGGGCACGCCCCAGAGTCCGTCCTGAACGAGACGACGTCCGCTGACGTTTTACAGAGGGCTCGACGTGCGGGACATCTGTGGGTGGCGTTGGCGGACGATGTCGCGGTGGGCTTTGCGCACATTGAACCGCTCGAACGCGACACTGCCCATCTGGAGGAGATCGACGTTCATCCTGGACACGGTCGCCGGGGCCTGGGAACCAGGTTGGTGTTGCAGGTATGTGAGTGGGCCGCCGGCAACGGATACGCGTTCGTGACGCTCACCACGTTCCGAGACATCCCGTGGAACAGGCCCTTCTACGCGCGCCTGGGGTTCGAGGTCGTTCCGCATCCGCACCTCAGCCCGGCGCTGAGCGCGATCGTGGAAGACGAAACACGCCGCGGGCTCGATCCCGCTCATCGCGTCGTCATGCGACGACCAACGGCTGGCTGATCCGATCCACTGGCACCGTGCGATCGATTCCTGAAACCGCGCAAACGGGCAGTTCTAAGACGCGCGCGCAAACACCACGGTCTGTGCCAGGAGATTGGGCGTCGCAACTCTGCGAGCCAGTGTCCAGGAGTCTGAGTAATTGGTTCCACCAGCCGTCGGGGCGTTCGTCCACCACTGCTGGTTGATGCGCGCCTGGTCCGGAAGTGAAAAACCGATCAGGGACTCGATCTGCGCGAACGTCAGGACGACGGTGTCGGCGTATCTGTTGTGCAAATATTTGTAGAGCAACAAGTACTTACCTGACACGACCGGTTGCAGCTCCGAGTCTGGCTCGCGCGGCAGACAGGTGATCGGTGCACGCCTCTTCATCCAATTCAGCATCGGCCGCTCATGCTTCTCGATTCAGCAGGTCTGGGAGTGCCGCGATGGCTGCCTCACGGCTATCGAACCATCGTTCTGTCGGCAGAATCGGCAGCTTGTCATCGTCCATGAACTTGTCCGGCAATCGGACCAGCGCGAACTGATGCGTGACCGGGTGTTCGTAGAGGGTGTATCTCATGACACCGCGCGTTCGGTCAGTACGTCCCGCCCGGTTCTATGCATCCGAGTCTCCTCGTCGACTACGACCGACCGCTCGAGGACGATAGCCTGCTTTGTTCACGAGCCGTGCGGTCCTTCGCGTTCGAGCTCCTCAATCCGCTTCAACGCTTCAGACCTGAGTCCGGCGGCGGCACGCGCGATCGAGATTTCCCCAACGCGCTCAACGTGCGGGACTCGCCGGTCAAGAGCCGCGATCAGCTCGCACAATCCGCGAACGATCTGCGCCTGGGTGCTCTCCGCCGTCGCGGTCTCCGGCGTCATCGTCGCCACCGCGGTATGGGCTCCTTTGCGCGACGCGCCGGATTCCAGACCTCGCCGCAGCGAGAACAGCGCCAATAGCTATTCGCGTCTGGAATCTTGGCCGTCGACAGAATGGATGTTGACCGGCAGGAGGGACAGCATTGCGGTGGGCTTGCGACGCCACTCGTGCTCGCCGTCCGTCGATCGTCGCTGAAATCAGTGTTCGGCATCGGATTGCCCAAGGTTATGGCTTTGGAAAGGACCGTCGACCACAAAGGTCGCAGGACTCACGAAAGCAGGAAAAGAGGCGCGGCAGATGCGTCCAGCACGCCACGCACGGCGTCGCCCGTCAATTCAGCCGACTCTGACGTTCTCGCCTCGCGGCCCCTTCGGACCTTGCCCTGGATCGAAAATGACGGCCTGTCCCTCGCGGAGCTCGTCGAATGCCGTCTGAGTGCACGCCGAGTTATGGAAAAAGTACTCGTTGCCGTCGCCCGCCAGGATGAACCCAAAGCCCTTGTCGCTGACGAGTCGTTTGATCGTGCCGTTCATTGGTGCCATCTCCTGAAGCGTTGTGAGTTGGGACGTGAGGCGAGCTGTTCAGATCTCATCGAGTGCGGTGTTCGTCGGGCGGCGTCGCTGATTCTGCGCGTCGCGCTTTGACGAGTTCCTGAACACGCTGTCTGTGGCGCAGCTTGCGTTTCCGGTCTTTCTGAAACCTGGCTCGGTCGCCGTTCCGTTTCGACATCGATGCCTCCGGTTCACCTTCGAATGCAGACCGTCAATCGCTGCGAGCAACCGCGTGACGGGATGTTGTCTGCGTGTGAGTCGCGTGCGGTACGCTCGACACGGACCAAAGTTGGGCCGGTCGGCGCGCCCGTCAACAATTACGGGAGGGGCAACACTCGAACGCTGGCGGGCTCAGTTCTGGATGACCGTTCCACTATACAGGATCCCGTCGCACGGCGTCGCCTTATCGTGACCAGCTCAAGAAGCGCGAGCTGAGGCCGCCCTCGTCCAGACGCAGACAGGAGCAGGGCGACAACCGAAGCGCCTGTAAGCTCCATCTAATCATCTTCAAGACCGCCGTCGCGGTGCGAAAGGTGGCTGCCTTCCAATGCCGGATCGCTCGCGCCTCTTCCGACCACGCGCGCAGATCGAGGACTTGCTGCGGGACATCCGCCACGCCGCGCGCGGGCTGGCGCGAACGCCGGGTTTCGCGACCGCGGTGGTACTCACGCTGGCCCTCGGGATCGGCGGCAATACGGCCATCTTTTCGGTGGTCGATCAGGTGCTGCTCCGGCCGCTGCCGTACCCGAACGGCGACGAACTGGTCACGATCTACGAGGCCGGACGCGCCTCCCCCGCGCACTTCTCCGTCTCGCCGGCGAATTGGCTCGACTGGCAGCGCCAGAGCCGCACGTTCAGCGGGTTTGCCGCATGGCGGACGGCTGCGTTCACGCTCACCGGCGTCGGCGAACCGTTACGCGTGAACGGCCAGCTCGTCTCCGCCGAGTTCTTTCCAGTCCTCGGCGTCAGTCCGCTCCTCGGCCGAACCATCTCCCAACAGGACGATCGGCCGAACGCGCCATCGGTCGCCCTCCTGAGCTACGAGCTGTGGCAGCGCCGCTTTGCGGGCGACCCGAACACCATCGGACGCACCATCCAGCTCAACGATCGCCCGGTCGAAATCATCGGCATCATGCCTGCCGGCTTTCGGTTTATTTACCAGGACAACGACGTCTGGTCGGCATCCCAGCTCGATCGCAACGAGAACTGGCGCCACACGTCAGGACGGTTCATCAGGGTCGTCGGCCGCATCAGGCGCGGAACGACGATGGCGGCGGCGCGCAGCGAGATGCAGACGATCGCGGAAGGGCTCGCGGCCACCTACGAGTTCAACACGAACACCACGGTGGACCTTGTGCCGCTACGCGAGGAGCTGACCGGGCAGGTGCAGTCGTCGATCGTCGTGTTGTATGCCGCCGTCGCGGTGCTGCTGCTGATCGCGTGCGTCAACGTCGCCAACCTGCTCGTGGCTCGCTCGGCATCGCGACGCCGCGAGCTTGCGATTCGCACCTCCCTCGGCGCGGGACGGCTGGCAATCGTCCGTCAGCTTCTCGTCGAAAGCTCGCTGCTCGCGATCGCCGGAGGCGCGGTGGGGATAGCGCTGGCGAGCGTGAGCATTCGCGCGCTGCTGGCATTCGCGCCCTCTGACCTGCTCCGCGTGACGACGCTGACCGTCGACCGGCGCGTGCTCCTGTACGCCATTGCCCTCTCTGTGCTGACCGGCATGGTCGTTGGTCTCGTGCCGGCGATGGTGGACCGACGCCGCTCCCTCGTCTCGTCGCTGCGCGCCGGCGGGTCGAACGTGACGGCTGCTCCCCGCGTTCGCCAGATCCTCGTCGTCTGTCAGGTGGCGATGACCGTCGTGCTGCTATGCGGAGCGGTGCTGCTCGTGCGAACCCTGATCGCATTGAACCGGGCGGATGCCGGCTTCGACAAACACGGCCTCCTGACGATGAACGTCGTCCTGCCGGCCGCGCGCTATACGCCGGAGCGCCGAGTGGCGTTCTTCCGCGACGCGGTGGCCGCGCTGCGCGCTCTTCCCGGCGTCGAATCGGCGGCAGCCGCCAACAGCCTCGCCGTCATCGGCTCACCAAGAGGAGGAACGACGTTCCATCGGATCGGTACGCCGGAACTGCCGATGAACGATCGACCGTCCGTCGTGATCCGCGTCGTGACGCCGCAGTATTTCCACACGCTTCGCATCCCGGTGCTCCGCGGGCGCGAGTTCACCGAGGCGGACGACGCGAATCCGGCGGCCGGATTCATCGTCAACGAGGCGTTCGCGAAGACGTTCCTTTCCGACGTCGATCCGCTGGCGACGGCGATCTCGGTCTGGATGGAGCGCGAGAATCCCCACCTTCCGATCATCGGCGTTGTCGGCAACGTGAGCGAAGGATCCGTGCGAGACGAGCCGCAGCCGACCGTGTTCTACAGCCATCGCCGGATGCAGGAGACCGGCATGACGCTCTTCGCGCGGACCGGTCAACCCGAGACGGTGGCGAGCGCGGCCGTCAACGCGATCCACGCGATCGACCGCAACCTCGCGGTCACCAGGGTGCGAACGTTCGACAGCGCGATGGCTGAAAGCCTCGCGCGCGAACGTCTGAACGCGCTCGTCTCCGGCAGCTTTGCCGTGAGTGGCCTGCTGCTCGCTTCGCTCGGCCTCTACGGGCTGCTCGCGTTCCTCGTCGCGGAGCGGACGAAGGAAATCGGCATCCGCATCGCGCTCGGTGCACGCCTCGGCACGGTCACGCGCTCGGTGATCGGCAGCGGCCTGCGGCTCGTCGCCGTCGGCGCGGCGATCGGCGTCGTCCTGTCGTTCGTGCTGCTACGAGCCTTTGAAACGCTCCTCTTCGGCGTGACCCCGTACGACGCGTGGACCTACGCGGGCGTGCTTGCGCTGCTCGGCGGCGTCGCAGCGTCGGCGGCGTACGTTCCAGCGCGTCGTGCCGGACGCGTCGAGCCGATCCTCGCCCTGCGCCAGGACTAGACTGCTGGTTTGACATCCGGCCTCGATCGGCGCACACTCTGAGCCAGCTATACATAGCTGGCTGTATATGCCGAAACACCAGAACGATCGTTTGCAAGGCACCCTCGACCTCCTCATCCTCAAGATCCTGGCGCGATCGGGTTCGCTGCACGGCTACGGGCTCGCACAGCGCATCCATCAGATCACCGACGACTCGCTGCGCATCGAGGAAGGTTCGCTCTATCCGGCGCTGCAGCGGATGACGCACGAGAAATGGCTCAAGGGGCAGTGGGGCACCACCGATACGGGGCGAAAAGCGCGCTTCTACACGATCACTGCCGCCGGCCGCCGGCAGCTCGAAGAGGAAGAACGCCGCTGGCTCGAGCTGACCGAAGCAGTCGGCCGCGCCCTGCGCTTCGCCTGAGAGAACGACTATGCCGTCAAAACTTCGCCGGCTCTGGAACGTCGTGCGTCGAACGCGCCTCGACGATGACCTGCGGGACGAGCTCGAGACGCACCTGGCGCTCATCGAGGACGAAGAACGCGCCCGCGGCGTCGACCCGCAGCAGGCGCGCGACAACGCGAGAGTGCGGTTCGGCAACCCGCTGTCGTACCGCGAGCAGGCGCTGGACGGCGTCGTAGTGAGATGGCTCGAAGACGCGTGCAAGGACATGCGGTTGGCGCTCAGGCAGTTGCGCAGGGCGCCGGGCTTCACCGCGGTCGCCGTGCTCAGCCTCGCGCTCGGCATCGGCGCGAACGCGGCTATCTTCACGCTGATCGACGCTGTCGTTCTCAAATCGCTCCCCGTACGCGACCCCGGCGGCCTCGTGCTCGTAGGCCACGCGCGAGCGAGAGGCGTCGGCACCGGTCAGCGAGGATCGGTCGACGTCGTCTCGTACGATCTCTATACGCATCTTCGCGACGCAGATGTCTTCGACCGCCTGTGCGCCGTTCAGAGCTCGGAGGATCGCATCGGCGTCCGGTTCGGCGACGCCCGCACCGCAGAACCCGCCACGGCCCGGTTCGTTTCCGGCAACTACTTTCACGTGCTCGGCGTCGACGCCGCACTCGGCCGCACGCTGGTGCCGTCCGACGACGCGCCCGCGTCGCGTCTGGCGGCCGTCGTCAGCGATCGCTATTGGAAGAACACGCTGAACCAGAGTCAGGCAGCGATCGGGTCGACGATCGACATCAACGGCGTGCCGGTCACGATCGTCGGCGTCGCGCCCGCGGAGTTCTACGGCGAAACGATTGAACCCGATCCACCAGGCTTCTGGCTTCCCGTCTCCGCCTCGCGCGCGCTGAAACGAGAACGGAACCTGATCGACGAACCGGACGAGCACTGGTTGTACCTGATCGGCCGCCTGAAACCGGACACGACTGCCGCACAGGCGCAGCCGCGCTTGACGCTGGCGTTGCAGAACTGGCTTCGCGCCCGCGCCGGGTCGACGATATCGCCGGAACGGAGCGCCCGCATCGCGGCGAGTCGAGTGGAGCTGACGCCCGCCGGCAGCGGCATCCCGCGAATGCGCCGCAACTACGGGCAGACGCTCCGGCTCCTCCTCGGCATCTCGATCGCCGTGCTGCTGATCGCGTGCGCGAACATCGCCGGGCTGCTGCTCGCGCGCGGCTCGACGCGGCGTGCGGAGCGGTCACTGCGCCTTGCGCTCGGCGCGACGCGCGGTCGGCTCGTCCGCCAGTCGCTCGCCGAGAGTCTGATGCTGGCGCTTGCGGGCGGTGCGCTGGCGTTGCCGATGGCCTCGGCCGCGACGACGCTGCTGCTACGAATGGTCTTCCGCGACGCGGAGTACGTTCCGATTCAGACGACGCCCGACTTGCGCCTGCTCGCGTTCACGTTCACGCTCTCGTGCGCGGCGGCGGTTGCCTTCGGCGTGCTGCCCGCGATCCGACTGCAATCGGACATCGCGCAGGCGATGAAGCGCGTCCGGTTCCCGCTCGGCAAGGCGCTGGTCGTCGGAGAAGTCGCGGCCTCGTTGGTGGTGCTGGCCGCCGCGGGTTCGCTGGCGCGCAGCCTCGCGAACGTCGCGAACCAGCGATTCGGCTTCGACCGATCGCACGTCCTCGTCGCGACCGTCGATCCGGCGCTGGCCGGATACGAACTGGAGCGTCTCGGTCCGCTCTATCAGCAGCTGCAATCGCGGCTGAATTCGCTGCCCGGCGTCGCCAGCGCGAGCCTGTCGCACTACAGCCCGTTCAACGGCTGCTGCTGGGCGTTCAGCGTCACCGTCCCCGGTTACACGCCTCGACCCGACGAGCCGATGAGCCCCTTGCTGAATCGTGTCTCGCCTCGCTACTTCGAGACGCTCGGCACCACGGTGCTCCGCGGCCGCACGTTCAACGAGCACGACACGCAGGCCTCGCGGCGCGTCGTCGTAGTCAGCGACTCGTTGGCGCAGCGGTTCTTTCCGAACGCCGATCCGATCGGCCGCAGCTTCACCATCGAGAGCGAGGCGGACGCCGCGCCGCGCGAGATCATCGGGGTCGTCGAAAACGCGAAATACGATAGCCCGCGCGAGGACCCGCGTCCGATGGCGTACCTGCCGCTGCTGCAGATGAGCCCGCACCAGCCGCAGGCGTCCAGCGACTACCAATCGAATTTCGTCAACGCGATCGAGGTCCGCTCCGCTGGCGATGCAGCGGAGATCGCCAGCCTGATCCGTCGCACGCTCGCCGAGATCGATCCGGGACTGCCGGTGCTGCGTGCCGCAACGCTGTCAGATCACGTCAGCCAGATGCTGCGGCAGGAGCAGACCATCGCCACGCTCGCCGCCTGCTTCGGTGCGCTCGCGCTCGGGCTGTCGTGTATCGGTCTCTACGGGCTGATGGCTTATATGGTGCAGCGGCGCACCAGCGAGATCGGCATTCGCATCGCCCTTGGCGCGCGTCGCGGTGCCGTGGTGCGTCTGGTGATCCGCGAAGCGCTCGCGCAGGCCGCGGCCGGCATCCTGATCGGCGTGCCGATCGCATTCGCGGCCACGCGCCTGATTGCGAACCAGCTGTACGGCGTCAGCGCCGGCGACCCGCAGTACGCCGCGGCTGCGGCGATTGTTCTGGTCGCCGCTCTCGGCGCCGCCGGCTATCTGCCGTCGCGGCGCGCGTCACGCATCGACCCGATCCGCGCGCTGCATCAGGAGTAGAACCGTCATTTTAGTGCAGCGCCTGGAGCGGGGTCACGCGCGAAGCGCGGCGACACGACGAAGAAATCGAAACCGCTCTGGCGCACCGTCAATCGACCGACATTCGTTCTGCATCGAATCTGCGGAGCACCAGCGTGCCGGGACCTGCTTCGTCTCAGCGTCGCTGCGACCAGGTTGGTCCCCACCGATCGGGCACATCGAGCGCGGTGTAGAGACCGAGCGGCTCCACGGCATCAACGAGTTCCGCGCGACGCTGCTCGATCGAATCGATGATCGCCGAGCGGGACGTGCGGTGCTGCTCGTATACCAGCATTTCGCTCCAGTATTCGATCACCAGATAGCGCGACGACAGGTTCTGGTCGTGGAGAAACGAACTTCCGAGATACGACCGCGTCTGCCGATTCAACGCCGTCCAGTCGCCATCCGCGCCGTAGAGTTTTTCGAACTCTTTTTCGCGACCGCTCTTCACGTCGAACTGCCACATGATTGCAATCATCAGATCACCGATCATATCAACGGCATGTCCTGTGCGCGTGCGCGGCTTCGCGAGGACGCCGCCGGACCAGGCAGCTGGCAATCTGCCAGGCGCGTACCGCGCGATCGCGCCCGTCTAACCGCGATCGTCAGCGCGGCGCAAACAACTCGCGGACGATCACATCCCGCACATCATCGTCCACCGCCCGCGTCGTGCGCTTCGGGTCACGTTTCGACGCCGTGTCGGTGTTGAACGACACGATATAACCGGAGTGCGACGGCCGGTGCACGTACAGGTGCGAGATGAATCCGTTCTGATCGCCGCTGTGGCCGACCAGTTCGACGTCCCCGTGCCGCTCGATGAAGGTAGACAACCCCGCTTGCACATCGGAACCGCTGCCCCCCTCCCCGTCACGCGCGCGAATCTGCGGCGTAAACATCTCGTCGACGGACGATCGCTTCAGAATGGCGTCGTTGCCCTCGATCAGAAATGTCAACCACTTGGCCATATCACCGAGCGGCGCGTTCAGACCACCGTTTGAAACGGTGATGCCGGTGTCGAAATCGAAGCGCTGTTCCGTGATGCCATCGTCAGTGCGAAGGTAGCTGTGCGATTTGTGGGCGACGAGGTGGTACGGCGCGCGGTCGAAGAAGCTCCTTGTCATGCCGAGCGGCATGAACACATTCTTCGTGATGTACACCTCGTAATCGTCTCCGGAAAGGAACTCGATGATCCGTCCCAGAAAAATCACGCCAGGGTTGGAATAGCTGTATTGCGTGCCCGGCTTGAACAGAATCTCCGTGTACGGGAACATCGCGACCACCTGTTCCCAGCGGGTCGGCTCGAATGGATGCCACGGCTCGTCGCCACCCCACGGCCACGTGGCGGCGCGAAATCCGGCACTGTGGGACATCAGCTGTCGAATCGTGACTTGCGACATGTCGCCGTACGGATTGTGAACGAGGCGCAGTTCCGGCACGTATTTCACTACCGGGTCGTCCAGTGACAGCAACCGGCGATCGCGCAGTTGCATAATCGCGACGCCGGTGAACGTCTTGGTAATCGATGCCCAGTGGTAAATCGTCTCTTCGTCGACCGGCCGTCTGCGATCGAGGTCCTGCAGCCCTTCGAACGCCTTGTGGACGATCGCGCCGTTCTGCACCACCATCAGGCTGCTGCCGACAATCCCCGCATCGTGCACGCGCTGATGATAGAGTGCGGCGACACGAGACCATGGATCGGCGGCCTGGCCGGCTACGGCCCCGGCGAGGAAGAGAAGAGCAAGGACGCGTGGCACCCGCTATTCGTACCGCAAGGCCTTGACGGGATCAAGCGCACCGCTAAGAGTAAGCAGATCGGCGTTCATCCAGAGGAGTGCCAGCAGCTCCATACTCTCGGTTGTCGTGACGACACGAAGGTCCGTCACGCGATTGCGCCGCTTCCTTTCGTGCTTCAGACCGCCATCAGTTGAAACCTCGCGAAGTATGATGTCTCGCCCATGAGCGCGTCTCGCCAGACCGTAGCCGCCGTCACCAACTCCGACGCCGAGCGCCGCCGGCAATTGCGGCGCGCGGTCATCGCCGGCGCCGTCGGCACGGCGATCGAGTGGTACGACTTCTTCCTCTATAGCACCGTGACCGGGCTCGTCTTCGCTCGGTTGTACTTTCCGCGCGCCGATCCGGTCGTCGGAACGCTCGAAGCGTTCGGCGTGTATGCGGTCGGGTTCGTCGCCCGACCGGTCGGCGCGGCAATCTTCGGACACTACGGCGATCGGCTCGGCCGCAAGTCGGCACTGATCGCGACGCTGCTGTTGATGGGCGTGGCGACCTTCCTGGTCGCGCTGGTGCCGCCCTACGAACGGATCGGCATCTGGGGGGCGGTGCTGCTGACGCTGCTGCGGTTCGTCCAGGGCGTTGGTGTCGGCGGCGAATGGGGCGGCTCGGTGCTGCTGTCGATGGAATGGGCGCAGTCGAACCGGCATCGCGGCTTCATCACGTCATGGCCGCAGTTCGGCGTGCCGGCGGGATTGTTCCTGGCCAATCTGGCCGTCCTCGCGTCGAGTGCGGTCTCAGGCGATCAGTTCCTGGTGTGGGGGTGGCGGATTCCGTTCCTCCTCAGCCTCGTGCTCGTTGGCGTCGGCTTGTTCATTCGCCTCGGCATTCTCGAGACGCCTGTGTTCTCGCGCCTCGTCAAGGAACGCCGCATCGAGCGCGCGCCGGTCCTGCAGGTGCTCCGAGAGCAGCCCCGGGAAATCGTCCTGACTGCCTTGTGCCGCATGGCGGAGCAGGCGCCGTTTTACATCTTCACGGCATTCGTCTTCGCATACGGCACCGAGACGCTGGGGCTGAACAGGAACTTCCTCCTGTCGGCGGTGCTCACCGGTTCGGCACTTTCGTTCGTCTCGATTCCTTTCTTCGGCCATCTGTCGGATCGCATCGGTCGCAAGCGCGTCTACTTCTTTGGCGCGTTGGTCACCGGCGTCTACGGTTTCGTGTACTTCCGCCTGCTCGACACGCGGACGCCGTCGCTCGTGTTTCTCGCGATCGTGCTCTCGCTCATCCCCCACGATATCCTGTACGGTCCGCAAGCGGCGCTCATCGCCGAATCGTTCCCCGCGCGTCTGCGCTACAGCGGGGCCTCCCTCGGGTACCAGTTGTCGTCGGTCTTCGCCGGCGGCCCGGCGCCGCTGATTGCCGCGTGGCTGCTCGGCCGATATCACTCGGGGTTCGCGGTCGCACTGTTCATCCTCGCGTGTGCGTTTGTCACACTGGCGGCGACCGCGATGTTGAAGGACCACACCAACCAGGACATCTCGGGCGATTGACTTGAATCGAGGAGCCGATCCGGAAGATTGCGGACGGTGTGGTCCAGCGAACGCGCGAGATCGGCCGATCGGTCCACGCTCGCGGCGGTGGCGGGCGTGATGCGATCGTCGCGCTCGCCGCATGCTATCTACCGGCGCGGCACGCGACGCGGATCGATCCGCTGATCGCGCTAAAGACGGAGTAGAGACGCAGCGTAGTGGAATTCTTACAAAACGGCTGAGGCCGCCGCGACGACGACCTCAGCCCGCACAGGTCAGCGCCCGATCTTCTTTTCGAGATCCCCGACCTTCTTCTGAATCTTCCCGCCGATCTTCTCTCCGGTGCCTTCGCCTTCCATCTCCGGATCGTTTGTGATCTGGCCGACCTTCTCCTTGATCGTGCCCTTTACCTGGTGACCGGCGCCTTCGGCTCTGTCCTTGTTGCTGTCCATGGAAGCCTCCGTTTTTGTGGACTCCATCGGTACGCGTTGCAAGCCGACGGCCGTCTCAGTGGCTCTGCGGTTAGTCTCGTCCGCTCTCCTAACCGACGAGGCGAGGTAAACCGTCCCTGCGCCCAGTGCGATCATGCAAGGAACAGGGTGTAGACCGACTACGTATCTAGGTGTAGGATTGCTACACCTCATATGCCGCTGCTCGGCAAATTCCAGCGGGCCCGGTATCAGAACCGCATCGAACTGCTCCAGGGCACGCTCGATCTGCTGATTCTGGATACGTTGCGCTGGGGACCGCATCACGGCTACGCGATCAGCCAGTCGTTACGCCTGCATTCGGCGGAGCTGCTGCAAGTCGACACAGGGTCGCTATATCCCGCGCTGCATCGCCTCGAGCGGCAGGGTCTGATCCGCGCCGAGTGGAAGACATCCGAGCGCAACCGGCGCGCGCGCGTCTATCAGCTCACGGCAGCGGGACGAAAGCACCTCGCGGCAGAGCGGTCGCGGTGGGAACAGCTCTCGAGCGCAATCGCGGGCATCCTAAACCGCCTCCGGGAGGACGAGGCATGAAGCTCCCGCTCTGGCGGCGGCATCAGGATTCGGAACTCGACGAGGAAATCCGCGCGCATCTCGCGATGGCGATCGCCGACCGTGTCGACCGCGGCGAGGATCGCGACGCCGCCGAACGCGCCGTACGCCGCGAGTTCGGGAACGTGGCGCTGGTCAAGGAAGTGACGCGCGACACGTGGGGATGGGTCGGCCTCGACGAGCTGTCACAGGACGTCCACTACGCCTGCCGCACTCTCCGGAAGTCGCCGGGCTTCACGCTCGTTGCCGTACTGACGCTCGCGCTCGGCATCGGCGCGAACACTGCGATGTTCAGCGTCATCAACGCGGTGCTCCTGCGGCCGCTGCCCTTTCCGACGCCGGAGCGGCTCGTCGCGATCAGCGGCGTGGACCTCCGTCCGGGCCGCGGCGCGACGTCGTTGTCGGCGTCCTGGCCGGACTTCTTCGACTTCCGGGCGCGCGCTCGCACGCTCGAACACGTGACCGCCTATCGAGCGACCGGCGTGACGATGACTAGCGGCGGCCGCTCGCGGTATGTCCCCGCGGCGGTGTCGTCCGCCGATCTGTTCGCGACGCTCGGCGTTCAACCGGCGCTCGGCCGCGTGTTTCGCACCGACGAGGAGCGTGCCGGCGCCGACGTCGCGGTCATCAGCGACGCGCTGTGGCGATCCGAGTTCGGCGCGGACCCGGCCGTGCTCGGCCGGACTGTGACCCTCAACTCACGGGCTTTCGTGGTCGTCGGGGTTGCGCCCGCGGCGTTCCACTTCCCAATCGGTGTGCCGGCCGCCGACATCTGGATCACGTGCGCCGAGGACGCGCGCGTCGACAGCCCCGGCGATACGCCGATGACGCAGGAGCGAGGTGCGCACTTCCTGCAGATCATCGGGCGGCTCGTCCCTGCCGCCTCGCTGTCGTCGTCGCAGCGTGAGCTCGAGGCGATTGCCGAGTCGCTGGGCCGCGAGTATCCCGACGAGAGTGCGAACCGCAGCGTCCGCGTGGCGCCGCAGCTCGACGCGCTCGTCGGCGATACGAGCAAGTCGCTCCTCGTGCTACTCGCGGCCGTCGGCTGTGTGTTGCTCATCGCCTGCGTCAATCTCGCGAACCTGCTCCTTGCCCGCGGGGCCGGACGAGGCCGCGAAATTGAGCTGCGCTCGGCGCTCGGTGCGTCGCGCCTGCGCATCGTTCGCCAACTGCTCACAGAGAGCGCCGTCCTGGCCGCGATGGGCTCGGCGATCGGCCTCGCGGTCGCGTACGGATCGATTGCGCTGCTCGTGCATCTCGCTCCGGTCACTGTCCGCGGACTCGACGAGGTCCGGATCGATGGTCCGGTGCTCGCATTTACGGTCCTCATCGCCGCGGCAAGCGCGCTGGTCTTCGGGCTCATGCCGGCGCTGCAGGCCGCGGGCCGCGCGTCGGCGGCATCGACTGCCACACGGTCCACGCAGGCACCGGCGCAGCGTCGTCTGCGCAACGTGCTGGTCGTCGCCGAAACCGCGATCAGCGTGATGCTTCTCGTCGCCGCCGGCCTGTTGTTGCGCAGTTTCGACCGACTGTTGCGCACGCGCCCAGGCTTCGATCCCGAGCACGTCGTCACGGCCAGTTTCCGGTTGCCCGACAGCCGCTATCCGTACGCCAGGCAGATCGCGTTTTACGAGGCGTTCTTCTCAGACCTCGCGGGCGTGCCTGGCATCGAGGCCGCCGGCGGCGCGAGACCGCTGCCGCTGAGCGGAACGCGCTACACAATCTCCTTTCAGCTTCCGGGAGGATCAACGGCGCCCGGCGATCGTCTGAGCGCCGCATTCGGTATGGTCTCGCCTGGGTACTTCCGGCTACTCCGCATTCCGATCGTGGGCGGGCGCGACTTCACTGCCGCGGACAACGACGCGGCGCGGCGCGTCGTCATTGTCAATCAGGCCTTTGCGCGTCAGTACTTCCCGAACGTCAATCCAATCGGGCAGCGCATGAAGCCGGGCGTGCAGACGACGGAGAAGGAGACGCCGTGGCGAGAAGTCGTCGGCGTCGTTGGCGACGTTCGGCAGCAGGCGCTCAGCGAAGCGGCCGCGCCCGCCTACTTCATTCCCTACCCGCAGGGCCTCATCTCGCCGCTCGCGATCGTCGTCCGGTCGAACGATCCGACAGGAGCCGCCGAAAACATCCGTCACACGCTGGCGCGCCACGATCCCGAACTCTCGCTCTACGACGTCAAGACGATGGACGAGTATCTCGCCTCGTCTGTGGCGACGCCGCGGTTCCAGACGCTGTTGTTGGCCGTATTCGCCGGCGTCGGGCTGGCACTGACCGCAATCGGACTCTACGGCGTCATGGCCTACGGCGTGGCGCAGCGCACGCGCGAGTTCGGGATTCGGCTCGCACTCGGCGCGCGGCCCGGCGAGATGCTCGCGCTCGTGATGCGCGGAGGGCTCGGGCTCGTCGGCGCCGGCCTCGTCGCAGGCGTGGTTGGCGGCGCGTTCGCGACTCGGCTGCTGGCCGGCGCGCTCTACGGTGTGGATCCGCTGGACCCCACGACCTTCGTCGGCGTCGCCGCGCTGCTGATCGCGGTCGCGATGTTCGCGTCCTATGTGCCGGCGCGACGCGCGACGCGCGTCGACCCGATGCTCGCGTTACGCACCGAGTAGGCGGCGTTCTCGCCAGGCGTTGCTTGCTTTTGAAAGCCAACCGTACACGCGCCTTCATAAGTCAGCCGCCGGTCGAAGCAACGCGAATGCCGATTCTTGCTGTCATCAACTGGCGGGGCCGCTTCGCCCGGCCCGACCGTACACATGCGGGCCCGACGTGGTCCTTCGCCAATCTCTAGTGACTTCACGCTGAAAACAGGCCTGCCGAGGGCCTAGCCGCCTACGGTGCAGGTTGCAAAGTGTTACGCACGCCTCGCTTTGCAACGTGCTACGGTAGTGGAAACACCCAAGCAGGCGCGCATCGCGAGGCGCCGCTGGTTTGCCTTCTCATCGGAGACTGACCATGCCGCATCGCAACTCGGCTCGCCTGCCTAGCGTCCTCGTCGTCGACGACTTCGTTGACGGCCGGGAACTCGTCGCCGAGTACCTGACCTTTCGAGGCTTCACCGTCCATAGCGCATGCGGCGGCGCCCAGGCGCTTGAAATCGCCGACGCCGTGCGCCCGGACGTCGTGCTGCTCGACCTGAACATGCCGGGACTCGACGGCTGGCAGGTGGCGCGCATCCTCAAGTCGAACCCCAGCACTCAGCAGATCATCGTCGTCGCGCTCACCGCGCACGCGCTGGCGAGGGAGACGCAGGCCGCGAGAGATGCGGGCTGCGACGGCGTCATCAGCAAGCCGTTCGAGCTGACCGCGCTCGCCGAAGCGCTGCCGCGTCTCCGCACACTGGGGATGAAGGCGCTCGACGTGCCTGGCCTCTCCTTGACGGTGCCTCCATATAAGCGACCGCAAGCGCAGGCCACGGACCAGACCGAACTCTAAAGACGATCATTGTGCGCACGTCGACGCCGGATCCGCCTCGTCGCGGCGTGGCGCACGCGCGGCTCTCGCCGCGATCCGCCGCCCAGTCAGTCGGCAGACCGCGAGCCTCTGCGTCGCTCCCTTTCAGGCGCCTGAGGACGACCGTCGGTCCGGCAACGACTGCCGCGTGTTCCCGCGGGGCGGGCCGCCGCGTCGCGGATTCCAGTGACACCGGTGCCGGTTAGCGACTCTTGGGTGTGTCGAGCTTTCTGAGCGGACTCCAGCCCACCGGAGTGACTCGGATCTACGTCCGCAGGATCTCGTGGTGACCGACAGATAGAGCGCGCGCGACCATGTTCGTCACCACGCTCCCTGCCGCTCGTCGCTCGAAATAACGCACGTCGGCGACGACGATCAGCTTTCCTCGTGCACGTGAGATGGCCACGTTGATGAGATTCTGAGCCATCGAATGGGCGCCGCGCTCGCTCAGGAGCATGCCCGGCTTCATCGGTTCGGCGTCGACGGTGTCCAGGATGACGACGTCCCGCTCCTGTCCTTGAAAGCGGTGTACGGTGCTGCACTCAATTGGTGGCGACTCTCCTGGATCGCCAGCCCGATCCTTGAGACGCACCCGGATCGCGCGGGCCTGATCTACATATGGGGTGATGACAGCCACCGAGGTCGCGCCCGCACGCACCGCGCGTCGGGCGAGGTCGACACACAGATCGGCGGTGGTAGTGTTGATCCGAGACTGTCCCCCGGAGCCTGGCTGGCACGTTGTGCGGCCGTCGGTATCCAACACGATCAGCGGTGAACCGCTATGGGGCTCGCGGGCCGCAATGCGCTCGCGCACCGCCGGGTCGCCGCCGTGCTTCAGCCGGCCGGCGTAGAAGAGATCGGAGACCAACTCGCCGATCAGCGGATGCATGCGATACTGCACGTCGAGCATCGCGACTACCGGCGAGGAAAGGGGCTCCGCCACCGCGACGTCGAAGATGTTGCGGCCCATCACCTTCCGGACGTAGCCGTCATTCGATTGCACGATGGACGGCAGTTGGCACGGATCCCCGACCATCACCGTCTTGCGGCGTCCAAGGCAGGCCGCGTAGAAGAGCGCCGGCAAGACCGCCATCGATGCCTCTTCCACGATCACCACGTCGAATCGCTGCTCCATCATCAACGGCGAGAAGTAACCGTTGGTCAACGTCGACAGGACCAGCGACGCGCCGTCGACGACGGCGCGCTCCTTATTGCGCAGCGCTTTCTTTCGCTCTGCAATGGCCTGGTCGTAGAGCGCCATGGCCCGCACGAGTCGCGCAGCGCGCCGTCGTACGAGTCCGGCCAGCACAGCGGGAGAGCCATCCTGCAGTTCGGCCACTCGCCGGGCGCTGAAAATGTCTTCCAGGTGTGCGGCCGGACGCTGCGGGCGTGCCGGGCGGAAGAGATCATCTTGATAGGGCACATCGGCAGCCGACCAGGACGACAGCGCCCCCTCGCACCTGCCCAGGGCCAGGGCGATCACCGCGCGGCGGCGCGACATTCGGTCGAAGGCTTTCTGGTGTACCGCGTTGAGCCGCGTCACGACATCGCGCACGGCGGCACCGAAGGTCGGTCCATCACTGCGGCCGATGCGCACGACGCCCCCGGCGTGAATCGCCTCGCCCATCTCAGGGTCGGCGGCGATCTGCTCGAGCGCCTGATCCAAGGCGGCATTGGTCGTGGACAGGACGAGCATTCGCAGCCCCTGGGCCAGCAGTTCGCTGACGATGTGAGCCAGGGTCGTCGTTTTGCCGGTGCCAGGTGGCCCCCACACGAACGCCAGATCGCTGTCCGAGCAGAGTTGAACCGCGGCACGCTGGCTGGCGTTCAGAGACGCATGCGGCCGGACCAATGGGCGGGGCTCGAACGTCGCGTCGAGCTTGCCGAACAATGTCATCGCCCGCTCGACGGCGAGGCGTTGCGGGTCGATGTTTTCGAGCACCTTGAGGAGTCTCTCGTAGAGAAACCACGGATAGATGACCAGGACGGCGTGCCCGTCCGCGAGTGCGATGGCGCGCTCGCTCCACACCGTTACGTCGGCACCGTCGATGCGATCGATCCGGACGAGGTGTTCCGCGTCGGACGTACGCAGGGTGCATTCGAGGCCGGCCACGAGCTTCTCGTCCACCGACAGCGCTCGGAACGTGTACGACGCTCCGCTCTCCGGCTCGTCGAGCGCGTTCCGCTGGCCACCGGTCAGGCCGACTTCGAACGAGCCTCGCCGCTCGCGCATGGCCTCCATCTCGTGTCGGATGGCCCGAGTAAAATGAGCGACGAAACTGGACAGCAGGCTCGGAAGAGGCGTGGAGCGTCTCGCATTTTTGAGGGAAGTCATGGTCGAGAGATGACCTTTTGCCACGGATCCGACGTCCGGACGGTGGTCGGCTACCGAAGCGGCGGCCGTGGCGTCGCGACACCGCGCGAGTGCCAGCGTGAGAACTGATGCGCGCAGCACCCGGAGTGATTGTAGTTGGAGAGCCCGGCACTACTGTCGACGAACAGCCTCGTGTTGCCACGCTTAGCAGGACCGATGAAATCGGCCGGTCTCTGTGCCGCACGTATCAGAATCACGGAATCACGCCGTACCGGCGCTTCGCGACGACATGGAACGGCCGTTGAGGGCGGTGATCGCACCTCTCAAACCGTCGTATTCACCGTCCCCGTCGGTGCTAACGCTCCGTGA
>Ga0075425_100002365_pt1 | contig 18884 bp, 19 predicted proteins | sample SoiMethybrSBSTD4_FD_75300 | JGI IMG/M metagenome (GOLD analysis project Ga0075425, IMG submission 75300) | Bulk soil microbial communities from a Populus tree surrounding site in Tennessee, USA - Soil MetaG P. TD hybrid SBSTD4 | ecosystem: Environmental > Terrestrial > Soil > Tree plantation... | reverse complement strand
TGTGGGTCTCAACTGGTTAACGTGTATTGCTATCGCCGCATTTGCCGGAGTAGTAAGTGTTTCTGGGCAGCAAGTCGGACCTGAAGTTCCTGGCGCTGCAAAAATTGCAACCGGACGATCGGCCGCATTGAGTTATGAAGATGCAATCAAGCTCGCCATCGACAACAATCTCGCAACTCTGCTGGCACACGAATCGGGCTCAGTCAGGTTGAGCATTTTCGAGTTCGTTGAAGGCTCTCGGGGAGGGCCCACGCAATATATCACATCCAGCATTGCCACAAAGAGGCACAGAACGGACAAAAGTGTATTGCCGTTCGCTTGTGCTTTTGGTGCCTCTTTGTGGCTTAATTACGACATGGAAAATTTGCGAACCCTTTACGGCGAGATCGAGCCTTATGACAGCGGACACCTTCGTGTATCCGACATTCACGAGCTTTACTATGAACAGTGCGGCAACCCGAATGGCAAGCCTGTCGTGTTTTTGCATGGTGGACCAGGAGTCGGCTTGATTCCAGACTATCGTCGCTTCTTCGACCCGCAGGCTTATCGTGTGATCTTGTTCGAGCAGCGTGGTGCCGGTCGAAGCCGGCCGCACGCCTCGCTCGACGACAACACTACCTGGCATCTCGTTTCCGACATCGAACGATTACGCGAACATTTCGGCGTCGAGCAATGGCTCGTGTTTGGCGGTTCGTGGGGCAGCACACTCGCGCTGGCCTACGCTGAAACGCATCCGCAAAGGGTGAGTGGATTGGTATTGCGCGGAATTTTTCTCTGCCGGCCCAAAGAGATTCGCTGGTTTTACGAAGACAGCCAGGGCGCGAGTGCCATCTTTCCGGATAGCTGGGAAGACTACGTACGCATCATTCCTGAGGCTGAGCGTGGCGACATGATCCGCGCCTACTATCGTCGCTTAACAAGTGATGATGAAGCAGTGCGGCTTGAAGCGGCGCGGGCGTGGTCCATCTGGGAAGCGAGCGCCTTAAGGCTCCTGCCGGATCAGAAGATGATAGACGACTTCAGCGACCCGCATCTGGCCGTCGCGCTCGCGCGCATTGAATGTCACTACTTCGTCAACAACTGTTTCTTCGAGACGGACAACTATCTCATTGAACACGTCGATCGCATTCGACACATTCCAGCGGTCATCGTGCATGGTCGTTACGACATTGTCTGTCCGTTTATGAATGCGTGGGATCTTCATCGCGCTTGGCCCGAAGGGACACTAAATATCATCGCCGACGCTGGCCACGCCGCGAACGAACCGGGCATCAGCGACGCGCTCATCCGCGCGACTGACAGCTTCCGCTAAAACTGGCCGTGGTCCACATCAAGGATGAACTTGATTAGACCATCCACATAAACTTTCTGGTCATCGTAAAGCGCGAGGTGACTGCCGTTCGGACAAAACAGGTAGCGACCGTGCTGCACTTTCTTCGCCATCATCTCCAGTCGCTGAATTTCTAGAATTTCGAATTCGGGGTAGCGCTCTAATTTGAATTTTCTCTACCGCAGCGGATTACTTCTCAACTTACACCACTACGCAAATTCATGGTTCCATTTATGTTAGAGTCTCTTTTCACAATGGACGAGGATCTTAAACTCGAACCGTGGATTGCATATGTGCAGCAACGTCCGCACGCGCGGCTTCGCCTGTTCTGCTTCCACTATGCCGGTGCAGGGGCCTCCGTTTTTCGAGATTGGGTAAACGAACTTCCGCAGGAGATCGGCATTCATCCCGTGCAGCTACCAGGGCGGGAGAACCGCTTTACCGAACCCCTTTTCACTGAAATGCACTTGGTAGTAACTGCCCTCGAGCGAGCTCTCGCTCCATACTTCGATCTGCCTTTCGCTTTCTTTGGTCACAGTATGGGCGCGCTAATTGCGTTTGAACTGATTCGTCGACTGCGCAAGGTAAAAGGCCCTTTGCCGTCGTATCTGTTTGTTTCAGGGCGCCGTGCGCCACAACTTCCCAGCTCCGGGGAGCCCATGCACAATCTTCCTCGAAGCGAGTTGATGAAGCGTTTGCACGAGCTCGAGGGAATGCCGACGGAACTGCTGGCGCAGGAAGGGATGATGGACTGGCTGCTGCCTATCATCAGGGCCGACTTCATGCTCTGCGAAAAATACCAATACGCGGAAGAAGAGCCATTTGACCTTCCGCTCACAGTATTTGGAGGAGCAGACGATTCGCACGTTGACCCAACCGAACTCGCAGCCTGGTTTCAACATACGCGTGGCTCGTGCCGATTGCTGATATTACCGGGCAATCATTTCTTCCTGCAGACGGCGCGGAAGCAATTAATTAAAGTCATTGTCAACGATATACGCGAGTTGATATCCTTCAGGCCACTAGCCACGAACACTCACAAGTGAGAGGAAAGTATGCATGGCGGAAGTGAGTAGATACTGCAAGGCTTATCCACTGCAAAGGTTTCGACAGTTTGACGGTTGGTCCGAGAAAAGCGAGAACGCCAGACAGGAGCGGCAGACGTCAAACGGTCAGGGGTCGGACGCTCCGCGGCAGTTGGCGAACGACTCGATTGTTTATCTGCAAGAGAATTTTACAGTCACCGACAACATCATGAAGGACGAGAATGTCATTTATGATCACGTCACGCCTCAATGGGTTGAGTTTTGCACGAGGGAACTGAATTTCACGGTGCCTGATTTTGAAGCTGAAGAGGCCGAGACGAAGACCGTGCCCTAACACAGGAGGGCTTTGGTTTGAGGTTGGGCGACGTACTGAAAAAAGAGCGAATGCTGCGAGGCATTTCCGTCGAAGACACCGCTGCAAAGTTGGGTGTTGCTGTGGAAGATTACCAGCAACTCGAGAGCGGGCACTCTCCGATTGAAAAATGGGGACCGCTACTTGCCAGAATGGCAGTTAAGCTCGGCGCTCCGACCTCGCGACTAATCAGCGAGACGGGGCAGTCGCTTGCGGCCCGGCCTGGCGGATGCGGGTTGCTCATCAAACGGCAGCGCGAAAGCAAACACATCTCGCCCGAAGAAATGGCGCTCGTGTTGGACTTGTCCAAAACCGATTATGCGGAGATAGAAAACGGCGAATCTCCGCTTGAATACTGCGGGCCGCTCCTGCTTAGGTTTGCCGAAGTTATTGAACAACCTATCTTCAACTTATTCTATCCGTGCGGCGTTGCGTTGGATAAACTGTCCAACTACCCCTGACACGCGCCACGGTCCGTTCGCCTGATCCAAACTTTGCCATCGGAGAAAACAATGGAGGTTAAAGTTGTAGGTGTCATAGGAGCAGGCGAGATCGGCATCGGAGTTGTTCAGAACCTTGCACAAACTGCGCACGACGTGATCTTGCTTGATATATCAGAGCAGAGACTCGAGCGCGCAAAAGATGCACTCAAGGCTAATATTCGCTTGCAGAGCTTCTTTAAAGGAGCGGGCGAAAAAGTCAGTGTGAAAGAGACGCTGGAAAGGATTACCTTCACAACCGTTCCCGCATTGCTTCACGCGGCGGATTTTGTGATTGAAAACGTCACCGAAAAATGGGAAATAAAACGTGAAGTTTACTTATTGATCGACGACATCTGCGCGCCGTCAGTCATCTTCGCCGCCAACACATCCGCGATTCCGATTACGCGTCTTGCCTCACTCACGAAAAGGCCCACAAAGTTTATTGGAACGCACTTTATGAATCCCGTTCCATTGAAGTCCACTGTCGAGGTAATCCGCGGTTACCACACCTCTGATGAAACGCTTGAGCGCACGCAAAGACTGCTCGCAAGCATGGGCAAAGACTACATCGTAGTCGGCGACTCACCCGGATTTGTATCTAACCGCGTTCTGATGTTAACGATCAATGAAGCGATCTTTCTCGTTCACGAACAAGTCGCTACCAACGAAGACGTGGATCGAATCTTTGTCAACTGCCTGGGTCACAAGATGGGGCCGCTGGCCACTGCGGATCTGATCGGTTTGGACACCGTACTCCTGACACTTGATGTGCTCTATGAGAGTTATCACGACGGGAAATATAGAGCCTGCACTTTGCTCCGAAAGATGGTCGACGCGGGTCTGCTCGGGCGTAAGTGCGGGCAAGGCTTTTATTCTTACAAGCTCGATTAACGACAGTTACTTTTATAACCAGCATGGGCACCACGGAATTAAAAATCAAAGAGTTTCTCGTTCGCTACTTTCGCAATCACGACTTAAAGGAAGACGAGGATATCTTCGCGCTCGGCTTCGTGAATTCACTGATGGCCATGCAACTGGTTGTGTTTGTGGAAAAGGAGTTTGGAATTACGATCGAGGACGAAGACCTGGACTTCGATAATTTCAGAAGCATACGCGCCATTTCCAATCTGATTGAACGTAAAAGATCAACCGTCACAATCTGAGGTGTGTTCCCGCACTTTAGTAAGGTCATGAGGCCAGGACTGACATCCATCCAAGAGGCTGAGCGGCTCGAGTGCCGGGAGTTTGTTGAGCGCGAGATCATGCCGCGCGCCGCAGGCTTCGACTATGAACAGCGAATGCCCAATGATCTGATTCAGAAACTGGCTGCGCGTGGTTACCTTGGATCTCACATCAGCGTCGAGAGTGGCGGTGGCGGCAAGGATATAGTCACTTACGGTCTCATCAACGAAGAACTCGGCAGAGGATGTTCTTCCGTCCGCTCGCTTCTTACTGTTCACGACATGGTGTGCCACGCCATCGCGCGCTGGGGCCGGAAGGATCAGAAAGCATCCTTGTTGCCTAAGCTCGCGCGTGGTCAAATCCTGGCCGCTTTTGCTCTTTCAGAACCGAACGTGGGGAGCGACGCTCGGCAAGTAGAAACCACTGCTGTTCGACTAGGTGACTCATATATTTTGAATGGCGAGAAAACGTGGATCAGCTTCGGGCAGATTGCAGACCTGTTTCTTGTATTTGCTCAATGCGAAGGTCAACCTGCCGCTTTTCTGATAGAGAAAAACTCGACCGGATTGTCCCTCGAGCCTTTGACGGATCTCCTGGGCTTAAGAGCTTCCATGCTGGCGAAGTTGTTTCTCAAAGACTGTTCGGTTCCGTTGGAGAATCTCGTTGGCAAGGTTGGTTTTGGTTTTTCGCACGTCGCTGCGTCAGCGTTGGACCAGGGGAGGTACAGTGTGGCTTGGGGTTGTGTCGGGATCGCGAAAGCGTGTTTGGAAGCCTGCATCGACTATACGAACCAGCGGCAGCAGTTTGGCAGTTTATTGCGTGAACACCAGTTGATCCGGCGCATGATCACGGACATGGTTACTAATTTCCAGGCTGCGCGAGTGCTTTGTTTGAGCGCCGGTCATCTGAAAGAAGCAGGCGAGCCGAGCGCGAGTGTGCAAACGCAGATGGCAAAGTATTTCGCTTCGAAAGCTGCAATGCGGGCCGCGCATGACGCAGTACAAATCCACGGTGCTAATGGTTGCAGTTCCGAGTATCCCGTCGCGCGCTACTATCGCGACGCTAAACTCATGGAAATTATCGAAGGCAGCAATGAGATTCAACAACTCACCATTGCCGAGCACGTCTATCATGGATTCTGAATCTCCAAACAGGCAGGAGATCAAGTGTGTTGTCTGGGATCTGGATAACACTATCTGGAACGGCATCTTATTGGAGGATGCATCGGTTAGTCTGCGCCCCGCAGTTCCCAAGCTCATAGAGACCCTCGACCAGCGGGGAATTCTTCACTCCATCGCCAGCCGGAACGACTTTGCTCAGGCGATGGCAAAGTTGGAGGGCTTTGGTCTACGCGACTTTTTTCTCTATCCACAAATTAATTGGAACTCGAAATCCGCGTCGCTCTCCACCATCGCCAACTCGCTTGGGCTTTCGCTGGATTCGTTCGCCTTTGTTGACGACGATCCTTTCGAACGCGCAGAGATAAAATTCTCTCATCCGGAAGTACTATGCCTGGACGCCGCAGACGTGCCACTCATGACAGCGATGCCGGCGCTGACACCCCGAACTATCTCCGCTGACGCCCGAGAGCGACGGCGGCGATATCTCGAGAACCTGACTCGCGAGCAATTCGAAACGGAATTTGTGGGACCACGTGAGGAGTTTCTGGCCTCGTTGGAGATGCTTTTGAGTATTGCGCCGGTACGAGTGGAGGATCTGGAGCGGGCTGAAGAACTAACCGTGCGCACTCACCAGTTAAATGCCACCGGTTACACTTATTCTCGTGAGGAGTTAGACCAGTTTCGCCAGTTAGACACTCATCAGCTCTTAATCGCCAGTCTGCGCGACCGATTCGGGAGCTACGGCCGGATCGGACTCGCGTTAATCGAGTGTGCAGAGCATGTTTGGACGCTTAAACTCCTGCTTGTCTCCTGCCGCGTTGTTTCGCGAGGTGTAGGTACGATCCTGCTCGACCATATTATCGAACAGGCGCAGCGTCGAAACGTTATTCTGCATGCGCTTTTTGTGCCGAACGATCGCAACCGGATGATGTATGTTGCTTACAAGTTCGCCGGGTTTCGTGAGCTGGAGCGGCGAGACGACCATCTCATTCTGGTCCACGATCCAAGTGTTAGGCGTGCTTCACCCGACTATATCAAGGTTCAGTATTTCCCTGACTCCACATCGACTCAATTTGATTAAGAGACATCCGGCAGACCGACTAGCCCGGCATTTTGAGCACAGGTTACGGCAGTCGCAGCAACGATTGCGGCGAGGTGTGCGTAGTCAAGCGTATCGGGTGTGTCTGTCGATTGATGATAGTGAGGATTACGAAAGTTTGCGGTGTCGCTGATCATGATGGCCGGAATGCCGGCCTCCCAAAAGATAATGTGATCACTGCGCCACAACTCGTCAACAGCAGGAATACAGAAACTCAAGAGACGTTTGACAGGCAAGTCTTTGGGATCACGTATCAGGATCGACTTGTCCGGGCCTGCAAGGGCCAATCCATTGCTGAATGCCTCGGCCAGCAGAAATGATGATTTGCGGTATACGACAATGGCCCAATCACCGACGAAATTACGTTGCTTGACTCTTCGCGCTTGCTGAGGATAGAGCAGATGAAGTCGCGGCGGGAGTTTTTGACTATGCGGTTCGTTAGAGGTATAGGCCATGGTTTCAAAGATCACCGCGCCTTTGATCTTGTATTCTTTTGCGAGTTGCGGGACGAGCGCCGCCGAGCCGAAGAAATTAATTTCTTCCATGTCGAGAGCAGCTAGGATAATTGTTTGTTTAAAACTAAAGGGGGCGAGCACGCGCGCCAGTTCTATAAGTGCCGCAACCGAAGCGGTATTGTCATCCGCTCCTGGCGAATCGCGCAGCGTATCATGATGCGCGGCAATGATCAGTGCATCTTTAGAGGAGAGCCCTTCCTTGATCGCCAGCAAATTAGTGCCTGCCAGATGCCGGTAAATTTTGGGTTTGCCGCCTGCTGGAAAACCTGCTTCGGCATAGTCCAAAAATCCGACGACATTCGTAAATTCAAAAGGCCGTCGCTCGGTGATCCACCCGGCATCGCTAAAGACCTGGATGATCTTATCGTCAGCGCAGGCCATTGCTTCCGGCCAATGTAAGCGATTGCGTGGTGCGGGCAGGTTCTCAACATCGGTCCTGAGCCGATGCGCGCAGACGAACTGACAGATCCCCTCTGCCCACGTGCGGAGTGCCGGGCTGAGCTGTCGTAATCTGGGTTCGTTAAAGAGGAACAAGTTCTGTGCAGAGTGGAGTGGCCAACTCACCCAAACTGGTCTGATTTAGGCTACGAGGCGGATTATAGATGAAGCGGAAAACGTAAGGAAATCCATACTAGTCGAAACTAACAGAAACTCAACCAAAGAGATTGTTAAAGTATCATGATCTGTTTGTTCGGGTTTGCGAATCTCTAGCAAGCGGAGATTCTTTCGATTTGTTCTCTTGCCAGACTTTTGCCAGACTTTTGAACTGCTGTTTCCGCTTCGAGCAGCCTAAATCGTTTCAACCTGGACGCAATCCGCTGTTATTTGCTTGTTTATGGCAGAAATGAGAGGAAGAAGATCGCTTACCTATTGATTATGAATCCCACGCTCTCAAACACAAAGATGCGACGCATAGACCGATAGTTTAGGTTGTTTCTCTCAGATTTGGTCAGTTCCTTCCTGTACTGATTCATTAGTATTTCTGGCTGGTCTATAATCCCTCAGTACCCTTAGTACTGCGCTGTTCACTGAGTTGTCACACTCCTGGCACACGATGAAATGATGTATCGCATCACGCTCTCTCATTCGTGCCCAAGTTAAGGATTGTTTTATGACGCAGACTTCCGACAATTTTTTCGATCGTCATAAGGTAAGAGCGGGGGTTGTGGTCTTCGTCGGCCTTGTTATTTCTCTTCCGGCCTTTCTCCTCTCAAATTTCGATAAGCTCGTTGAGGGTAAGACTTTGCCACAATGGGTCGCAGAGAACGGATGGTGGAGTAGGGCAGGCATAAAGTTTGTCGTTATATGGCTGTTAGCGTCTGCTGCACTCGCGATGATGGCGTACTTGTCATTCGCCGTGGTTTCAATGGTTATTGATCGCAAAAAGAAGTCGACACTAGAGATCAGTTTCCACGACAGATCGCCGTTTGTTAGCGATGGCAAAGGAAATTCTGGAATCCTCTACAAGCAGCGCAGAGTATCCGTTACCACTTTGGTGCAGAGTAAAGTTAGCTTAAAAGTTCCAGAACTGAGCATCGGTAGTACTAATTATCCAAATGTTTATTGCGCCCCATTCAAGGTCAAGGAGAGATACTAGAAGCGGGTGAGACAGGATACTGGTACGTTATTCAAATGAACTCGCAGGACAACTCGATAAAACTAGTTCATATTGGAAACTCTGAATACAAGTTAGGAACACAGGCTCAGTTTGAGATTGTCGCGAGGTGCGCTGGGGCTATCGCGCGCAAGATCGTTACAACCAGAATTGACGAAAAAAAGATCTTCACTTTCGTCTCGACGACATCGGTCAAGCCCCCGCACTCTCCGATTCCTCAAAAGACGACTGATCTGTTGCAGCCCGAAAATGCTGCTGAAGAGTCAAAAGGTCTTTCAGGAAGAATTATCTGTCGCGACGTCGCTCTGGTACTGAAGGCAGACGACCACATCTACGACTGCTTTTTAATTCTCTTAGTCAAGGTAACAAACGATGGCAGCCCCACGATGGCGAGCCGTTGGCAGTTGGATCTGTTTTGGGACGGCGCCGAATACCCGAGCGTGAGGCACTCTGTAGATGGTTATTTTGTGAAGTACCCGTCCTCACATGCAGACGACCCGGAAATAAGACTTCAGCCACGACCTTTGACCGAATTCCCGAATGACCAAGACATAACAACAGCCAACTACAAAACAGGATGGCTACGGTTTAAGGTAGGCGCATTTCCAGTCGAGGCTATAGACCCTCAGTGGCAGCGTCTCCGTAAAGAAGTGGATTTAAAACTGCAAGCGTTTGACAGTAAGGATAATTCACATCTGATTTATGAAGGGTCAACCGAAGAACTTTCAGGATGCGACCATTGAGAGACCGGAGACGTTAGGCCGGACATCGTAGCACTCGGTTGCTTTTAAGTATTGTGTAACTCCCTCTTCCAAACTGAAATGAATTAAGCGACGATGATCGACTGGGAGGTAGCGTGTCACAAAGATTAAAGAATCAAAGCTCCATAAGATGCTAAAGACCACTGAACAAGAACGCCAACACATTTTAGACTACATGTCAGATCAGGTTTCTGACGAAAAGGTCGAATTTATCCAAAAGGTTTATTCCGAACAGCTTCATTCCTTGCGACACGATATATGGGACGTCCATACGAATCGCGACCGATGGTGGGTGATTACTAATCCGACAAATCTCTACTCGCAACAGCAATTTCCGAATATGGATCTGGCACTGACGTTTCATGTCGGGTTGTGCTTAAGAATTCCTTCCAGCGAGCGTCAATCCCTCGCAGATCTAAACATTGAGCCGCTGATGGCTTGCTGGCGGACTTTCCAAGAGGCCACTGATGCACTCTCTCAAGCCGAAGAGGTTGAAGACTTTCAGGCAATCGGTATGCGTTGTCGTGAAGCGCTTATTACTTTGGTCCACATCGCCCAGGACCTTATTTCGATACCCGAAGACACACCCAAGAGGTCAGACTTTCGTGGGTGGAGTGGGCTGGTAGCTGATGTTGTTCTTCATGGATCGAGTCATCGAGAGCGCCGCGGATTATTAAAGTCATCCGCCGAAAACTCTTGGAAGTTCACCAACTGGCTTACTCACGCGAGAGAAGCTCACTTTAACGATGCTGAAGCCGCTCTCGCCTCAACAGAGCTGACACTATCACTATTCACTACAGCTCTAATTAGACATATTCGCGGGGTTCCTGATCGCTGTCCTTCATGTGGTTCACAACGATTGTCTCCAGAACGAGGATTTCATACAGCCGATCCTGAAACTCTCTTTGAGCGGCCGGTTTGTCAGAAATGCGGATGGGTAGGGGCGCCGGTTATCGTTCCTCCATCTCCAATCAAGCCTGATAAAGCGGCTGCCGACAGCGATTGTGTGATCATGGATAGGCCGTTGCGTCAGTTTCCGGTGGGTAGATCTCCAACCAAAGAGGACGAATAGATATCGTCGTATCGGCAGCGGACTAATCGTGCTGAGAGGCTTGCACGAAACGAGAGAGTAGATTGAGAAGTAGATCGATAAAAACGACGACTATTCCAAGAGGGAGGTGGACTTAGATAGGCGGGAGGTGGAGATGGGCCATACAGAAGAGGAAGCTAGGGAACGAATCATTGAGAGGTATAAAGAACGGGCGAAACACTGGCAATAGTCAAACGTGATCTAATCGGCATTATTGAAGTGTTGCCTGAAGAATCTGGCTTTCTGGGCAACTGCTCATAGCAGAAGTTCAAGCGCTTTATAAGCTAATAATCGCGGGCGAGACTTTTCTCCGTCTATTCTTCCCAAGGTCAACCCAGTTATTCCGCCGTCTTGAGAGACGACGAAAGCGACGGTCCCTGGGTTCTCAAGCACGAACAGAGCAGCAGAGAGGTGCCGCGTGCCACGAAACTCCTGGTCAAGCGCAATCTCCTCCGGCGGAGACATGGTTTCCAAGGGTAAAATCCTAGTCACCTTAATCGCTTTCGCTACTTGTCGGGATGCTTTGATCTTTGCTCCAAATGAAAAGACTGTGAAATCCTTGCATAATATTGTTGCCCCATCTATTGACGATAAGTATGCGATGCTCCTAGCCGCATTTCCAATAAAATATCGGACTTTAGAACTCATCATGAGATGATTCGCCCTAACGAGAGAGTCTTCGGGATAATCCCTTTCAAGTTTTTGAATTTCCTTATTCAAGAAGTTCTGAATCGGTCGAATCTCGTTCAGAGTTTGCTCACATGAGTAGAATACCGGCCGCTCAAGGGACCGTTCCCATTTATGACTATTAGGTACAAAAATCAGCGAACCTCCATGTCCCAATAAACGAACACGAGTCAATATCTCTTTCATGACGTCCGACTGCAAAAAATGACGCAACAAAAAGTAGCGAGCGGGATTCTTAAGTGGTTTACCAGTTTTCCTCTTACTTTTTTTAGGCTCCATCAACTCTCTCGCTTCGCGTTGCCAAATATCAGAAATAAAGCCTGCTCCTTGACCCGTAATCTCTGCGATTGCATCAGTCCCAGGCATGCCCACGATGACTCGTCCGGGGTCTAGTGCTTGAAACTTGACTTTCATCAAACCCGTTGTCTGGAGCCCCCAAATGTAAAGGTCCCAGTTTTCAGGTTGGCTGCTGATATGACTCAGAGCTCCATACGGTAACCATTGCCCCCTTTTCTCACGAGGCCACACGCCTATGAGTCCAGTAGGGGGACGAGCAGCGTGCGCAAGTTTCCCAAGTTCTTCAGCCGTTAATCGCCTGGGAGTTCTAAAGATCAACGCCATATCCTCCAAATCATTCGGTTCCCCGAAACCCACGGTAAACCGGGATACTCTTCCTTCATCGCGCATTATGCTGGCCCACAAGACTGCAAGAACTATCTCCTCAATGTGGTTCATGCTCGGAAGAAAATCGTAGTTTGGAAAGTGTTTCCTCTTATACTCGCTCAGCCGACGGTGCAATTCCTTTGTAAACATTCTATCGATCTTAAAAATGCCACGGCCACCCATAGGTTGCGCCCTCCTCTGCCGTCGCTCGATCATTCTGGATAACCTCGCCACGGCATACACAGACTGACTCTCGATGTATAGGCAGATCTTTCAGTTCCAATCCACTATGGGAAAGATGATAACGCAAAGGTAGGCTGCTTTTACGAGCTTCCTCTTCAAAACGCAATTGTCTCAAATCATGTTCAAAACTGTGCGAAATGATTGACAAGCACCTCAAATTGAGGAATATATGCAAGGTATCAGCCAACGAGACGAGATGGCAGAGTTTCCACCGACAGCGCGCAGCTCGGTTTAGCATTGACGTTAAGATTGCTCGCTTTTTGATGAGTAGGTTGGCACTAATCCGAACCACAGCAACTATGGTTTGGGACGTGGAGGGCAGATATGGAAGGGTACAAGTATCTGGCTATGATTGCGTACGCAGTTGCCGCGGCCGCCGGTTTGATCGTCGTGTATTTTACATGGCTAATTCAGCGAATCAAATATCAACACGTCAAGCTAGAAAAGGAAATCGCTCAGAAAAAGCTGCAAGCGATCCAAGATGAAGGCAGTAATAGGATGAATGTTCTTAATGAGACCTCGAAAATCACAACCGAAATATCCGAAAGCATTTCTCAGAAACTCATTGAGAACCCTTCCTGGTTGGATAGATTCATGGACGAGACCGGCGTCACATACAGTGCGTCTGTGTATGGCAAACGCATAGGCCACTTTTTCTATGAGAAGAGAAAAATAGCCGAAGCTGCGGTCGACAAGGTCGAGGAATATCTAAAGAGCGTGCCCGATAAGCACTTTTGCCTGGTGATAGACTCTGGCACCACCCTGTATCCCGTTTTTCAGGAGATCAGTGATCGGCTTCGTCGCGGACCTATGAGTAAATTGTGGCGTGAGCGGATTTGCATCGTCACCAATAATATACCTGGCATCCAGTACCTCATGAAAAATGCCAAGGATAACGCCAACGACGATTACTCCGAAATCGCTATACGGTGCTTCATAATTCCAGGAAAGCCTCTGTCGGTCTATGCAGCGATAATCGGTGATGAGTCGATCGCCTGGTTGTCAAAATTGAAGGAGTTTCTAATTTCCAAAGACGTCATTGGAATTCAGAACGTGACGGAGGATAAGCCCGTGGAATGGACCGTTCTCGGATTTGTTACCGGAAACTATATCGCGCGAAGAGTGGTCGACAATCGATGTTACTACTTTCCGGTCGCCAGAGGCGAGGGCCACGTCGAGATGAAAAGAACGATGGTAGCAGTCAGCGACGAAGTATTCGTACTTGCACCGCTGATGAAGTTTTCGTTCGCTAGCGTGGATCTGTTGAATAGGGTGAACGGCTTCGATATCGACCGTGAAGATTGGCAAAGGGCGAAGCATCATCCAAGGAGGGTAAAGTACGCCCCAATAGTCGTTCCGGATAATAAAAAATGCTTATTCTTTTCCACGAGGAGATCTAGAGATGCTATTTTTCACGCGTTCAGCCACGATCTTTTTGTGGAATTGGTCAGACACTATAACGCTGAAAGGGTGGTGGTGCGCGACTTCGATATCCGATATTGGAATCCGGCTATTGAGGGCAATCGTCACTTTGAGCTTGCTCGGGAAATACCGCATGACAACCTGAGGGACAAATATGAGAAGGGAATGAATATTTGGGATTCGCAATGGGTATTGGATAACGAAAGTGAATTCTCAAGAAATGATCGCCGAGCCACTGCAACAATGAAATAGCCGCTGGACTGCTTGTTCATCACCTGGACTGAAATACCTAACAACGTTATAGCTGTCTCCACCGCAACCTGTTTTAACCAATTGAGTTAAAGATTTACGTGATTTCGGATTATGACTCCCACGCTCTAGCAGTACCACGCCAGCGTGAAGTGCGGAACAAACTCGCTGTGGTGAATGATCTATGCGGCTTACAATCTTGCGTGATTGTGTCGCACATCAAACCATGATGATCCACCGCGTGATCGCTTCATGTAAGATCATCGCCCAATTAGTTGGCTTATACGGGATCGTGACTTGGCGAGTCGTTGAGGTACTCTGCCTTTCCCCTGACGGTATCGAAGTGGACACGGACGTCGTTTAGTAAGAGTTGCGACGCGTAGCAATCGAGCGCTCTATTCTTAAGATCAATCTCTTCCTTGGTGGGAGTGATAGCGTGCTGCCCTCTAGGCGGAACAGCCGGATCTTTGTAGGTGGAGTAGTAGCGAACGTTGCGGAAGAGTGACGACGCAACTCTGCCCAGTAGGTCGTGCTCAGGGTGCCCCCCTTCAATGGCTGGAGCGTAGACACAGTCCCACTCTTGTTCGGTGAACGGGAGGAGTCGCTGCCTGAGATCGTCTTCCTTAACAGATAGATCCATCCTTAAGTCCCAAGAACCGGACTGGGACGCCCAAGGTTTCACACGCCCTTCTGCTTTCTTCCTTTCGCTGCGCCGCGGAGATCCCGCGATCAAGCTGCATGTCGCTGTCGCTGATAATGAGCACGGTCGGCTTTTCACGTATGAGCGTGTACGCAGCAAAGAGAGACTCGTCATCGTTGTGCGGAGAGAGGAGAAGCTTCATCGTGCGGCAAGTATACCTGAGCACTCACGCATTGTTTGACTTTGCCGCCAAAAACAAAAAGCAAAGGCGCGCGCCTAAGCCTTGGGAAACATGACGCGCCATTATCGTCTGCTTCGCACTTGGGCGAACCACCGCCAAGCAAGGCGAGCCGCTTGATAGCATTTCGGTTTTGGTCATCATAGAGAACAATACATATCACAGCTTTGGCCTGCTCAGACGACCGGAACCGAACAAAGCCTGTTTACAATAGTCGTCTCGCGGCTCCGGCAACAGGCACGCGAAACTGTCTTCACTAGGAACTTAGATAGTATTTCGAGTCGACATCTGACCCTCCTTTCGTCTCTTTATTGGGAAGGCATTGTTCGCGGGTTTGTGGAGCGGATTCACCTATAGTTGGTTAGGATTTTGGCTTGACTTCCAACTTACAGAGTGATTTGCTTCACCAATGTTTTGGCTTGGAGCAGTCGGCTTACGCCCCAGTGGACTGCTGCTTTCACTGCTGGGCGCACTCCTAGTGTTGTTGATCTGGCGCATGGGTCGCGCCGGCTCCGCAGCACATTGAGATGGGACGTTTCCTATAAAACGCACCCACTGATGCTTGTTCTTCAGCAAAGCGTTAAACGCGTTAATATCTGAGCACTCTGCAGATTGTGCTGACATTGAATGAATGACTACTTTATCCATGTCGAGGCTGTGGTGGGTTTGACGAATCAGGGGCGATTACGTTCGTTTCTAGATCCCAACCTCGCGAATCCTGGATGCGAAGCTTCATTCTAATGCACTATGCCAAGTGCCGTAAGTAACCGGGTCAGCCAGCCAACTGGCTCGACACGAAAAGGTGTTCTTATGGAGCCATTGAAGAGTTTCCTCAATTCCTTTTGGGGCGCGAACTGCGTCCAAATTTATGCCGTGGCACTGATGCTCGTATTCTTAAAAATTGTGTTCAAATACATTACAAAGATGGACGTCTTAAAAATCTCGGCTAAGGCAGACGCTGCGACCAGAAAGGCTGTTCATTTTGAATGCTTGCGAGTAGGGGTAGATCTCGTAGTCCTTGGCATTGTTACGCTTCTTTCGATCATTCGAGTGGCTCTGTCTCTTGGCAGCTCACTAGACAAGTCGCTCTTGACGTCTCTTTCAACCTTGCAGGGCACGCTAATCGTATTTCAATTGATCCTTCTCGGGCTTGCAACTCTTTCAACAGGCATTTTCGATTCGGCCGATAGGAGCTACAAGAGGGGGGTGTATGTTCCGAATGTGCTCGGGGTAATATCAATAATTGTTAGTGTGGGAGCCTTCTTCTTCATCTCTCAAGGGAGATAACTTGTTCCGAAGCGTCGTAATCTTCCTAGGCCTTGTCTCAGTCCTCTCGTTCTTAATCGTGGGATTGTTGGACTTCCTTGTACGGAGAGACTTCTTCCTGCCTTATATCATCCGCATTGTCGAACGCTTCGGTATGAAAGGTGGACGCGTAGTAACGGCTGTTTGCCTGTTTCTCGAGCTTATTGTGACAAGCATTCTCGGAATGGCGGGCTTCCGCTTTCTTCTTTTTCTCTGGAAGGCGGCAACGCCGTCTCCCAGTCCGGCAGCAGGCGGCAATGAGTTCACCATCACCGAGATGGTGAAGAACATGGGCGGCGTCGCGATCGCCGTCGTTATCGTTCTGCTCATCATGTCGGTCTACTCAATCGCGATCATGGTCGAGCGCTATTTGACTTACTCGGCGGCCAAGAAACAGTCGCGTGAGTTTGCGCCGCGCGTTGCGCAAGCGCTCAAGAACGACCGCATTGAAGAGGCGATCAACATCAGCGACAAGCACCGTAAGTCGTACCTGGCAAGTGTCGTCAACAGCGGTCTGCAGGAGTTCCGCGCTCACGAGCAGTCGAACGAGATTTCCGGAAAAGAGATCGAAGCTTCGAAACGCGCGCTACAGCAGGCCATCGCGATCAAGACGGCGGAATTTCGCCGTGGCTTGTCAGGACTGGCAACGATCGGTTCGACTGCTCCGTTCGTTGGTCTGTTCGGCACGGTGTTCGGAATTATTAACGCCTTTCGCGGCATGAAGAACGCCCAGACAGCTGGGATCGCAGCGGTCGCGGGTGGTATTTCGGAAGCGCTCTTTACTACGGCGCTCGGTCTGTTAGTTGCGGTGCCCGCGGTGTGGCTGTTCAACTACTTCACCGGCAAAGTTGATGGATTCGTTGTCGAAATGGATAATTCGGCCTCTGAATTGGTGGAGTATTTCATCAAGAACCGCACTAAGCAGCTCAAACCTGATTAAACCCAACGGCCGTCGGTGTTACTTTCATACTCGCGCGCGCTGCATAACCAACCTGGCTGAGAGCAGCATCCCGTTCAGAAGCCAACTTACTCATCGTTGGAGACGGTGCCATAGTTGTTGAGGGAGCCAAGCACCGCATAGAAAGTGCGCGGGTCATTCAGAGGATGCTTAGTTGGATTATTGACGATTAGAATAGCTTCTGAACCAGCCGCGGTATTTGTTCCTTCATAGTGCCAAGCGAAGTTAGAAAACACCAAGAAGGTGTAGGCTGACGGATTCTCGTTGGTTGGCTGCGGATATTTTTTCAACAACTGCTGAACATCGACGACCCACCTCTTTTGCGGCCATCCCTTTTCTGGCTCGTGAGGTAGATTAACGTCGATGAAAATCGCAAATGGACGATCACCAGGATTCTGTTGCAACGCCTGATTAAATAGACTCTGAACATCCGCTCGAAGCATTTCCGGGCTCGGTGTTTCCCCTTCTTGGTTGAGGGTGCCTGGACGGTGTCGACTCTTTGTCTCGACGGCGATGGTTTCTCCGGTGCCTTTGTGCGTCGCGTTAAAGTCGCAGTGCTTCTTTGCCTTTTCTTCAACCCATTCGATATCGAACCCACAACGAACAAATGTTGCCGCTACGGCAATTTCATATCTTGCTCCTTGAAATGCCTCATAGCTTCGAAGTCTTTGCACAAGTTTGCGCGGTAGCTTTCTGAGAAGCTGCAGACGGTAAACGTCGTCGGCAAGTACAAGGAGCTCCTTAACCTCGCCAGTCAACGGTGCAAAGAAGACCTGGCCTGGTTTGTGATCCGGCGGAGTGAGAGTCTGAGTGAGGTGCCCAAACGCATAACACCACTTTACGATGATGTGGCGCTCATCAGGCGCCATCTTAACTTGTGATTCATACCATTTTTGTCCAACGGTCCACTTTAGAACGTTAATCAGAAACTCATGAAACGTTTCCGTCTTTGGTCTGAAGTGAATCGCATTCCAAATGATTCTTCCAACGTGATCGGGTCCTACCGGCAGCTTCATCGATGGCGGTCCGGAGAATTTGTCTCGCTCGATTCGCTCTTGCGTATCGCGCATCATCTTTCGCAAGAACTCGGGCGGTGGCGTAGGTACAACCGGTTTGCGGAGATGGCATCTCTTGTACTTCTTCCCACTTCCACATGGGCATGGTTCGTTTCTGCCGATCTTGGCCATTGCGGATCGAATCAAAAATAAGTCCCCACAAATCTCCCCACAGTGAGATTCTACTTGAGGTTGTTAAGTGTCTGTAAGTTATTGAAGGATTGGAGGCGGCGATCGGAATCAAACCGATGAATAAAGGTTGAGCAGAACCTGTCGATCTTTCGGCAAAGGCACGATCCTTCAAGACGGAACTTCGTGAAAACGTCTATCGTCTCTATTCATAGCGACTCTTTCTAACTTCGGCAAAGTAGATCCAAAGGCTATCACGCCCCTGGTCGGAGAGTCGCTGGTTGGACTGGAGGTTGACGACATAACCGATTTGGTATGACTTTAATGCCCGAATCATGACGTGCCGCCGAACAACTCGTTCGACCGGAGGTGCGGGCGCGTGTTTGTAACTGGACTAGCTATCCTTGCCAATAGTTATCCTCGCTGAAGACTCGTCCAATCAGTCAAATTGATTTTTGGGGCAGAAATGCAGTTTGCCTCAAAAGTCACCCAATAATCCGACTTTTGAGGCATCTATGAAGCAAGCGCCGGTGTCAAGCGTAAAGTGAACAGAGTACTACTGTGACGCCTGTGCGCCTGCGCGCTTTGGTTAAGTTGTTGCTCTTTGACATGAGACTGTTAGTTTGGTTCTACCGCAGTTAGCGGTCCTCAAGTGATCAAGGCTGACGAGCCACGATCAATCATCTATGCGGTCATCCTCCA
>Ga0075425_100002364_pt1 | contig 18887 bp, 18 predicted proteins | sample SoiMethybrSBSTD4_FD_75300 | JGI IMG/M metagenome (GOLD analysis project Ga0075425, IMG submission 75300) | Bulk soil microbial communities from a Populus tree surrounding site in Tennessee, USA - Soil MetaG P. TD hybrid SBSTD4 | ecosystem: Environmental > Terrestrial > Soil > Tree plantation... | reverse complement strand
GCAAGCGCGATCAGATCCGCATGGATTGCGCGCGCTTTGGCGATGGCGTCTTCCGGCGTGTCCGCGCTGAACATCACGATGTTCTTCTCATCGCCGGCGAGCGCGGACGTCACCTCGAGCAGGCGCTTCGCCGACTCCGGATCGTCGACGTAGCAGGCGATGCGCGGCAACGCGGGCGAGACTCGCGAGTCGGCAGTGTGCATTCCGATCGTGAGCACCGGCACGGTCGCGTTGCGCATGACGGACTCGGTGACCGATCCGAGGACGAGGCGGCGGAAGCCGGTGCGTCCGTGTGTTCCGATGACGATGAGATCGGCGCGCGTGCTCTTCGTCGTTGTGCCAATGGCGTTGACCGGCGTGTCTTCCGCGATGATCACTTCGAACGGCACCTGCGTCGACACATTCGTCTCCGCGAATGTTTGGACCTCTTCGCGTGCCAGCTCGGCGAGCACGGAGTCGGACGTGATCACCATCGGCGTCATCGGCGCGCCGAAGTCGAGCGGCACCACGAGATCGCGGGCGTGGAGCACGAGAAGCGTGGCGTCGAAGCGCGCGGCGAGCCGGCTCGCATAGCGCAGCGCGTGCGCGGACGCCTCGCTCAAATCGACCGGAACGAGGATCCGACTCGGCTGGTTCACGAAGTCCTCCTTAGCGTCCGGATCCGCGCTCGGCCGCCTTGCGGAGAAGCTGTTGCGGCGCGAGCGCGGGGACGATGAGTATCGCTTGTTGGGGAGGTGCGACAACGAGCGGTAAGGAGGGGCGATGACTCACGAGCGTCAAGTTACGCGTCTCCAAACTCGGGCGAGGTGACAACACTCACCGCTGCGTGTGCGCCGATGCACGCACGTAGATCTCGCGGCCGATGTCGTCCTCGAGCGCGATCGACGTCGCGCCGCATCCGATGACGCAGCTCGGCTTCCGCGCCACGAGCCGGATCTCGCTCCCCGGCACGATGCCGAACGCGGCGAGCTTCTGCAGACGCGCGAGCGTCTTCGGCGCGATGAATGCGATCGTCGCGCTCGCACCGACCGGCAGATCGATCACGCGCGTGACCAGCGGATCGACGTGCATCGAATAAACGCGGCAGCACTCGCCGGGCGGAATGCGCTTGCCGTGCGGACAGACCGGCGGGTGACCAAGAAATGTGCACACTCGATCGACCACGGCGTCCGACAGCATGTGCTCCATCTCGCAGGCCGATTCTTCCGCGTCGCGCAGCTCCGTTCCCAACGCTTCGTGAAACAAGACTTCGGCGAGACGATGCCGCCGCACGATGCGGCGTGCGCGCGCGACGCCGGTGTCGGACAGTTGGAGTTCTTCGGTGATCGCCTTCGATGCGACGAGCTCGTTGATCGCGGTGAGGAACGTCTCGTCGTCGAGGTCCGCGCCGAGGTCGTCGCGCGATCGGACGCAGCGCTCTTCTTCGATCGCGTACCAGAGATGCTCAAGCACTTCGTCGCTGGCTGTGTGAATCATGTCGTTGTTGCCTCCGAGTGGCGATGAATTCGTAGTGGCAGCGCGGGCAGCGCGTCATGCGGCACCCGCGCGCGAGCGGACAGGAGGGACGGCAGAGATCGGGCTCGAAGTCGGTGTTGCACATGGGGCACTCGACTTCCAGTGGAGGATAGGCGCCCTCGCCTGTCGCGTCCTCTTTCTGCTGGACAGGCGAGGCGCCTATCCTCCACAGGAGGGCGTTCACAGCACCACTCCGAACACGCGAAACACGCCGTTCAGCGCGGCGCCGATTCCGAACGAGTACACGATGATGAAGCCGGCGATCGCCCATCCCATCCGCGCGCCGCGCTCCTTCAACATCACGAGCAGATTGGCGATGCAGGGGATGAAGAGCGTGATCACCGTCAGGGCAATCACGACCTGATTCGGCGTGAGGTGTCCCGCCTTCTGCATCGCGAAGAGACCGGCGGCGCCGTAGTCGCGGCGCAGGAATCCGATCACGAATGCGTTCGCCGACTCGGCCGGCAGACCGAGAAGGTTGACGACGACGGGCGAGAGTGCGCGCTGGATGAATCCGAGCGCGTGAACCCAGTCGAGGAAGAAGAGCATCAGCGTGCCGGCGATGAAGAGCGGCACCGCTTCCTTCAGATACCACTCCGCGCGCGCAAGGACCTTGATGGCGATGTTCGACACGCTCGGCACGCGCATCGGCGGAATCTCGAGAACGAAATCGGCGGCATCGCCCGGCACGACGCGCGCCGCGGCCCATCCGACCACTCCGATGGTGCCCAAGATCATGAGCAGCCAGATGGCGATCGCGATCGGGCCGAGTGGCGAGAGCATGGCCATGATCACGCCGAGCTGTGCGGAGCATGGAACGCCCAGCGCGAGCAGCAGTGTGACGATCGTCGACTCTTTCTTCGAGTCGAGGATGCGCGTCGTCAGCGTCGCCATCGTGTCGCAGCCGAGGCCGAGAACCATCGGAAGAACGGCCTTGCCGTTGAGACCGATGCGGCGGAAGGCGCGATTGAGCAGCACCGCGAGACGCGGAAGATAGCCCGTGTCCTCGAGGATGCCGAAGAACGTGAAGAACGTGAGCACGACGGGGAGCACGATGGCGATCGCGTACGTCACCGCCATCGTCAGCACGCCGTACTCGCCGACGAGGAGATTGTGAATGAATTGCGGCGGATGCAGCGAGTCGAGCAGCTTCGTCGCATTCGGATTGATCCATTTCTGGAAGACGACGGACTGCATCCAGTCGACCATCGTGCCCGCGCCGATCTTGCCGACGAGAAACCAGGCGAACGTGAGGACGACGCCGAGAATGGGCAGTCCCCAGATGGGATGCATGCAGTACGCGCCGATGGAGTCGCGCACGCTACCGCCGCGGCGCGACGCGTTCGAGTTCGCGCGCCCGATGAGCGCGTCCGCCGCCGCGACGCGCGCATTGGCGATCGTTACGCTGGCCGGCTGCGGCACTTCTTCGCGAATCGCGTCGCACGCTTCGAGCAATTCGTTCGGGATGAAAGGACGCAGCGATGCGTCGCCGGCGACGATCGACAGGGCGATGCCGCGCGACCGTAGATTCGATGGAAGGATCTGAAGCAGTTTCTCGACCGCGCGCTCGATCGATGCCGGATAGTCGACGCGTTTGGTTGCGCGAACCGCGCACGCGATCGAGTCGCGCAGCTTTCCGATGTTCCACTTGCGCAGTGCGGAGACGGCGACGACCGACGTGCCGAGCTCGCGCGCGAGCGCGCTCGCATTCACGCTGCCGTCACCGCTGTGTAATTCATCGGCCATGTTGAGGCAGACGACGAGCGGCACGTCGAACTCGGCGATCTGCAGCGTCAGGAGAATCGTGCGGCGGAGGTTGGCGATGTCGCCGACTTGCACGACCGTCATGTCGTCAGTCCCATGGAGGATGGGCGCCTCGCCCGTCGTCTCGGCTGGACAGGCGCGGGCGCCTATCCTCCACGGGGTGCGGCGTTCGAGCAGCACATTCCGCGCGACGATCTCGTCGCTCGACTGCGGCAGCAGCGAGTTGACGCCGGGCGTGTCGACGATCAGCCCGATGTCCGACTGCGCGCTGAGCACCTCCACCGTCGTGCCGGGATAGTTCGACACGGTCGCATGTCGCTTGGTGAGGCGCGAGAAGAGGAGCGACTTGCCGACGTTGGCGTTGCCGATGAGAACGACCTGCTGAGACATAGTCTCAACGTACGCGCGCGGTTCACGGAAGCCGGTGATTGATGTCACCCGCGGTGGTGATGTGACGCGCGGCACCACAGGCGTGTTTGGGCGAATCTTTCACGTCATGAACGAGCTCACATTTGCATTCGTAGGTGCCGGAGGCGACGGCGCCGTGGCGGCCGGCGACATCATCGCGGTCGCATGCGCGCGCGAAGGGCTTCACGTCGTCAAGACCGAGGCGTATGGACCGCAGATTCGCGGCGGCGAATCGAGCGCGGTCATTCGCGTCAGCAGCCAGCCGATTCACGGTCAGGCCGACCGAGTCGACGTCCTGGTCTGCTTCAGTTGGGAAGACTTCGCCCGATTCAAGAACGAAGTCGTCGTCGCCGATGACGCGGTGATTTTCTGCGAAGCCGGCGACACGCCGCCCGAAGAATTCGCCAATCGCAAGATCTTCGAGATCGAGCTCAAAGGTACGGCAAAGAACGTCCTCTCGATCGCGCTCGTCTCTGCGCTCTTCGGTCTGCCGCTCGAAGGGGCGCGCAACGCGGTGCAGAAGCGCTTCGCGAAGAAGAAGGCGGCGGTGATCGAAGCGAATTTGAAAGCGTTCGATCAAGGCGTCGACATCGCCGGCGCGCTGCAGATCGAGCACGGCAAGCTGACGTACGAGCGCGGCGCAGCGCGATTGCTGATGTCGGGCAACGAAGCCACCGCGTTCGGCGCCATTCACGCCGGTTGCCGATTCTTCGCCGGATATCCGATCACGCCGTCATCCGAGGTGCTGCACTTCTTGAGCGAGTGGCTGCCGAAATTGCGCGGCACTTCATTGCAAACGGAAGATGAACTGTCGGCGATCGGCGCCGTCATCGGCGCATCGTTTGCCGGCGTGAAGTCGCTGACTGCGACGTCGGGTCCGGGACTCTCGCTGATGGCGGAGATGCTCGGGCTGGCGTCGATCGCGGAGATTCCTGCGGTCATCGTCAACGTGCAGCGCGGCGGGCCGTCGACCGGTATTCCGACGAAGAGCGAGCAGTCCGATCTGCTGCACTCCGTGTTCGCCAGTCACGGCGACACGCCGCGCGTCGTCATCGCCTGCTCCGACGTCGAAGAGGCGTTCCACGCCACCGTCGACGCATTCAACATCGCCGAAGAATTTCAGATGCCGGTGATCGTGCTGACCGATCAATCGATCGCGCAGCGGCGTCAGACGGTCGACGCGAATGCGCTCGAGCACGAAGTGCGCGATCGCCTCGTGGCCACGGTTCCCGACCTCGAGAGCTATCGCCGCTATCGCGAGACGCCAGACGGCGTGTCGCCGATGTCGATTCCGGCGACGCCGAACGGCATGTATCAGACGAACGGCCTCGAGCACGACGAGCAAGGGAGACCGAATGCGCAGTTCGTCGTGCACGAGCAGATGAATGCGAAGCGCTATCGCAAGTTCAACGCGATTGCGGAGCGTTATCCGCTCTTCCGGCGCTTCGGCGCAGCGAAGCCGGAGGTCGGCGTGATCTGCTGGGGATCGACCGTTGGCCCGCTGCGCGAGGCTCTCGAGCGTATCGACGATTCGCGCATCGGCGTGTTCGCACCGCAGCTCATCATGCCGCTCCCCGCGCGCGATCTTCAGGACTTCGTCGACTCGTGCGAGCGCATCGTGGTGATCGAGTTGAGCTACTCGCAGCAGTTCTATCGCTACCTGCGCTCCTTCGTCGATTTCCCGCGCGGACGAACGACGGTGTACAGCCGCTCCGGCGGCAAAGCGCTCACCGCGGCCGAGATTCAAAACGAAGTGCTGCAACTCGAGGAGGTGCTCGCATGACTTGCGCGCCGTATTCGCCACAGGAGTACAAGACCGATCTGAAGCCGGTGTGGTGTCCCGGCTGCGGCGACTTCGCCGTGCTCAACTCCGTCTATCGCGCGCTCGCGGACATGCACCTCGAGCCGCACGAGACGGTGATCGTCTCCGGCATCGGCTGTTCGTCGCGACTGCCGGGCTACGTCGAGACGTACGGATTCAACTCGCTGCACGGACGCGCGCTGCCGATCGCCACCGGCGTGAAGCTCGCCGCGCCGAAACTCAACGTGATCGCAGTCGGCGGCGACGGCGACGGCATCGCCATCGGCGGCAATCACTTCATCCACGCGGCGCGACGCAACGTCGACATCACCTACTTCATGATGGACAACGAAATTTACGGTCTGACGAAAGGTCAGGCCGGCCCGACCACGCCGCACGGCGACAAGACGAAGTCGACGCTCTACGGCAACCCCGACAAAGGCGTGGATCCCTGCGCTCTCGCCATCGCCCTCGGATCGAGTTGGGTCGGTCGCGCGTTCTCCGGCGACGTGAAGGGAACCACGGAGCTGATGAAAGCGGCGATCACGCACCACGGCTTCGCGTTCCTCAACATCATCTCGCCATGCGTGACATGGCGCGGCGACGACCAGATCAAGTTACTTCGTCCGCGCGTACGGCCCGTTCCTGAGGATCATGCTCGCAGCGATCGCGAAGCCGCCCTGCGCTACACCAACGAGCCCGAGAAGATCACCGTCGGCGTGCTGTATGAGGACAAGCGCGCGTCGCTGGTCGATGAGATGGTGGACATCCGCGAGCGCGCGTCAGGAGTGAAGATGCCGCCGACGCGAAGCGAGATCCTGGCGGCGTTCGCGTAGGGACACATCGCAACCCGCGACTCGCGCTGCCGTACAACTGAGCATGAACGCAAGATCGGCTCAGAACTACGCGCGCGTCGCGGGATTTTTGCTCTTCATCACGATGATCTGCGGGTTCTTCGGAGAGATGTACGTGCCGGAGCACCTCATCGCGCGCGGCGATGCAGCAGCGACTGCGGCGAACGTTCTCGCCAACGACACCCTGTTCCGCCTCGGATTCGCCGCGTATCTGATCGAGGCGATTTGCGACGTCACGCTGGCTTTGCTCTTGTACGCGCTCCTGCGGCCGGTCCAGCAGGACGTCGCTTTGCTTTCCGCATTTTTCGGACTTCTGTCGACGGCACTCTTCGCAGTCGCGGAATTCTTCTACTTCGCGACTTCACTCGTGCTGCGTACGTTTGCGGGAAGTCAACGCGACGCGTTCGCCTTCTTCTCGCTCAAGGCGTACGGGTTGGGTGCGGGACTCTTCTTCGCGTTCTACGGCATAGCGACGCTGTTGCGCGGCATTCTGATTTATCGATCGCGATATCTGCCGCGCATCATCGGCGTGCTCTTCGTGATCGCCGGCATCGTATTCATTGCGAAGAATTTTCTGCTCGTGCTCGCCCCGCGGTACGCATCGGACGCGCTTCTTCTCCTGATGGCTCCCGCCGTCCTGTTGCTGATGGTGTGGCTGCTCGTGAAAGGCGTCGACGCGGAGAAGTGGAATGCGCTGACGTCCTAGACCGCGGTCATCAACGGCGGTCCCACGTCGCGCGGCCGCTTCTTCCACGCCACGTACGGCTTCGCCACTTGCCGCAGCAGCGCGTTCTTCATCGCGTACATCGTGCTCGCGGCGTTCGGCTCGACGAGACCCGCGGTCTCTTCCGGTTGCACGACGAGCGACACTTCGATCGGCAGGATGCCGATCGGAAGCGCGGCACGGCGGCAGGTCTCGTGGACGTGGGCGAAGACTTCGCGCATCGCTTCCGGGTCGGGCGGTGGGGTGTCCTGCATCTGGCTGCCGATCGTCGGGCGGAAGATGCAGACCGTCGGGAATGCGCCGGCGCTCACGATGCGGTCGATGCTGCGCTTCGTCGCTTCGATCGACTCGATGCCGGCGATGATCTCGCCGGACACGCGGCCGCGTCCGAGCTTCCTGGCGGTGTACTCCATGGCGTCGAAGAACGCTTTCTGCCCGACCGTGCGCGCTTTGCCGGGACAGACGCTCGCGAACACTTCCGGATCTTCGAATTCGTAGCAGAACGAGAAGTGGTCGGTGCCCGCTTCGATCAGCTCGTCGTATTCGTAGAACGCTTCGCGCGGCACCGGCACCGCTTGCACGCCGATGAATCCGCCGACGCGCGAGCGCACCGCGCGCACGTACGGCTCGCACTGGCGGAGGCCGTGGTAGCTCTCTTTGTCGGCGCGATCTTCGTAGTGGTATCCGCTGTTGAAGTGCGTGAAGACGCAGCCGTTCTCTTCGCGCGCCGCGATCGCCACTTCGACGACGTCCTCGATCTTCTTGCGCGGCTCTTCGTAAGCGCCGACGTTCAATCCGCTCGTGCAGAACTTGCACGCCAGCGACGGGCTGCGCATCCAGTAGTTGCAGCGTCCCGAGACGTAGATGCCGAGGTAGTTGCCCTGCATCACGCCGATGCGATGCATCTCCACGCCGGTCGACGTCTTTCGCTGATACCACGACGGCTCGCAAGGAATCGCGATCTCGTACTCCGCAGCATTGCGTCCGTCGAGGATGATCCAACGTTCGTTCTCGCGCCGCAGTTGAAAGACGGAGTGTTGCGCGAACGTCTCCGCGACCGGAACATTCATCCAGATCGGTTTCGGGCCGCCGGGGATGATGATCTCCAGCCCCGACCCGAGGCCTGCGCGCATGTTCTTGATGCGCCTCATCTCTTCGGCGGGAACGCGCATTCCGCGGCAGAACAACTCGATCTCGAGCTCGACCGGTTTGAGCATGGTCGCAAGATCGCGCCACCCATCCGCCGGAGGCATGACGATCGTCACACGCGACGGTGATGGATCACGGCGTTGCCGAAGGAATGAAGCTGAGATCAACGAGCCGTCGGTGAACCGCGTACGGCGCGGAACCGGCGTCGTGCAGCTTCAGGTCGAACCAGCCGAAATACATGATGACGTTGCCATGGCTGTCGGCGTGATGGATCGGCATTTCATCGAGATCAAATCCGGTGATGTGCTCGGCGCCCGGCGTCATGATCTCGTGCGGGCTCGAACGGCCGTCGTGATTGAGGTCGATCCAAAGTCGGAGTGAGTCCCAGACGGCATCATCGCGTGTGATGTAGCCATCGCCATTTCCGCCGCTGCTCGCTTCGTCGTACGCGCTCAACGCGTGAAAGCCGTTGCGAGCGTAACCGCCGCCGGGAAGCGGCATGCCCGCTCCGAACAACTCGCCCGGATCGGGCGATCCGTTTTGATTGAGGTCCATCCAGAGAAAGGCATCGCGCGCGTATGGAGAGGTCCAACCGCTCGACTCGCGAATGCCGTCGCGGTTCGTGTCGAAGAATGCGACGGCGTTCTCGAGGCCGGTTGTCGGAACGCCGTCGCCGTCGAGGTCGAGGATGAGAGGGCAGATGTCGTACCCGTGGTAAGGCGGAGGATTGTATTGACCCGTGATACAGGTCGTGGCGCTGTATTTGGTATTCGTTTCCGTGTCGATTGCGTGCGCTGAAACGCCAGCCTGGTAGCAATTGCCGTAGTCGCCCGCGTACGTGATCGTGCCGGTCCAGTTTCCATTCCAGCCGACGAAGGGTGTGTCATTCACGTCATACAAGTTCTCAAAGAGAGAGAAATAGCCGCTGATCGGCACATTGCCGGTATGGTCGAGATCGTAGTGATACTGCGCACCGCCCGTGGCAACGGCGTTCGTTCCGGACTGCGTCACTACCGATGTCACATCGACGAATGCGGCGCGAGTCGCGAACGCGATCACTAACGATCCGGCCAGGAAGAAAATCCTCGCTCTCATTGACAGTTCACTTCCACGGCGACGAGCGACGCTCTCAATTCGTCGAACGAGTGCGTTGTGTCGTATGTGATCGACTCGGACGGAGCAATCGTTTCGTATAAGAAGCGATTGAAGCGTTCCTTACCGAGGAGAGCGCGGACGCTGCGTAGCGCGGCCTTCTTTACCGAGCATCTTTCCGAGCGAAGCTGGACGATTCGGCGATTCACTACGTCGCGGTCGGGTCGCGTTGCGTGATCGAGATCATCGAGCAGCTTCCGCTCTTCTCGAAGATTCGCCGCGAACGGCTCGACGCGTTCGAGCAGCGCCTTCCAATCGACATCGCTGCGGATCTCCGTGGCCTGTTGTTGGTAGGCGCGCCGGAACTCGTCACTCCACGTGAGATTCCTGACGAAGTATTCGAAAAGCTCCGTCGGCAGGAGCAACTCCGGATGATCGCGCCCATTGATGACATCACCCGGCGCTCGCCGAGGGGTCGCGGTAGTCGGCGCATGGTTCCGTATCCGCGCCTCCATCATGCGGTTCTGGACATCCGCCTCCGCAATTCGCTCGGCGCGGTAATGCGGATCGAACCGCACGGCAAGCCGCTGCTCGAGCGTCCACTTCCACGGTTGGGCGGCTGTGGGCTGCTGCGCGAAAGCAGGGCACAGAAGAACGAACGGCACCGCGGCGTTCAAGACTCGCATAAAGGACAACTCCATGGAAGTATGGAGAAAATGTCGCGCCTCAACCGACGTTTGTCAAGACGTCCGCGTGCGGCGCATCACAGGAACTTGTGTCGTCGAACACGGTCCAATGTAGCCCCCCGGAACGATCCTTCTTTCAAAGCGGAGGAGCATCGTCATGGCACGCACCGAGCCGAGGGCAGACGCAATCACGCGATGGGAAACGATTCAACTGCTGCGGGCGCAATTGCTCAAGTTCACCGACTGCGACACGTCCATTTGTCGCGTCGCCGCGGACAAGGGAATCTACTGCAAGGGATTCAATCGATTCGGTGACGGCGAGCTGCGGCGGCGCTTCGCCTGGCTCGGCGACCGCGCGCGCACGATGTCGCGCGAAGAGCTCGAAGAGATCGCCAATCGATGGCAGCTCGCGCGACAGGAAGTCGACGGACTGCCGATCGCGTGCGACGTCCAGCAGCGCGAGCACGATACCTGCCGCGGCTGGGACGATTTCACGAACTCCGATCTGGCGCGCTTCTACTACGAGTTGACCGGCGTCAGCGTGGTCGTGGCGTGACATGCCGTCGCTGAAAGAACCGTTCCTCATCAAAGTCGTCGATCCGATTCGCGTCTCCTCGCGCGAAGAGCGCGAGCGCGCGCTCGAAGAAGCGGGATTCAACGTCTTCCAGCTTCGCGCGCAGGACGTGATCGTCGATCTCCTCACCGACTCCGGCACCGGCGCGATGTCCGCTGCGCAATGGGGCGCCATGATGCAAGGCGACGAGTCCTACGCCGGCAGCCGCTCGTTCTTCCGCTTCAAGGAAGTCGTGCAGGACCTCACCGGATTCAAACACGTCATCCCGACGCATCAGGGCCGCGCTGCCGAGCGCATCCTCTTTTCTTCCGCGCTGCAGATGGGCGATCTCGTCGTCAACAACATCCACTTCGATACGACGCGCGCGAACATCGAGTACGTCGGCGCCGAGGCGCGCGACTGTGTCGTGCCCGAAGGACGACTGCCCGCGCTGATCCATCCATTCAAAGGCAACATGCATCTCGAGGCGCTCGAGGCGCTGCTGCGCGCCGAAGCGATGCGCGTGGCGATGGTCATCGTCACGGTCACAAACAACTCCGGCGGCGGACAGCCGGTCTCGCTCGAGAACCTGCGCGGCGTGCGCGAGATCTGTACGCGCTACGGCAAGCCGTTCTTCCTCGATGCCTGTCGCTTCGCGGAGAACGCGTGGTTCATCAAAGAGCGTGAAGCAGGACAGCGCGACCGCGCCCCGAAAGCGATCGCGCAGGAGATGTTCTCGCTCGCCGACGGCTGCATCGTGTCGGCGAAGAAAGACGGGCTGGCGAACATCGGCGGCTTCCTCGCGCTCAACGACGACGCGCTCGCGGAGAAGTGCCGCAACCTGCTGATCCTCACCGAGGGATTTCCGACGTACGGCGGATTGGCCGGATACGACATGGAAGCGATCGCGCGCGGACTGGAAGAAGTCGTCACCGAGTCGTACCTGCGGCATCGCATCGAGTCGGTCGCGTATCTGGCGAATCGGTTGATCGACGCAGGCATTCCGATCGTCGAGCCGCCGGGCGGACATGCGGTCTACATCGACGCCGGCAAACTGCTGTCGCACATTCCGGCGTCGCAGTTCCCCGGCATCGCGCTCGTGAACGCGTTGTACCTGCACGCCGGCGTTCGATCGAGCGAGATCGGCAGCGTGATGTTCGGCAGCGCCGCGATGATGGAGCTCGTGCGGCTGGCCATTCCGCGTCGCTCGCTCACGCTCTCGCATCTCGACTACGTCGCGGAAGCGGTCGCCGAAGTCGCCGCCGATGGCGACGAGATCCATGGAGTTCAAATCATTTCGGCGCCGAAGTTCCTGCGGCACTTCACGGCGCAGTTCGCACCCACTCATGACCATTGCGCTCGAGCACGAACATAGTCCCTCCGCGATTCGCGATCGTCTCGCGCAAGGTCCGCGCAACAGCTATCTGCGCGACCTGGTTTACGGCGGCATCGACGGATCGGTGACGACGTTCGCGGTGGTCAGCGGCGTCGTCGGCGCCGCCCTCTCACCCACCGTCATCCTCATCCTCGGCGTCGCCAATCTGCTGGGCGACGGATTCTCGATGGCCGCCAGCAACTACTCCGGAACGCGCACGGAGAAGCAGGAGCACGACGCCATGCGTGCGCGCGAGGAGCGGCACATCGACGTCGATCCGGAAGGGGAGCGCGAAGAGGTGCGGCAGATCTTCGCGTCGAAGGGATTCGACGGCGCAGAGCTGGAGCGCGTCGTCGAGATCGTCACCGCCGATCGTGATCGATGGATCGATCTGATGCTCGCCGAAGAGTACGGACTGCCGCCGCAAGTACGTCCGCCGCTCGCCGCGGCGCTGAACACGTTTGTGGCGTTCGTCTTGTGTGGCGCGATGCCGCTCGTGCCGTTCGTCGCGCGGATGTCGCATCCGTTCGCGTGGTCGCTCGCGCTGACGCTCATCGTTTTCTTCCTCATCGGATCGGCGAAGAGCCGCTGGCTCACGGTCTCGTGGTGGAAGGCGGGACTGGAAACGCTCGGCATCGGCGGCGCCGCCGCCGCGCTCGCGTTCATGGCCGGTTTGGTGATGAAACACGCCGTGTGATTGCTGTCACAGGAAGTAGTGACCCATGACCGCGCGCTTACGTCACGAACGTCTCATATTCACGTGAGGGAGAACGGCTATGCCATCACCGTACAACCTCGACATCCAACATCACTGCACCGATTGCAAAGTTCGCACGGAGCGTCTCTTCTGCGACATGACGCCGGACACACTCACCGCGATGGACGCGATGAAGTTCACCGGCGTCTACCCGAACGGCTCGCTGCTGTTCGTCGAGGGTGAGGACCCGCGCGGCGTCTTCATTCTCTGCAAGGGTCGCGTGAAGCTCAGCACATCGTCACGCGAAGGCAAGACGCTCATCGTGAAGATCGCCGAGCCCGGCGAGATCCTCGGCGCCAGCGCCACGATTCTCGGCAAACCGTACGAAGTGTCGGCCGAGACGATCGAGCCGTCGCAGTTGAACTTCATCAAGCGCGAAGACTTCCTCGACTTCCTCAGCCATCACGCCGACGCGTGCTACCACACCGCGCAGCAGCTGAGCGCGAAGTACCACAGCGCGCAACGAGAGATCCGCTCGCTCGGCTTGTCGCAGACGACGTCGGAGAAGCTGGCGAAGCTGCTCCTCGACTGGTGCGACCGCAGCGGCGAAGTGACGCCGAAGGGAACACGCATCAGCGTGCTGCTGACGCACGAAGAGATCGCGCAGATGATCGGCACGACACGCGAGACCGTGACGCGGCTGCTGAGCGATTACAAGAAGCGGCGGTTGATCGACGTGAAGGGAAGCAACGTGTTCGTGCTCGATCGCGACACGCTGGAAGGGATCGTGAGCATTTAGAGTCCCCGGTCCCCTCGCCCCGCTTGCGGGGAGAGGGGATGAAGGGGTGAGGGGCTGAATCAAGAGAACGAACAAACCTCCTCGATACGCCGAACCACTTCCCCAAGATTGTCGAGAACATGCTCGTTGGGGAATCGCATCACCTGGATGCCTAGCGCGCGAAGCTGCTCATCCCTCTCCCAATCCCGAAACTCCGCATCTTCGCCCCTGTGAATGCTGCCATCCACTTCAATGGCGAGTTTCACTTCCGCGCAATAGAAGTCGACGATGAATCGATCGATGCGGTGTTGGCGGCGGAATTTGAACGACTTCAATGTTCGAAGTCCGAACCAGAGGCGCCGTTCCGCGTAGGTGGGCTGCGCTCGCAAGCTGCGTTCGCGAAGATGAGAGTGATTGCGTTGATATCGCAAGGATCCGAGGATACCTCGGAGAAAAGCCCCTCACCCCTTCATCCCCTCTCCCCGCTGGCGCGGGGCGAGGGGACCGTTGCGGTCGCCGTTGTTGCTTCCTTCAACCGGTTCTCCATCTCCAGGGCCATCGGGAACAGCACGTTGTTCTCGAGATGCATGTGCCGGTAGACGCGGCGCTCGAATCCGTCGAGCGTTTGAATGAGATCTCTCGGCGCGCCGTTGAGCTCTGCGCGCAGGCGGAGCTCGCGGAGCTTGTGCAGCGTCGCGTCGATCATGTCGTGCTCGACGTACTCGATGCACAACCGGCTGGCCAGCGAGCTGCCTCTGGGGAGCTCGCCGCGCATCACGAGCTTCTCGAGCTTCTCGGCGGCGGGGAAGAGGTCGCGCTCTTCGTGTTGCATGTGTTGAAGGATCAGCGTCTGCAGGTTCTCGAAGATGCGATGGATGCGTGCGATCTCCGGCGTCGTCCCGCGATCGCGGCGGAGAAGCTCCTCGACTTGCGCCATCACGTGGCGCTCGTGCGCGTGCTGTTCGAAGAGGATGTCATGGACGAGCTCTGCGATCGTCGGCTCCGCGGCGCGACGGGTGACGGCGGAGTCAATCGCGCCGGCGACCGTTTCGGCATCGACGCCGACAGCGTCGCACGCTTCCTTCAACGATCGTCCGCCGCGACAGGCGTAGTCGACGTCGAGTTGCTCGAACACGTCGACCGATGCCGGATAGGTGCGAGCGATGCTTCCAATCGAAGTGGCGGTGTCCATCGTGACCTCACATGCTGATGAGCGACTCGAGTGCCGCTTTGTTCGTGACGGTGAGTGCGCTCCCTTTGACGGCGATGATTTTCTTGTCGCGGAAGTACTTGAGCAGCCGCGTGACGGTCTCGCGCGACGTGCCGATGCGCTGCGAGATCTCCTCGTGCGTCATGAGGAGCTGCACGCGCGTGCCGGCCGGCGTGTCGTGTCCGTCCTCGTGGCAGCACGTCAGGATGAGATGGGCGAGCTTTTCTTTCGCGGAGTGAGAGAGGCCGAGCGATCGGACGTGCTCGTCGGTGAATGCGCATTCTTCGCTGAGCTGGCGGCAGGCGCGGCGCCACGCTTCTGCATGCTCGTCCATCCAGCGGATGAAGTCATCGGCGCGAATGAACTTCACTTGCGACGGCTCGAGCGTCTCGGCGGTGGCGCGATACGGGTGATCGCTCAAGACGCTGCTGAGGCCGAGGGCTTCGCCGGCGCGGACGATGCGAGTGATGAGCGTCTTGCCGTCGCCGGATGCGATGCTGAGCTTCACCCGTCCCCGGCAGAGCATGAAGACGCCGCGCGGCGATTCCCCTTCGCCGAAGAGCAACGCGCCGTGCGGATAGACGTTCGCGAATGCGTAGTGATCGAACGCCTTCAACGCTTCCTGCTTCACGTTGCAGAAGAAGTGGTCGTTCCGCCACTGGCAACTCGAGCAGCTCTCCAGCAACTCGAATCCGTAGGGTGTGCGGCGGGGAGACATCGCATCGACATCATCGGTACATTGCAACGAAGCGGCGGTGACACCACGTACTCCGTTCGGTGATCGTGTGACAATCGCGCGCGTGCTGATTCGTTCGATGGCGTTGACTGTGACCGCAGACGAGTTGGCGCGTTGCCGGGCCATCCTCAACGACGAAGAGCGCGCGCGGGCCGATCGATTTCGATTCGAGAAACACGCGCGGCGTTTTACCGTGGCCCGCGCGTTCCTGCGCGAAACCCTCGGCGAAGTGACGGGCCGCGCGCCCGAGTCGGTCGAGATCACGCTGTCGCAGTACGGCAAGCCGCTCGTCGAAGGTGTGCAGTTCAATCTGTCGCATTCGAGCGAGCTCGCCGTGATCGCCATCGCGGAGTGGCGCGTCGGCATCGACGTCGAGAAAGTCCGCGAGCGTCCGGCGATGGAGATGGCGGAGCGATTCTTCGCGCCGGACGAGATCGAGCAGTTGCGCAACGTCGCCGCCGACGATCGCCAGCATGCATTCTTCCGATGCTGGACGTCGAAGGAGGCGTACCTGAAAGCGCGCGGCGAAGGCATCACGCTGCCGCTCGATTGGTTCATCGTCTCGCTCGATCGCGATGCGCCCGCGCTGCTGCGCGCGCGCGACGACGATCCGTCGCGCTGGAGCTTGTCACGCGTCGACGTTCGCGAGGGGTATGTGTGCACCGTCGCAGTCGAGCGGTGACGACCGTCGCTAACGTAACGGCGCATCACGCGCGAAGATACGAGCATCATGCGCGCTACGGTCTTTCACGCCATCAACGACATTCGTCTCGACGAAGTACCGCGTCCGCACGCGGGACCGAACGATGCGGTCATCAAAGTGACGACGACCACGATCTGCGGGACCGACGTCCACATCGTGCGCGGCGAGTACGCCGTTCGTCCCGGTCTCATCCTCGGGCACGAGCCGGTCGGTGTCATCGAGGAGCTTGGCGAAGGGGTGACCGGTTACGCGATCGGCGATCGCGTGCTCGTCGGCGCGATCACGCCGTGCGGACAGTGCAACGCGTGCCTGTCCGGCAATCTCTCGCAGTGCGGACACGGCGGCGGATACGAAGCGCTCGGCGGCTGGCGGTTCGGCAATACCATCAACGGATCGCAGGCGGAGTACCTGCTCGTTCCGAACGCGCAAGCGAATCTCGCGCACATTCCGGACGGCGTGAGCGACGAACAGGTCGTGCTGCTCGCGGACATCGCCTCGACCGGATTCAGCGGCGCGGAGTCCGGCGGCGTGAAGATCGGCGACTCCGTCGCGGTCTTCGCGCAAGGGCCGATCGGAATCTGCGCGTCGATCGGCGCGAAGCTGATGGGCGCCGCGCTCGTCATCGGCGTCGACGGCGACGACGCCCGCATCGCGATGGCCAGGCGGATGGGTGTCGACGTCGTCGTCGACTATCGACGCGGCGATCCGGTTGCGGAGATTCGCCGCGTCGCCGGCGGCGCCGTCGACGTCGCCATCGAAGCACTCGGCACGCAGGAGACTTTCGAGAGCGCGCTGCGCGTGCTTCGTCCCGGCGGCACGCTCTCATCCCTCGGCGTCTACTCGGGCAAATTGCAGGTGCCGTACGACGCGTTCGGTGCCGGCCTGGCCGACTATCGCATCGTCACGACGCTCTGCCCCGGCGGAAAAGAAAGGATGCGGCGCCTCATCGCCATGGTGCAGAGCGGCCGGGTCGATCTGCGTCCGCTGATCACGCATCGATTCAAACTGAGCGAGATCAATCAGGCGTATGGACTGTTCAGCGAGCGGCGTGATGGCGTCATGAAGGTGGCCATCACGCCGTAGGCGTGATTGTCACTGCGACTTCAACTCGTCCGCGACCGCCTCATCGATCATGTCGAGCGCTTTGTACGCCTTCGCGCGCCATCGGTAGTAGATGGGGTTGTTCGGATCGAGTGCAATCGCGCGCGTGAGATCGGCGACGGCGTTCTTGTAGTCCTCATTGAGAAAGTACGCCGTGGCCCGCGCGAAGGGAATGGTCGGATTGTTGGGATCGAGCGGCAGCGCGGTCGTGAAGTCCGCGATCGCTTTGTCGAGTTGCGCCGCATCGCGATACGCGAGGCCGCGCTGGACGTAGAACTCGGCGCGAGCCCGATCGGGCGTGCGCGCATCGGCTTTGCCGCGCTTCACGATCCACGTACCAGCCGGCCGCATCTTGCCGCGAATCACGTCGCCGTCGATCGTCCCTTCGAATGAGACGCCGCGAACGTTGAATCGAATCGTGCGATCTTCGAGCGTGATCTTCTCGATGGCGACGCTCGCACCCGTCGCGTCGTCGATCGTTCCGCTCAGCGCCTGCTCTTTCGCCGCGATCGTGAGCACGATCGGGACGGTGCGATCGGCGAGCTTCATCTCCCCCGTCCATGATCCGGCGAGGGAGATGATGAAAAACGCTAGCCGCAACTACAGACGCTCTTCTTGAAATCGGGATTGTTGAACGCGCGAACGACGGCGCGGTCGAGCGCGTGATTCAACGTCTCCTGATAGTTCTGGACGCTGCCGGTGTAGCCGTAGTTCTCGGAAGATCCGTCGACGCGATCCTTCCAGCATGACTTGCCGCCGTTGCGCAGCTCGAAGGTGAGCGTCATGTGGCCTTCGTAGCCGGAGCGGTGCAGCACGTTTTCGGTCGTCGTGATCTGTTCGATCGTGACCGCGAGCGACGGTGCGTCTGCTTTGTTGATGGCGACGTTCGAGTGATGCAGCGCCGCTTCGACACCGCCGCGCACCCACTCGGCGACGTCGGTCGACGCCGTCACGGCCGCACCCGACGCCGTCTTTCCTTCGATGAATCGCGTGCCGATCGCTTTCTCGCTGCGGGCGTCGGTCACGTCGACTCTCGACAGCGCCGCGCAGGCCGGCAGCGTCGCCAGCTCCGCGGGATTCAGCATCGTCTTGTAGGTCAGCGGAACGGAGAGCGGCGTGACGGTGGACGGCGTCGAACAGGCAGCCGCCACGATCAGGAGCACCAATACTTTCTTGCGCATGTCCGTCATCTTAGACTGCCAACGCGGTTTCAGGTTCGTGCACCAGCGCAAACGTCAGGACCGGATGGCGGGAAACGCGAGTGATGTGCTCCTCCGTCGTGCCGGCCACGATCAGATCCGCGCGAATCTCGTCGGCGACCGCGAGGATTCGCGCGGCATCATCGATCACGATCAACTTCGCATCGAACGCGCCGGCGATTTCTTTCGCCTCGCCGGCCAGAGCCGCCGGACAGAGGATCGTTTTCAGCGCGATCGGCGCGTCAGTTGCGAACAGTTGCGGTGTCACGGTGAGCACGGGAACCGTCGTGTGCCGCAGGACGCTCTCCGTCACCGATCCGAGGATCGCGCGACGCAGCCCGGAACGTCCGTGGGTCGCCATCACGATCAGGTCGGCGTGAATCTCCTTCGCCTTCGCCACGATCGCGCGCTCCGGCGCGTCGTCGACGAAGATCGTCGCCACGCGCGCGCCCTCCGGCGTCACGCGATGCGCGTACTCGCGCAGCCGCGATCGCAATTCTTCCTTCGCTTCGCTCGGGTTCTCGAAGTAGTAGCCGACGGGA
>Ga0075425_100002363_pt1 | contig 18889 bp, 18 predicted proteins | sample SoiMethybrSBSTD4_FD_75300 | JGI IMG/M metagenome (GOLD analysis project Ga0075425, IMG submission 75300) | Bulk soil microbial communities from a Populus tree surrounding site in Tennessee, USA - Soil MetaG P. TD hybrid SBSTD4 | ecosystem: Environmental > Terrestrial > Soil > Tree plantation... | reverse complement strand
CTTCCGTCCGTCGTACTTCCCGTACACCGAGCCCTCGGTCGAGGTCGACCTCGGCTGCGTGGTCTGCGGCGGCAAGGGCTGCCGCGTGTGCAAGCAGACGGGCTGGCTTGAGATCATGGGCTCGGGCATGGTGCACCCCGCGGTCTTCGAGGCCGTCAACGCACGGCTCGGCCGCGTCGTGTACGACCCCGAGGAAGTCACGGGATTCGCCTTCGGCCTCGGCATCGAGCGCGTGGCCATGGTGCGCCACGGCATCGACAACATCCGCCTCTTCTACGAGAGCGACCTGCGCTTCCTGGAGCAGTTCCCGGGATGAAGGTCCCCGTCGGCTGGCTGCGCGAGTTCGTGGACTTCACGGCGGAGGTGTCCCGTCTCGCGGAGGATCTCACCCTGGCCGGCCTGGCCGTGGACGGCATCGAGGGCAAGGGGGACGACGCCGTCCTCGATCTCGACATCACCACGAACCGCGTCGACTGCATGAACGTCTACGGCGTGGCCCGCGAGGTGTCGGTGCTGTACTCCGCGCCCCTGCGGCCGCTGGCCGTCGACATCCGCGAGGAAGGTTCACCGGCGTCGGTGGCCTGGACCGTGGACATCGAGGCCCCGGACCTGTGCCCGCGCTTCTGCGGACGCGTGCTCGATGTCCGCATGGGGCCCTCGCCGGCCTGGTTGCGCGCCCGTCTGGAGCAGGTGGGCGTGCGCCCCATCAGCAACGTCGTGGATCTCACGAACTACGTGATGATCGAGATGGGCCAGCCCACCCATGCGTTCGACCTGGCCAAGGTGCCGGAGTCGCGCCTCATCGTCCGCTGGAACAAGCCGGGCGAGAAGGTCGTGACCCTGGACGGCCAGGAGCGCACGCTGCAAGGCCGGATCGGCGTCATCGGCGGGACACGCGGCGCGCTCGGGCTGGCCGGGATCATGGGTGGCGCGTCGAGCGAGGTCTCGGACTCGACGCGCGCGATCGCGCTGGAGGCCGCCTACTGGGACGGGCCGTCCATCCGGCGCGGGGCCAAGGCCCTGGGCATGCACACGGAGGCCTCGCACCGGTTCGAGCGCGGCGCGGACCCGGAAGCGCCGCCCACCGCGCTGGCCCGTATTGCCCATCTGGCGGCCAAGATCGGCGCGGGCACGACGCGGCCCGGCCTCATCGACCGCTACGTGGCGCCGCGTCCGCGCACGCGTGTGAGCCTGCGCCCGGGCCGCATCACGTCCGTCCTGGGCGCGCCCGTCGCGGTGTCGGAGTCGCGGCGGATCCTCAGCGGCCTCGGGTTCGCGGTGGGGGAGCCGAGCGAGGCCTGGACGGTGGACGTGCCCACCTGGCGCGGCGACGTGACGCGCGAGATCGACCTCGTGGAGGAGATCGCGCGCCATCACGGACTGGGGAAGATCCCGTCCACCATCCCGCCCAGCGCGCGCGTCGAGGGCCTGCGGCCCGCGCAGCGTCGCGACCGGGAATTGCGCTCCGCCCTGGCCGGGGCGGGGATGAAGGAAGCGATCACGTATTCCTTCGTCGGGGAGCAGCCCGCGGGTTGGTTCGTGCCCAAGCCGCTGCGCCTCGCGAACCCGCTCAGCGCGGAGCAGGCGGTGCTGCGCGAGTCGCTCGTGTTCCCGGGCCTCGTCGGCGTGCTGCGGACGAACCTCCGCCAGGGGCGTCGCGACGTCGCCGTCTTCGAGCTCGGACGCGTCTTCGGCTGGGAGCGCGCGGCGGGCGTCGAGGCGGCGGCCGAGGAGTCCCGCCTGGGACTCCTGCTGGCCGGGCGGCCGGCCCTGCACTGGTCGTCGGCCTCGCGCGCGCTGGATTTCTTCGACGTGAAGGGCGTGATCGAGCTCCTGGCCCGGCGCTTCGGCGTCCCGGCGCCCCGTCTCGAGCGCGCGGGGGAGAAGTGGGAGGGCATCCTCCATCCCGGCCAGTCCGCGGTCCTGGAGCCGCTGCGTCCCGGGCGTCCGCCGGAGTACCTCGGCGTCCTCCATCCCGATCTCGTCGCGAAGTGGGAGCTCAAGGACGCACCGCTGGTGGCGGAGATCGATCCCGCGCGCTTCGACCTGGGCGCCCCGATCCGCGTGCGCGCCCTGGATCGTTTCCCGGCGGTGGAACGCGACCTCGCGGTGGTGGTCGACGCCGCCGTCCCCGCCGCGGACGTCCTGGCCGAGATCCGCCAGGCGGGGGGACCGCGGCTGCGTGAGGTTCGGGTCGTGGACAAGTATGATCGGCCCCCAGTGCCGGCGGGGCGGGTGAGCCTGACCGTGGCCCTGGCCTATCAGGACCCCGCGCGTACCCTCACCGGCGACGAGGTGCAGTCTTCGGTGGATGCCGTGGTCGCCGCGCTTCGCGGGCGGGGCTGGGACATCCGGGGAGAATAGATCGGGCATGGACACCTTCTCGCTGCTCGAGGACAAGGTCCGCAAGGCCGCGGCGCTGGTGCGGGAGCTGCGGCAGCGGAACCAGAGCCTGGAGGCGGAGCTGCCCGAGGCCCGCAAGCGCGCCCAGCGGCTGGAGCAGGAGCTGCCCGAGCTGCGCACGCGTGTGCAGGACCTGCAGCGGGCCCTGCAGGCGGCGGAGAAGACGCCGGGTCCTTCGAGCGAGGACACGCGCAAGGCGGCGGAGAGCGCGCGCAAGCTGGCGGCCTCGGAGCAGGAGGTCAAGACCCTGCGCCAGGAGCGCGAGGAAGTGCGTGTCCGCATCGCGCGATTGATGGAAGTCCTCGACGGCCTGGAGTAGCCCCGGCCTATAATCCCGGCCGGAGGCGGACAGGGCATGGCCGACAAGAGCGTCAGCAGCACCGGCACCGTCCACATCGAGATCTTCGGCGCGACCTACACGGTCAAGGCCGGCAGCGACCCCGGCTATGTCGAAGAGCTCGCCGCCCACGTGGACGCGCAGATGCGCGAGGTGAGCAAGAGCGCCGGCGCGGTCGACTCCGTGCGCGTGGCCGTCCTGGCCGCGCTCAACATCGCCGACGAGTGCTTCCGCCTGCGGCGTCAGGTCCGCGAGGCGGACGAGAAGGCGGCCAAGCGCGCGGAAGGCCTGGTGCGGGAGCTCACGGCCGTCCTGGGGGAGTGACCGCGATCTTGCATTTTTCCGTTGCCGGGCCCGCCTGAGAACGCTATCATTCGTTCGGTCCCCTGCAGTGTTCGTGATGGGCTAGTAACCCCTGAACCAACGTCGTCAATCAGGGGGTCCGGATAGTCGCTCCGTGGTGTGCACGCCTCCGCGACGAGGAAGCCTAAAGCGGCGCGCAGGACTCCCACCTTGTGACCAGGTTCAGGTCACTCACCACACGGCACCGGCGGGGGGCCTTTAATAATTCAGGGGGTTGCTCCTCGCCTGGCTGAACGCAACCCCCTACGCGCTTCGCGCTACCCCCTGCCGCTCGCGTCGACGTGAAGTCGCCGCTCGCTGCTTTGCCCTTTCGATCGGTCTCGACCGGCCGGCTGGCCCCCTGACCGCTTCGCGCCAACCGGCGATTCGTTGCCCGTTCCCGTCTCCGTGCCCGTCCGTTCAGCCGATCCAGCCTGAGTTAAACTCTCCGCGACATGAGCGATTCCGGCGCGGGCACCGCCCTCGACCGTGCCGCCACGATGGCCGAGGTCGGGGAACGCGGGCTGCTCCGCCACCTCCGCTCGCGCATCCCTCTCGGGCCGGGAGTGCTGGTGGGCGTGGGGGACGACGCGGCGGCGGTGGAGACGGGCCTGCTCACGCTCGTCACCACGGACGTCTTGATCGAAGGCGTGCACTTCCGGCGCGAATGGGGCCCGGCGAACCTCATCGGACGCAAGGCCCTCACCGTCAACCTGTCCGACATCGCGGCCATGGCCGGCGTGCCGCGCTATGCGGTGGTCAGCCTCTCCCTTCCCGCGGACACGACCGTCGAGTTCCTGGACGCGGTGTACGACGGCCTGCTCGAGCGGTCGGCGGAGGCGGGCGTGGCCATCGTCGGCGGCAACGTCGCCTGCACTCCGGGACCGCTGACCATCGACGTCACCCTCCTGGGCCACGGGGACAAGCTGCTGCGCCGAGACGGCGCCAAGGCCGGCGACCTCGTGGTGGTCACGGGCACCCTGGGCGGAGCCGCGGCCGGACTCAACTTCCTCCAAGGCGGGACGCGCCTGGGCGCGGAGGGAGTGCTCAGCGATGCCGGCACCTGGACGGGGGGAGCGCCCGACTCGCTGCTCTCGTGCCTCCGCGCCCAGCTCGACCCGACGCCTCCGCTGGCCTTCGGTCGCGCCCTGTCCGAGCACGACATCGTGCATGCGGCCATGGACCTCTCCGACGGCCTCTCCGGCGACCTCCTCACCCTGTGCCACGCCAGTGACGTCTCCGCGTGGGTCGACGGCTCCGCCCTGCCCGTCGATCCCTGCGCGGCCCAGCTCGAGAAGGAGGGGGGCACCGACGGCTTCTCCGTCGCCCTGCACGGGGGCGAGGACTACCAGCTCCTCCTGGCCGTGCCGCCGGGCGCCTTCGATCAGCTCAAAGACGTCGCGGTGGTGTGGGACCTGCCCGTGACCGCGGTGGGCGAGTTCACGGAAGGTCCACCGGCGCTCTCCATGAAGTTCGGCGATCGCATGAAGCGCTTGCGGCCCAAGTCGCACGAGCATTTCAAGGACCCGGGGAGCCGGCGGTCGGATCCCAGCGCGGAGACATGAACGAAAGGGCGCGCCGGGTCGTCCAGGCCCTCCTCCACATCGAGGACACGCCGCACCGCACTGCCCTCGCCTTCGGCGTCGGGGTCCTGATCGCCTTCTCGCCGTTCCTCGGCATCCACATGGGCATCGCGCTGATCGTCGCGTTCCTCTTCCGGCTGAATCGTGTCGCGATCCTGCTCGGGACCTACATCAACAATCCCTGGACGCTGGCCCCGATGTATCTGGCGGGCACGAGCCTCGGATGTCTCCTCCTCGGCGTGTCGAACGACGGCCTGGAAGGGATCGACTGGGAGCTCACGGGGGCGGCGTTCCGCGAAACCCTGTGGCAGACGCTACGCACGTACATGTGGCCGTTCTTGGTTGGGAACACGCTGCTCGGCATCGTGTGCGGGCTTGTCGGATATTTTCTGCTGCGCCGCTTCCTGGAAAGACGCGCGGCGGCACGAGCGGCGGCGCAGCCGGTCCCGGAGGCGTAGTATCCGTTGCTTCGGTCGTTGGACGGCAAGAGATGCCCGCCGACCCGGCCACAGCCTCTATTTGTTAATCGCGTGAGTCCGTTTCCGGTGGCTGTTTCTTGTGATGGTCCGTTCTCTGCTGATACGCATGCCCCAGCCGCAACAGCGTGGTCTCGTCGAAGGGCCGGCCCAGGAGCTGCACGCCCACGGGGAGCCCGCCCACGAACCCGCCCGGCAGCGATAGTCCTGGGATGCCAGCGAGGTTCGCGGGTACCGTGAAGATGTCCTCCAGGTACATTTGCAGGGGATCCGCCGTCTTCTCGCCCAGACGGAAGGCGGGAGTGGGCGTCGTGGGCATGGCCACCACGTCGCAGGCGCGGAACGCACCCTCGAAGTCGCGCCGGATCAGGGTCCGCACCTGCTGCGCGCGCAGGTAGTAGGCGTCGTAGTACCCGGCGGAGAGCACGAACGTGCCCAGGATGATGCGGCGCTTCACCTCCGCTCCGAAGCCGCGGTCGCGCGTCTCGCCGTACATGTGGCGCAGGTCGGAGCCGGGGACGCGCAAACCGTAGCGGACGCCGTCGAAGCGTGCGAGGTTGCTCGAGGCTTCCGCGGTGGCCACGATGTAGTAGGTGGCCACGGCATGCGGCGCGTGGGGGAGCGCCACCTCGACCGTGCGCGCGCCCGCGGCCTCGAAATCGGCCAGAGACTGGCGGAACGCGGCCATGACGCCGGCATCCACGCCGCTCTCCAGGAACGACCAGGGCACGCCGATGCGCAGGCCGGCCGCCCCGGCGGAGAGGGCGGCCCGGAAATCGGGCACGTCGACGGGGGCGCTGGTGGCGTCCGCGGTGTCGACGCCGCAGATCGCGGAGGCGGCCAGGGCCACGTCCTCCACCGTCCGACCCAACGGGCCCACCTGGTCGAGCGACGACGCGAACGCGACCACGCCGTAGCGGCTGACGCGGCCGTAGGTCGGCTTGAGACCGACGACGCCGCAGAGGGCGGCGGGCTGGCGGATGGACCCGCCGGTGTCGGTACCCAGGGCCAGGGCGGCCATGCCCGTGCTCACGGCGACGGCGGAGCCGCCCGAAGATCCTCCCGGCACGCGCGTGCGGTCCCAGGGATTGCGGGTGACCTTGTACGCGCTGTTCTCGGTGGACGAGCCCATGGCGAACTCGTCCATGTTCGTCTTGCCGATCACGATCGCGCCCGCGGCCTCGAGGCGCGCCACCGCGGTGGCGGTGAAGGGGGGGCGATATCCCTCCAGGATGCGCGAGCCGCAGGTCGTGACCGTTCCCTCGATGTCGAGCAGGTCCTTGACCGCGACGGGCACGCCGGCCAGCGGGCCGGCCGGGCCGCCGGCGGCGAGGGTGGCGTCGACGCGCCGGGCCTGCGCCAGGGCGCGGTCGGCGGTGACGGCCAGGAACGCGTCCAGGCCGGCGTCGCGCCGGGCGATGTGGTCCAGATGCTCGCGCGTCACCGCCTCCGCGGAGGTCTCGCGGGCCGCCACGCGCCGCGCGATCTCGGCCGCTCCCGGCCGCGCGCCGCTCATCCGCCGAGGACGCGGGGAACGCGGAAGAGGCCGTCGCCGGCATCGGGGGCCGCGTCCAGGAAGGCGTCGCGGGGCAGGCACTCGCGCACCACGTCGTCGCGGAAGGTCTCGCGGGCGGCGGCGTGGCTCATCGGTTCCACGCCGGTGGTGTCCAGGGCCTGGATCGACTCCGCGTAGGCCAGCACCTGCTCGAGCTGTCGCGCGAAGGCGACGCGCTCCTCCGCGGTGAGGGACAGGTGAGCGAGCCGGGCCACGTGGTCCACGGTCTCGACGGTGACGGGTGGCATGACCGGCTACTCTACCGCGCGCCCCCGCGGCCGGCCAAGCGGCGCGAACCGGGTCATCCACCTTGACCGCGCGGAGAGGCGCGCCCTAGACTGCCGGTGCGGCGGCGCACCGTCGGCGGCGGTAGAAAAGACACCGGAGGAGACGATGACGCAGTGCCCGAATTGCCACGCGGTCCTCCCGGAGCCGCCCGAGCGGTTCTGTCCCAGCTGCGGCACCGATCTGGCGGCCGTCCCGTCCGCGACGCCGCCCTACGCTCCGCCGCCCGCGTACCCGCCCGCCGGATATCCACCGCCGGGGTATCCGCCCGGGGGAGGCGGCTACGGCGCCCCGCCGCCCGGAGGCCAGACTCCGTGGGAGCGGCGCGACACCCTCGGATTCCTGAACGCCCTGATCGAGACGACGAAGCAGGTCCTCTCGCAGCCGGCGGCCTTCTTCCGGTCGATGCCCGTGACGGGCGGCATCGGCAACCCGATGCTGTACGCGGTCATCGTCGGCTACGTCGGACTGTTCGCCTCCACCATCTACAACCTCGTGTTCCGGAGCGTCCTCACGTCGAGCCTGTCGCGCATGGGCGGCAACAGCGACATGGAGCGTCTCGCCTCGTACATGCAGGGCGGGGCGGGGCTGGTGGTGAACCTGATCTTCGGCCCCGTGTTCATCGTGATGGGGCTCTTCATCAGCGCCGGGGTCTTCCACCTCGCGCTGCTCGCCCTCGGCGGCGCCACCCGTGGCTTCGAGGGCACCTTCCGCGTGGCCGCCTACAGCCAGGCCGCCTCGATCTTCAACGTCATCCCCGGCTGCGGCGGGCTCATCGGGCTCGTCTACGCGATCGTCCTGCTCGTGATCGGGCTGTCCGAAGCCCACGGCATCAGCCGCGGCAAGGCGGCGGCGGCGGTGCTGGTGCCGTTCGTCCTCATCTGCTGCTGCTGCTTGGGGATCGTGGGCATCTTCATCTTCGGCATGGCGGGCGCGCTCGGACACATGAGGTGAGCGCATGAGGCTGGTCGCGCGCGCGGGCGCGACGCCGCTGGGCGCGATCTTCCTCGCCTGCGGGCTGGTGGCGGCCGCGGCGGTGGGACTCCTGCACCTCGACCGCTTGCCGGTCACGTTCTGCGCCTTCAAGGCCGTGACGGGCGTGCCCTGCCTGGGCTGCGGGACGACGCGCGCGTTCGCACGCCTCTTCGACCTGGACTTGCCGGGCGCGGTGCGCATGAATCCACTGTCCGCGGCGGTTGCGCTCGCCCTCGTCCCGTGGGGGATCGCGGACCTCGCGCTGCTGCCGCGCGGACGCGCGCTTCAGCTCGAGGTGTCGCCCGCGCTGGCGCCGGCCCTGCGCGTGACGGCGGTGACGGCCTTGTTGGCGAACTGGGCCTACCTGATCGTGGCGGGGAGATAACGACAAGATCGATCGGCCTGGGTTAGCAAAAGCAGGCTGGGGCCAGGTCGGCTGCCATCGACGAACGCCGTCTACAGACTCTCCAGTTGGGCCAGATGATTCAAGTCGTGGCCGGCCAATAGGCGGATGATCGTATCCAGCGTCTCTGGTCCTCTCTCCGGATGGACCGCCTCTCGCGCGAGATCCGCTGCACTGAGCTTGCGGAAGATGGCCAGGTTCCAGCGGCGCGAGGCCAGGAACGAACCGAGCGCTGCCTCCGCGTCCACGTTCTCGTAGCGGCGCGCCCAGGCCGCTTCGTCGAAGGGCTGGATGGTGTGCTTCTCCTCCGCGAGAACCTGGCGGGTCCGGAAGCCGATGGCGAGCTCGGCGTCGGCGAGATGGGCCAGGATCTGCTTGCCCGTCCACTTGCCCGGGCCGTAGCTCCGCGAGAGTCCGGCGTCGCCCAGCTTCCGCGCCGCCGCTTCCACCCGCCTGGCCGAAGCCTCCATGCTCTCGATGGGATTGCGCTCGCCGAGAAGTCCGAGGATCCGCGACCGGTACGATCCGTCCGTGACTGTGGTCATGAGCGGATTCAATCACGGAGCCCGGGTAGGGCGTCAATGAGAAATCCCTTAGCGGGCCGGCGGGGCCGCCTCCCGTGGGGGCAGCTCGCGCCACCAGCCCATCTGGTCCGTCCGGATGTCCCAGAACGCGTGAACGGCGTGGCAGCCCTCGGCCCGGAACACGAGCGCGCGTGAGCCCCGCGCGGCGGCCGTCGCGAGCTGAGCGGCCAGCTCGTGGTTGTCGCGGCAGAAATCCGACGGGTCGCCGGAGGCGCATCCCCAGAGGTCGGGCGGGAGGTGCGGATCCTCCGTCTCCAGCTTCATGCGGGAAAGGCACGCCGGCCCGCCCACGAGGTCCGCGGCCCAGCTCAAGACGAACATCTTCGCGAGAGGTGCGACCGGTCCGCGGATGACCCCGACGGCGACCTGCTTCCCGGAGACACCGGGAATCGCGACCTCGACGACACCGTCGCCGTTGAGGTCGGCGGAGATTCGAGCCCCCGGCGCCCATGTGTAGGCGAGGTGGCTCAGGCGCAGGACGCGGATCGCCTGTTCCTCGTCGGAGAGCGGCGCCGGCTTCGCGGCCATCGCGATCGCGAAAACGGCCGTGGGGGCCCGCACGGCCGCGAGTATAAGTGGGCTACCGGCCCCCGGAAGGGGCCGCGTATACTCGGCCGAATGGCGGCCCGGCCGTATCTCTCGATCGTCATCCCCGTCTTCAACGAAGCGGCCAACGTGGCCGAGCTCCACCAGCAGCTCACGGCGAGCCTCGAGCCCATGGGCCGTCCCTACGAGATCCTCGTCGTGGACGACGGGTCGACGGACGGGACCCTCCAGCGCCTCGTCGAGATCGAAGGGCGCGACCGGCGCGTGCGCGTGCTGCGCCTGCGGCGGAACTTCGGACAGACGGCGGCGTTTTCGGCCGGGTTCGACCACGCGCGCGGCGATATCGTGGTCACGAGCGACGGCGACCTGCAGAACGACCCCGCCGACATCCCCCGCCTGGTGGCCCGGCTCGAAGAGGGCGGGTTCGACCTCGTGTGCGGATGGCGGAAGGAGCGGCAGGACCCGTACTCGAAGAAGATCCCGTCCTGGTTCGCCAACCGGCTGATCTCCTGGGCGACGGGCGTGCACCTCAGCGACTACGGCTGCTCGCTCAAGGCGATCCGGGCGGAAGTCGTGCGAAACCTGCGCCTCTACGGGGAGATGCACCGCTTCATTCCCGCCGTGGCCTCCTGGATGGGCGTGAGCGTGGCCGAGATGCCGGTGAACCACCGGCCGCGGACGCGGGGCCAGAGCAAATACGGGCTGGGCCGGACGACGCGTGTCCTGCTCGACCTCTTCACCGTGAAGTTCCTGGGCGCGTACGGGACGCGCCCGTCGCACCTCTTCGGTGGCCTGGGGCTCGTGTTCGGTGGGGCCGGGCTCGGCGTGCTCGCCTACCTCACCTGGCTCAAGCTGTTCGAAGACGAAGCGATCGGCGGGCGGCCGCTGCTGATCCTGGGCGCGCTCGCCTTCGTGACGGGCCTCATGTTCGTCATGGTCGGCCTGCTCGCGGAGATGCTCGTGCGCATCTACCACGAGAGCCAGGGCAAGCCCACCTACGTCGTGAAGGAGATGCCGCCGGCGGCGCAGCCGGAGCCCGAGCCGGAGCGGGAGCGCGTCACCCCCGGCCGTTGACAAGCGTCCTCTTCCTCACCGAGTCGTTCCATCCGGTCCTGGGCGGCGGCGAGCGCCACATCCGCGCCCTCGGGCGCGATCTGTGCCGCACGGGCACGCCTGTCACCGTGCTCACGCGCCGGGGAGAGGAGGGCTGGCCGGCGGACGAGACATTCGAGGGCATGCACATCGTGCGCGTCCCTCCGCCGGGCCCCGGCCGCGCGGGCAAGTACCGCATGGTCCCGCACGTGCTGGCGGCGTTGCACCGTCTGCGCCGCGCCTACGACGTCCTCGTCGTACGGGGCACGCGCGTGCTCGGCCTGCCCGGAGTGCTGGCCGCGCGCGCGGCGGGGAAGCGTGTGATCCTGCAGCCGGAAGTGAACGGCGAGATGTCGGGCGAGGTCTACACCTGGGGCCAGCCCTTCGCGGCCACGGCGCTCGGTCGCGCCATTCGCGCGGGAACGCGTGCGCGCAACCTGCTCCTTCGCGACGCCGACGGCTTCGTGGCCATGTCGCGGCTCATCCGCGAGGAGTTCCTGGCCACGGGAGTGCCCGCGGAGAAGATCGCGCACATTCCGCACGGCATCGACACCGGGCGCTTCCATCCTCCGGCCGCGGGAGAGCGGCCGGCCGCCCGTGCGCGCTTCGGTCTGCCCGCCGAAGCCTGCGTGATCGCGTACACGGGCCGGCTGCTGCGCGGGAAAGGCCTGGAGGACCTCCTGGCCGCCTTCGCGAAGGTGGCGGCGGACGTACCGTCCGCGCACCTCCTGATCGTGGGCTCGGGCGCGGGGCAGGCCTTGTCCGTCGAGGACGACCTCCGCGCGACGGTGGGGCGCGAGGGGCTGGGCGCGCGCGTGACCTTCACCGGACGCCTGGACGATGTCTCGGAAGCGTTGCGGGCCGCGGACGTGTTCGCCTTCCCGTCCGTCTACGAAGCCCTCGGCCTCTCGCTGATCGAGGCGGCGGCGACGGGCCTGCCCGCGGTGGGCGCGCGCACGGGCGGCATCGTGGACGTGATCGAGGACGGCGCCTCGGGCTGGCTGGTCGCCCCCGGGGACGTGGAAGGGCTGGCCGCGCGGCTGCGTACGCTCGCGCGCGACGCCGCTGCCCGCGCCCGGCTCGGGGCGCGCGGGCGCGAGATCGCGGAGGCGCGCTTCGACGAGCGGAGGGCCCTCGTCCGCTACCGTGCCCTCCTCGGCGAGGTCGCCGCCGGCGGCGCTTCCGCTCAGCTCGCGGCGCGATAGTCCGAGGGGACGTGCTCCTCGTGGAGGTGCAGCGCCTCCTCGATGACGGGCGCCTCGAGCTGTGACGAGAAGTACAGGGCGAGCAGCACCGTGATGAGCACGACGCCGATCGCGTTGGCGAAGAGGTACCAGCCGACGCTCTTGAGGGGGGCCACCGCCTCCTCGAGGTCCTGCTCGACACCCACCGTCCACTCCACGCTCGGCACCTGCTCCACGGAGGCGAAGCCCACGATGCGCGGGGGCTCTTCGAGCTCGCCCGAGCGCACGCTGGGCAGGGTCCAGAACCCGCGGCCCTCCCGGCGCGCGGCTCCGATGTACTCGAAGCCGGGGAAGCGCTCCTTGAGGACGCGCGAGCTCTCGTCGGAAGCGAGGATGAGGCCGTCGGTGGTCCGCATGAGGACCGCATGCCCGGTGCGGCCCACGCGCACGGAGGCGAGCACGCTGTAGAGATCCGACGCGTCGTACAGGGCGCGCACGGCCCCGAGCAGGTGTCCGTCCGTGGCGTCGCGGATGGGCACGTCGATCTCGAACATGGCGCCCGCTCCCCCCGGCGGGGCCACGACGTCGACGACGTACGGCCGCCCGCCGATGTCGGTGTCCCCGAAGGCGCGGAACCAGGCGGTATCGCCGTTCCACAGGCGTCCGCCGCGCGTCGTGGTGGCGAGGAGGCGTCCGCGCGCATCCACCAGCTGGAGGAGGCGCAGGGCGGGCTGGGTCTGGCCCACTTCGCGCAGGCGCGCGGCCAGGGGGGAGCCGGCCACGGAGGCGACGAGCGCGGGATCTCCGGCGGCCCAGGCCTGGTCGAGCCGCCGCAGCTCGTCGGGCGCGCCCTCGCGCGGCGGGGCGTTGACGGCGGCGCGCACCTGGGGATCGAGAGCGATGAGATGGAGGTGGCTGAACTGGCCGAGCACGTAGCGCTCGACGAGCTGGCGCGCCTCCCCGGCGCGCTGCTCCAGGTTCTGGCCCGTCGCGTTCTGCAGGTGCCCGCGGGCCAGGTTCATGACCACCAGCGCCCCAAAGGCGAGGAACGGGATGGCCACGAAGAAGAACACGGTCAGGACGCGGGGATCGACCTCGTAGTGCCGCTTCGGCATGACTCCCTCCTCGGACGGGCGGGAGACGCCCGACGCGGGGAGTCGAGAAGCGCGTCACTGCAGAACCGCGAGGGACGGCCCTGCCGGTCGAATTGGGACGACGCTACGCCCGCGGGGGGCGGCGGTCAAGATCCAAATTACCTGGTACGGCGCACCCGCAAGTTAGACTGCCCGCTTGCGCGTCGCGGTCACGGGCGGGACGGGGTACACGGGCAGCCGGCTCGTCGAGAGGCTCCGTGCGCGCGGGCACGACGTGGCGGCGTTGGCGCGCTCCACGGCGCGTCGGCCCGCGGCGGATCCGGCGGTGACCTGGGTGGAAGGCGACCTCTCCGACCGTGAGGCCCTGGGCCGCCTGGTGGAAGGGGCCGAGGCCGTGGCCCACGTCGCCGCCGTGTACCGAACCGCCGGCCATCCCGACTCCTACTATCGCGAGGTGAACGTGGGCGGCACGGAACGCCTGCTCGAGGCGGCCGCGCGCGCGGGCGTCCGGCGCTTCGTCCACACCTCGACCGTCGGCGTCCACGGCTCGGTGCGGAAGCCTCCGGCCGACGAATCCGCTCCCTTCGAGCCGGGCGACGTGTACCAGGAGACGAAGGCGGAAGCGGAGACCCTCGCCCTCCGCTTCCACCGCGAGCGGGGCCTGCCCGTGGTCGTGGTGCGCCCGGGCGCGATCTACGGCCCCGGCGAGACGCGCCTCCTCAAGCTGTTCCGCGCGATCGCCCGCGGCCGCTATGCCGTCGTGGGGTCGGGGCGCCCGCACTACCACCTCGTCTACATCGAGGACCTGCTCGACGGATACGAATTGGCCCTCACGCATCCGGCGGCCCCGGGCCAGGCGTTCATCGTGGCGGGGCCGCAATCGATCTCGCAGAACGACCTGGCGCGCACCGTTGCCGGGCACACGGGCGGGCGCGTGCTGCCCTTTCACGTCCCCGTCGCCCCCATCCACCTGGCCGGCGACCTCTGCGAGGCCATCTGCGTGCCTTTCGAGATCGAGCCCCCGCTCCACCGGCGGCGCGTGGACTTCTGGACCAAGAACCGCTCGTTCTCGATCGAGAAGGCCCGCCGCGTGCTCGGCTACGCGCCGAAGGTCGACGTGGACGAGGGCATCGCGCGCACCGCCGCCTGGTATCGGCAGGCGGGCTGGCTGTGAGCGAGCGGGCGGCGCGTCTCGTGCTCGCCGTCCTGGTGGCGGCGATGGTCGTGGGTGTCTGCTTCGTGCGGTTGCCCGGATTCTGGGGCGACGGCGCGACGTATTACACGATGGCGCACAGCCTGGCCGAAGACGGCGACCTTCGTTACGAGGCGCGCGACGTGTTCCGGGCCCGGCGCGAGTTTCCATCCGGCCCCCAGGGCCTGTTCCTCAAGCGCGCGAGCGGCGGCCTGCGCTGGGATGGCGCGGGCGGGTTCCCCTGGGTGCGCCGCGTGGCCGACGACGACAAGCGCATCTACTTCGCGAAGGCGTTCACCTATCCGCTGGCGGCGGCGCCCCTCGTCGCGCTGATGGGCACGCGGGGGCTGCTGGTCACGAACGCGCTCTCCCTCGGCCTCGTCCTGGTCCTGGCGTACCTCGAGCTGCGGACGCGTGCGTCGCCGGCATGGGCTCTCGCCGCCGCGATGTCCCTCGTGCTCGCTACGGTGGCGCCGCTGTACCTGGTGTGGCCGACGCCCGAGCTGTTCACGCTGGCCCTGGTGGCCGCGGGTCTCTTCGCCTGGCGGCGGGAGCGGCCGATGTGGGCCGCGGTCCTGCTCGGGATCGCCACCTACACCAAGCCCTACAACCTGTTCCTGGCCCTGCCTCTCGGCGTCGAGCCCTTCCTCCGCGCCAGCCGGGCCTCGTGGTGGCCCGCCCTGCGCGAATCGTTGCGGCGCGGTCTCACGATGGCCGCGGTGGTGGCCGGGCTCTTCGCGGTGAACGCGGCCATCACGGGCGAGCTGAACTACCAGGGCGGCGAGCGCAAGACTTTCTACGGCCGCTTCCCGGAAGAGGCCGCGGCGGACGGCCAGCGCGTGACCTTCGGGAACAGCGGCTTCTGGATGACGACGGACCAGCTCGGCCCCGCGGTCGAAGGCGAAGACGCCGCCTCCGCGCGCACGGGACCGCCGCGTCCGCCGAACGAGCTTGCGGTCTCGTTCCTGCGCAACCTTTATTACTTCTGGGTGGGCCGCTTCGGCGGCGCGCTCCCTTGTTTCCTGCCCGCGGTGGTGGCGCTGGCCGTTTTCCTCGCGCGCGGTCCGCGCTCCGTCGCGGGGTGGCTCACCTTCGCCGCCCTCGTCGTCTCCTGGCTCTTCTACATCCGCCAGATCCCGGACAACTGGTACGGGGGCGGGGGCACGGTGGGGAACCGCTACTTCCTGAACCTGATCCCGCTGTTCGTCCTGATGCTGCCCGCGCGGCGCGAGGCCTGGGTTGTGGGCGGCGGCGTCCTCTCCGCGCTCGTGCTGGCGCCGATGTGGCTGCATCCGCTCCACCATTCGCTGCGCCCCGGCGACCACGCGACGCGTGGGGTGTTCTCCCACCTGCCGCCCGAGCTGACGATGTTGAACGACCTGTCCGTGTTCACCGATGCCTGGCGGAAGAAGGTCCCGTACGGCGACACCGAGGGCGACGCACACAAGCACTGGCCGGCCGATCCGAAGGCGTATTTCCTGTACTTCATGGACGATGGGACGCACGGGAAAGAGACGCGCGACGGCGTCGAGGGCTTTGGGCTGCACGGGCCGCGGGCGGAGGTGGTGCTGCGCGCGCTGGAGCCGGTGCGCCAGATGCGTGTACGTGTCGCGGGTGGTCCGAGCGGTGATCGGGTCACCGTGCGCGTCTGCGGGGTGGAGCAGACGGCGCAGCTAGCGCCGGACGAAACCCGCGATCTCGTGTTCACGCCCGGGGCGGGATTTCCGTACTACGACACGTTCGTGACGGTAATGCAGCTTCGATCGGAACGCGCTCGGGACCGGTCGGGGAGCGAGCCGCGCGGCGCGTTCTTTTCAGTCAGTCTCGAGGTGGATCGCCGGCCACGCCGCTAAGCGGGCAAAAAATGGCAGCCGACCTGGCCCGTGCCTCTTTTTGCTAACCGCGCCGATCGGTTCTGACATCCCACGCTTCACCGCCGACCGGCAATCCGCGAGGACCAAACACCGCTCCGCCTCGTATTGGTTGTGGCGGCGACACCGAAGGGCGATGTTCTCCGGCGTGGACGGCCCGCCCAAGGCGTACGGCTCGATGTGGTGGAACTCCAGGAAGGCGCGCTCGCTACATCTCCGGCCATTGGGCGCGACGAATGCGCATTGCCGCTCATCGCGTCCCCACGCCACGCGCTTGGATGCATTTGGCGGGTGGCGCGACGTGCTCTTATCCGTCCCGGGACGGATAGGCCGCGGCCTCGCGGTCAGCCCGAGCCTCTGTTTCTCGACTCTCTCGAGAAGCAGCGCGACGGCGCGGTCGAAGATCGCGCCCGGATCCCCGTTCGGAATCTCGCGGCGCAGGAGGGCCTGGAGGCGCTGGAGCCTCTCGTGGCTCTCCTTTCCGATCGTGAACTGGACGCGATAGCGGTCCGGCGATGTCGGCTCGACGATCGGGCGCCGTGTCGCTGGAAGCGGCGGCGTGAGAATCGCGAGTGGGACCTCTGGGGGCGCAACGTCCGAGGGAGCCGCCGGCCTTGCTGAAGCTGCCGTCGACGGAGGCACCTGCGCCGGCGTGGGAAGCTTGCGGATGGAGGCAGGCACGTCCGGCCGCGGCGCCAGTTCCGCGATCAGCGCCAGCAGCTCCGGCCGGCTCCGACCGCATGCGCGTTCGAGCACGGCGGCGTGATTCTCCGGCGTGAGGTGGGGACGGAGCATCCGCACGGACGCGAGCGACAGCTCGCCGGAGGCCAGCCGCTCGAGGATGACCGGAAAGCGCCGGCAGGCGCGCGCGGCGTCGATGCGATTGCAGGCGGCGTCTTCCGAGAGACGCAGGGTGCGAGTGCAGTAGCTGAAGAGCGACCCGTGCCCGTCAGCAGCGTAGAGAAAAGGCCGCTCATCGAGGACGGCCAGGTGGGCGACCAGCTCGGCCGAGGTTTCCCGCTCCTTGCCGGCGAGCGCGCAGAGATGGGCGAGAAGATCGGGGTCCGAGAGACGAGACGCGAGAGCGAACATGTTCGTGTTCATGATGCTGGTGTATCACGGTGATTTTCGTGAGCCTGGCGACGCTCACGCAGACAGCACGAACAACGGGCGGGCGGCGGTGCGGCACGCGTGATTCCTTTCGCGCGCGGATCGCGCAGCGCGCCACCAAGACATCGCCAGCATGTGTGTAGAGAAGCGCGCGAAAGGAAGCGAACCGGGAGTCAGGAAATGCGGGTCCAAATCAACGAGGGGCTAAACAAATACTTGCGCCGCGATCTATCCGTCCCGGGACGGATAGACGCTAACCGCGCCGACCGCGTCGCCGCAGCATTCCGAAAAGCAGCTCCTTCTCCCGCTCGTCCCACACTCCCAGCAGCAGCGTCGCCGCCGCATATGCCGCGCACGCGACCAGCGACGCGGCCACCAGCGGCCACGACCGCGCCAGCCACAAGACGAGCGCGAACGCGGCCGTCGCCAGGACGGGCCGCCACCCGATCCCCACCCAACTCGCGCGATACCCGTACACGCGCAGAGCCACCGCACCAGCCAGGAAGTACAGCGCTTCCGTGACCAGCGTGGCCCAGGCCGCGCCCACGAAGCCGAGGCGCGGGATCAGAACGAGGTTCAAGGCCACGTTCACGACCAGGGCCATCGTTGAGACGACCACGATGGTGCCCCAGCGATTCACGCAGGCCAGCGCCGTCTCGCCGAAGTTGGAGAGGAACATGAACGGGGCCGCGGGCAGAAGGATGCACGAGGCGGCCACGCTCGGCGCGTACGTGGGTCCGAAGAGCATCGCGACGAAGCGATCCGACTCGAGCCACCCGAACGCGCCGATCGGCAGTCCCGCGAGGAGGAGGTACTTCGACCCGCGCCGGTAGAGCTCGGCCACCCCCTCGGGGCGGGTGACCGCCCAGGCGGCCATGGTCGGGATGAGCGCGTAGCCGAGGATGCGGGGGACGAGGGTCAGTCCCTCCAGCACCAGGACGGGCGAGCGATACCACCCGACTTCCGTCGCCCCGCGCATCTTCTCGAGGATCACGGTGTCGATCTGGAAGACGAGCGTGATCATCGCGCCCGCGTAGGCGAAGGGCAGGCCCTTGCGCAGGAGCTCGGCCCAGAGCGGCCCGTCGAAGTGCGGGGTCAAGGGCAGCACGCGCCGTTGCACGTAGGCCGCGAGCGCGCTCGTGTCCACGAGGCGCACGGCGAGGAACACGAGCACGAAGGCGGGCACGCCCCGGCCCGTGTAGAGGACGGCCAGGCCCAGGGCCAGCAGGAGCACGCGCTCGAAGAGCAGCGACGCCGCCTCCGTGCCGAACCGCTCGAGTCCCTTGAGCAGCCAGCGCAGCGTCGACTTCACCGACTTCAAGACGAGGTCGAAGGTCAGGATCACGACCGCGAACCAGGTCACGCCGGCATAGCGGGTCGCGCCGATGGCCAGGCAGAGCGCGATGGTGGCCAGGCTCAGGACGGCCTGGAACCCGAGCAGGCTTCCGAGCAGGCGCTGGGCCTGCGAGCGGTCGCGGCTGATGGCGAGGGTGGACGCGTACGACATCCCGAAGTCGGGCAGGATCCGGAACAGGCCGACGAACGCGAAGGCCGTGCTGTATTCGCCGAACGGCGTCGGGCCCAGGAGGCGGGCGGCCAGGAACCCGAGGAGGAAGAGAAGGACGTTCGAGCCCTCGCCGATCGCGGAGAAGAAGGTGTTGCGGGCGAGGGCGCGGGCGACGGGCGGCGCCGGCTCGGACGTCAGGCCCCCTGCTCCTTGCGGAGCAGGGCATCGAGGCCGCGGCTGATCTTGAGGCAGCGGTCGGGGGCGGCGGCTTCCAGCAGCTTCTGCCGCGCGGTGGCCGTGATGGGCAGGTGCTGGCAGGCGAGGTTCACCCAGGACATCGGCTCCGGCGA
>Ga0075425_100002361_pt1 | contig 18895 bp, 19 predicted proteins | sample SoiMethybrSBSTD4_FD_75300 | JGI IMG/M metagenome (GOLD analysis project Ga0075425, IMG submission 75300) | Bulk soil microbial communities from a Populus tree surrounding site in Tennessee, USA - Soil MetaG P. TD hybrid SBSTD4 | ecosystem: Environmental > Terrestrial > Soil > Tree plantation... | reverse complement strand
CTTTTAATACCAGACGTTTAGCGTAAATGAGATACAATGCCTCGTATGGTTTTAGAAGGTATTCAGAATCTTCCTTTTCGCCATATCCTTTACTGCTTAATTGATCTTGAAATCTAGTTTCTGTAACAGAGATTTTCATTCCTCTTCCTGCCAGAACCGCTTCAATAAGATATGGAAAATCACCAGTATCAAGAGAAGGGGGCGAAGCGGATTGATGATTATAGGATGTGGAAAAGGGCGAGGAAGAGGTCATAACAATTAAATCAGAGAGTACAACCTCATTTAAGCATTCAAAATATCGGTGAAATTTGATGAAGGGCGTTAATTATCGAGAATCCCGTGGTATGCCATATGTAAGGCGTGAATATATTGCAGGAAAACCACAGATAAAAATTGCAAGATTTTCTTCCGGCCAGGCAAAGAATGATTATGATTACAAAGTTGAATTACTTACCACCGAGAAAATGCAAATAAGACATAATGCACTGGAAGCCGCCAGATTAGCAGCTAACAAGACAATGGCCAAAGCAGGAGAAACGACATTCTTTTCGACTCTTAAAGTATATCCACATGTTGTTCTGAGAGAAAACAAAATGATAGCAACAGCTGGTGCAGACCGTTTACAGGAAGGTATGAGACGAGCATTTGGCAAGGCAACAGGACTAGCTGCACGAATCCAACCTGGACAGGCAATTTTTGAAGCCTATGTGACATCTGCTAACCTGAATCTCGCTAAAGATGGTTTCAAAGTGGCTTCTAGCAAACTAGGTTGTCCTGCTATTGTACGAATCACGCCATTAAAAGAGCAAATATTCGAATCTGAAGATTGACCACTTTGTTTTTCTCTTATCAGCTTTGACATTAAATTTTGATCCTTCTAGCAATGCAGATCGGTGTCGGTTACCGTATCTATTTCGGAATTGCTTTAACTTTATCGTGGTCCATTCATTCCTTCTAACATCCATGAATAAGAACGAAAGGCAGTATTTTGAAAGAAACATGTCTTTCAATATTTGATAGTCCGTAGAATAAAAAGCTGAATATTTACTTATCATTAATGAATTCAACGTAAAAAAATTGCTAGTGTGTTTTGCTTGTGATAATGAGAGTAGGTAGATTGAGCTTTTCATTATCGTTCACGCTTTTGGCTACTGGTAGATCCCCTTCAGAAAATAAACTAATGATTTGACGCCAAATCTTTTGAGCGGAACATTCCGTAACGCGGATAAACTTTCCTATCCTTTACTTAAGGTGAGTCTGATGGACACAATGATAATCATCCTCATTTTTTTAAGCTTCTAACAATAGCAGGCATAAAGTTTATTGTGCCACTCTGCAAATCATGATAATCAGATGTAAATGCTGCAAATTATTTCTGATTTAGAAGACTCCCAATTTAATGGTAAAAGGGTATTGGTCAGAGTCGATTTTAACGTGAGTGTGCTTAACGGATCAGTCGCAGAGGACTATAGAATTCGAATGACTCTTCCAACCATAGAGTATCTATCTAAACGTGGTTCTAAAGTGGTGTTAGCATCACACCTTGGCAGACCAGAGGGGCCACAACACAGTTATTCCCTAGAACCGGTAGCCAAGAGATTATCTGAAATAATTGGAAAAAAAACTAAAGTTAGATTTGTTAATCAGTGCGTTGGAGAAACTGTTCACAATGAAATAGAAAAGATGAATAAAGGTGATATTCTATTATTAGAAAATCTGCGCTTTCACAAAGAAGAGGAGGCCAATGATCTGATGTTTTCTAAACAAATCGCCTCATTAGCTGATATATATGTAAATGATGCATTCAGCACATCCCACCGGAGACATGCTTCCACTCATGGTGCGGTAAAATTATTTGATATAAAATTGGCAGGCTTTAACCTTAACAAAGAAGTGGGATATCTATCAATGATCAAAGAAAATCCAATCAAACCGTTTACTCTGGTGATTGGTGGCGTAAAAATAAAAGACAAAATAGGTGCCCTCGAAAATTTACTCCCTAAAGCAGACAGAGTGCTAATAGGAGGAGCTGCTGCATATACATTTCTGAAGGCAAAAGGTATCAAGACTGGTAATTCGGTAATTAATTTTGAACATCTACCATGGGTAACGAATGCACTTTCAACATTTGGTGATAAAATAATGCTTCCCTCCGACCATGTGATAGCTTCATCGCCGAAGGGCTATTCTGCAAGTTTGGTGAAAGGTGATATTCCAGACGGTATGATAGGCTTTGATATTGGTAATGAAACAGTTGAACGTTATTCTGCTGAGGTTGGCGCAAAGGGCCCTGGAACAGTATTTTGGAATGGACCTATGGGATTGTTTGAAATTGGATTTTTTGCAAATGGAACAATCAACATTGCAAAAAGCATGGCGTTGGCGTTCTGGCGAGGCTCAAAAACATTGATAGGTGGGGGAGATACTTTAGAAGCAATGAAAAAGGCAGGTGTTTCAGAGGGTGAAGTCAGTCACGTATCTACTGGCGGAGGAGCTACCCTGAGATTTCTCGCTGGCGATGAAATGCCTGGAATCGTTGCGCTTAATGAAAAATAAAATGAATAACAAAACGCATTCAACTCACGTACGAGAGTTCACCAAAAGTACGTTTATTCTATGTAATACTAGCCTTGACGGCTTTCAGATGAATGGCGTCATTCTCTGCACTTATCTCTAATATATTCTCCAGATTTCAAATCTGTTGAAAGTTTCCAGTTGGAGGGGAAATTCATGATGCTATCATGTTAATTCTCGAATTAGATGATGCCTCTATATTGCCTTTAAGTTCTGCGCGAGACCTTTTTTAATATATATTCTCCTCTAAACCAAAGTTGAGACAAAAACTGCAAAACAGGTCTGTCTATCACTTCCGTTTATGGAGTATATACAGACAGGAAAATCCTTCCATCAATAGAAATAATTGATATTATGCTCAATTTGGCTCTAATTTGGAAATATCAATAAATACCTTGTAGTGTGCTGCTGCATATGAGAGGATATAGATAGAGGGAGGGAGAGCATAAAGAAAAAAATGACTTGTAAGGGTATATGTATACGTCATAAAGCACAAAAACCCTCTGGTACTTCTGGTCGTTATACTAGTGGACAAAAACGCTGTCAGATATGTGAGATATTTATAAAATGGGATGGATTGTGGTGTCCATGCTGTGGATACAGACTAAGAACAAAACCAAGAAATAAAAAATATAAGGCAAGATTAATAGCAGGAAGGAAGCAACGACAACCTCCTATACAAGATACACAGTATTATGAAAATTATATTGTTCTTTGATTAGAATAATTAATATATTACGCCATGAAAGCTTGATGATCACTTTCCCTGTAGATATTTACATAATAAAGAATATGAATTACAACATATTGTAAACTGGCTTAATCCATTTATAGGCATGTATGATAAGATGATTATTAATGACTTGGATATGATGATCTATAATCGGACGGGCTAAGCCACAATTTATCACTACCAATAGTTTGCCTTGATCTTTTCGATTACTTTCTCATGTTCGGGACCCTTATGTCTTGCGAACCTTTCCATGGAAGTGAGTGGAACGCCACCAAGAGTTCTTGCTAGGGCGGCAAAGAATAGATTCTTTATTAGGTTATTACGACCCACTTTACGCATGAATTTTTGAATTCCATACCTAAAATTATGCTGCCAAGTTTTGTACATGACACCTAACTTTGCTGGATCCATAGTACTTCCAATGTCAAAAAATTCTGATTTTTCAAGTAATCCAATTGGTACAAATGTTAGCGGAGTTACAGTGAATTTTGACTCTGGTTGTTCCACTTCAAGTTCATGAATAAGTCTTATTGTTTCCCAACTATCTTCTGGAGTCTCATCGTTGTCAAGGCCCATGATTAAAGTGAACGCGGGGACCCAGTAATGTTCGTTGAGGGTTTTTACACCTGTCTTTACCACCCAATGCCATTCTACAGGCTTAAATGGAGCTAGTTTTCTGTCTGCATATTTTCCGATTAATCTTGTACTGCCAGTTTCAAACCCGCATTGTATGCCAATATGATTATCTGGAGATGCTCTGATAATTTTAGACACATTTGGAATTAACCTTTCATCTGCAATTGCTCCAGCAAGAGTTCCATGTGTTGGGTTGGTATGCTCAATGCCTGTAGCCATAATACCTTTGAAGAGCTCTTCAAGTGCTTCACGGTTTGGCTGCATGTTTTTTGTTGTTCTCGGATTTAATCCATATACGAAAATATCATCACTATGAATCCATGCATTATTCAGCCCACCATATTTCATGTTGATTTCAATTTCTTTTTGAACTTTCTCAACCGGATAATATCTTAACGGTCTGAGCGTAACGTCACAGAATTTGCAGCCACGTCCACATCCACGCATTACCTCACTCATGCCATGCATACTCGGCTTAACAATATTTGGAATATCTTCAACCGAAGGCTCATCCCAATAATGGATGAATCTGCCATGATATTCTCGACCATTTCTTGAGAATTCTTTAATATCTATCTTAAATTTACTTTTCTTGAACGGATTTGCAGTATCCATTCCTCCATCAATAAGGGCATCAAAGAACTTTCCACCAGCACTAGCACCATCAATTTCTGGACCAATGCCGCCTAGGTCTCCCTCTACAATCCCATACAGACCGTATTCTTCAATTTTTGCAGGATCATAATTATATTGCCAAGTTCCGGAGGCACCCGCAATTACCTTGGCTTTACTTCCATTCCTTGCTTTAGCCTTGTTAATCCTATGGTGTAAGTCTCTACAATAATATTCATCGTATGACATTTGCCTGCGGCCATATGTAAAAGTCATTGTTACTGGACCCATGCCTAGTGGATCCATTTCATAAGTTCCAACTGCTTGAGTTTCTGGACCTATAAATTGTTCAATGTAATCTGGATGGGCAACTACAACATCTTCTCTACTATAGCCATCCCTTATCAGAGCGGCCTCGACTTTCCTTAGGCCATAGGGAGCATAGTTAGCGATGCCATTCGTATGCCCAATTGGATTGCAGATAAAGTCGAAAAGGAGACGAGGTGTAACTTGATTACCTAAAATACGATATAAAAGCGAAGTTTGTTTTCTGTTTAGATCCAGGGCGGGAGCACAACCAAAAAATGACGCTAAGGATATGCCTCGATATGGAGACATTAAAGTACGATCTGCAGTAAGGACAACCTTTGGATATTTCATAATCTCTTAATCCTAATCAACATCAATAAATGCAGACAGATTTTAAGTCTTTCTATCCAAAACTATGTGATATTCTTATTTTTGCAAAGTTAAATCAATATCCTTTGTCGAATATAAGAATAGTGATGCATCTAGACTCTAAATTATAGAAGCATTATTTTTTAACACCCAGTGTTCTATTCTTTAATCTCAGCTGACTGCCTCGGCATTTTCTGCATGTTGTTGAGGAGATGGGATTTCTTCCCCCACATTTAAAACATATTTTGAAGAAGAGTCTACGTTGTTGAGCGATCTGTTTCTTGGAAGCATCTGTAATAGGCATTTATTAATCTTCTTCATACAAGCTAGATTTCTACCTTTCTATTCATATTTTTCAAATATTTAATAAAGACTGTTCTTTGTACCAAATTTCACCGCTATTTCTATTTGTTTACCTTATGGATGTAATTATGTCTAAGTGTAAGTACAAGTGGATGTTGTTCTGAAATTATTTTATACATGCTAGACAATCGCTATCTTGGTCCTTGCTCATGCTAAATTAGATCTATGGTATGAAACCATTTTTTGAATAAGTATGTGTATTGTCAGAGGACATAATATGCTAAACTATGTCTACAAAAGGATAAAGCACATGATGACCACAAATTAAAAGATTCGAAAGCTGAGAAATATATACTACCCATAAGTTTCCTAGTTGTATATTATGATTCTTTATAAAGCCAGCAAAGAGTATATCCTGTTTGAGTTATTATTTTAGGAGGATCTTGTTTACATATATTCATAGCATATGGGCATCGTTCATAAAACCTGCAACCAGACGATAGATCCAACATATTTGGCGGATTGCCTTTAATAAAGTGTATTTGCTTGTCGTCGGAGTGTAGTTTCGGAATAGCGGCAATTAATGCATGACTGTATGGATGCTTTGGATTTCTATATATTTCGAACGCACTTCCAAATTCTACTAGTTGACCTGCATACATTATTCCGATTTTATCGGCGATCTCTGAAATAATAGCCATATCATGTGTTATAAGAATTACAGTCATTCCTTTGTCCTTTTTCAATCTCTTAAGTAGATTGATTATTTGTGCCTGAACAAGAACATCTAATGCAGTAGTTGGTTCATCAGCTATCACCACATCTGGCTCAAGCAATAAAGCCATAGCTATAATTACTCGCTGTTTCATTCCACCACTCAATTCATGAGGATATCTTTTGGTAATAGACTGATCAAGTCCGACTTGTTTTAGAGATTCTGAAATTTTTTCAGCACTATTGCCTCTGAAGTGATGTTGTTCCATAATTTCTGACATCTGATCACCAACTGTGTAAACTGGATCAAGTGAATTCATCGCTCCTTGGAACACCATAGCTATCTTTTTCCATCGGATCTTCTTATTAAAATCGGAATCAGAAAGCCTCGTTATATCAGCACCGTTTAGTATGATGCTACCTTCAATTACTTTGCCTGGTGCTTGCATTGTTCGTAAAATAGCGGTACCAAGACTGCTCTTGCCGCAAGCTGACTCTCCAGCAATACCAAGCGATTCCTTTTCATTTATTGAAAAGCTAATGTGATCTACCGCCTTTATAATGCCCTTGTCTGTAAAATAATATGCTTGAAGATTGGATACTGAGAGTTTTGTTTTCGCCAATGATGGTGTCATCTACTAAGAAGATTTTATTATAGGATATTATAACCTATTATATAAGTTCTAGATCTGGCTAGTAATCTGTAGCTGGAAAATATCGCTTAAGCGACTTCCATGCAATAACTTACATACAAACCCAAGGATATAATAGTCTTATATATACTAACCCAATACAGCTTACCGTTTCCATGGAATCTGATAAATGATTTATTAGGGGATAACAATTTTGAATATTCTTCTATGAATAATTATGTGAATGGTATAGAGCATGACACGGATAATGATACGAATTTAATAGAGCATTTCAGGAATACAACTACAACTTTAGGAGGTAACTCTACACCTTTGCTTGAGCTGAGGAATGTTACCAAGGAATATGTTGATGACCATGAAAAGCACAATGTGGTTTTGAATAACATCAACTTATCAATAAGTCATAACGAATTCATCTCAATAGTAGGGCCTTCTGGTTGTGGTAAATCAACATTATTAAGGATAATTATGGGACTGGAAACTTATACTAGAGGGGAAGTGGTATTCAAAGGTGAATACGTACAAGGAAAAATAAATTCATTGATGGCAATGGTTTTCCAATCATTCGGGCTCTTTCCATGGTTAAGCGTAATTGAAAATGTAGAATTTGGATTAGAATCCATGCATATCCAAAAGATTCGAAGGAGAGAAAAAAGCCTTCGCATCATCCAGGAAGTGGGTTTAGAAGGTTTTGAGGATGCCTACCCTCGAGAGCTTTCGGGAGGAATGAAACAAAGAGTTGGAATTGCTCGAGCGCTTGTGACTGACCCTGAAATCCTACTTATGGACGAGCCCTTCTCTTCTCTTGATCCTTTAACAGCTGAGGCATTGCGAGAGGAAGTTCTAAAAGTCTGGGGTAACAAGTTCACGGCACCAGACGTAGTAATAATGGTAACCCATAATGTTGAAGAGGCAGTATATCTTTCGGATAGAATTATAATTCTAAATCACAGGCCGGCTAGTGTTGTCAAACAAGTCTGTATCGACATTCCAAGACCACGCGAGAAACGTGACAAGGCAATATATGAATATGCAGATCAAATTACGACGCTAATTGCATAATAATTATTTAGAACTTCCGCCATTATTAATAAAAATGTAAATTCACGGCGAATTGAGATTATTTTAATAGGTAAAAAATTTGGGCATACCGACTATTCATTACTATTCATATAGTAATGAAGAAACATATTGTAAAGACACAACATATGGTAAACCGTGAAGGTTTGAAACTACATAGACAAAACATAAGAAAGGAAGAAAACATGATTATGATGTTTACAAGGATAATCATCCCAATACTCCAATACAAGTTGAAGATGTGTTTGACCTTGGATATATGGGAAGTTCTGAATGACTATCATACTGTAAAGTCTGTACTGTCATTTAGAAGGAAAATGAATAATGATCTTTCAAAGGAAGAAAAGATTTACGATAAAAACAGTCTCAACTGAGGATTATAGCCGAACACACCATATTGCAGAATCTAGAAGTTTGGAATAATGGGCAATAAATTAGAAACAAGCTTGGAGGATACGATAATGTATCAAGCATATTTCAGAACTGGTAAATTTCAGAATAATGCGAATCAATGGAATAGTGTGACTTTAGAAAACAAAGCGAGCTGAGTATCATGAAGAGATTTACTATCGTAATTACGCAATAGATCTAATGTATAGTATCATAAAATAGGTGACAAAGAATATTCTGATCAAGGTTAGAGGTAGGGAAAGGTCTGGACGCTATTGAATCAGGAGAAACATTGAGTATCCAGTAGATTCACTTGAGGAGGGTTATCGAAAAGGCCATCGCAGCCGAATTTTTTTAGCTGGTTTCTCTAAATTAGCTCGCACATAAGATTAACCTGTATCTTATCAAATACGTTACCATATGCAAATAACTAGTGAAAATTTAGAAGATTCTGTAACAAGAATAATAATGTGCGAGACACATAATAAACGATGTCAGTTGATCCCGCGTATTAACAAATGCCCTTGTTGTAAGAAGAGGTTGTGTCTGTGTAATTATATACTTTAAGGAAAACCTCAAATTCAATAAGGGATGATGCTGTTATAAAGCAAGCCCAAGACAAAAACGCAAGATGACTGACAAAAAGGTGAAGATTTCCTTCTTATGTATTTTGAGCAGAGGAATAATGCATAGTATTTATTATTTAATTACGTAATGCATTATATTGCAGTTAGGATTCAATTAGTTATCTATAGTCACAGATCATAAATGAAAACTTATTTCTTTCGCCACCTTGTGTGCCTACATCACACTGAAAAACAAGTACGCCTCTCATTAGAATCTCTTCATACGGTAGGTGAAAAGGAATGTGTGGAGGGTTTTCTCAAATGCAATGATTGTGGAACAGTATATCCAATCATTGAAGGGGTAGCAATCATCGTAAAAGATTTTGCAAAATACGCTGAACAGAGGATGACAATGTATGGCAGGTGGTTATTGAACAGCAAAACAGACAAAATGAAAGATTTTCTAAAAAAAAATGGCGCACATTTATCACCAAGCCGTGTAAAAAATGACTTATATGAAGAAGGTGGTGTCTGGTTTATTCCATACAGATGGGTTCACTACGACCATTCTGTAGAAGATAGGCTCCTTAGTAAACTTCGGTGGCAGCAAAAACCAAATGAGCTTTATACCAGAGTTGTCCATGAAATAAATCCAAGAATGGATGGGATTGCACTTGATATGGCCTGTTCAGTGGGATATAGCACCTTGCAGCTTGCAAAAAAATATGAACTTGTAATCGGCATTGATTTATCATTTTCTTTTGTTATTGAAGCAAGGAAGAGGATGTATGACTTAAAACAGGGAAATGTCGAATTTTTTGTAGCTGATTCTCTTAGCAGTCCATTTAACCCAATGAAATTTGATTTGATACTTGCTCTTAATTTAATCGAATTAGTCAAACCAAAAGAATTACTATCTTCCATCCATTGGTTACTGAAACCACATGCGGATGTAATATTGACTGACCCATATGACTTTAACCGGGAGCCTCTTCCAAAGGAAACTTTTAATGCCCAATCTTTTAGAAAGCTGGTGAAAGACTTAGGATTCGAGATTGGCGAAAAAAGCAGTAAAAGTGAGTCATTTATCCCATGGATATTAAAGCTAAGTGAACGTGCATATCTGTTTTATTTTGTAGATTATATTAAGGCAAAAAAACTATCTAAACATAAATTCTAAGTTTTTTAAATAAGGCTTCTAGGAGAACAGAAGTGACTTAAAAGATCGTCATATTTTCGGTAAAGACACACTGCTATGCCCAATTCTAGATTGCGACATGAATGACTTCTTCCTTTTTCTTCAAATGGTTCCAGTGCTTTAGAGGTATTTTTAAAACTCAGTCCTATGAAATACAGGTATAGAGCATGCATACATCACGCTCCACGGATGTTCTCTTGCGTTCAAACATGACATCAGAGATAGACAGAACACATTCGCAGTTATAGATTTATTGTTAACTAAACAGAGCCGTGTTGAGAGTCAAAGAGAATAATCATAATAACGATGAAACCCATGAAATGATAATCGCATCTGGAAAAATACCACGCAGACAACGGAAGTATTTCTCGAGAGCTTAATAATACCAGCTGAGAAAGATATTAACACCAAACAGGAACAGATTAGTGGAGAAAGGTTTCCAGATAACAAACTGGAGCTGTGCGACAAATGTCATCGGTGTTGTACATGTTTTAACATAAAGGGACTTGTTGATCCATGCCATTTATGTGGTACAAGTTCTCATATCCCCGACATTGGATGAAGTGTTGTTATAGAATTTATGGGTAAACAAGGTGCTACACTTAGGTTTAGCGGAAAGCAACTATCAAGATAAGTCATTTTTATACATGATGGTTAGGTCTTCGTTGCGAGCATATTTAGTTTCATTAATTGGTAAAGTATAAGGTTAATGGAACCTACGTTAGGTAGGATAGTTCAAATGCTTTGATTACTGATCTTTATAAGCAGAGAACTAATCTGACCGGCTCTGTTAACTTAACAGTATGGTTTCACCTCATATAACAAACCTCAATATGCGAAACTTGATATTTGCTATCATTGCATTATGCATAAATACAAATAGACATAGCCATTTGTATGCATGCGATATGTTACATAATCTCGATTTAGTACAAGGATAATAATCATCAAAATTCTCTGTGCTGTCTTTGAAATACTGAATCGCTCCTCTTTCAATCAGGTCTTTCTCTAAACATGTGTGCAATATGCTTAAGACCGAGGGAAGAACGTGCTTCAGGATACCACGTCCCGCCACAATTAGAATATACAGCTGTGTTTACCATAAACTTTAACCAAAGATCTAAGAAATGATTCAACAGTAGTATATGTCTATGTCTGGATAAAACGATTCTTAGAACTGTGCTATGGACCGGTTCAATTGCAATCCACATCCACGCTTCATTTCTTCCACCTATCTGAACCATGGTCTCATCTATGATAAATGCAGATATCCTTCCTTCTTTTTCTAAAGTAAACATTCTTAGGATTAAGCCACTATATGTAAGTGAATAGAAAGGTCAGATGGCGCTGTTAACTTAGTGGAGATTTTAGCCTCTTTTCCTCCACCTGTCTTATTGCCTCCTCCACTGCATCAAACCTCTTTATTATGAGCCCTCCACACCCATATTTGTTCGTGTGCTATAACGTAAATTCTAACAGCTCCAACTTTGTTTATGAAAATAACCTTGTATTAAGATGTTGAGTCTATCCCAGTTTCACATTTGAAAATCGACATTTTCGACCTGATTTATCTCTATACATTAGACCGAATTCTATCATGCCTGAGATTTGCGTTTCATCGAAGACAGTGCCATCTCTGCATACGAGTTGATCTCCGATACAGCAGCTTGCACAAATTCCTACTCCGCATTTCATGTATCGTTCTAGGCTTGCCTGAACCGACAATGAATTTGTTAACCCAATGTCAAAAACCTTTTTTATCATTAATTCTGGACCACTGGTGTAAACAGTGTCAAACTTTTCCTTATTTACAATAAGTGACATAACATCAGTAGCATAACCTTTAACTCCGTAGCTTCCATCTTCTGTGCTAATAATTACCTTATGTTGGGTCTTATCAAGGAAATCATTTGCTTGCTTTTCAAAAAATACCTCCTCTTTCGATCTCGCACCGATAACTACAGTAGTATCAATTTTCAATTCATTTAGCTTAGTGGTTAGCCTCAATAAAGGTACAAGTCCTGTCCCTCCACCAACTAGAAGGGCCTTTTTGGTATTGTTGCCTATTTTGAATTGATTTCCATAAGGGCCACGAACTCCAAGAATCTCACCCTTTCTTTTATTAAAGAGTGCTGTTGAACCGAATCCAAGTTTCCGTATAGTAATAGCAGCATAGCCCTTCTTTTCAGATACCATGACACTCATGGGAAGTTCTTCCACTCTAGGAATCCAAACCATCAAGAACTGTCCAGGTTTTGATTTAGAACTAATGTTGTCCTTAAAAATAAAAGTCTTGACTGTTGGAGTTTCTTCTATAATGTGCTCGATAACAACAGCTCTGATTCGATCAATATTTCTGCGCAAGTCCTACAATCTCCATGGCATTTTTCAATCCTTTTCTTTCCAAATATCTCTTTATACCTCTAGTAATGTTGCTAAAAGCAGAAACTCCTTTGTATCCAATTACACTGCCTAACTGTACTGCTGATGCCCCTGCAAGCATAAATTCTACCGCATCTTCCCAAGTAAATATTCCACCACATCCGATTACAGGAATACCAAGATTTTTGGAAATTTCATACACACATCTAATACTTACTGGTTTTATCGATTTGCCTGATAGTCCTCCTATCCTGTTGCTGAGAACAGGCATTAGAGTTTCAGTATTGATGGCCATGGCACGAATTGTATTGATAGCCGTTATCGCATCTGCTCCAGCATCTCTTGCAACCTGAGCAATTTTGACTACATCTATGCCTCCGATGCCGACTTTGATAATGATTGGCTTGTGCGTATTCGATTTTATTTTTTTTACGATAGTGCTTACCATTTCAGGATCATCCCCTACTTCCATACCCATTTTTGCTACATGCGGACAGGATAGATTAATTTCATACGCAAGAATATTTAGCCCATCAAATTTCTTAATCATAGGTGGAAACTCATCCTCTGATGAACCAACAAGACTGACTATGATTGGAACATTTTTATTGAATGCGATTTCCCTTGAAAATGCTTCTGCACCTGGATTCGCGAGCCCGACCGCATTTATATAACTGCATTCCTCTAGAGAGACTAAAGTAGGATTTCTATAACCTTCGAATGGCTCGATACTAATTGATTTACTCACTACTGCTCCCGCACCGCTGCGATAGATTTTATTAAAGACGTCTTGTGAAATCCCTAAAAAGCCGGATGCAAGCATGGTAGGATTGCGAAGTTGCAAGCCTGCAAGATCTGTAGAAAGCGAGCCTGTATATGGCTGATGGGTTCTTTTCAATCTCTGAAAATCCTTCAAGCTTAGAGAATATATTAGTCAATCGTCCATATTCACTGCTTGAATCATGCGTTTATTCTGGAATTCTCGCTGATGGAGATTACAACCTGACGGGTTCACTACGACCATTCTCAAGGATGATTATCTAGTTAGGTTTTATGGATTACGAGTGTGTATAAAACACTCATGTCGGTATTGTTCTTCCTCTTGACAGTTTAAAGGAGAATACTCTGATGAGATAAAGCGGGCACATTAATAGATCTAATATATTGACGATGCATTTAGTATATAAAAGATCATATATATTATGTACATGTATATGAATATTATATGCTGGAAAAGCAAAAATAACGTCTATACTTTGTGTTAAAACGCGTGAGGGAATTTTCAAATGCCAAAACGTAAAGTAAAAGAAGATAAACCAAAAAAAAAGCTAGGAAAGAAGCAAATTTTACTACCTCCAATTGCAGCGGGCGCTGCTACATTTATTGGTTTACTTATAATGCATTTCATTCCTGCTCCTTCTGTACTTGGAGTATGCTTGAGAGCGGACAGTGTGAATACATTCAATGTTTATTCTAGAATTGAGTTGATTGTGGATAAACATACAAAACTGCTGCCTAATGATGTTGGGAAGCAGCCCAAAAACGGCACAGAATGTCTTCGAGTAATCCATACTGATAAAATTGGTAATTTGATCCACATTCAGTATGTGAGACCAATTCGCTTAACTATGCAAGATTTTATGAAAATATATTCTTATGATAATAGGACAATAACAGTAATAGATAATTCGACAAGGAGTCTGGAAAGGCAAACCTTGACACTAAAAAACTATAATATTCAATATTCTTACTTCTCTGAAAAAGGGTTTACAGCGGTAGATATACCATCAAAGATACCACCATTCACTAACAATCTGCTTGTAAGATTGGAATTCACCCCTAAGTAGACATAAATAGAGATGATCTTGCCCCTTGATTTGATTTCAAATGGCAAAGAAAACAGCCGCAATTATTCGAGGCGATGGTACAGGTCGGGAACTTGTAGAGGCGATGATTAATGTTCTGAGAGCATGTGATACGAAGATAGAATTAATCCTATGTGATGCTGGCTCCGAATTGTGGCAAAAAGTAGGTGGCAGTTCCTATATTTCAGAAGGTGTTTGGAATCTGTTAGAAGATAGTGACGCTTGCTTTAAAGGACCAACCACTACTATTCCAAATCCAAATGCTCCACGCAGCGTGGCGGTAAGTATTAGACAAAAATTTGAATTATATGCTAATGTGCGGCCTATTAAAACCTACAAGCACAATGAAAGACAGTTAGGCTTTATCTGCGTCCGTGAGGCAACAGAGGGCCTATATGCTGGGATCGAATTTAAAACCAGTGATGATTCGGCTATTGCAATTCGTAAGATAACAAAAAAAGGGTGTGAAAGAGTTATCAAAAAGGGATTTCAAGTTGCAAATGATGCAGGCTTTAAGAAGGTTTTTGCAATTACAAAAAGGAATATCCTAAAGGAAACAGACGGACTATTCTGGGCAGCTGTAGAAAAGATTCAAAGAGAATTCAAAAATATTGAAGTGGAGGAATACTATATAGACAATATGACACAACAGCTTGTAAAGAATCCAGAGAGATTCAACGACAGCGTCTTGCTTAGCACTAATTTATTTATGGATATAGTTTCAGAATGCGCATCAGGTCATGTCGGATCTATAGGAACCGTCTATTCGGGTAACTACGGAGACGATTACGCAATGTTTGAACCAGCGCATGGTAGCGCTCCTAAATATGCTGGTAAGAACAAGGTAAATCCTGTTGCCACTATTTTATCTGGCGCATGGATGGTTGAATACCTTGGAGAAGAACATATTTCCAAGGCAATCTTTAAAGCCACCGAGAAGGTAATCAACGAAAATAGGTATGTTACCTATGACCTGGGTGGTAAAGCTACTCTATCACAGATGACTGACCAAATAGCAACAAGAGCTGCAAAGTTATTACGAAAATAGACATGGTAGTTCATTTAAAACTTATCTCGAGAGTTCTGAGTGTTTCGAAAAACAAATTCCTTTCCATTACTGTTCTTCTTTTTAAATTCATTTGTACTATTAATGCATCTAATCTCATGTTGTCGGACAAACTCGAAATTATTATCAAAATTTTACCATCCTGATCCAAAACTGAAATAGCAGATTTTAGGAAATGTAACGTTGTTTCCATCCCATCAGAATCTCCATGTATTGCAGAATCCTTCTTTTCATTATCTTCGATCGGGATATATGGAGGATTGCTTACAATCAAGTCAAATCTATAATGAAAGGCAGAAGCTGCGTCACAACAAGCCACCATAATTTCCTTTGACAGGTTCTCTTTGCAATATATAAGCGATGCAAAATCAATATCTGTTCCAGCAACAATCTTAAAATTTTCACGAAGGGCTTTTAGTACAATTCCAGAGCCAACTCCGATTTCTAAAGCTGATTTGCCTCTGTAGCATTTAACAGATCGTGCAAGTTGAAAACTATCGTCGGATGGTAGGTACAATTTTTACCGACAGTTAGGTCTATGGTGATGTATAATTGTTTAATAACCAAAACAAGTTTTAATGGATTTTAGTAGAATTATCTAAACCGGCATTTATCAATTACAGTCACAATCAAAGTCAGGTTCATTTTGACTGATAAAAATTCTCCTACAAACCAAAAAGGCGGTAGCTATATAGAAACAGTCTATTGCATTAGTTAATCGTTCTGTTCGAAATAAAAAGAAGTGTGTTTAAAGTTAACATTTTTGATAGTAAACGGTTCTCCGTAACATTCAAGCCAGTTTGAGTAATAATTAAAAATGCGTTTAACCACATACTTTAAATTCTATAGACTCCGCTAATTTTATTAACTCTTTTGTATTTATCTTGTCTATTCTTGTATCACCAAATTCGAACTTGTTACCAAATTTCTTCGCTATAGATGATGCTTTCTTATTTCTTTGAGAAAACATGAAATTGACATTTTTGATAGTTTGCCGTGTTATTCTAGAACCGTTTGGAACCAACCTTATAACTACGGATTCGACGGTAGGCTCTGGATAAAACGCTTTTCTATCCACGTTAAAGAGGCTCTGTATGTTAAAACAATGCTGCGTTATGACTGAGATTGCACGGTAATTTTTTTCACCGGGAGCAGCCTCCAATTTATCAGCAAATTCCTTCTGTACCATAATTATGGCTCTATTGAACGTCTGAAATGGCAACCAGTAAAATGCATCTTTGCTTTTGGAATATGGAAGATTTGATACGAATACATTAAAATCAACATTGTATCTTTTAAAAAGATCCGCATTCACTAAATTTAAGTTTGATAAATAGAATAAATTTTTTCTTGCATTTGAAAATAATAGATTATCTAGTTCAAATGAAATTACTGATTTTGCATGCTTACATAGTTCATGGGTTAAGATCCCATTCCCTGTGCCAGCCTCACAAACGATTTCATCATTACTAATTTGTGAAGCTTCGATAATATTTGCAAGTATTTTAAGATCTATAAGCGTATGCTGTCCAAAGGATATTCTCCGTAACCATCTCATTTCCTTACAAACAGATTCATTCTAGCTTCTCCCGCGATTTCATCAATGATTCTTTTTGCTATGAGTTTCGATGGGTCTCTTAATCCAACTCTATTCTGAATATCTGCAAAGGATTCAAATCTTTTTTTGTCTCTCGCTTTAATTATACTCATCATATATGTTTTTCCTATGCCTGGAATTAATTCTAGAGCATGAATTCTAGGTGTTATTGGTTGCGCTACATTGATATAATCAATGAATCGTTTCTCGTTTGCAATCACTATTTTTTCGACAGTGTTGGTGAGCTCATTTTTTGCAGACTGTGATATATGATTATACTCGAGTCTACCAAGAACACTCATAACTTTATCGCGTCCCTCTCTTCCAATATATACTCTCTCTCCAGTTTCAAAATTCATATTTTGAACACCCAATAACTCCAACAAAGTTAAGCGTTCTTCTCCAATAGCTTGAATGATGATGCCTTCTCTCCCTCTTACTGTAATTGACTTTCCTCTCTGTGTAAAATCTAGAACATAAGCATACTCTTCATATTTTCTCTGGTATTGCTGTATTCCTGAGCTTTGCTCATTAGTTCTACCACCATTGTAATGTGGCGTCGGTTTAGACAATGCTATTCTTCCTGCATAAGATATTGGTTTGCTTTTTATTTAACTTTCAGTGCTCATTTTAAGTATGCTTAGCATTTTTTCAAGTGTTTCTGTGAGAACAAGTTTTTTCCACCCAAACGAGAATGCTCTCAATTCTTCTAAGGATGTAGGCAATACGTTTACAATTTCAACGGCTTCTTCTTCTTTTGATTCACATTGATGAACTAACTGCTCTATCATTTTCTTAGCGATCTTTGGATTGGTTTTTGCAAATTTGCTAACATAGTCGTATGTCCATCGCTGGATCTGGTCCATGTCATCTGGTTTAACTGCTTCCAAAATCTCCTTTACCTGTGGTAGCGAAATGACCTCCTTCTTGATAATTTCTGTCAATTTGATTCTGCCTTCTATGTGATAAATAGTTTGGTGTGGTTAAGTCTTGTTTGCAGGATCTTCTGTTTTTTACCAAACATTACTGTTATCTTTAAGGATCTTTTTCCTACCTCCCTAACGACTCCTATTTTGCCTTGGAACCTCCTGTGAGGAGTTGAGTTATGCTCCCTCGAATCTATATCCACAATAACCTTGTCGCCAACTTTGTAATCAGTAAGTAGGTATGATAACCCTTTGAGAACATTATCTTTTGTCATGATAGATCGTGCCTTTCTTCTAGTACCATGTGACTGTGTCATGACAAAGTGATCACCAAAAACCTTAATTTATTACTATCTGTTATTATTTAATATTTAATTGATTCATCTGGATCTGAAAGCCCTTGTTCTGCTAGTGTAAAGAGCACTTCTCTTTCGGGGTGATAAGGGCTGTCAACCATTCTAGCAATTCGATTTTTGCCCGAACGTTTGAGATATATTCTATAAGTGCTAGTATGGGCCACAACATGGCCACCGGTTGGTTTGAAAGCATCACCAAAGATTGCATCAGGAGACGATTGAATTTGATTAGTTGCTAGAACTGCAACATTATAAGTTTCTGCGATTCTGAGTAACATGTGCATAAACTTGTTAAGTCTTTGCTGTCGATCTGATAATGTAGCCCTTCCAAGGAATTCGGCTCTATAGTGTGCCACTGCGGAGTCGACTATTAGCAATTTCACCTTGTTGGTATCGATAATAGGGCCAGTTTGTTCAACAATCAATTCCTGATGTGCGCTATTATAGGCTTTCGCAATTATGATATTTTCTAGTGCCTTATCTGGATCCAAATTTCTTGACAGAGCGATGGAGACTATTCTCTCAGGTCTAAAGGTATTTTCTGTATCAATATACAGTGCCTTACT
>Ga0075425_100002360_pt1 | contig 18898 bp, 12 predicted proteins | sample SoiMethybrSBSTD4_FD_75300 | JGI IMG/M metagenome (GOLD analysis project Ga0075425, IMG submission 75300) | Bulk soil microbial communities from a Populus tree surrounding site in Tennessee, USA - Soil MetaG P. TD hybrid SBSTD4 | ecosystem: Environmental > Terrestrial > Soil > Tree plantation... | reverse complement strand
CATATGCCTTCAAGAACGTTCCCGTCGTCAAGCGGCGGCTCCTGCAGGCTGGAGTGCGCCTGGCCGGACTGCTCAACTCCATCTTCGCCCAGCCCGGCCCGTCGATTCCGGATCGCGGGCCGGCGCAACCTCCAGGATGAGCTAGAGCACCAGCGCCCGCCGCGCGCTCTCGGGCGAACGTAGTCTTGCCAGCTCCATTCGGTCCGGCGACGATGATCAAGCGCTTCTCCACGGATCATCCCTCGCCGACAATCCCCAGGATCTCCCGTCCATACGTCTTGACGATCGCCGGTCCGATCCCCGGAACGTTCAGGAGATCCGCTTCGGTTCGCGGCCGGACCGTGGCGAGGGCCTGGACGGCGCGATCGGTGAGGATGCGGAAGGCCGGCACGCGGCGGCGCTGGGCCTCGGCGCGGCGCCAGGTCTTGAGCGCTTCGATGACTTCCCGCGACGCCAGCTCTTGCGCCGCCTCGGGCATGAAGGTCTCCTGCATGGGGCGCGAGGCGAGGCGCTCGCGCACGGCCCGCGGCTCTCCTTTGTCCGGACGCTGCCGCTTCTTCCGCGTGCGCGGCATCTCCTCGGCCATCTCGATGCGCGCCACGGCGCCGGGATCACCGCGGTAGCCCTCCGGCGTCAGCATCGCGCGCTGGAAGTGGATCGTGCGGCCTTCCTTCTCGAAATCGTCCTGGGCGATCTCGAGGAGACCGGCGCGGCTCATCCCGCCCAGCAGGCGCTCGAACGATCTGCGGTCGGAGAGCTCCTCGGGGCAGGTGTCGCGGTAGAGCTGGCCGGTGGATTGGCCGTCGCGGCTGCGCAGCGAGGTGAGAATCCGCGAGGTGAGATCCCGTTCGAGGGCGTTGAGCGGCCGGAAGCGACGGACGCCGGAGGCTCCGGGCACGCAGACGTCGCAGATGCCGCACGGCTCGCCTGAATCCTCCTGGTCGCCGAAGTGCCGCACCAGGTGGAGCATGCGGCAGCCGTGGGACTCGGCGAAGCGCATCATGTGATCGAGCTGCTCGAGCTTGTGGTCCCGCTGCGCGAGGTAGGTGCGCTGCCAGCCGGCGGTGCCCAAGGCGACGTTGCCGTCCGCGTCCACCAGCGCGCCGCCGTGGATCCAGAGCTTCTCCAAAGCCGTCTCGAAGAGCTCCTCGTCCATGCCGAGGCGCTTGCGGATCTGGCCGTCCACTTGCGATTCAGCGGTGAGTGCGCGGTAGATGCGCTCCAGCTCCGCCACTTCGGGGTAATCCCGGGAGTGGAACCACTCGTGGTTCTTCCGATCCGCGAAAGAGTAGAGGAGGACGGCGCGCGAGGGCTCGCCGTCGCGGCCGGCGCGTCCGATCTCCTGGTAGTAGCCCTCGACGCTGCCGGGCATGCCGGTGTGGATCACCGTGCGCACGTTCGGCTTGTCGACCCCCATGCCGAAGGCGATGGTGGCGACGATCACCTCCACCGCACCCGAGAGGAAAGCCGTCTGTACGCGGTCGCGGGAGTAAGTAGTCATTCCCGCGTGATAGGCGGCGGCGGGGAAGTCCTCCTGCAGCATGGCGCCGAGGGCGTCCGCCTCCTTGCGGGTGGGAGCGTAGACGATGGCCGGCCGGCGCTCCTTCTCCGCGAGGATGCGGCGCACGGCGTCGCGGCGCTCGGAAGGGCGCATCTCGACGACCTCGACGGCGATGTTGATGCGGCGGAAGCCATGGATGAAGCGCTCGCGGCCGGCGAGGCCGAGCTGCTGCGCGATGTCGTCTTGTACGCGCGGCGTGGCGGTAGCGGTGAGAGCGATCACCGGCGCCGGCCGCAGCAGGGGAATGCGCTGGCCGAGCAGGCGGTAGTCGGGCCGGAAGTCGTGCCCCCATTGCGAGATGCAATGGGCCTCGTCCACCGCGATGAGGGCCGGCGTGCGCTTGGCGAGCATCTCGGGGAAGTTCGGGACGGACAGGCGCTCGGGAGCGATGAAGAGGTAATCGAGCCGCCCCGCCAGATAGTCGAGGCACACCTGGCGCGATGCCGCCCGGTCCCGCCCGGAGTGGATGCGCTCGGCCCGGAGCCCCACCTCGCGCAGCTTCGCCACTTGATCCTCCATGAGAGCGATGAGCGGCGAGATGACCAGCGTCGTCCCTCCTCGCGCCAGACCCGGGAGCTGATAGCAGAGCGACTTGCCGGCTCCCGTGGGCATCACCAGAAGGACGTCCTTGCCGGCCACCACGGCCTTGCACACCGCTTCTTGATAGGGACGGAAGGACGTGAGGCGGAAGCGGGTGCGGAGGAGGTGATCGAGGTCGCGACCTGACGCCGGCGGTCCAACCGGGCTCAGGCGCATCTGCCGCTCCGAGGCCCTCACTCCCCCTTCCCCCTCTCTCCCGGCCTCCCTCCCAACCTCCGGGAGAGAGGGGGTTGAGAAAAGCAGAGTTTGTTTTCGCCGTTCTCCCTCCTCTCCCGGAGGGGAGGGAGGGAGGCCGGGAGAGGAGGGCCGGGGAGGTGAGGGCCGGACGTCGCGGGCCACGGTTGCGTTGGTACGAACTTCTGGAGCGGCCTTCTGTGGCTTCCCATTCCCCACCACCGTCCGCACGTACTCCTCGATCTCCGCGAGAAACCCCCCGAGGTCCGCCTGCCCGCGCTGGATGCGCTGGAGCCGGGCTTCCCACTGGCCGGTCATCGCCGGGCTCTTGACGTGCGGATGGACGATCTCGATGAGCCGGATCCCTTTGTCGGTTGCCTCCAGAGTCTTTCCCTTGCGCAGGATGTACTCGCGGCGTAGAAGGGTCTCGATGATCTCGGCGCGGGTGGCCGGCGTGCCGAGGCCGGAGTCCTTCATCGCCTCGGAGAGCTCCTTGTCGTCCAGGGTCTTGCCGGCCGTCTCCATGGCGGTGAGCAGCGTGGCCTCGGTGAGGCGCCTGGGCGGCCGAGTCTGCTTGGCCATGGCCTTGGCGTCCTGCACTTCCTGCCGCTGACCCTGCGCGAGGCCAGGGGGTAGATCCTGGTTTTCCTCGGGCGAGGAAGGCTCGGCTTCGGCGTCTTCCTTGTCCTTCTCTTTCTCCTTCCGGGCGCCGTCCTTTTTCCTATCGATATCCAGGACCTTCCATCCCACCTGTTCCACCAGGGTGCCGGTGCTGTGATAGCGGTCGACGATCGGCTCGCCCACGCCGGACGGCGGCGGATTGGAGATCGCCGTGATGACCGTGGTCACCGACCAGACGTGATCCTCGTGCCAGGCCGAGAGGAGCCGCCGGCAGATGAGGTCGTAGATCTTCCGCTCGTCATCGTCGAGCGAGACGCCTGCAGGCGAAGTCGTGGTGGGGATGATCGCGTGGTGGTCCGTGACCTTGGAATCGTCCACGAACCGCTTGCCGAGCGGGCGCTCGCCGGTACCGGGAGCCAGCCTGTCGCGATAGGGCTCCTGCGTCGCCCTCACGACGGTTGCCAGGGTCGAGGCCACATCGGTCGAAAGGTGGCGGCTGTCCGTGCGCGGATAGCTGATGAGCTTCTTCTGCTCATAGAGCGCCTGGGCGAGGCCGAGGGTCTTCTTGGCGCTGAAGCCGTAGAGGCGGTTGGCGTGCCGCTGCAGCTCCGTCAGGTCATAGAGCAGCGGCGGCGGCATGCGCCGGGTCTCGGCCCGCATCGATTCGATGGCGGCCTGGCCCGTGCGGGCGCGCTGCACGATCCGCATCGCCTCGTCGAGATCGGAGCCTTCCTTGGCTTCAGGAGCTTTCTTGATCCGCTTCGCCTCGGCCGTGGGAGTCTCGCCGCGGAACCACGTGCCCTTGTAGCTGCGGCCGTCGGCTCCGGCGGCCTTTTCAGGCAAGAAGGTGGCGAGAACTTCCAAATAGTCCTCGGGCACGAAGGCGCGGATCGCCAGCTCGCGCTCGACGAGCATGGCGAGGGTCGGCGTCTGCACGCGGCCGACGGAGAGATCCTGGTCGAAGTCCAGCGTGTAGGCGCGGGAGAGGTTCATCCCCACCAGCCAGTCGGCGCGGCTGCGGCCGCGGGCGGCGTCGGCCAACGGATCGAAGTCGCGGCCGTCGCGCAGCTTGCGGAAGCCTTCGCGGATGGCGTCGGCGGTGAGCGAGGAGATCCACAGGCGCTGGAATGGCTTGCGGCAGCCGGCGGCCTCATAGATGTAGCGGAAGATCAGCTCGCCCTCGCGGCCGGCGTCCGTGGCGCAGACGACGCGCTCGACCTCGGGCGCGTTGAGCACCCTGGCGACAGCCTCGAACTGCGCGCGCGTCTCCTCCGAAACGACGAGCGGCCACTCGCGCGGCAGGATGGGCAGGTGATCCCGCCGCCAGCGCCGCCACTCCGGGTTGATCTCGTGCGGCTGCGGCAGCGTGACGAGATGGCCGATCGCCCAGGTGACGATGTAGCCGTTGCCGCGCAGGAAGCCGTCGCCCCTCTGGCTCGCGCCGAGCACGCGCGCGATATCCCGGGCAACGGCGGGCTTTTCGGCGAGAACGGCGATGGTGGCCGAGGACATCTCCGGCTGCGGGCTCAGGAAGCCAGTCGATTTTACGTCAATTCGCGACGAGCCGCTCTCACGTCCGCCGACCGAGCTTCTCCGCGTTGAACTGCCCGCTCCTGCCGCGCGGCACCGAGAGGGCGCGCCAGTGGTCCGAGGCGAAGTGCTTGGCCAGGAAGACGATCTGGCCGACGTGGTAGCCGTAATGGGTGAGCTGCCGGTTGATCGCCTTGATGACGCTGTGGGGCTCGGCCCGGATGAGCACGGTCAGCGCCAGGTCCTCCTCCGAGAGCGCGGTCAGCGTCTGGAAGAGGCACCGCCAGCCCTCCTCCCAGCGCGCCTGGAGATCCTCTCGGGTCGTCCCTTCCGCCACCTCGAACTCGGCGTCGCGGTTGCGGTCCGGCTTCTCGCCGTCGGAGGTCAGGAAGTCGGTCCATCGCGAGCGCATGTTGCCCGCCATGTGCTGGATCAGGATCGCCAGGCTGTTCGACTCCGGATCGAGCGGCCTGAAGAGGTCCCCGTCATTCACCTGGGAAAGGGCCCGGTCGGCCAGGGTCTTGAGCTGATAGAACTGCGCGACGACGTCCTTGAGATAAAGCATCTCCGGAGATTCGTTCACGTGGAGCCTCCAAAGAGGGCCGCCGGACGCCCGGCGCCGGGAGAAACACTATCACCGCCAGGGGCACGGAGCGCCGGACTCCGGAAGGCGGTATAATTCGTTGGTTCTTCCGCCTCAGTCCGATCAGCCGGAGAGGGATCTTCCTCGGTGCGAGCGCTTCTTTTGGATGACACGCAGTCCCGGAATCTCCTGGAGAACCAGGAGACCTTCCGCCTGATCGCGGACACGATGCAGGACGGCCTCGTCGTGATCGATCCGGGGCGCCGCGTCGTCTATGTCAACGACCGCATCTGCAGCATGCTCGGCTACGGCCCGGAGGAGATGGTCGGCCGGCCGGTGGAGGACTTTCTCGACGAGAAGAACCGGGCGTTGTTCGAGCGGGAAGTGGCGCAGCGCCGGAACGGCGACAACAGCGCCTACGAGCTGGAGCTGACGGCCAAGGACGGCAGCCGTCTGACCACCATCGAATCGCCGCGCGGGATTTTCGACCGCGAGGGGCGGTTTGTCGGCTCCTTCGCCATCGTCACCGACGTCACGCAACGGAGGAAGGACGAGGAGGTGCTGCGCCTCACGCAGTTCCTCCTCGACCGCGCCGGCGAGGGCGCCTTCTGGGCGGATGCCGACGGCTGGTTCTTCTACGTCAACGAGGCGGCCTGCGCCATGATGGGCTACACCCGCGATGAGATGCTCTCGCGGCGGGTGCCCGATATCCTGCCTCCGGAGTCGGTCAACCTCTTCCAGGATCTCGCGCCGCGGGTTCGCGAGGAGGGGCCCTTCACCTTCGAGGCCGTTCACCTGCGGAAGAGCGGCGAGCGCTTCCCCGCCGAGGTCAGCCTGAACTACCTCGATTACCAGGGGCGCGCGTGCTACTGCGCCTTTGCCCGCGACATCACGGAGCGCAAGCGGGCGGAAGCCGCCTTGCGCGAGTCGGAGGCGCTCTATCACAGCCTCTTCGAGGGCTTGCCCGTCGGCCTCTATCGCACCACGCCCGCGGGCCGCATGCTGGACGCCAACTCCGCCCTGGTGAGGACCCTCGGCTATCCGAGCCTGAAATCCCTGCTGGCGACCAACGTCGCCGACATCTACGTCGATCCGGAGGACCGCCGGAGCTGGCAGCGCTCGATGGAGGGCGTGGCCGCGCCGCAGAGCTTCGAGACCCGCGTGCGCCGCTTCGACGGCTCCGTCATCTGGGTGCGGTTCACCGCCCGCGGCTTCCGCGGCGAAAGCGGCGAGATCCTGCACTACGAAGGAGCGCTCGAGGACGTGACCGACCGCCGGCGCGCCGAGGAAGCCCTGCGCTCGAGCGAGGAGCGCTTCCGCTCGCTGGTGCAGAACGCCTCGGACCTGATCTCCATCCTCGACGCGGAAGGAGTCGTGCGCTACGAGAGCCCCTCGTATCAGCGGCACCTCGGCGTCGGCCGCGAGGAGCACGGCGGCCGCGACGTGCGCGACCTCGTGCATCTGGAAGACCGTGGCGGCGTCGACGAGGCTCTGCGCAAGCTGGTGGCCCAACCCGCCGAAGTGGTGACCTTCGAATACCGCCTCCGCCATCACGACGGCTCCTGGCGCGTTCTCGAGTCGACCGCCGCCAACCTGCTCGGTCAGCCCGCCGTCTCCGGCATCGTTCTCAACTCCCGCGACATCACGGAGCGTAAGCAGGCCGAGGAGAAGCTCATCCACGACGCCCTGCACGACGAGCTGACCGACTTGCCGAACCGGGCGCTGTTCATGGACCGCCTGCGCCAGTCGATGGAGCGGTCGCGGCGCGAGCCCGAACGGCTGACCGTCGTGCTCTTCCTCGACCTCGACCGCTTCAAGCTCGTCAACGACAGCCTGGGCCACTTGGTCGGCGACGAGTTGCTGATCCAGATCGCCGATTCGCTCGCCGGCGTGCTGCGCCCGGCGGACACCATCGCCCGCGTCGGCGGCGACGAGTTCGCCCTCCTTCTCGAAGGCGGCCGCGACGTCAGCGACGCCGTGCGCGTGGCCGAGCGCATCCACGAGCGGCTGACGGAGCCCATCAACCTCGGCGGCCACGAGGTCTTCATCACCGCCAGCATCGGCATCGCCGTCCACACTCCCGAGTACGAGCGCCCGGAGGACCTGCTGCGCGACGCCGATACGGCCATGTACAGGGCCAAGGCCTCGGGCCGCGCCTGCCACGTGGTCTTCAACCGCGTCATGCACCGCTTCGTCATGGCCCGCCTGCAGCTCGAGACCGACCTGCGGCGGGCCGTGGAGCGCGGCCAGCTCAGGGTTCATTACCAGCCGTTCCTCGACCTTGCGAGCGGCGAGGTGGCGGGCTTCGAGGCGCTCCTGCGCTGGCATCATCCGCGGCGCGGCCTGCTGCCGCCGGACGAGTTCCTCACCGTCGCCGAGGAGACCGGCCTCATCGTGCCGATGGGCCGTTTCGTGCTCCTCGAAAGCTGCCGGCAGATCCGCGAGCTGCAGCGCAAACATCCGGACGGCAGGCCGCTCAAGCTGAGCGTCAACCTTTCCAACAAGCAGTTCTTCCAGGCCGATCTCTTCGACCAGATCGAAGAAGCCCTCACGGTCTCCGGGCTCGAGCCCGCCTGCCTCGGGCTCGAGATCACTGAAGGCGTGATCATCCGCCACGCCGACTCGGCGGCGAGCCGCTTCTCCCGCTTGAAGAGCCTGGGGGTGCAGCTCTACCTCGACGACTTCGGCAAGGGTTACTCCTCCCTCAGCTACCTGCACCGCTTCCCGATGGACCTGCTGAAGATCGACCGCTCCTTCACCTCCCGCATCGAGGAGGCGGAGGGGAATCTGGCGATCGTCAGGGCGATCGTGACGCTCGCGCATCAGCTCGGCATGAAGGTCGTCGCCGAGGGCATCCAGACGGCGGAGCAGCGGGCCAAGCTCCACGCCCTCGGTTGCGAGTATGGGCAGGGCTTCTTCATCTCCGAGCCGGTGACCGCCGAGGGCGCCGACGCCCTGCTTCTCAGCCACGCGCAGGTGTAGGGCCGCGGCCCACAAACCTCCCCTCTTTGTCCCCTTCTGCCGTCAGCTTCTACAGGAAGCCGCGCGGGAGTTGACAAAATTCGCTTTCGTCTATATCCTGTGACAATATAAGGAGGACGCTTTGTATGGTTCGTAACACGGTCTCATCTCGTCTCACTGGTGCCCTGGCAGCAGCTTTCACCCTGGCCGTCATGCTCTTCTGGCCGGCACCGGCCAAATCCCTCGCGCCGCTCGCCTACTCCTGGAGCTGCGCCAGCCGGTATTGCTCGTTCTACGTCACGACGAACAACCACGGCGCCTATCAATGGAACTTCGGTGACGGCACGATCAGCAGCAAGACCACATCCACGACCGCCCAACACTTCTACAACATCCCCATCGACGAGCAGTTCCACAACTTCACCGTAACGCTGGCGGGGTATTCGACCATAGGAAGCGGCAGTCCGGACAACATCATCGGCTGCACGATCACCGTGGCTGCTTCGGCCGTCGGCATCGGCACCAGCGGAAGTTGCGGACCGTAGATCGCGGGAATGTGAAACAAGCGGTCGCCGGTTATCGCCTGCGGCATGGGAACCGGCGACCGCGAGCCCCGCGTCTTTCTTCTTTCTCCCGCCAGCCCAGCCGGCGTGCGGGCGGAGCAGCTCACCTCGCCGCGCGCCCGCTTCGGAGCTGCCCTGCGTTTCCGGAGTGAGGAAGGAGTGCCGATCGAGGAGGCGTTCAGCTTCATGAGCTCCCTCTATTTCCGGGGCAAGATCACCTACGCGCGCCACTTCGCCCTGCCGCCTCCGGAGCTCGGGGACACCGGCATCTTCGTGATCGCTCCCGGTTTCGGTCTGGTTCCTCCGAACTGGTGCATCACCGGCGAGCGGATGAAGAAGCTTCGCAAAACTCCAGTGGACTTGAAGAACCGCTCCTACTGCGAACCGCTGCGGCAGCACGCCCGGCAGCTCCGCGAGACCGCTCCCCATTCCCGGGTCGTGCTCCTGGGGAGCGTCGCCACCGGCAAGTACGTCGATCTTCTCCTGCCCATCTTCGGCGACCGTCTGCTCTTCCCGCGCGATTTCGCCGGCGCAGGCGACATGAAGAGGGGCGGCATGCTGCTGCGGGCGGTACGCGAAGATCGCGAGATGGAGTACGTCACCCTCGACGCTCCGCGGCGCCGCGTGCGGGCCTGAAGCCTGGAACGTTCACTCCTTGCCGAGCGCTCCGGTGCCGACAAGCTCCGCCCACAGCGCCCGCCAGGCCTTCCAGTCGTGGCCGCCGTCGACGGTGAAGACCCGCTCCTTCGGCAGCACCTCGCCCAGCAGGCCGTTCGCGCGGGCGAACGAGTCGCGCGAGCCGTAGCCGAGGTAGAGAGGAATCTGTCCCTCCGATCCTTGCGCGTAGCGCTTGAGCCAGGCCCAGAGCTGGCGCTGAAAGTCGTCCGACGCGAGCGACTGCGGCGGCGTCCAGTTGCGCAGCCCGCCGGCGGCGGCCACTTCGTCGATCACCTGCCGCTCTCCGAGGAAAGGCGCGAGCAGCACGATACCGTCGACGTTCTCCGGATGGCGGGCGGCGTAGAGCAGCGCTCCCGTGCCGCCGATCGAAACGCCCACCAGCCAGATCCGCCGGTACTGTGGCCGCGCCGGAGCGATGACATCCGCGTGGAGGCGATCCACGATCGTCCTTTTGTAGTAATAGCCGAGATGAGCGTCCGCGGCGATCAGGTCCACCTTGGCGCCCGCCTGCGACGCCATGGCAGGAAAACCGTAGCGGTCGAAATCCTCCGGGCGGTCGCGCCGCCCCGGCAGGGCTACAAGCAGCGTCGCCGGCCTGCCGGTCCCTGGATGGCTTACCGTGCGCAACGGCACCGGCGTCGGCCGCAAGCGCGCGCAGCCGGCGAGCGCCAGCAGGTGACCCGCGAGCAGGACAAACCTCTTCAAACCTCGATCAAGCATACCCGTTTGCCGCCCTGAAACTCTCTATAGTGCTCGGCGTATAAAGCTCAGGCCCAGTGCCTTGGCTCAGCATTGCTCTGCCGTCCGGCGGAGCTTCTTCGATTGGAGGAGGTGCTCGTGAAAGCAATGCTCTCCGGCTTGCGGACCGCCGCCATCCTGCTGGCCCTGGCAGGCCCGGCCGGCGCCGCGGTGAGCTACCAGGACTATCACCCGTTCGGCGAGGTCGAGCGGCAGCTCCAGACGTGGAGCAAGGATCATCCGCGGGAGCTGCAGCTCCTCACCATCGGCAAGTCGGCCGGTGGCCGGCCGCTCTACGTCGCGCGCATCGCCGCGCCCGGCGGCGCCGATCCGGACTCGCGGCCGGCGATCTTCGTCGGCGCCAACATCGCCGGCTATCACAACGCCGGCTCCGAGGCCGCCCTCGACCTGATCCAGACTCTGCTCACCTCGCCGGCCGGCAGCCCGGCGGCGAAGCTCCTCGGTTCCTATACTTTCTATGTGGCGCCGGCGCTCAATCCGGACGCTCACGACGCCATCTTCGACCGTCTGCGCGCCCGCCGCGGCGGCAACGCCATGAAGGTGGATCACGACGTGGACGGCCTCGCGGGCGAAGATCCGGCGGACGACCTCGACGGCGACGGTCTGATCACCCGCATGCGCATTCCCGATCCGGCCGGCGGCTGGCTGGCGGACGCGACGGATCCTCGCGTGCTCGTCAAGGCGGACGCGATGGAGCAGCGGCCCGGCGCCTATCGCGTCGTGACCGAAGGCCGGGACGACGACGGCGACGGCGAATACAACGAGGACGGCGCCGACGGCGTGTGGCCCGATAAGAACTTCCCGCACGCCTTCCCCTACTCGACGCCCGAGGCGGGACCCTGGTCGAGCTACGCGCCGGAGAGCAAGGCGCTGATGGACTTCCTGCTCGGCCGCCGCAACGTGGCCCTCGCCGTGGTCTACGGTCCGGCGAACAATCTCCTCGCCGCGCCCCAGAGCCTGGGCGGCGGCGGCGACCTGGGGACGCAGAAGTTCAAGGTGCCGCCGCAGGCGGCCAAGGCCCTCGGCTTCGATCCCGAGAAGGAGTACACGATCGACGAGATCTGGGAAGTGGCCCAGAACATCCCCTTCGTCCGCCAGAACAACATCACCAAGGAGCAGCTCCAGCAGTTCCTCGGCGCCGGCGCGGCCACCAAGGTGGACCCCGACGATCAGGCGTATCTCGACAAGTTCGCCGAGAGCTACAAGGAGCGCCTGAAGAAGGCCGGTCTCTCCGCCGACCGCCCCGGTGCTCAGTACGGCAAGGGCGGCTTCACGCCCTGGCTCTACTACCAGTACGGCGCCATGGCTCTCGAGCTCGACGTCTGGGGCGTTCCCAAGGCCGAGAAGAAGGCGGAGGCGAAGGGCGGCGAGGAGGCTCTCACCATGGACAAGGTGACGGCGATGACGAGCGATCAATTCATCGCCCTGGGGGAGGAGAAGATCGGCGCCTTCCTCAAGGAGAACAAGGTCCCGGCCCAGTTCGACGCCAAGACCGTGATCAACTTCATGAAGGGCGGCCAGATCGATCCCAAGGGGATGGTGGAGCGCATGAAGCAGATGGGTGGCGGCGCCGCGGCCGGCGGCGGCAAGGCGAGCGAGGCCGGCGCCCGCGACCGCGAGGTGCTGGCCTGGGTAGAGGCCAACGCTTCCGGGGCTTTCGCGTCCTGGACCCCTGTCACCCTGCCGGACGGCACCAAGGCCGAGGTGGGCGGTCTCGATCCGTTCATCGAGCTCAACCCGCCGATGGCCGTCCTCAAGCCGGCGCTCGCGGCGCACACCGAGACGATGCTCGATCTCGCGGGCAAGCTGCCGCGCGTCGAGATTCTCTCCCTCGACGTCACCGGCCTCGGCGGCGGCGTCTATCGCGTCAAGGCGGTGGCCGGCAACCGCGGCTATCTCGCCAGCCACACCAAGCAGGCGGCGCGCGCCCGCGCCCACCTTCCCGTGCGCCTGACCCTCCAGACCGGCAAAGACGTCGAGCTGGTGACCGGTTATCCGTTCGCCGCCTCCGAGCGTCTCGAAGGCACCACCGGCACGCTCACGGGCGAGTGGCTCGTGCGGGCCAATCCCGGCGCCAGAATCGTGGTGGATGTCACCACCGACAACGCCGGCCGCGACCAAAAGACCGCCACCGCCGGCAAGGGAGCTTGAACGCCATGAGACCGCGCACGCCCGAACTCTTTCTCGCAGCTCTGCTCGCGGCTGTCTCGCCATCCTTCGCGCAGCCGATCCAGCCGCAAGGCAATCCGCCGGCGGCCACCTTCAACCGCCTGCACACCTATGAGGAGATCAGCGCGCTGCTCAAAGGTTACGCCGCGGCCTATCCGCGGTGGACCCGCCTGGAGAGCATCGGCAAGAGCACCCAGGGGCGGGATCTCTGGATGATCACCGTCACCAATCCGGCGACCGGTCCCGAGCTGGCGAAGCCTGCCATGTACATCGATGGCAACACCCACGCCAACGAGGTGCAGGGAGCCGAGGCGGCGCTCTACACGGTGGACTATCTGCTCGAGAATTACGGCAGGCTGCCACGGGTGACGGAGATGCTCGACCGTTCGGTCTTCTACATCCTCCCCATGGTCAACCCCGACGGCCGCGCGCTGTGGTTCAAGGGACCCTCCGACGCCGACTTTCCGCGCACCGTGATGGTGCCCGTCGACGACGACCGCGACGGCAAGGTGGACGAGGACGGTTTCGACGACGTGGACGGTGACGGCTTCATCACCACCATGCGCAAGAAGGTCCCGCTCGGCCAGGGCACGCACAAGCTCGATCCGAAGGACTCGCGCCTGCTGGTGCCGGTCGAGCCCGGCGAGATGGGCGACTGGATCGAGCTCGGCAAGGAGGGCTACGACAACGACGGCGACGGCCGCGTCAACGAAGATCCCGTCGGCTACGTCGATCCCAACCGCACCTGGGGCTTCTCCTGGGAGCCTGAATACGTTCAGGCCGGCGCCGGAGCCTATCCGCTGTCGATCTCAGAGAGCCGCTCCATCGCACTGTGGGCGCTCGAGCACCCCAACGTGGCGGCTGTCGAGAGCTATCACAACAACGGCCAGATGATCCTCCGCGGCCCCGGCGCCAAGGCCGATCCGCCTTACCCGGCGCAGGACCTCAAGGTTTACGACCTGATCGGCAAGGAAGGCGAGAAGCTCCTGCCGGGCTACCGCTATCTGATCTCGTGGAAAGACCTCTACACCGTCCACGGCGCCACGACCGATCACTTTTATAACCTCATGGGCGCCATGGCCTTCACCAACGAGATGTACAACCCGCCGGCCGACTTCGACAAGAACGGCGAGGTCTCGGACGAAGAGCTGATGAAGTTCAACGATCTGCTCTCGCTCGGCCGGCAGTGGGTGGACTGGCATCCGTACAACCATCCGCAGTACGGGCCGATCGAGATCGGCGGCTTCAAGCGCGACGTGGGCCGCGTGCCCGAGGGTTGGGCGCTGGAAGACGAGACGCACCGCAACAACGCCTTCGTGCTCCTCAACGCCTACCACCTGCCGCGGCTCTCCATCGGCGACCCCACGGTGAAGAAGGCGGGAGACGGCTTGTGGAAAGTCGAGGTGCCGGTGCTCAACGAACGCGCCATTCCCACCATGACCGCGGTGGCGGTGAACGGCAAGCTGCACCGCCAGGACGTCGCCACCGTCGCCGGCGCCAAGGTGATCGCGAGCGGCATCGTCGACAACGCCTATCTCGACAAGATCGACCTCCAGGACCATCGCCCCGAGCGCCTCATGGTGCCCGGCGTCGACGGCGTCTCCACCCGCACCCTCTTCTTCCTGGTGCAGGGCAACGGCGAGATCACGGTCAATTACGACAGCCTCAAGGGAGGCAAGGCTCTGAAGAAGATCGCGTTGCACGAGACGGCAGCGGCGGCGCCGAAAGCGGCGAAGTGAATTTCATGTGCATGTAGGGGCGGCCCTGTGTGGCCGCCCTCTCCCAGGGCGCCCACACGTGCCGTAAGGCCTCACATCCGCAGGTGATCCGCCCGCCAGCTCCGCACCATCTTCTTGATCTCGTCCTGGTTCCTCATCCCTTTGTCGAGCACGGTGCGGGTCAACTCCGGCAGCTCCTCGTCGCTGGCGAAGCGGAGGGCGATGAGCTGCCCGGTCCTCAGCTCGCCGATGCGGGGCTTGAGGTCCGCGGGCAGCAGCCTCTCCAGGCGCAGGGTCTCTTCGAGCCGGATGATGCGATCCTGCGCCCGCAGCGGGAAGGTCCGTGCATACCAGGCCAGGAGCACCAAAGCGGCGGCCACCGCCAAGCCGAGCAGGCGATCGAAGAACGGCACGCCCGGCAAGCCCCGGAACAGGCGGAACAGCGCCCAGATGAGGTTGATCACCAGGATGCCGAAGGTGACGAAGTGAAACGCCGGAACATATCGGCGATGGCTCGCAAAGCTCTGCTCCGCCATGATTCCTCTCCTATTGGGAAAGTCGTTCGGGCTGGGATGCTACAGCAGATGCCGCGGGTCAGTGTCGCCTTAGACAAGGAAGCAGATAGACTCCCGCCTATGGATCCCGAGGCCAAGGACCTGCAGAGCGTCGACGTCGCGGCGGTCGGGGGCTCTTGGGATCGGCTGGTGCGCTCGTTTCTCGACGGCTACTTCGAGGTGCATCCGACTTTCGCGGCGGGCGCCGGCCGCCACGAGTACGACGGCCGGCTGCCGGACTGGAGCGCGGAGAGGGTCGAAGGCGAGATCGCCCGCCTGCACTCGGAGCGGGCGCGGGCGGCGGAGTTCGATCCCGCGACGCTCGACGAGCGGCGCGCTTTCGAGCGCGAGATCCTGACCGCGGTCATCGATGCCGACCTCTTCTGGCTCGAAGCGGCGGAGTGGCACCGGCGCAACCCTCTCTTCTACGCCGGGCCGCTCGATCCGAATCTCTACCTGTCGCGCGAGTACGCCCCCCTGGAGCAGCGACTGCGGGCCTACGTCGACTACGCCCGGGCCGTGCCGCGCGCGGCCGAGCAGGCGCGGGCCAACCTGCGCACGCCGATGCCGCGCACCCATGCCGAGCTGGGGGAGATGTCCTTCCGCGGCCTGGCCGGCTACTTCGAGTCGGATGTGCCGGCTGTGTTCGCCGCCGTGGAGGATGCCGATCTGCAAGCCGAATTCCGGCAGGCCAACGCCGCGGCGGCGCAAGCCATGCGCGAGCTGGGCGCCTGGTTCCATGACCAGATTCCGCCAGCCGGGCAAGACGCCGGAGAGTTTCGCCTCGGCGCCGATCTCTTCGCGAGCATGCTGTGGCACACCGAGCGGGTGGACGTTTCGCTCGCGGAGTTGGAGGATGCCGGACGGCGCGATCTGGAGCGGAACCTCGCCGCCCTGCGCGAGGCGTGCGCCGCCTTCGCGCCGGGACTCTCGGTGGCCGAGTGCCTCGCCCGCGTCGAGGCGCGCAAGCCCGCAGGCGGTCCCGTCGCCGGGGCGCGCCGGCAGCTCGCGGGCCTGCGGCGGTTCATCGAGGAAAAGGAGCTCGTGTCGATTCCCGGCGCCGAGGAGGCGCGAGTCGAGGAGGCTCCGCCCTACCAGCGGTGGAACTCGGCCTACATCGACATTCCCGGGCCGTACGACCGCCACCTGCCGTCCATCTACTACATCGCGCCGCCGGATCCGTCCTGGACGCCGGAGGAGCAGGCGCGGTACATCCCCGGCGAGGCGGATCTCCTGTTCGTCACCGCGCACGAGGTCTGGCCCGGCCACTTCCTCCAGTTCCTGCATTCCAACCGGGCGGAGTCGGAGCTCGCGCGGCTCTTCGTCAGCTACGGCTTCGCCGAGGGATGGGCGCACTACTCGGAGGAGCTGATGTGGGAGAGCGGCTTCGGCAACGGCGATCCGTACTTCCACATCGGCCAGCTCCAGAACGCCCTGCTGCGCAACGTGCGCTACATCGTCGCCCTCGGCCTGCACACCGGCAGCCTGGCGATCGAGGAGGCGGAACGGATGTTCCGCGAGCTGGCCTTCCAGGATCCGGCCAACGCCCGCCAGCAGGCCGCGCGCGGCACCTTCGATCCGGGGTTCCTCAACTACACGCTGGGCAAGCTGATGGTCCGCAAGCTGCGTGAGGATTGGACCGCCTCCCGTGGCGGCGGCAGCGCCTGGCGGGAGTTCCATGACCGGTTCCTCTCCTACGGCGGCCCGCCGATCCCCTTGGTCCGCCGGGCGATGCTGGGCGCGGAGGGCGGCCTTCTCGCGTAAGCCGGCTGCGCTCGAGCCGCGCCAGGGCGGAGGGCACGTCCAGCCGGCCGTAGCCGAACGTGCCGTCCGGCCCGGGCTCTCCGAGGTCGGCGGCGCCGCCGGCGAGGGCGTCCTCCAACTCGGCGACCGAAGCCTCGGGATGGCGCTGGAGAAGGAGCGCCGCCGCTCCGGCGACCAAGCCGGCGGCGTACGAGGTGCCACGGGCCTGGACGTAGGTCGACGAGGAGAGAGGAAAAGCCGCCGGCAGATCCTCGGCGGGCGCCACGAGGAAAGGGAAGACTGCAGCGCCGCAGCCGGAAGGCCCGCGGCTGGAGGACGCATAGAGACCGCCGCCGCGAGCGAGGCCGCCCACGGAGAGGGCGCTGCGGCCGCCGGGATAGAGGCCGCCATAATTGGCGGGAGAGCGGTCCGTGCCAATACCCGGACCGTGATTGCCGGCGGCGAAGACGGGGAGAATCTCGGCCGCCCGCCAGGCGTCCACCAGCGGCTGGAGCGAGCGGTCGCAGCCGGCCGTGGGTAGGATCCAGGCGATCACCAGTACATCCGGCTGGCCCTGGGTGAGCATCCACTCGGCGCAGATCGCGGCGAGGACGTTGTTGTAGCGTCCCTCCGGCAGACCGGCGCAGGCGATCCATTGCGCGCCGGGAGCGACGCCCACGGTGACGCCGCCGGCGTTGCGGCCCACGGCACAGGAGAGGACGCCCGTGCCATGGCCGGTCCAGGTGTCCTCCGGCGCCGCGTTGCGGCCCCTGGGATCGAGCCAGGAGCGCCCGCCGCCGCGGAATCCCGCGGCGAGCTGCTCGTGGACGGCGCTGGCGCCCGAGTCGATGATCCCCACCACGACTCCGGAGCCGTCGAGCCCGCGCCGCCATGCCTCGGGAGCGCCCACGGCGGTCACTCCCCACGAGGTGCGCTCCGGCGCTGCCGGCTCCGGCACTGCGGCAAGGGCGGGCACGGGCAGCTCGGTCTCGCCGGCGATCGCCACCACTTCCGGCCGCTCCGCCAGGGCTAGGATGCCTGCCGGGGTCGCTTCCACAATGAGACGGTTGACGATGACCAGCCCGCGCCACGAGCGGACCAGGCCTTCCTGCTGAGCGCGGTCGAGAAAGAACCGTAGCGCGGCCTGGCTCCGCCGGGCCACCCGCGTCAGCGCCGCCGCGACGAGCTCGCGCCGCTGGCGCTTCGTGGCCCCGCGCTGCGCCAAGACGCGGCCGAGCTTTGCGAGGTCCACCTGCGCGTCGAGGTCCACCAGCGCGCGCAGGATCGTCTCCGGTGAGGCGGACCGGAGCAAGGCGCGGAGCGGCTGCGCGATCTTCTCGTCGGGCAAGGCCGGCGGCGAAGCCTTCCGCACCGGCGCGGCCAGCCGCGGGGAACAGGCCGCTGCCGTCAGGGGCAGCAGGACGAGGCAGACTCTGAAAAAGCTCTTCAGGGATTCGACGCTCCGCAGCGGGCCAAGCCCGGGAGCGGGGACGACGGTCCCCGCTCCGCGAGCATACGGCCGATCAGAGCATTTTCTGCAACGAGGCGTGGTCGAACACCGCCTTGATCCGGGCCGGCAGGTCGACGGACATGCCGCCCTCGAACCGGAGGCCGAACGATACCGGCATCCGGTCAGGAGTGTTGGCGAGGATGGTCTGGATCAAGGCCTGGCCGCCCGGCTGCGACAGGTCGACCGAGAACCGGGCCGGCCGGGTGCCAGTCGCGGTTGCACCGATCGAGGCGACCGGCGAGATCGGGAATTCGACGCCGTTGATCACCACGCCGTTGACCTCCATCGTGAAGCCGCCGGTCAAGGCGCCGGACCAGATCTGCGCCAGCAGGTCGCCGGTGCTCGCGAAGCTCGTCTGCAGCTCGAGGTCGTTGTCGATCTCCTCTTCCACGGTGTCGCACAGGGCGATTGGCGGGATCGCCGGGGCCTGGCCCTGCCGCGAGATCCGGTTGGCGTAGAACTGGCAGCCCGGGGCGGGATCGGTCACCGTCCAATACGGCTGGAACTTGCCGCCGAGGATGCCGGCGCGTCCCTGGACGTTGTCGCCGTCGCGGTCGATCTGGCCGTCCCGGCTGAACGAGGCGACGACCGGGTTGCGGTAGGTGTAGAGCTTCATGTTGACGTCATGGCTGGTGCCCACGTTGTTGTATTTGGCGGTGTAGGCATAGGTGCCATCCAGGGCCGGATCCCCGGTGCCGGAAAAGGCGATCTCCGCAGCCCAGAACTTGGCCTCCGAGGCCGTCTGGTGGCCGGAGTAGCCCTCGTAGTCGGTGATCGCACACCCCGCGGTCATCATCGCCAACAATGCCACCCCCAACGCTAGAAAACGACGCGTCATAGCGAGCCTCCTTCGTGGTTGGTCTTGCGACCAGGTTGGCTGGAAAAATCCATTCGCCGACCGGCGAATGGACAGGGAATGAGAGCTCATTCCCTCCCGGGCTGCAGGAAAAAGCAATGACCACCACTCGCCCCCCTACAAGTAAGAGTGCAAGAAGTGAATCAAAGCGAGCGTAGTTTCGTAGGACCCTTTCGGAGGACCCGCCTATGGAATCCGTCGCCCAGGCCGCCGTCGCCCAGTATCGTCGGGATTTTTTCGGAGGAGCGAGACCGGGCGGCTGCTGTAGCGGACCTACATCTCATCCAGCAGCTTCTGCCGCTTGGCGTTGAACTCCTC
>Ga0075425_100002359_pt1 | contig 18901 bp, 11 predicted proteins | sample SoiMethybrSBSTD4_FD_75300 | JGI IMG/M metagenome (GOLD analysis project Ga0075425, IMG submission 75300) | Bulk soil microbial communities from a Populus tree surrounding site in Tennessee, USA - Soil MetaG P. TD hybrid SBSTD4 | ecosystem: Environmental > Terrestrial > Soil > Tree plantation... | reverse complement strand
GCGACGTTCGAGCAGGCGATGACGAAGACGAGGGCCGAGGCGGCGAGGAGGACCAGCAGGACCGACCGTGCCCGGGAAGTGAGCTGATCGCGCAAGCCGACGGCGTCGATCCGGAAGTCGGCGCGGACGGGATAGGCCTCGGGATGCTCCTTGACGATCCCGGCGTGAAGGGTCCGGAGCTCGGCGCGCGCGGTGTCGATCTCGACGCCGGGCCGGAGTCGCGCGAACAGCTCGGTCATCCGGTGGACCCGGCCCGTCACCATCGTTGCCGACAGGTGGTGGGGGCTGGTCACCACGTTCGCTATGATCTCCGTCTCCGCGGGATAGGGGAGGGAGGGCTCCAGGACGCCTACGATGGTGGCGCTCCTCGTCCCCAGCCTCACCGTGCGCCCGAGCACGGAGGGATCGCGGTTGAGGGCCGTCCGCCAGAAGCGGTGGGTGAGCACCACCGCCCCCGCGGCGCTGGGCCCATCGTCTCCCGGGCCGAGCAGCCGGCCGAGCGCCGGGCGCAACCCCATCACCTCGAAATACGATCCGCCCACGACGCCCGCGCGGACCTCGCGCGGCTCGCCGAGGCCCACCATCGTGAAGCCGATGGTCGAGAAGTCGCCAAAGGCGCTGAGGGTCTTCGACCGCTCGCGCAGGTCCTGGATCTCCGGCACCGAGAAGGTCATGTTCTCGGCTCCGATGCCCAAGGCGCTCTGGCGGATGTAGATCAGCCGCTCCTCGTCGCGGTTGACCAGCGGCGTGAGCAGCACGCCGCGCACCAGGCTGAAGATGGCGGCGTTGGCTCCGATTCCGAGGGCGAGCGTGATCACGACCGTCACCGTGAGTCCCTTGGTGCGTAGAAGGGACCGGAGAGCCACTCTCAAGTCGTTCAAGAATGTCATCGTGGCCGCGACCTCCTATCCTCTAGACGAACGGGGACCCTCGAAATCGACAGGGCCGCCGGCAACGACGTGAATTGTTCCGGTCCCCAGCGGCCCAGCCCAAGACCTACGAAGCTGCGGTCGTGAATGTTCAAGGTGAGCTTAGATGGCACCGGCGGACGATGTGGGCGGGCGCGGGCCCTCCCGGTGGCGCCCCGGCACCAGACCGCGTACGCTCCTCGCATGCGGCGCGCGGTCGCGTTGTGGGTTGCGTGTCTCGCCTCCGGCTGCGACGGCGCCGGCGATCAGGCCAGACGCGAGTACTTCAAGGCGCTCGAGCTGAGCAAGATCGGGCACCCGCTGGAAGAGCAGCTGGTGCACGTGGATCGCGCGGTCCGCCTGGCCCCGGCCAGCGCGACCTACCTCGAGATGCGGGCCAACCTGCTCTTCGGCCTCAACCGGTTGGCGGAGGGGCGAGCGGACTACGACCGTGCCGTCGAGCTGGCCGATCGTCCCTATCTTCGTTTCGAGCGCGCGAACGTGCTCTGCGCGCTGGGCGAGGACGACGCGGCGCTCGCGGACCTCGATCGTGCGATTGCCGAGCAACCGGAGAACCTGCAGTTCTATCCGAGACGCGCGCTGGCACGGCTGGCCCGGGGGCGAGTCGGAGAGGCGCGGGCGGACGTCGACCTCGCAATGGCATCTTCCCGTGGCGGCGCGGGCGAGAGATATGCGCGGGCGGCCGTCTTGCTGATGGAGGGCAAGCCGGCCGAGGCCCTGGCCGATCTCGACTTCGTGCTGGCGCACTTCGCGGACGCGTCCCATGGGGCCCTGCCGCGCACGGTGCGATTGCTGGCCCATGTGGCCCTCGATCAGCGCGAGCGCGCCGCCGCCGAGTTCGACCGGGCGACGCTCGACGCCGCGGAGCACTGGCCCGATCTGGGGTATCGCTACTGGCTGGTGCGCCGCGGTTGCGACAACGCGTTCATTGCCACCCAGGCCGGGCACCTCGTGGCGCGGGCCCAACAAGTCCTGGCCAGCGAATCCGCATCTGAGTCGTTGAAGGTGTCCGAGCCGGCAAACCGGACGCCGCGGCCCTGATCGTCAGGCCGCCTGCGCGCCCCCTCGTCGCGGCCATTTGCTTGGACGCAGGGATCGGGGGGCTGTGACCGGTTATGCTCATCCGGCGTGAAAGCCCTCGTCTACACCGGTCCCGGCCGGGTCGAGATCCAGGACGTCGCCAAGCCCACTGCCGGCCCCGGCGATGTGCTCCTCCAGATCCAAACGGCTGCGATCTGCGGCTCCGACATCCACGGGTTCCTGGGCCACAGCGAACGGCGCAAGCCCGGGCTCGTCCTCGGCCACGAGGCCGTCGCCACCATCGCGGAGGTCCATCCTTCGGTCGGAGGGTGGGAACCGGGACGGCGCGTTGTCGTCAATCCGCTCATCACCTGCGGCCGCTGTGCCGCCTGCCTGGCCGGGAGGCAGAACCTCTGCGCGACCTGGAAGGTGCTCGGCCTCGACCGCGTGCAGGGCACCTACGCGGAGTTCGTCGCCCTTCCCGTCTCGTGCCTCTATCCGTTCCCCGAAGGCCTGAGCGTGCAGGAAGCCGTGCTCACGGAGCCCCTGGCCAACGTGGTGCACTACTTCCGGATCGCGATGAGCGAGGTCCCCGACTCGCTGACCGTCCTCGGCGCCGGCCCCATCGGAATCCTCACCCTGGCCCTGGCCAAGCTGCGCGGCATCGCGCGCGTCTGCGTGGTGGACACGAACGAGGCGCGGCTCGAGGTGGCGCGCCGGCTGCGCGCCGACGCCGTGGTCTTGAGCGGCCGGGAGGATCCCGTGGAGGCGGTGCGCCGCTGGAGCGACGGCGGCACCGAGGTCGTGATCGAGACGGCCGGGATCACGGCCACGCGCCGTCAGGCGGTGGGGTGCTGCCGCCGCGGGGGACGGCTCGTCTTCGTCGGCCTCGGGGAGAACGACTCCGCTCTTCCCTGGATCGAGATGATCCGCGACGAGAAGAGCGTGTTCACGACCTTCGCCTACACGCCGCGCGACTTCGCGACCGCGCTGCGGATCGTCGAGTCGCGCCAGATCGACCTCCGCCCCTGGACGGAGACGCGGCCGCTGGCGGACGGCCAGGCCGGCTTCGAGAAGATCGCCTACGCGCCGGGGTCGACCCTCAAGATGGTCTTCGAGATCTAGGGACGCTCAGGCCTTCCGCAACGGCTCGACGACGACCGAGAAGTCCTCGTCGCCGTGGCCGTCCGCGATGGCCCGCCCGTACAGATCGAGGACCGGGACCACCGTCGTGAGCGGCAGGCCGTGCCGTCGTCCCTCGCCGACGGCGTAGTTCATGTCCTTCGCCGCGAGCTTCAGCGTGAAGTTCGGCTTGTAGTCGCGCGCGGCCATCCGCGCCGCGAGCGTCTTGATCAGCGGGCTTCCGGGAGCGCCCGCGGTGAGGACTTCGATCGCCTTGACCCGGTCGAGGCCGCTCCTCTCGACCAGCGCGAGCGCCTCGGCCAGGGACGCCGCCTGCACGCCGCAGAGGAAGTTGTTCACGAGCTTGAGCAGGGCGCCGCTGCCGGTGGGACCGAGGTGGACGATGGCCCGGCTCATCACGGCCAGGACCGGGCGCGCGGTCTCGAGCGCTTCCGCGGAGCCTCCGACGAGGAAGAGCAGCTCGCCGGCGGCCGCCTGAGGCTTGCTCCCGGTGACGGGCGCGTCGAGCAGTGGGCACCCGGCGGCGAGGGCCGCGCGCGAGAGCTCCTCGATCCAGCCGACGGTGACCGTGCTGCAATCGACGAGCACGGTGCCGCGGGCCGCGCCGGCGAGCGCCCCTTGCTCTCCGAGCCAGACGGCCCGCGCCGCCACGTCGTCGGACACCATGCTGAGGACGACGTCGGCCCGGGCGGCGGCCTCGCGCGGTGACGCGGCGACGTGGGCGCCTTCTTCCGCGAGCAGCGCGGCAGGCTGAGGGTTGCGGTTGTAGACCGTGAGCGGGAAGGACGCGCCGAGGAGGCGGCGGGCCATGCCCGATCCCATGAGGCCGAGGCCGATCAGGGCGACACGTGGCTTGGATGACATCATTTCATTCCATGACTTCGAACTGCTCGAGGGCGCGTTCGTTGACGGTGAGGCCGAGGCCGGGCACGTTCTCGTCGAGGTCCACGAAGCCGTCCTTCGCGCGCGGCTCGCCCTCGAACACGTACCAGAAGAGCTCGTTCCCCACCTCGACGTCCACGATGGGGAAGTACTCGGCCATGGGCGAGTTCAAGCTGGCCATGACGACGTGGTAGTTGTGCATCTGGCCGGCGTGCGGGATGACGGGTATCGAATGGGCCTCCGCGAGGGCCGCGATCTTGCGCGCCTGGGTGAGGCCCCCGACACGGTTCGTGTCGAACTGGATGTAGTCCACGGCGCGCGCCTCCAGCAGCTCGCGGAAGCCGTAGAGCGTGAACTCGTGCTCACCGCCCGCGATGGGCACGCGCCCTTGGGCCTTGAGCTCCGCGTAGCCGTGGATGTCGTCAGGGATGACCGCCTCCTCGAGCCAGCGCAGGTGGAACGGCTCGAGCAGGGGGAGCATCCGCTTCGCGTAGTCCAGGGTCCAGCCCATGTAGGCGTCGGCCATGACGTCGATTCCGTCGCCGACCGTCTCGCGTACCGTGCGCACCAGGTCCACGTTGCGCTGCATGCCCTCCGCTCCGTCCACCGGCCCCCAGCCGAAGCGCAGCTTCATGGCCTTGTAGCCTTCGTCCTTGTAGCGCTTCGCCTCCGCCGCCAGCTCGGGGAGCGGCGTGCTGTAGAGGCGGCTCGCGTACACGGGGATGCGCGGCTTGGTGCGCCCGCCGAGGAGCCGATAGACGGGCTGCCGCGCCGCCTTGCCCATGAGGTCCCACAAGGCGATGTCCACCGCGCTGATCGCGACCATGCCGATTCCCTTGCGGCCGAAGGCCATGGTCTTGCGGTACATGTGCTGCCAGAGCTGCTCGACGTCCCAGGGGTCGGCGCCGAGGAGAAGGGGTTTCAGGTAGAGGTCGATGACCTGCTTGGTGACGGGCGGGCTGAGGGCGGCGTTGCCGACCCCCACGAGGCCGTCGTCGGTGACGATCTCGACGATGAGCCAGCCATGGAACGTGAACGTGCCCATGGACGCCTCGGGCCGCGCGAGCAGGTCCATCGGGTTGGTGCAGAAGTGCGGGGGCAGGGGCGTCGTCTTCCCGCGCCAGCGCGCGACCCGCGTGCGGACCTCCTTGATCATCATTGGCGTCCTCGCTCCGGCCAGATCTTCATCAAGCGCCTCGCGCGGAGTGAATCCTCGCTCGGCCTATCTCACTTTCCACTCCTGGATGCCGGACGACCACTGCGGGGGCAGCGTCACTTCGAGGCGGAGGGCCGTCGTGGTGACGGGCTTGAACGCGACCTTGTTGTAGGTGTCCTTCTCCGCGCCGTACGCACCCTTCGCCTCCACCGGCTTCCACTGGTCGCCGTCCTTGTACAGGACGCGCCAGGAGGCAGGCAAACGGCACTCGCCGCTTCCGGTGTCGTCGAGCCAGTACACCTCGACCTCCGAGACCGACGCGGGGGCGGCGAACTCGTAGGCCACCCACTCCGTCGTTCCCTTCTCGGGCCACCAGTGGAAGAAGCCGCCGGTGCCGTCGCGGGACGAGCGCGGCTCGTTCTGGTCGTTCACCGCGCTCGGGTTGTGGCCGGCCTTGGACGTGGTGACCTTGGCCTGCGAGGCCAGGGTGGGCAGCGGCTGCGGCCGCGCGCTGGTGGGGCGGTCGGGAATCCAGACGACCATTTCTCCCGGCCCGCGATTGGCCCAGGCGTAATAGGGAATGGCGGTGAACGCTTGTTCATGCTGCTCGACGGCGCCGCTGGCGTTGTACGCGAGCGAAGTCGAACGTCCGTTGATGACCTGGACACCGCCGAGCAGATCCGATCGGAACTCGGAGGTGAGGGGCGCGTTGTCCGCCACCAGGAGGTTCCGCACATGCCCGCCCGGATTGTCCGGCCACTCCGCGGCGAAGACGAGCGGTCCGCGCTGCAGCGCCACGCGGCCCTGGTCGGCCTCCACGGCCGGATTCGCCCGCACCCGGCGGATGGGCATGGGCAGCGACAGCTCGACGATGTCGCCGGCCTTCCAGCGCCGGTCGATGCGGGCGTAGCCTTTCTCGACGGTGAACGGCATCGCCTGGCCGTTGACCTTCAGCGTGACCGGCTCATTCGACGTGTCCGCGAAGCGATAGAGGTCGCTCGGCAGCGCCTCGCCGCGCGCCCAGCCCGGGACGCGGACGTTCAGGGCGAAGGGGCCGGCCTTGTCCGGGCGGACGGTGAGCTTCACCGCGCCGTCCCAGGGATAGCGGGTCTCCTGGATCACTCCCACCGTGCGCCCGCCGTCCATCTTCACTTCCGCGGTGCTGGCGACGAAGAGGTTGACGTACAGCGTATCGCCCTGCTGCGCGTAGACGTACCCGGGCACGGAGGCCAGGAACCGCGTCATGTTCCCCGGGCAGCAGGCCACTCCGAACCAGGGGCTGCGCTGGTGCTGTCCGGCCGACTCGAGCGGGTTGGGATAGAAGTACGTCTTGCCGTCGAGGGACACGCCGGAGAGGAGGCCGTTGTAGAGGATCCGCTCCATGACGTCGATGTAGCGGCCTTCGCCGTGGAGCAGGAACAGGCGGTGGTTCCAGAAGTCGTTGCCGATGGCGGCGCAGGTCTCGTTGTAGGCGGACATGTTGGGCAGCTCGTAGGCGAGGCCGAAGGCCTCGCCGGAGCTGGTGGAGCCGATACCGCCCGTGAGGTAGATCTTCTTGCCGACGACGTCGTCCCAGATCCGGTCCAGCGCCTTCACGTAGGCTTCGTCGCCGGTGAGGGCGGCGACGTCGGCTACGCCCGAGTACAGATAGGTCGCGCGCACGGCGTGGCCAACCGCTTCGTCCTGGTCCACGACCTTCACCTGCGACTGGTTGTACTTCCGGCCCGCCCCCGGCGTGCCGTCCGGCCCGCGCTGGTCGATGAGGAAGCGCGCGAGGTTCAAGTAGCGCGCGTCGCCGGTCACGCGGTAGAGCTTGACCAGCCCCATCTCGGTGATCTCGTGCCCCGGCCAGATCGACTGCTTGCCCGGCCCGAACGTCGCGTCGAGCAGGTCCGCCGTCCGCAGGGCCACGTCGAGCAGCGTCCGCTTGCCCGTGGCCTGATAGTGCGCGACCGCCGCCTCGTAGAGGTGCCCGAGGTCGTACAGCTCGTGGCTGTCGACCTTCTCCATCTCCCAGCGCTTCGTCCCCGCCCAGCGGTGCGGGTGCTCGGGGTCGATCGTCCGCGTCGTGTAGAGGTAGCCGTCCTTCTCCTGCGCGGCCGCGATCTTCGCGATGAGGGAGTCGAGGTACGCCTCGAGCTTCGGGTCCTTCTGCACGGTCAGCGTGTAGGCCGCGCCCTCGATGACCTTGTAGAGGTCGGTGTCGTCGAAAGGATAGCCGGGCGGCGTCTTGTCCTTCACCTCCTCGCCGCGGAGAACGGCCCCCGCCCGCTCGAAGTTGTACACGCGCTTGGTCTCTTCGCACTTCTCGAGGGCGAAGGGGATGCTGACCTTCCGGTTGGTCTCGATGCGCGGCAGCCAGAAGGCGTCGGTGAAGTGCACGGCGGTGAACGGCACCGGCTTGACCGGGTAGTCGCGGGGCTCGGCGGCCAGGGCCAGCTCCGCCATTCCCAACGTGGCGGCGACGACGATCCAGACTCGAGCGTGTACCATGGTCACCCTCAGGGGACGGTCCCGGGCTCCGGAATCGTCCAGCGATAGATCTCCCTGTCGCCCACTTTCTCGGTCCGCTCCGCTTCCCAGTTGCCCATGTCGAACCGGTACGACACCACCCGAGTGCCAGGACGCAGCTCGCGCAGGAGCCTCGGTTTCAGGCGCATGTTCGCCGGTCGCATGAGGTAGAGGGTGACGACGGTGGCGTCCTGTATCGGCACCTCGAAGAGATCCCCCTGGACGAACCGGATCAGGCTGGAGACCCCCGCTTCTTCGGCCACCTCGCGCGCCCACTTGAGACGCGCGGGGTCGAGCTCCACGCACACTCCACGGACGCCCCGGCGCCGGACGGCGGCGATCACGATGCGGCCGTCGCCGCAGCCGAGGTCGTACACGACGTCACCCGGGCGAAGGTCGGCGAGGCGAAGCATGCGCTCGACGATCTCGGGCGGGGTCTCCTCGTAGGGAGCGTCCGGAAGCTGCCCGGTCAGGGCACCCGCCATGAAGACGAGCGGCAGAATGAGAAGGATCATGCTCTTGCTCCTGTGAGCGCCCCGATCCGGGGAATGGCGAGACAGATCGTAACGAAGGCGACGACGTGAAGCGATCCCGCGATCGCGAACACGACGCCGTAGCCGTAATCGTGGTCCAGCAGGTAGCCCACGAGCTGCCCGAAGACCACGCCGCCCATGGCCCCGCCGAAGCCGACGAGTCCGGCCACCGCTCCGACCGTGGCCTTCGGGAAGATGTCGGTGGGCAGGATCATGACCAGCGTCGACCAGGACTGCTGGCCGAAATAGGCCAGGCTGAACAGCGCGATGGCCCAGGCCACGGGGACGCTGGGAACGAAGAGGACGGTCGGCATGACGAGCGCGCTCGCGCCGAGGGCGAGCTTGCGCGCGCGGTCCAACGGGAGGTTCCTCTGCAGCAGGGCGCTCGAGAACCAGCCGCCGACGAGACACCCGAGGCCGGCCGCGGCGGGAGGAATCCACGCGAACGTCCCGACGGTCTTGATGTCGAAGCCGCGCGCGTCGTAGAGGTACTTCGGCAGCCAGAACAGGTAGAAGTACCAGGCCGCATCGCTGAGGAACTTCGCGGTGACGAGGCCCCAGGTCTGCCGGAAGCGCAGGAGCTGGAGCCAGCCCAGCTCCGCGGCCGCGGCCGGCCCGGCCTGGACCACGGACTGGAGTTGCGCACGCTCCTCACCCCCGAGCCGCGGATGCTGCTCGGGCGGAAAATACGTCCGCCACCACCAGACCGTCCAGAGAAGGCCGATCGCGCCCGTGACGACGAAGATCGAGCGCCAGCTCGTGAACGACAGCACGGACGCGATGAGCGGCGGCGCCACCACCATGCCGAGGGCGGTGCCCGCGTTCATGATCCCCATGGCCGTCGAGCGCTCCTTGACCGGGAACCACTCGGCGACGACGCGCGTGGCCGCGGGAAAGCCTCCGCCTTCGCCCGCGCCCAGGAGGAGCCGGCAGGCGGCGAGCATGGCGAAGCTCGTGGCCAGGCTGTGGGCGGCGCAGGCCAGCGACCAGAACAGCATGATGATCGCGAAGCCGCGGCGCGTGCCCAGCGCGTCGAGCATCCGGCCCCCCGCCGCGTACATGAACGCGTAGGTGACGAGGAACGCGGTCTGCAGGAGGGAGAACTGCTGGTTGGTGACGGGGATCTCCCGCTCGATGGCCTTGATGGCGACGGGCAGGGTTTGCCGGTCGAGATAGCTGATGGCGATGGCCGCGCCGACGAGCACGGCGATCCGCCAGCGCAGGGTGGGCCGGGCCTCGGAGAGCGGCGCGACGGAGGAAGCCGCGCTCACCACTCCAGCACGAGGAGCGACACCGCCTGGCGGGGGAGCGCGATGGGGACCGTGGCCTTCCCGCCTTCGACGCGCAGCGTGGCCGGCGCCTCCATCGGCGCGAGCTTGCCCGCGGCTTCGAGCTCGGCGTATTGCTTCTCGTCCGGGGCGATGGGCGAGCCCATGCGCTTCCAGGCCGCGAACGAGTTGCTGTGGGTCTCGTCGATGCGATAGTGCTGGACGCGCACCTCGCCCCGGGCCAGCGGCAGCCCGGTCACGGTCAGCGTGACGGCGGCCTCCGGCCCCGGCACGTCGTCATCGTGATAGTGCCAGGCCATCACCGTGAGCTTCTTTCCTTCCAGGCTGGCCAGCGCCGAGACGTCGGGCGCGCCGCGCACGCCGTCCTTCATGATCGCCTCGAGGCCGGGGTCGCCGGTGCTCTGGACGGCCACGCGTTTCCCACCCATCTTGCCGAACATGCGGAAGACGTTCAGCACGGGCAGATCGAGGCCGTTCGAAGCCAGGGCGCGGAAGCCTGCGAAGTAGGGCTGGTCCTCGAACTCGAAGGCCCACGTGAGCGCGCCCTCGAGGTTCACGCCGTGCTTGCGCTCGAGGTCGTGCTTGCGCGCGAAGCTGGCCGCGGTGTAGCTCGAGTACATCGTCCCGTTGCGGTAGCCGAGCTGGGGCCCCTGGCAGGCGGCGCAGCCTTCGGGATCGGACTCGCCGATGACGATGGGCTTCGTCTTCAGCTCCGGGAAGGACGCGATGACGGCCATGGCCCCGTCGATCGTCCGCAGCTGGTTGGCGATCCCCATCTGCACGTGGCCCTCCACGAACTTCGGGGCCCCCTTGGCGTGGAAGGAGAGGAAGTCGATGGGCGTGCCCGTCTTGCCCGTGGCGTAGTTGGTCCCGCGCAGGCAGTGCTCCAGGAAGTCGCCCAGGAACTTCCCGCCCGCGCCGCCCGCCGTGTCCGGACCGCCCACCCGGGCCGTGGGCAGGGCGCGGCGCACCGCATCCACCGCGTAGTCGTGGAGCTTGTGGAACTCCTCGGGCGTGGACTGCCAATACGCGATGTTGGGCTCGTTCCAGACCTCCCAGTACCAGCGCTCCACCTCCGCCGCGCCGTACCGTTCGACGTTGTGCTTCACCCACTGGTAGACGAGCTCGCTCCACTTCGCGTAGTCCTTCGGCGGCTGCGCCCAGCCCGTGTAGACCTTGTTGTAGGGAAGGCCGGGCCGCCATTCGTGCTGGTACGGGTCCGGCTTCACGGAGAGGGCCTGGGGCATGAACCCGATCTGCGCGTACGGCTTGAGGCCGCGTTCCTTGTAGGTGTCGAAGATCCGGTCCACGATCCGCCAGTCGTAGACCGGCCTCCCTTGCGCGTCTTCGGTGTACGCGTTGGTGCTGCCCCACTTGAGCGCGGGCGTGCCGTCGCCGGTGGTGAGGAGGTTGTGGGCCCGGAAGTAGACCTGCGGCGAGCCGATCTGGCCGAGCTCGGCCAGCAGCTTCCGCCCGTCCTTCATGGTCGCGTAGTTGGGCTCGTCCGCGCCGAAGAAGCGCCAGATCGGCTTGAGGTCGCCCTGCGCCTTGGCCGCGTCGACCGTGATCGTGACCGCGAAGGGCGCGTCCGCGGCGAAGACGGGAAGGGTCGCGCTCGCCGCCAGCATGAGCACGGCCAGCCACAACACGGCCGGGAGACAGGTCATACGTGGCGTTTTCCGCAGCGGAAGCTCTCCTCTGTCGCCTCGGCGCGATTCACTCCCGCCGAGGCGCTTGATGAAGACAAAGCGGGAGCGAGGACGCATTCAGAAATTGAACTTCAAGCCGAGCTGCATTTGCCGCGGAGTGCTGAACGTGCTGGTCACGCGGCCCGCGGTCGCGGTGTCGATGGCGGTGGCGGGCGTGCCGAAGCTCGGCGTGTTCGTGAGGTTGAAGACCTCCACCCGGAACTCGACCTTGTGGCCGAAGCGCTTGAACACCGAGAAGTCCACGTTCTTGTAGCTGTCCTCGCGCAGGATGTTGGCGCCCGTGTCGCCGTAGGTGAGCGTCGCGGGCAGGGCGAAGGCGGAGGTGTCGAACCACTTGTCGACGGTCGGGTCCTCCAGCTCCCCGGAGCCGATGCGGTTCGGCCTCTGGTTGCCCACGCCGGTGTTCGCGCGGTCCGCGCCGATCGTGGGCGTGTAGGGCCGTCCGCTGCGCCAGATCAGGATGGCTTGCACCTGCCAGCCGCCGAGCAGGGCCTGGGTCACGCCGCTCGCTTCGCCCAGGTAGCGCTTCCCGCGGCCGACGGGCAGCTCCCACCCGACGCTGGTGGCGAGGTTGTGCGGGATGTCGAAGCTGGAGATCGCCTTCTCCCTTCCCGTGTTGCCACCCACGGACGGGTTGTTCTGGGTCGTGATGCTCTTGGAGAACGTGTAGGAGAGGAGATACCACAGGCCGCGCGAGGCGCGCCGCACGAGCGTCGTCTGCAGCGAGTGGTACGTGTTCGACATGTTGGTGTCGAAATACGCGATGCCGCCGAACTGCGGATAGGGCCGCCGCGCCTGCACGCCGCCGGCGGCGGGAGCGGGGATGTTGATGTTGGTGGTTCCGTTGAGGTCCTGGCCGATGTTGCCCACGTAGTTCACCTCCAGCACGGTGCTGGGGTTGATCTCCTGCTGCACGCCGACGTTGTAGTGGTGGTTGCGGCCCATCTTCAGGTCGGTGGCCGTCGGACCGAGCGTGGGGGCGGCGGAGGCGGTGAGGGCCTTGCCCTGGAAGAAGTCGGCCATCGTCCGGAGCTGGGTCAGGTCGTTGATGCCGATCTCGTCGAGCCGGAAGGGGACCATGTTGTTGTTCACGCGCCCGTCCGTGTTCTCCTGCTCGAAGAAGATGCCGTAGCCGCCGCGCAGCACCGTCTTGTTGCCGAAGGGACGCCAGGCGAAGCCGAAGCGCGGGCCGAACTGGGTCTTGTCCGTGCTCGTGATGGAGAGGGGCAGTCCGGCCTGGCTGCTCGTCTGGATGTAGTTCTTGAAGAGGGCATAGGCGGAGGGGCCGGAGAACTGCGAGTCCAGGTCGATCTGATCGGTGTCGCTGGCCACGATGATCGGCCGCGCCGAGAGGGGATCGAACGTGCCGAGCTGACCGCGGTACCCGGAGGCCCACGGGGAGTACTCGTAGCGCAGCCCGAGGTTCAGCGTGAGGCGGCTGTTCACGCGGAAGTCGTCCTGCCCGTAGAAGTGCCAATACGTGGCCTGGCCGCCGAAGGTGTCGGCGGGGAACGCGCGCTGGACCTGGCGCGGATAGCCGAGCATGAAGTCGGCGAAGGCGTCGCCGGTGCCGGTGGGGCTCGTGGGGTTCTGGGTCGCGAACCCGTTGTACGTCCAGACGCCCTGGTACTGCTTGCTGTCCGTGAAGTGCGGCAGCCAGCGCCGGATCTTGGTCCCGCCCTTCAGGATGTGGCGGCCGCGGATGTGCGTGACGTTGTCCGTCCATTCGAAGACCTTCAGGTCCTGGGTCTTCGGGCGCTGGTCGAACGCCGACCCCTGCATGTTGCTGTAGCCGCTCCAGCTGAAATCGGGGAACGACCCGACGACTCCCGGCCGGCCCGTCTCTTCGAATCCCTTGACCCCCGCCTCCTGGTAGAAGTTCGTGCCCAGGCCGAAGGGCTCGAGGTCCACGACCTGGGGCAGGTAGCTGAAGCGGAACTCGTTCAGGAGGGTCGGGCTGATCGTGCTCGTCACCGCGCCCACGATGTTCTGGCCGCGCGTGTGGATGTGGGCCCGATCCAGGGCGGGATAGGCCAGGTAGGGCGCGCCCAGGGTGGAGCTCGGATCCTCCATCCGGTTGTCGTGGAAGCTGTAACGCACGAAGAGCTTGTGTTTCTCGTTGAGCGTGTGGTCCACGCGCAGCGTGACCTGGTCCGCGTTGAGCGCACGCTCCGGCGACCAGGTGAAGTTCGACGCGCCGCTGTTGGGGTCGGGGACGAGCTTCGCGAAGTATTGCGCCTGCGGCGAGAGGCGGCTGGCGGGGATGACGTTGCCGGGGAAGGGCTGGCGGGTGAGCGGGTCGTAGATCACGTTGCGCACGGCGCTGAAGTCGCCGCGCTTCATGGCCGCCGAGGGCACGATGAGGTTGACGGGCAGGCCCTGCTTCTCGCGGATCCCCTCGTAGCTCACGAAGAAGAAGGTGCGGCCCTTCACGAGGGGGCCGCCCAGGGTGCCGCCGAACTGGTTGCGGTCGAGCTGCTGCTTGGGCTTCACGAAGAAGTCCGTGGCGTCGAAGGCGTCGTTGCGCAGGAACTCGAACACCCCGCCATGGAACTCGCTGGAGCCGGACTTGGTGGCGGCGTTGAGCATGCCGCCCGCCTGGCTGAACTCCGCGGAGTACGCGCTCTGCTGCACCTTGAACTCCTGCAGGGCGTCGATCGAGGTCTGGATGTAGGAGCCGCCCTGGTGGTGGTCGGTGACGTCCACGCCGTCGATCTGGAACGTGAGCTGGCTGCCGCGCACGCCGCTGATGGCGGTGCCGGAGATGAAGTTCGCGCGGATGCGCACGAGGTTGCCGCCCCCGGGGAGGCCGGCCGCGCCCGGGGTGAGGCGGGCCAGCTCGTAGAAGCTGCGCCCGTTGAGGGGCAGGTTCGCGATCTGGGTGTTCGTGATGTTCTGGCCGAGCGATCCCGACTCGGTGTCGAGGAGGGGAGCGGCGGCCGTGACCTCGCTCGTCTCGTTGCGGGCGCCGAGCTTGAGCTCCACGTCCACGCGCACGGACTGGCCGACGGGGACCTCGACTCCGGTCACCACCGCGGTCTGGAAGCCGGCCCCGACCACGCTCACGTCGTAGCGGCCGGGGTTGACCGGGGTCAGCACGTAGTCGCCGCGATCGTTGCTGGCCACGGTGCGCGACTCGCCGGTGGCGGCCGCGGTGACGGTCACCGCGGCCTTGGCCACCGTGGCCTGCTGCGGGTCGCGGACGGTGCCCACGATGCGGCCGGTCTGCACCTGCGTGAAGGCGGGTACGGCCAGGGTCGCGGCCAGGAGCGTGAGCGTCGCCTTGCGCACCATGAGTCTCCTCCCCTCCGGAAACTGGAATGCGAGATGAGCGGAATCGTAATACCATATGATCTAGCCGCCAACAACCAAAGAAGAGAGGAGCCGTCGGTGCGCCACCTCCCGGACCGTCGCGAGTTCATGGCCGGCCTGGGCGGCGTCGGGGTCGCGCTCGCCGCCGCCCCCTGGCTGGGCGGCGTGGCCAGCGCGCAGGCGCGCGGTCCGGCGCGCGCGGTCGCGCAAGCGGCGCGCTCCGTCGCGGACATGGACCGGCGGCTGCTGGGGGCCTTCCTCGAGCATCTCGGGCGCGCCATCTACACCGGCGTCTACGAGCCGGGCTCGAAGCTGGCGGACGCCAGCGGCTTCCGCCGCGACGTGATCGCGGAGGTCAAGGGGCTGGGCGTGCCGATCATGCGGTACCCCGGCGGAAACTTCGTGTCCGGCTACAACTGGCTCGACGGCGTGGGGCCCCGGGACAAGCGTCCCACCGTCCTGGAGCGGGCCTGGAACTCGCTCGAGACGAACCAGTTCGGTACGAACGATTTCATCCAATGGTGCAAGCTGGTGGGCACCGAACCCCTGCTGGGTTTCAACCTGGGCACGGGCACGCCCGAGCAGGCGGTCGCGTACGTTGAGTACTGCAACGTGGACAAGGGGACGAAGTGGAGCGACCTGCGCCGGGAACACGGCTACGAGGCGCCCCACAACGTGAAGTACTGGTGCCTCGGCAACGAGATGGACGGCCCCTGGCAGATGGGGCACATGACGGCCCGCGAATACGGCCGCAAGGCCCGCGACTCCGCCCGGCAGATCCGCGTGGTGGACCCGGCCACGAAGCTGATCGCCTGCGGCTCGAGCAACACGATCCTGCCCACGTACCTGGAGTGGGACCGCGAGGTCCTCGAGGAATGCTACGACCAGGTGGACGGCATCTCGCTGCACAACTACTACGGCAACACGCCCGCCCTCACCGGCGGCGACACCACGCGCTACCTGGCCATGAACCTGGACATGGAGCGGCAGATCCAGGAGATCGCCGCCGTGTGCGACTACGTGCAGGGCCTCCGCAAGTCGCCCAAGCGGCTCTGGCTCTCCTTCGACGAATGGAACGTCTGGTATCGCGCGCGCGGCGGCACGTTCGCCAACGGGCAGCGCAAGGTCGCCCCGCCGCTCCTCGAGGAGGTCTACAACCTCGAGGACGCGCTGCTCGTGGGGGGCTTCGTGAACACGCTGCTGCGCCAGGCCGGGCGCGTGCGCGTGGGCTGCCTGGCCCAGATCGTCAACGTCATCGCCCCCCTCGTCACGAACGAGACGTCCGTGCTGCGCCAGAGCATCTACTACCCGTACGCGTGGTCGCTGAAATACGCGCGCGGACGCGTCCTCGATCTGCGCGTGGAAGGCGAGACCTACCCCATCAAGGCGGCGGGGCTGCGGCCGGACTTCGCGCGAGACGACGTCGTCCCCTACGTGGACGTGGCCGCGACCCTCGATGCCCAGACCGGGCAGCTCGCGCTCTTCATGCTCAACCGCGATCTCCAGGGCGAGCGCGAGCTGATCCTGGACTGCCGCGACTTCACGCCCACGCGTGTGCTGGCCAGCGAGACGCTGACGGGGACGGATCTGAAGGCCGCGAACACCTTCGATCGGCCGACGCTCGTGGCGCCGCGTCCCTTGGAGGCGCCGCGGGTGGGAGGCACGATGACTTTCAAGCTGCCGCCGCGGTCCTACAGCGTCGCCCACATCGCCACGTCCTGAGGACGGAAGCGATGTGGCCGCGTCTCCTGAGCCTGTGCTTGGCCGCGGCGCCCGCGGCCGCCGCTCCGCCGGAGATGGAGCCACCCACCCACGATGGTGGCCCCCAGAGGCTCACGCTCGAAGGCGACATCAGCCCCATCCACGATCCGGCGATCATCCGCCAGGGCGGGACCTATCACGTCTTCGCCTCCAATCGGTTCGCGGAGAAGCTCGTCCCGATGTTCTGCTCGTCGGACCGGCGGAAGTGGACGTTGTGCGGAAACGTCTTCGACGCCGTTCCGGATTGGGCGCTCCAGGAGGTGCCGGGGGCGAAGGGGATCTGGGCCCCGGACATCTCGTTCTTCGCGGGCCGGTATCATCTGTATTACTCGGTCTCGACGTTCGGCAAGAACCGGTCGGTCATCGGCCTGACCACGAACCGCACCCTCGATCCCGGCAGTCCCGACTACCGATGGGTGGACGAAGGCAAGGTCGTCGGTTCCACGCCCGAGGACGACTGGAACGCCATCGACCCGAACCTGGCCTTCGACGAGAAGGGAGCGCCGTGGCTGGTCTGGGGCAGCTTCTGGGGCGGGATCAAGATGCGCCGGGTCGATGCGCGAACGGGCAAGCTCTCCGCAGCGAACCCCACGCTCCACTCGCTGGCCAGCCGGCGCCCCTTGACGCCGCCCTCGATCGAGGCGCCCTTCATCGTCAGGAAGGGCCACCACTTCTACCTCTTCGTGTCCTTCGACATGTGCTGCCGGGGCAAGGACAGCACCTACAAGACCATGGTCGGGCGGGCGAAGAGGATCACGGGTCCCTATATAGATAAGGATGGGAGGCCCATGATGGAGGGGGGCGGCACCCTGGTCGTGGAGGGCACCGGCGCCTGGCGGGGCGCGGGTCACGTGGCCGTCCTCTTCGATTCGGACGCCGACCTGCTCGTCTTCCACGCCTACGACGGCACCACCGGCAAGCCCTTCCTCCAGATCTCGACGATGGTCTGGGAGGACGGCTGGCCGCGCGCGGGACGCTTGCCATGAGCGGCCTGACCCGCCGCGAGTTCGGAACCCTGCTCGCGGCCGCGCCGCTGGCCGCCGCGTCGCGGATGGGCGAGCCGCCCGGGCCGCGGCCGGGGGCGCCGGCGAAAGACGTGGCGCCCGTCAAGGCCCGCCCATTTCCCCTGCGCCAGATCCGACTGCTGAGCGGGACCTGCTACACGCTCCAGGACCGCAACCGCGCCTACCTCCACACGCTCGAGTCCGACCGACTGCTCCACACCTTCCGGCTGACCGCGGGGCTTCCCTCGACGGCGCGCCAGCTCGGCGGGTGGGAGCGGCCCGACATCGAGCTGCGCGGCCACTTCCTGGGCCACTACCTGTCCGCCTGCGGCTTGATGTACAGCAGCACCGGCGACGAGCTGCTGAAGACGAAGGCCCGCGCCATCGTGGCCGAGCTCGCCAGGTGCCAGCGCGCCAACGGAGGAGGATGGCTCGCCGCGTTTCCGCCCGCGTTCATGCAGCGGCTCACGGAGCGGCTGCCGGTGTGGGCGCCCTTCTACACGCTGCACAAGATCATGGCCGGCCTGCTCGACGTCCACGAGCACTGCGGCGACGCGACGGCCCTGGAGATCGCCCTGGGCATGGCCGCCTGGATCCGGCGCTGGGCGGGCGCGATCGACGACGGAGTGATGGCCCGCATCCTGGACGTCGAATACGGCGGGATGAACGAAGTCCTGTACGACCTGTACGCGGTCACGGGTGACCGGGCCCATGCCGAGCTGGCGCATCGCTTCGACCAGGCGCGGCTCTTCGATGCCCTGGCCGAAGGCCGGGACGAGCTGCAGGGGCTGCACGCCAACACGACGCTGGCCAAGGTCGTGGGCGCCGCTCGACGCTACGAGCTCTTTGGCGACGAGCGCGATCGCCGGCTGGTGGAGTTCTTCTGGAGTCAGGTCGCTCTCCATCGCTCGTACTGCACCGGCGGCACCAGCAACGCCCAGCGCTGGCGCACCGGGCCCGGCCTCCTGGCCCGCGAGCTCGGCTCCACCACCCAGGAATGCTGCTGCACATACAACATGCTCAAGCTCACGCGGCACGTCTTCGGCTGGAATCCGGAGGCCGTCTATGCCGACCATCACGAACGGGCGTTCCTGAACGGGATCATCGGCACCATGAACCCCGCCGACGGGATGACGACGTTCTACGTGCCGCTCGAGTCCGGATACTGGAAGCTCTTCGGCCTGCCCTTCGACTCCTTCTGGTGCTGCACGGGCACGGGGGTGGAGAGCTTCGCCAAGCTGGGCGACAGCATCTTCTTCCACGACGAGAGCAGCCTTTACGTCAACCTGTTCGTCCCCGCCCGCCTCCAGTGGCCGGAGAAGGGGCTCGTCCTGCGGCTGGAGACCCGCTTCCCGGACGAGGAGGCCGTCCACCTCGAGTTCCAGTGCGAGAAGCCGGTGACGCTGCGGCTGCGTATGCGCGTGCCCTACTGGGCCACGCGGGGGATCGCCGTGAAGGTCAACGGCGAGACGCAGGACGCCGCGGCGAAGCCCGCGAGCTATTGGACGCTCGAGCGGACGTGGAAGACGGGCGACCGCGTGGACGTGAGCCTGCCCATGGGTCTGCACGTGCACCCGATGCCCGACGACCCGAGCCTGCAGGCCTTCATGTACGGGCCCCTGGTGCTGGCGGGTGCGCTGGGCAACGAGGGG
>Ga0075425_100002358_pt1 | contig 18908 bp, 17 predicted proteins | sample SoiMethybrSBSTD4_FD_75300 | JGI IMG/M metagenome (GOLD analysis project Ga0075425, IMG submission 75300) | Bulk soil microbial communities from a Populus tree surrounding site in Tennessee, USA - Soil MetaG P. TD hybrid SBSTD4 | ecosystem: Environmental > Terrestrial > Soil > Tree plantation... | reverse complement strand
GGACGTCCATTGATAAACAGGGTCGGCGTAGAGTTTACCTCCAGCGACTGACCCAGCTTTACCGATTCTTGCACTCGCGCTTCAGTCTCCGGAGTTGCAGCGCAAGCTGTGATGTCTTGCCCTTTCACTCCAGCCTGATCGGCGAGATCAGTCAACTTCTGATCCGCATTATCAGCCGTAATGTCGTTCTGAGCCGCATAGACCGAATCGAGAAACTTCCAAAATGTATCGTTTGATGCCCGTCCAACGCAGTCAGAATATGCGGCCGCCTTTAGCGCCCAGTTGTGGTTCGGCAAAGGAAAGTTTTGAAATACGAATCGCACATTCGGATCTTCGTTCAGCAATCTTTCAATAGTCGGATTCGCTTCCTTGCAATGGGGGCACTGCAAGTCACTAAACTCCACCAGCAAAACCGGAGCATTGGCGGGCCCGCGTGTGGGTCCGGTAACCCTCTTCTGCAACTCCAGTCGAGACTGCTCAAAAGGTTGTTTCCCGAAAGGAATGACTTCGCCGACTACAGCGTGTTTGTGGTCCTCGCTGACAAAAAACTTCTGCGTGCCCTGGCCTTGCGGCCCGCTCATTTCTACGTTGACTTCCGCCAGGCCCTCGGCCTCGCTCGGCTTAATGCTGACAATCTTCCAGGTAAGCTGGGGATCATAGCCAAACGTTGCATGCAGAAAGGCATTGACATCTTCTTCCGAGGGAAGAGTACTGGTCTGGGAGGGTTGCGCTGCGGACTTGGCCTTCGATTGTGATTTGCTCTGGCTCAGCGATGAGAATGAAAGCATCAGCAGGCACACAACTAAAATAATTTGATTGCGCATTTGTTCCTTGCTTGAAGTTAGTTTCAAAAGTCAGCTTTAGCAGCGATTGGGAAACGTCGCCCGTAGCCGAACGCCTTAGGAGAAATCTTGATTCCCGGCGCCGCCTGCTGGCGCTTGTATTCGTTCCGTTCCACCATACGGATGACGCTCTTTACCAACTCCAGATCGAAGCCCCGTTCACGCGCGATCTGCTCGGCCGAATGAGCATCCTCGACATAGTCTTCCAGAATAGCATCGAGCACTTCGTACGGTGGCAGCGAGTCGCTGTCCATTTGTCCGGGACGCAATTCAGCTGAAGGAGGTTTTTCCAATGTTGTTTCTGGGATAACCGGTCGCCGGGAATTCACATACCGGCTGAGACGGTAGACCAACGTCTTAGGCACGTCGTTGATTACTGCCAGGCCGCCGGCCATGTCGCCGTATAGTGTGCAGTAGCCGACACCCAGCTCGCTCTTGTTCCCGGTACTCAATACCAGCGCACCAAACTTGTTTGACAACGCCATCAGCAGGGAACCGCGAATCCGGGATTGGATGTTCTCTTCGGTCACGTCCTCCGGATATTTCATGAATACGCCGCAGAGTGTCTTCTTAAACGCTTCGAAAATTTCCGAAATCTGCAGGACCTCAAATCGAATGCCCAGATTTGCCGCCAGCTCTCGGGCGTCACTGACCGATCCTTCCGAGGAATACGGGCCCGGCATACCCACGCCGACCACGTTATCCGCTCCGACCGCTTCAACCGCAATCGCAGCAGTCAATGCCGAGTCAATTCCGCCGCTTAGCCCGATAATCGCCTGGCGGAAGCCGCACTTACGCATATAGTCGCGCGTCCCCAGCACCAGGGCGGCGTAGACACTGTCCTCGCTGCCTTCAATCTGCTCGTGCATCTCCCCAGTGAGTGCATCGGAGTCGAAAAAGATCAGGTCCTCATCGAACGACTTGCCCTGCGCGATCACATTTCCTTCGCGATCGAATACCATGCTCGACCCGTCGAAGACCAGGCTGTCATTTCCGCCGACCTGATTCACAAAGGCGACTGGAACGTTGTCGTTGCGGGCGATAGTAGCCAGCATCTCACGGCGAAGCTCCCGCTTTCCCGCCCAGAATGGAGACGCCGAAATATTCAGCACGAAATTTCCGCCCGCCTGCACCAATGTTTCGACGGGATCGATGCTGTAAAGCCGCCGCGGCCAGAAGTGCTTGTCGTTCCATGCGTCCTCGCAGATGGTGAGCGCCATCTGTTTTCCGCAGAATGGGAACAGCGTCTGGCACCGCGCCGGAGCGAAGTTGCGCACTTCGTCAAAAACGTCGTACGTGGGCAAGAGCATTTTCGATTGCACAAACTTGATTGCCCCGTCCATCAGCAGCGCGGCGGAATTCATCACCGATTTGCCGGTGTCCGCCTGGGCGGGCGTGACCAGACCACAGATGACGGCAATGCCGCGAGTCTCAGCGGCGATGTGCTCGGCGGCTTCCCGGTTGTGTACTACGAATGAAGCGCGTTCCACCAGGTCGCGGGGAGGATAGCCACAGACTGCAAGCTCGGGAAAGACGACCATACCTGCACCGGCAGATTTTGCGCGTGCGGAGAAGTTGATAATCTTTGCCGAATTACCCGCGAAATCTCCAACTGTCGGATTGATCTGGCCCAGCGCAATCTTCACCTGTTTAGTCTAATTGCCAATGAATGCGACAGCCAAGTTGAAGATGTATGCTCAGAGCCGCCGATAACTGTTGGCCACTTGCGTCCGGACCTAACAGTTCCTTACCGTTGGAATCAGAGAAATACAAGCCACCGCAGCAAAGCACTGCAACCGCTGAGTGCCTCCGGTTCATCTCACCCACGCCGCTTCCATCACGGCGTGCTCTGATGAGGCATTTCATTGCGAATCGCGCTGATCGCTGCTCCGTTCATTGCTGTCCCACCCGCTGATTACGGCGGCACCGAGCTGTTCGTGGCCCATCTTGCCGAAGGGCTGCAGGCGATGGGTGTCGAGGTCATTGTCTATGCGAATGGCGAATCGACCGTCAATGTTGAACGCCGATCCCTTTACCAACACTCGCAATGGCCCATCAAAATGTCGGAGCAGACCTGGCTGAAGGATTTGAATCATCAGTCCTGGGCTATCCAAGATGCAGCCAAAGACTGCGACATTATTCACGTGCAGACCGCACAGGCACTGACCTTCTCGCGCTTTTCCAGTCGTCCGATTGTCTTAACCCTCCACGGCCCGCACATACCAGAAATCAGCGACTTTTATGCCCATTATCCGGAAGTCAATTACGTCTCCATCAGCGACGCGCAAAAGCAAACTGAATCGATACCAAAGATGCGCACCATTCATCATGGCATCGATCTTGGCCTGTATGACTTCATCCCCCAAAAACAGCGATACCTAAGCTTCATCGGCAGAATCGCTCCGCTAAAGGGAACTCACCTCGCCATCGATGTCGCCAAACGCACCGGAATCCCGCTGAAAATAGCCGGAGATATACAGCCAGCCAATCGCGAGTACTTTGAAAAGAAAATCAGGCCCGAAATCGATGGACAAATAGTCGAGTACATCGGTCTCGCAGACCTTCAGGCGAAGAATGAATTGCTGGGTAATTCGATGGCGATGCTCTTTCCGATTCAATGGAACGAGCCCTTCGGATTAGTGATGGTCGAAGCCATGGCCTGTGGAACACCGGTGCTGGCCATGCCCGGTGGCTCGGTCCCTGAGGTGGTGTGCAATGGGGTTTCCGGCTACATCTGCCGCTCGGTTCGTGACATGGCAAAACACTTGAACAACATGAAAATCGAGCCGTCGACCGTCCGAAGTTACGTGGAGGAGAACTTTTCCGTGGAGCGGATGGTAAAGAACTACGTAGCGCTCTACCAAGAGATTCTTAGCGGGACGCAGACGCGAAGAGCAGCTTGAACCTTACGTCGAGGCTTACTCTGAGCAATTAGTTCGAGGCCGTCTGGTATTGCGGCGATTGCCCGGGTGGCTGCGGCACGTCCGGAACCGGAGTCGGGTTCGAACGCCCACCCGAAGGATGAGCGCTAGGTGCTTCCTCACCGGGGCGTCGCAAACTGGGAGCCTTGGTTGGCTTGTCTTCTTTCTGTGCGGCGGCGCTGGCGACAGTAGGTCCATTGACATCAACTTCTTTTTCGGTGCGCACCACCTTCTCCCCACCGACTTTCATGGTCTCCACTCGTATCACTTCATCGCCTACTACGCGAACAAAGTCAACATCGTGCGGCGGCTCGCCATAAATCCAGTCTTCGTATTCGGAGCCCTGCTCGTCCTTCTCGCGGATTTTCTTCTCCGGCCGCCCCTTGGCATAGACCACCATTTCCCGATTCATGCCGACCAGCACATGATGATTTTCAATCGCCTCTTTCACTTTGGGCGGCACCGTCTCCAGATAGGCCTCCATCGGCGATTTGGAATCGAAGTCGAATACCGGCCAAAGCATTTGTTTGACCTGCTCAACCGTAAGATCGGGAATGTGGTGATCAAACATCAGGTCGACGTAAGATCCGCGCGGATTATTAATGGGATCGCCCTGTTGGCCGCCTGGGCTGCCACCCACGCCATTCACTCCGACCTGGATGTGCTGGTACCATTTCGTCTTTCGAACCGGGCCACCGTTGATCTCAAAGTGCAGGCGGTCGTTCCGGATAACGAACTGGGTGACCAGTGCCAGGTCTCCCGGTTTTACTGACGGACCCCACAGCGCCAGCAACTGTTGCAGTTTTTCACCGGTTGGAGCGACTGTTCCATTCTTAAGGGTGAGACCGACTTTTCCCATCGGGAACTGAGTCCGAATGTAGACGCGATCGGCGTTGAAAGTCCGGATCAACTCGATCCGGTGTTGTTCGCTAAGAGGAACGGAGCTTTGGCCGTCTGCTGCGCAGATCGAGGCGCCTAATGAGGAAACCAGAAAAAATGCGAAAACCCGGCGTCGGCTCATACAACCACCCCCGCTGATTATAGACCTTGGATGGCATTCCGGCAGCCGAAAGCTGTCTGGAAAATCCGCTGAAAAGGCAAAAGGCACGCCAGTTCTGGCGTGCCCCTGTTAAATGCGGAAGGTTTGCTCCTACTGCGCTGAAAACGTGAACTTATCCAGATAGACGCCGTACGGTGTCTTGTAGTAATTGCTGTCGATCTGGTAATTAACGGTTACGCCGTACCAGTTGGTAGGGGTCGGCGAATCGTAGCGATTCAAGTTCGCCGTGGAACCGTTGAGGGTTATGGACTTAAACAGCAGGTGGCCATCCGAGGTCCGCGCAACACTGATCGTCAGATGGTTCCAGGCATTGTTCTTAGGATTGCACGGTATTCCGCTTGCCACCCAGTGCTGTCCCGGATTGCTCCATGTATCCCATTCGTGGCCGCCAGCTAGCCGGCATTCGTGCCCCCAGATGTATGACTTCCCACCGACAAACTGGTTGATGTCGAATTCCAGAGCTTGCGAGTCGCTGGTGTTACCGATCCAGAAATACACGTCGTAGGTGAAGTTATGCAAAGAGGGCACCAGAGTCTTACTGAAATCCGGCAGCCCTTGCGAGGAAAAATCGCCGATCAGGTGGTTGTTCCAAAGTATATCCGCCCACTGGGTGGTGCCGCCGTTGTAGGAGGATTTTGTGGAAATGCTGTCCATCGAGGGAGAACTCACGCCTTGGTTCCACGACCACTTGACCCTGGATCCGGTTGGACTGCAATCCGAGCAGATGCCGAATCCCGGGGGGAGCAGAGCGTAACCGGTCCAGCCGCCGCTCTTTTGCAGGTTCGAAAACGTCCTGCCACCACCAGAACTCGACGTACCGACCGTAACCTTAAGCTGTACTTTGGATGACGATCCGCAGTTGTCCCACTCCTGAACCACCGGATAGTGAGTGCCAGAGCTCATTGCGAGACTCGTACTCAAACTTGATCCGTTCACTTTATAAGCCAGCACATACGGAGCGGTATAGATTCCCATCGCGGCTACACCCTTCGAACATGCTGAACTTGCAGTTGCGGCAAAATGGACTGGGGAACCGACGCTGGCGCCGTCCCCCGGGCTTGTAACATTCACGCCCGCTACCGCGGGCAGCGCAAATACGCATAGGCAGACGAGTGCGCAGAGTTCCCCAAATCTCATCCCAACATCTCCAGCAAATTTTGGTTATAAGCCGCGAATCAGCGGCTGAGTTGAAGGGATTCTAGGAACCTAGCTACTTACATACAAGCAAAATTGACGTTAGGTGCAGTCGGAGGTACATGTTCGGAGTAGGTGGAAGTGCTTAGATAATTTTAGATCGAGTCGCTCTGGGTCGCTTGGCAGTTTGCAATTAGCGCTTGGCCAAGTGTTAATCGCAGATGTTAACTGCTGATTGCCGGCGGCATTCTCAATCCATCTCTCGCTACTTGCAGCGGCAGCACGCGCGCGCCGGCATCGCCTATGGCAGTAGCCACGCGGCTGGCCGAGCCTTTCTCTACGAGAAAAATTACGCAGCCTCCGCCGCCTGCGCCGCACACCTTGGCTGCGCGTCCGCCATTCTTGCCTGCGACTGAAATCAGTTTGTCGATCAACGGAGTCGTGATACCTGGTGCGTTACTTCGACGCAGCTTCCACTCCTCCCGCAGCAAGCGGGCCATAGTGTCCCAATCGCCCAGAACCAGCGCCTGATGCATGGCGCGTGCAATCGCTCCGATTGACTCAAAGTTGCGATGTACGCGTTTATCGCCGTCAATATGCGACTTGAAAACTTCCCAGTTGTTGATGCCGGATTTCCGCGGCGCCCCGGTGTAAGCCAGCACGAAGCGCGACTCGATCTCTTCCGGAATGATCGGCACCGCCTCGCGGTGAATGCCGTCCGCATCAAGGCGAATCGCACTCACGCCACCGTAGAGCGCGGGGTAATAATCCTGGCATCCAGTCGGTACCGCGATAATTTGCGCCTCGATGTTCTGTGCAATCATCCGCATCTGCTCAAGCGTTAGGTTGCGATCGGTGAAGCGGGCAAGAGCAGCGGTGGTCGCGACCATCAAGGCGGAGGAACCGGAAATCCCCGCGCCGGCCGGCGATTCTGAATCCGTCTCGATCAGCGCGCCTTCTTTGGGGGCAAAAAACTGCAGCAGCCGTCCCGCAATCGGCAGGCGAAATTTCTTGCTGGCACGGAGTTCATCAAAATCGTCAAAATGCTCCTCTTTCTTCGTATCCAGCGATCGCAAGAAAATGTCTTTGCCTTTGAGCGGTGTCACCCGGCAGGTGGTGAGAATGTTGACGGCGAAGTTCACCGTCATCGCCCCAGGATGAAAAAGATAGAGCGGCCAGAGGTCGATGGTGCCTCCAGCAAGGTCGGCGCGGCATGGAGCTTGCGCGATTATGGTAGGACCGCTTGCGGAAAGACTGTATTTTGCCATCGTCGTAACTGCGGAATTATATGCCAAGGACGCGTGAACTACTCTCTTTCCGCCGTAGTTGCATCCAAGCGGTTTACCCAGGAAGGTGGAAAATGGAAAAAGTCAGGCCCAGAATCCTCTTCCTCGATGACGAAGACAACATCCGGTTGATGCTCGGAATGTATCTCAACGAGCAGGGCTTTGCGGTAACTACGGCCGCCACCGTGCCTGAAGCCTTGAAGCTCATTACCCAGGAAAGCTTCGATGTGCTGATCGCCGACCTGAATGTCGGCTTCGCCGGCGACGGATTTACGGTGGTCAGCGCCATGCGGAGAACGCAACCGCAGGCCGTGACCTTCATTCTGACTGGCTATCCTGCGTTCGAGACTGCCTTGCAGGCAATTCGGCTTCAAGTTGACGACTACGTCACCAAGCCGACCGACACCGACGTGTTGGTGGAGAAAATCCGCTCGAAACTTGCTGAACCAAAGAAACCCCATCACGTCGAAACCAAACGTTTGAGCGAAATCATTTCGGAGAATATCCCGGCGATCGGTGACGAATGGCTGGAAGCTGCCAGAAAAGACCCTGAACTGGGGGCGATCAAGCTCAACGATACCGAGCGCATGGATCACGTGCCGCGAATATTGCAAGTCGTCTTGAGAGTCTCACGCGGGGAAGAGGTCTCTGACGCGGACCGTACGGCCGCTCGCGACCACGGCCTCACTCGGCGCCAGCAGGGATTTACCGTTCCACTTATGATTCGCGAGTCCCGACTGTTGCAGGATGCCATTTCACGCTGCGTTCAAAGCAATCTGCTGGCGGTGCAGATCAGTTATCTGATTTCCGATCTGATTTCAATCCACCGCACGAAAGAAGTTCTGCTGGAGGAGTCGGTGGCGGCGTTTTTGAAAGGGAAGAGATAAGTTTACGAGGTCAAGTTCAACGCCCGCTTCAACGTGCCGCGCTCGGCCTGGATCTTCTGCTGCAGCAAGGTGATGGAATAAATCAACTGCTCGGGCCGCGGCGGGCATCCCGGAACATAAATATCTACGGGGATCACCTGGTTCACGCTCTGAACTAACGCGTAGTTGTTGAACACTCCGCCTGATGTGGCGCACGCGCCCATTGAGATCACCCATTTGGGTTCCGGCATTTGTTCCCAAAGCTGACGAATTACCGGCGCCATCTTGTTCGACACGCGGCCGGCGATGATCATCAAGTCAGATTGCCGAGGTGATGGCCGAAAGACTTCAGCCCCAAAACGTGCAATGTCGAACCGCGACGCGCCCATCGACATCATTTCGATCGCGCAGCAGGCTAGGCCGAATGTCATCGGCCATATAGAACTCTTGCGCATCCAGTTAACCACGCTGTCCACCGTGGTAAGAACCACGCCTTCCGGTGTGGGATTGCCGTAGGTGAGCTCTTTGACCACCCGCTTGCCGTTTTCGATCTCTACGTAGGGGCCGAAATCGAGTGTTTTTTCCATTGCCGATATTCTAAATCATTAACTGGACAACGTATGAAGCCGTCGGTTATGAACGCTAAACCGATGTCCCGCAGGCAGTCAGCGCCGAACTTGTTTTGGCCTCACCTGCTTTGCGGCTTCCATTTCTTCAGGAATTCCACTAGATCCTCAGGTCCGAGGGCGCGAGCGCGCTCCCACTCGCCGGATTTCTGGCTGTAAATCAACTTGCCACCCGAATCCAGGACTGCGACCGCGGGAACGCCACGATTGAGCGGCACCTCATATTGCGCCGCAATATCCAGGTTCTTGTTTTCTTCACCGATGTCGACATCGACCAGTTCGTAGTTCGGCTTGAGTACGGAAGCAACGTCTGCTCTGCGGAAAGCTTTGTCCAGCACGTGGCAGTCGTAGCACCAATCGGCGCCAAAAACCAGCAGGACGTTCTTGTGCTCACGGCCGGCCCGCGTCACGGCTTCACTGATCTGCTCGCGGGCATTGCCGGTGGGATAAATGTGAGCGTCCACGGAGGGCGGCTGCTCCAGTTTGGCAAGGTCGCGTTTCTCGCCCACGATGCGCCAGGCGCCACCCTGATTTTGCCAGGTTTGCCCTTCCACCAGGTCCGTCACTTTGCCGGTCGCGCCCCTCACTTTTACCAGCAAGGTGAAGGCCTGCAAGTCCGGCCGAGGAGAAACCGCCTCGACTGCCTTCACGGTGACTGCCCGAGCCTTGATAGCGATCCAGAAGGCCACACCGGCGTCGGTGTCAACCTTGCCCGAGGATGTGTTAATCACCGCCGGAGGCGAGTAACTGTAGAAGGACTTCAGGGCCGCAGGATCTCCGCTGACCACAGCCGCCTTCCACTTTTCAATCGGGTCGAAAGACTGAGACGCCTGTGCTGCGCATGACACAGCACACAACACCAGGAAAATCAGAGCACGCATTCCGTCAGTATAAGTCACTGGCTTTCGCTCGCGCTCCGGCGCAATTGCTCAGCTTTCAGCTTGACTTCGGTTCGAGCGTGAGATACGCTCCGCCTGCTCTGGGGCGCGGGGCCCTGAAGCGCTCCAATCTCACCGCGTCAGAACAAAAATCTATTTAGAACGTTCACTTCGTTGGCCCAGGAGGGTCACTCCATGAAAAAAATGATTACTTGCTTGTTTGGGGGATTGCTGTTGTTCGGAGGCTTGGGAGTCGCATTTGCACAAGACGCGCAAAACGCGTCGGCGACGACTCCCCCTCCGAAGGTGTTGCAGGTTATTCGGGAGTTCGTGAAGCCCGGAAAGGGAGGCTTGGTTCACCAGAAAGCGGAGAGCGCATTCGTGCAAGCGTTCACTCGTGCCAAGTGGCCGACGCACTATATTGCGACGACTTCGGTGACAGGAAAGCCACGCGTTCTTTTCTTCGTCGGGTTCGACTCCTTCGAGGCTTGGGAAAAGGACGGCTTGGCGCAACAGAAGAACGCCACGCTGACAGCGGAACTGGACCGTGCCAGCGCCAATGACGGCGATCTGTTGAGCGAGACTGACACCAGCTTGCTGATGTACAACGAGGAGCAAAGTCTGCACGCGCCGGTGGATATTGCTCATATGCGTTATTTCGAAATTCTGTTGTACCGAGTGCGGGCGGGGCATCGTCATGAGTGGGAAGAGCTCATGAAGTTGGTCAAAACAGCATACGGCGAAAATCCGGACATGCACTGGGCCGCTTACGACGCTGTTTATGGCCAGGAAGGGTCTACTCATGTGTTCTTCCTACCCATGAAGTCTGCTACGGAAATCGACCAGGGTCCCGAGCGCGATAAGAAATTCGTTGCCGCTATGGGTGAAGACGGCATGAAGAAGCTTGCAGAACTGGAGTCCTCCGCGGTCGAGTTTAGCCAGTCAAACCTTTTTCAGATGACTCCAAGCATGAGCTATCCGCCGGATGAGTGGGTGAAAGCTGATCCGGGGTTCTGGAAGACGAAACCCTCAGCCGCTGCGAAGGCGCCAGCGAAGACCGACGAAAAACCAGCTGCAAAACCGTAATCCAAGACACAGCAAATAACAAAACCCCGCCACGGCGGGGTTTTTGTTTTGGCTGCCGCCGCAAGTTGCTTCAGTTGGAGCAGATTGCCAGCACCGTCTTCGCGGTGAACACCCGGATCATTTCGCGTCGATACTCGGGCGTGAGCGCGGAAGTAGTCAGGGGCTTGGCCGTGCGTGCGGCGAGTTCCCCTGCGGCCTCGGCCAGTTCCTTCCCGAACACTTCCTCTTTCAGGCTGCCCACATTCACCAGAATTGGTGCCGGATTCACGGCAGTCAGCCCGATGCGAAGGTCCTCAATGTGCCCGTTTGTCTTCTTCAGAGCCACAGCGACTCCGGCCAGCGGGTAGTCGATTGAGCCGCGAACCCGCAGCTTGCGATAGGCGCCTCGATATCCGGCAGACGCTCGCGGCAAGAAGACGCGTGTGACTAACTCCTCAGGCTGCAGGTTGCGATACGCGTCTCCCTCGCCGGTGTAGAAATCACGAAGCGGAATACGGCGCGTCGAGGATGCACTGGCAATCTCGATTTGAGCATCTAGACAAAGCAGCGCAGGCGGCGTATCGCCGGAAAACGTTGCCCAACACTTCGCTCCGCCCGGCGCCACATGGCAGAGATCGCCATCTTTCTTAATGCAAAATCCGCAGGACTTTCTCCAGGCAAGCGATTGGTTGTACCACAGGCAGCGCGTATCCAAACAAATGTTGCCGCCGATGGTGCTCATGTTGCGGATGAGCGGTGAAGCCACGGTTTTCGCGGCTTCGACCAGCACAGGATAATCTCGCTGCAGAACTTTCGAACCCTCGATTTCACGCAGGGTGGTGAGCGCTCCAATCTCGACGCCATGCTCGGTTTCGCGAATTCTTTTGAGGTCACTTAGCAGGCGCAAATCCATCACATATTGCGGCTCGAAAAGTCTCTGCCGCATCGACGGCAACAGGTCGGTGCCTCCGGCAAGGATGCGAACTTCCGCGCGGTGTTCGCTGAGCAGGCCGAGAGCGTCAGGCGATATACGCGGGCGCAGAAGTTTGAAGTTAGAGAACGCCATTGTCAGTTCTAAAGTCGATGCATACCGAGATCACCAGATCACGTGAACCTTTTCTTTGCGCTGCGTTCATGAGTTCAAGGTTGTGCCTTTTGACGGGCGGGATCAAGCTCATGCCGAGCCGCCCCTTTTCCTTTGAACCACAACGCGCCGCCGTGTTCGCGGAACTTTGCCGGCGAAGTGGGATCCACACCTTCGGTCAAATTCAAAGGCTTCGCATTTTTCTTTGCACGCAGCGCTGCCAGCACACGCTCCGGCGTGAATGGGCATTCGTGCAGGCGGATTCCGACCGCGTCGTAAATAGCGTTGGCGATTGCCGGAGGCGTCGCTGCCAGCGCCCCCTCGCTGCACTCTTTTGCCCCGAACGGACCTTCCGGATCGATGCTCTCGACCAGAATCGCCTCCACCTCTGGCGATTCGATCGACGACGGACTGCGATATTCCAGCAGCCCTGGATTCATCAGCAGCCCATCTTTCCAAATCATCTCTTCGGTTAGCGCCTGCCCCATTCCCATCCACACCGAGCCGATTACCTGGCCCTCAACCGCCACCGGATTCAAAGCCCGCCCGCAATCGTGTGCTGCCCAGACTTTGTGGACGGTGACTTCGCCGGTGTCTTCATCCACACTGACTTCGGCCACTTGCGCCGAATATGAATAAGCCGGCGAAGGACCGACGCCGCCGCCTTTGTGCCTACCGCCACGAGCTTCAGCAGGAGGAGCATAAGATCCCGTGCCAGTCAGCGCCCCGTGGAAGTCGATGGCGGCTACCACCGCCTCTTCGAAACTCATTGAATGCTTGGGAGTGATGTCTTCTTTGCGCTTCTGCTGCAGCGATCCGCGCAGAATTTGGCCTTCGACTCGACCAGAAACTGTTGCCGAGCCTTGCTCAAGTTTTTGAGATAGACCATCTGGGGACGGACCGTGTGGGGACGGGCGCCCTCGCAAGCTTGCCCTGAGCGAAGCCGAAGGGTCCGGTTCGCGCGAATTCTGCGCGAACGCACCCTTCCGCCTTACAACATCGTCCCGAAACTCCAGTTCTTCCGCCTCGCACTCCATCTTCTTGGCTGCCGCTGCCGCGATTTGTTTTTTTACTGCTTCTGCCGCGCGCAGTGTCGCATTGCCGGCCATGAACGTCACCCGGCTTGAGTAGGAGCCGATGTCGATTGGCGTTAAGTCCGTATCCGCGGCCACAACCTTCACCCTCGCCAATGTGCAACCGAGGACTTCCGCGGCGATCTGCGCCGTCATGGTGTCCGAGCCCTGTCCGATCTCCGAGGCTCCGGTGTAAACCACAACTCCGCCGTCGCGATCGATTTTGATGTTGACCGTTGAGTGCGGCATATCAGACCGGATGATGGAATTGGCCGCGCCGCTAACGTAGTGACTGCATGCGACACCAAGCCCGCGTCCCTTGGCCATTTTGCCCTTACGCTCTTTCCATTCCGAACGCTCGACAACTTTTTCGATGCACTCCGGCAGGCCATAACTTTGCACGCGCAATCCGTTCACAGTGACGCAGGGCGGCTGCAGCAAGTTGCGCTGACGAATTTCGGCAGGGTCGATGTTCAACTTGGCCGCGATTTCATCCAGTTGCGACTCAAAAGCAAAGCGCACATTCACCGTGCCGTGTCCGCGCATTGCACCGCACGCTGGCTTGTTCGTCAGCACACGATAGCCGTCGTATTGAATGTTTGGGATGTCATACAAAGCGCCGAGCAGTGCGCCGGAATACAGAATCGTGACCACTCCATATGAGCAATACGCTCCGCCATCTTGCACAACCCGAGCTTTTACCGCCGTGATGCGCCCATCTTTGGAAGCCCCGGTTTTCAGGTCGATGATGGTGCGCGGCCGTCCGCGATGCGCCCAAAAAACTTCCTCGCGCGTGTAAGTGATTTTCACCGGCCGTTTCGATTTGCGTGCCGCGACCGCAGCAATAATTTCTAGCGGAATGACTTCGCTCTTGCCTCCGAATCCTCCTCCGACCAGCGGCTTGATCACGCGAATCTGCGACATTGGCATCTCGAGAACCAGCGAGAGCTTGTGCTGCAGGTAGTACGGCACCTGGGTCGAAGACCAGACAGTCAGGCGGCCGAGCTGTCCGGTTTGCGAATCGAGTTCGAAGCTCGCTAGCGTCGAGTGCGGCTCCATGGCTGCATGGGTCACCTCATTCGCGATGTAGCGGGCTTCGAGCACGCAATCCGCTTCGGCGAAGCCCTGGTCAGGATCTCCGAAGACGTGGTGATAGTCCTTTTCGAGATTGTGCGGTTTGTTCTCGTGAATGAGGTCGCGTTCAGCCCTCATTGACTCTTCGGGATCGAAGTACGCGGGAAGTAGTTCGTACTCCACATCGATGAGTTCGAGCGCATTCTCGGCGGTGCCCTCGTCTTCAGCCACAACGCATGCGACGTTGTCGCCGACATAGCGCACTTTGTCGAGTGCGAGCGCGTGTTCATCGTGGCCGACGGGAAGAATGCCATAGGTATTTGGCGCATCCGCTCCGACTGCAACGGTGACCACTCCTTCGAGTTTCTCTGCACGGCTGGTGTCGATGCGTTTGATCAGGGCGTGCGGATGCGGCGAGTGCAGAATTTTTCCGACCAGCATGCCGGGCAAACACAGATCGTCTGTGTATTTGCCAGCGCCGGTGGTCTTGCCGGCGGCGTCGACCATAGCGATGGGTTTGCCGATGATGGAGAAACTAGTCATAACAGGTAGTCAAAAATGCCCATGTAGGGGCAGGTGCCCTCACCTGCCCGGTCGAGCGAAGCTCGACACCGCTCTTCGCCCTTCACTGTAATGAAGATGGAATCATGTGCTTGAGCCAGGTTGATGGACCTCCATTGAATTTCACCGGCAGGTTTCCAATGTTTACTTCTGCTCCGCCAAAGAAAGACCGCGATTGGAACTAGCCGAGCCATCGGCCTGCAGGCTGTTTGGCGCCGCAAGCGAACAGCAGGTTCCTCCACTCCGTTCGACCATCCTAAGACGGATGGCCGAACTCCGGTCGGAATGACAGGGATCGGGGTAGGGTTCATTTCGCCGCTGCCATCCCCTTCTGCTCGGCTTCAATCGCTGCTTTCACCGCCTGATACATCTGGCTGTATCCGGTGCAGCGGCACAGATTGCTGCTCAATGCTTCACGAACTTCAGCTTCGCTCGGATTCGCATTCGTTGCGAGCAGGTGCTTGACTGTCATCATGAACCCGGGAGTGCAAAAACCGCACTGCGCGCCTCCCCAGTCCCCGTAGGCTTTCTGGATTGCGGCCAAAGCCCCGTGCTCGCTGACGCCTTCGACGGTTGTGATCTCCTGCCCCTCGCAACTGGCGGCCAGCATGGCACAGGAAAGCATCGGCGTGCCGTCAACCAGCACAGTGCAAGCCCCGCACGATGAATCATCGCAGCCGCGCTTCGACCCGGTGAGTTGCAGGTCCTGACGCAGAGCATCAAGGAGCAGCCGGTTGGGCTCGATTGCCAGCTCATGCGAGCGGCCGTTAACGCGCAATTCGACAAGTTGCTTTTTCATGAAAAACAGCTTTTAGCTCCTGACTCTTAGCTTACCCATGCGGGCGTGGACGCCCGCAGCTACATGGTTCCTGCTCAGTATCCAAAGTCCGCCTGGGCCGCATACGCATGCCGCTTCACACCCAGCGCTTCGACACGATCAAGACCGAGTTTCTCCAGATACTGCTCACGATCAGCCACTCCATAAACCCAACTCTCCAGCCACGCCTCACTCTCAGCCTTTGCCTTTGTCTGCTCGTGGTACTCGCGAAAGGAATCATTGTCGCGGCTGTAATAGCCCTGGACCGGCGAGGGATGCGCGCCATAAGAACATTCAACCACCGCATTCACCAGGAAACCCGGAATCATTGTGCGATTAGGATCGCTGGCGATGACCTCAGGCTTGACGATCTCTTCGGCGACCACAATCACCCGCTTTGCCGCACGCACGCCTTCGATCATCACACCGAAATTTCCCCAGGTGTGCGCATTACCTTCCGCATCGGCGCGTTGCACATGCACAATGGTGACATCCGGATTCAGCGCCCGCACCGCCCACAGCGATTCCTTCGGCTCAAACGGCGAGAAAATCTGATAGAAAAAATGATTTCCCTTTGCCGTGTCCGTGCCCAGCGCCGTTCGAGTGGGAATAAACGGTACACCCATTGCTCCGCCTTGCAGCGCAAGCGCAAGAGCAAAGTTCGTCATATTGAACACTTTCATTCCATCCTGCTCGACGGCGCGCCGGAAGTTATAGGCGGAACCCATCATTACATTTCCCACCCAGGCGGCGATTACTTTTTCGACGCAGCCCGCCCCGATGATTTGATCAAACAAAATATCGGAGATGGGGCCAATCAGCGTCAGCCCACGCTTCTTCTGTCGAATGATCTCGTGTCCGGCGGCGAACGGAATCATTTGCTCGAGTTGCAGGCCCAGGGCTACGGACGCGCCGTCCGGCACGAACTCAGCGATCGCGTCATGCATGGAACGCAGCTTGGTCATTGAGGGCCGTCGTCATTCTTTGCGAGTGGGACTTTAGGACCGCTTCCCGTACTGGTAACCGTCCGCAAGCTTGCGAGCGCAGCCAACACCCATAGCACAAGTGAGATTTGTCTTCCGACGCGAATCGTTGGAAAAGATGCCGTGCTCCAGGCTGCGAGTACGAAACCAAGGGAAAAATTGAGCAACATCAGTCCGAAAAAAATCCGCTCGCGCCAGCATCGCGTCTCCGAGATTAATCCCATAATCAGCAAAAGCCAGATGGCCCACGTGATTACAATCCACCATCCATGCTGCCAGTAGAAATTGCCATCAGCGATCTGCGAATACGACGAATAAGCAAAGTACGAGCACGCTGCACTGGCTGCGATTCCCCAAAAAGGAGTGCCACACATAAAGTGAGCAGCCGGCGACCGTGCCCGTGCTGGTCCTGCACCCTCAGGCCTGATAGCGCCTTCTACCGGCCCTTCCACTGCGGATTGCGTTTCTCCAGGAACGCTCGTATGCCCTCCTGTGCATCTTCGGTCTTTATCAGTTCGTCGAGATAAAGTCTTTCAGCCCGCGCCAATCCCTTATCAAAATGGAATGAGTCCCAAGCGTAAATGGCTTTCTTGGTGATTGCCAGCGCAGCCGGGCTGAGTTGATCAAGACGCCGCAACAGGCTTGCGAGCTTGTCTTCAAGTTGATGTTCAGGCACTGCGGAACTCGCGATTCTTCGGGATGCCGCCTCCAATCCGTCGAACTTTTTTCCGGTCAGGATGAGTTCAGCGGCGTGCTTCTGTCCGGTCAAGGCCGGCAACACCGCGCATGCCACCGGCGGAAAGCAGCCTAGGCCAATCTCGGGAAATCCCCATTCGGCTGATTCGGCGGTGAGCACGATATCGCAGACCATCGCCAGTTCAGCTCCGCCTCCCAGGCATTGGCCATGAACTGCGGCAACGGTAATCTTGCTGGATCCCAATAGCGCGCGGACGACGCCGTGAAACTTATTGAGCATTTCTGTCACGGTGTCTGGCGCGTGCGCGGCGACGTCAACTCCTGCGGAAAAACATTTTCCCGCCCCGCGAACGACCATGATCGAAATCTCAGGACTCGCTTCGGTCTCTGCTATGGCTGAGGCCAGCTCATCCATCATGGGGATGTCAATTACGTTCACCGGGGGATTGTGCAGTGTGATCTGCGCGACTCGGGCCTGTTGCTCTACCGAGATGCGTTCGAATCGAGTTGATACCTGGTGCGCCATTTATTTTTCGGACAACAGTGCCCGACCTGCACGGCTTCAGCTGGTCCAAAAACCCTTCTTGTCGTATTCACGGATGGTTTTCAGCTCATCTGCGGAGGGTTCGCGAGTCTCGCTCACATGATCTGAAACCTGAAGCTTCCAACCAGTGTTCTCTAGCACTTCGTCAACTTCAATTCCCGGATGAACGGAATCGAGATAGGCTTCTGCGTCATCGCGAAAGCGTAGCACTGCTTTAGTCGTGATTACGGCCGACGGGCCGCCGCGAGGCAAGCTAACTTTCCTTCTCCATCCTGGGCCCTCCCCAAACCCGGGGCTGGTCATGAATGAAACGCGCTCCGGAAGTCGTTCCTTCTTGTGTTCCAGCAGGACGACAAAACGCTGGGCGAGGGAAGCGATGTCGCAGGCGCCGCCGGAGCCAGGCAAGCGAACCACGCCGCGCGGGCCGTCAACCTGGGTTGAGTTCAGATTGCCGAAACGGTCGACTTCAGCTGCGCCGAGAAAGCCCAGATGGACCCGGCCGGACTGCAGCAGGCCCATGACGCCGAGCATGTCCAGGCACTGGGTTGCGCCAAGAATATTTGGCGGGTCTGCCATGGTGTAGATCAGCTCTGAAGCAGGCGTGGAGCGGATCACGCCATTCTCGAAAAATCCAGTGGCGTTCTGAGCATGAGTTTTCTTCGCGACCACGAATGCGATCAGCGGCAGGCGCATTCCCACGAAAACGATTTCGCCATCGCGAATTTCTCGCGCCGCAGCGGCAACCATAAGTTCAGAGAGGGTGTAAGCAAGCGTCGAGCTTCGTTCGACTGGACCCATTCGACTCCCTCGCACCGCTCGGTTGCTCAGGTCATTGCTTATCGCAGTCATTTGGCATGGCGACTATTGCGCCGCATTCAAGGTTTCTGCACATTACAAGTTGATCGCCGATTTGCGTGGTTCAGCAATAGTCTCCAGCGGATCGCGCGCACCTTCTTTCGGCACAATCCACTTCTTCTCGTTGGCAATGATCTCCAGCAGCAGCTTCTTGTCTTCCGCACTCGGCAGAAACTCCGGCAGTTGCTGGTCGTACTCTTTGTCTTCCAGCGGCACGCCCGTTCCCGGGTGAAATTTCCGATTCGCCCACTTACCGATCATCCGATTGAATTTGATGTCGGGTGCATAAAGCTTTGGCTCACCCGGTTTCAGAACGCCGTTGAAGCGCTCGATGAGTCCGGCGACTTCGTCATGGTACAAGTTCCGGTTGTAGTCATTCAGATCGTCGAGATCAGCCTGCTTGTCGTTCTTAGGCTCGTCGTAGCGGCCTTTAATCCCCCAGACATACGCCCAATGCGCAGAAGAAGAATGGTCGGTTCCAAAGAGATCGTACGAGCTCGAAATCCACTTGTTCAGATATTTCTGAATAAGCCATGCAGGGAT
>Ga0075425_100002357_pt1 | contig 18909 bp, 20 predicted proteins | sample SoiMethybrSBSTD4_FD_75300 | JGI IMG/M metagenome (GOLD analysis project Ga0075425, IMG submission 75300) | Bulk soil microbial communities from a Populus tree surrounding site in Tennessee, USA - Soil MetaG P. TD hybrid SBSTD4 | ecosystem: Environmental > Terrestrial > Soil > Tree plantation... | reverse complement strand
TCGTCGGCGCCATCGACGGCCGCACCTGCGGCACCACCAACAATCGCACCCTCGACTGTCGCACCCTCGACACCATCGACTCCCACACAGTCGCCGCTACCGGCTGCTCGCCCTGAGCCGGCGCGACCCGCGTCATCGGCCGCAGCTTCACCGGCGGCCGCCGTGTCGAACGCGGCCAAGCCGACTGTTGACGTTGATGCAAAACAGGGCGCTGGACTTCGCGCCGCGCGTGCGAAATTCGATGCGAAGCTCTACGATCAGGCGCTGGCGGACCTGAAGACGATCACCGATGCCGCCGGCGCAAATGCACCCGACGCACAATTGCTGATCGGAACGATCTACGAGCGGCAGGGCAAACCCGATGATGCGCTTGCCGCCTATATCGAATTGAAGAGCCGCTATGGATCGAGCGCACTCGCCGCCGATGCCATCTTCAGAGCGGCGGACTTGACGCTGCGCTCGAAACGCAACGATCGCGAAGCCGCCGCGCGGACCTTGTACGGTGAGATTGCCACGCAGTATCCGCGCAGCACGGTGAGCGCTGAAGCGCTTTACAAGAAAGCGGGGCTCGAAGAGCGCGCGAAGCTTCGAACAATCGACCCGACGCTTCAGACGTCCGCGCCGACGGCGCTCGCCTCGTATCGAACGCTCGCAACCGCGTACCCGAAGAGTCCATTCGCGGAAGCGGCCCTCGATCGGCTGTCCGAGATCTATTCGGATCTCCGCCGCTACGATCTGGCTGCCGAGGCGCTACAAGATCTCGCCAAGCGCTTCCCGTCGAATCAGCGCGACGCGGCGTGGAAAGCGGCCAAGCTGTACGAGGACAAGGTGAAAGACAAGGATCGCGCCCGCGCGGCGTACGCCGCCGTCCCGACCTCCTCCTCACACTACAAAGACGCTCAGAAGAAGTTGCGCTGAACGCTACACCGCATCAGCCTCGTCCCGACTGCCGAGATCGAGACCCGTACCGCCGATGTGAATGGCGTGTGCCTTGATTTGATCCCTCAGCAGGCGCCGCGCTTGGCCGTACAGGTTCCCCGGCACCTCTAAGCGCTTTGCAATGTTCCTGAAGTGTGAGATGAGCACCAGCGTGATGTGGCCTTCCTCCTTCCACGACACCGCCGAAATCTGTCCCCAGCGCATGAAGCCTGTATCGGACCAGATGCCGTCGCGATAAAAGCCGCGGGCGATCCTCGTGCTGAGCGGAAGCGCGTAGCCGTAGTAGACGAACATCATCGACTCGCCGAGCAGCGTCTGGATGGGACGATGCTGCACGAACAGCTTGAAGACGAACAGCACGCCAAGCATGACGCCCAGCGCAAGGCTGAAGCCGTAGAAGCGCGGCTTCGCTCCCTGCCACGTCAGCAGCGCTGACCGCCGGCGGACGCGGAAACGAATCAGATCCGCAATCACCAACAGGTTCGCGATCAGGAAACCGACGCCGAAAAAGAACAGGATGCGCTGAAGAAGAACCTGCAGGGGCACCGCTCAAACTTCTTGGGATTTGGATTTTGGGGTTTGGGATTTCGGATTTTCCGCAGAAAGCGTCGGATCGAAGCAGGCGCGGCACCTCGCTTCGTACGTCCCCGATGCGCCGAGCAGCACGCGATCGCCGCTCGCCACGAGCCGCTGCGTATGGTTCGCGGGATTGCCGCACACCATGCAGATGGCCAGCGTCTTCGTGATGTATTCCGCAATGGCCAGCAACTGCGGCATCGGCTCGAACGGCTTGCCGAGGTAGTCCTGATCGAGCCCCGCGACGATGACGCGCTTGCCGCGATTGGCGAGTTCGTTCACCACCGCCGGCAGATCCTGATCGAAGAACTGTCCTTCGTCGATGCCGACGACCTCCGTGTCCTCCTCGACGAGATCGAGCAGCGCACGCGAGCTCGCGACCGCACGCGACGGAATGCGCATCTCGCTGTGCGACACAATGGCATCCTCGGCATAGCGGCTGTCGAGGGTCGGCTTGAAGATCTGCACCTTCTGACGCGCAATCTGCGCGCGCCGCAGCCTGCGGATCAGCTCCTCGCTTTTGCCGCTGAACATGCTGCCGACGATGACTTCGATCCAGCCTTGATTCGGCTGGTGGCGAACTACATCCATTTGTCATTAATGATTTGCGATTAGTAATTTGTGGGTCGTCGAAACCGCGAATCACAAATCACGAATCACAAATTCCAGTCAATCAGGCACGCGCCAAATACTCCCCCGTCTCGGTGTTCACGCGAATCATGTCGCCGGTGTTGATGAACGGAGGCACCTGCACGACGAGGCCCGTCTCCAGCGTGGCCGGCTTGATCTGGTTGCTCGCGGTGGCGCCCTTGATGCCGGGCACGGTCTCGACAACCTTCAAATCCACCGTCTGCGGCAGCTCGATGCCGACGGGCTCGCTGCCGTAGAACTCGACATTGATGGTCATCTCGGCTTTCAGGTAATTCACCGACTCGCCGAGCGCTTCGCTGTGGATGTGAATCTGCTCGTAGGAGGAGGTGTCCATGAAGTAATAGTCGTCGCCGTCCTGGTAGAGGTACTGCATCTCGCGCTCTTCCAGCGTCGCCCGCTCGATCGAATCCTCCGACCGCAGCTTCTGATCGGACAACGTTCCGCTGCGAATGTTCCGCAGCTTCACGCGCACGAAGCCGCGGAGGTTGCCGGGGGTGACGTGCTGGAGCTCGAGGACCCGGAAGAGGTCCTGTTCCATCTTGACGAGCATCCCTTTCTTCAACCGTGTCGCTTGTATTGTCGCCATGCTCGCCCTCTAGCATACCGAATGGCTATGCTAGATTTACGCAGATGGCGTTTGCGCGATGGGATCCGATTCGCGATCTGCTGGCCATCCAGCAGCGTCTGGACCGGTTCGCGCCTGCCCCGTCCGGCTGGATTCCCCCCATCGACGTTCACGAAACAGCCGACGAGTACGTGATCACGGCGGAGCTGCCCGGCCTTGGCCGCGACGACGTGCGCATCCAGGTGCGCGACGGCCGCCTCCACATCGAGGGGCAGCGACGCGAGCGCGACCTTCCGTGCGAACAGTACCATCGTATCGAGCGGGGACACGGCAGTTTCAGCCGGACGTTCGAGCTTCCCCTTCCCGTACAGGCCGAGCAGGTCTCGGCAGATCTCCGCGATGGCGTCCTGACGATCGTCTGCCCGAAGGCAAAGGAATCCGGCGCGCACCGGATCGTGGTCTCCTGAGATGCGAGCACAGCGCTTCGTCTTCGCACTGCTGATTCTCGCCTGCGGCTTTCTCGCGGGACTGCTGCTCACCGGGCGCATCCGCGCCAGCGCGACGGAAGATGCGGCGCCGCCGCCAGCGCCGCAAACGGCAGCCGCCCGTGCCGGCGTTCAGTCGCAGCCGCCGAATCAATCGGCGTTACCGGACTTCAGCAGCGTTGCTGCGCGGACGGTGCCCGCCGTCGCCAACATTTCGTCCACGCAGGTGGTAGCTCGATCGAATTCGCCGTTTGCGAACGATCCATTCTTCCGCTACTTCTTCGGCGACGACCCGGATCTGTACGGCCAGCCTGATGTCGAACGCAGCCTGGGGTCCGGCGTCATCGTCAGCGCGGACGGCTACATCCTGACCAACAACCACGTCGTCGCCGGCGAGCAGGGCCGCATCTCGCTGCGGCAGCTTCCCGCGATTACCGTCTCGCTCGCCGACAAGCGTGAGCTACGCGCGCAGATCGTCGGCGTCGATCCAACGATCGACCTGGCGCTGCTGAAGATCAACGCCCGCAATCTGCCGACGATGCCATGGGGCGATTCAACGCAGTTGAAGGTGGCGCAGTGGGTGCTGGCGATCGGCAACCCCTTCCAGCTCAATCAGACCGTCACGCTCGGCATCGTCTCGGCGCTCGGACGCACGAGTCTCGGCATCTCGGGCTACGAAGACTTCATCCAGACCGATGCCGCAATCAACCCGGGCAACTCGGGCGGGGCGCTGGTCAATACGCGAGGCGAGCTGATCGGGATCAACACCGCCATCTTCAGCCAGAGTGGTGGGTATCAAGGCATCGGCTTCGCCATTCCGAGCAACCTCGCGCGGCGGGTGGTGAGCGATTTCCTGAAGTACGGCGAAGTGCGGCGCGGATCGATCGGTACGGTGATTCTGGCGCCGATGACGACCGAAATCGCCGCGCAGCTCGGCGCGCCTGACGCGCGGGGACTGCTGGTACAGCGCATCGCCCGCGGCTCGTCTGCCTATGGTGGCGGGCTTCGGCCCGGCGACATCATCGTCGGCTTCAACGGCACGGCCATCCAGGATGGCGGCGTGCTGATGCGGCTCGTGCAGGACGCGCCGATCGGCAGCACAGCGACACTCGATGTCATCCGGGACGGCCGCCGCGTCCAGCTCAAGGTCCCGATCGTTCGCGCCACCGAACAGTGACCCTACCTTCGAACTGGCCCGAGCTGACGCTGGCCCTCGCGCTGGCGCTGCTTCTCGCCTACGTCATCGCGGACCGCGTGGCGCGTCTGGCCTGGTCGATTCTGCAGGCCATCATCGAAGACCGCGAAGTTCACGCGCAATTCGTCGATCGTCCGCGCCGTATCGTCCAGCTCGTCGTCTTTCTCGTCACCGCCGCCGCCGTCGTTCCGCCCGCACTGCAGCTCGCGGGCTATCGCACCCGTTTTGGCGGCAATCCGGATGCGCTCCTCCGGTGGTTCCTCGACGCGGGGCTGCGCATCGTCATCATCGCCATCACCGCGTACTTCGTCCTGCGCGCCGGCTCGGCCGCCGCCCGACGGTTCGAACGCGAGATGAGCCGCGGCACGGGCCTGGACGTTATCGAGCGCACCAAGCGCGCGCAGACGCTCGGCCGTCTACTGCAGAAAGCGCTGTCGGTGCTCGTCATCGGCATCGCGGGCCTGATGATCCTGCGCGAGTTGAGCGTCGACATCACACCGGCGCTGACCGGCGCCGGCATCGTCGGCCTGGCGATCGGTTTCGGCGCACAGACGATCGTGCGCGACGTCATCTCCGGCTTCTTTCTCATCCTCGAAGATCAGTGTCGGGTTGGCGACGTGGCGGTGGTCAACGGCCAGGGCGGGCTCGTCGAGGAAGTGAACCTGCGGACGATCGTGCTGCGTGACGAAGAAGGTACGGTGCACGTGTTTCCCAACGGCGAGGTGAAGACGCTCGCCAACAAATCGAAGGACTTCTCGTACTACGTGATTACGTGGGGCGTCGGCTACGACGACGATCCGGAGCGGGTGATGGCGGCGATGCGCGACGCGGCCGCGTCGCTCGAAGCCGATCCGAACTTCAAGCCGCACATCCTGGCGCCATTCGAAATTTATGGTGTCGACGATTTCCGCGACGGGCAGATGATGCTGAAAGCTCGCATCAAGACCGTGCCTTTGAAACAGTGGCAGGTCGGTCGCGAGCTGCGCGGCCGCATGGCGAAAATCTTCGCGGAGCGCGGCATCGCGCCACCCACGGGCAGGATGATCGTGCAGCTCGATAAAGGGGAGGCTACGTAGACAGGCCGAGGTCTTTCAGCGTGATGCGCGCGAGAGAGGCGCGCGCCTCGACACGATCCGTGACGTCCACGGCGCTGCCGACGTAGCCCACAAAATGCCCTGATGCGTCGTAGACGGGGCCGCCGCTGTCGAGCACCCAGCGGTATTCGCCGTCGTAACGCCGCAGTCGGTATTCGACTTCAAACGGGTCGCGACGCTCGAACGCGTCGCGGTACGTCTTTAGGCAACGGTCGCGATCGTCCGGATGGACGCCGTTACACCAGCCGTCCCCCAATTCGTCCTCGAGCGCGCGGCCGGTGAATGCCAGCCAGCGCTGGTTGAAGTAGTCGCATCGGGCAGAGCTGTCGGAGCGCCAGATCATGATTGGCGCCTGCTCGACGATACTCCGGTATTCGGCGTGACTTAACACGATTGGCGTGCGGGATGGGCCACGACGCCCTAAACGCCGTGGCCGTAGCCGGTCGGATGATGATGCGTGGCGGCGACGCCCGAGGGCGTGTCGAAGGGGTCGACGTGATCGTGGCGAACGGATCCGGTTCGGACTGCGCTGATCACTGCCACGACATCGTTATCGCTGATGAGCTTCCGTTCGTCGGCTATCACCATCAACGCGCGATACACCTCGACGAGCTCACCGCCCTCGACATCGAAGCCGAGGTCCTTGCAACGGCGCTGCACGGCGTGACGGCCTGAATGCTTGCCGAGCACCAGCGGATTCCACGGCGCGCCGACATCCTCGGCGCGCATGATTTCGTAGGTGCGGCGATCCTTCATCATGCCGTCCTGGTGGATGCCCGCTTCGTGCGCGAACGCGTTGCGGCCAACGATCGCCTTGTTCACCTGTACGCCCTGTCCCGTCAACCGCGTCAGCATCTCGCTCGATGGATAGAGCTCGAGGGTGTTGACGCTGGTCGTGTACGGCAGCCGTTCCTGGCGCACTTTGAAGGCCATGACAATTTCTTCGAGCGACGCGTTGCCGGCACGCTCGCCGATGCCGTTCACCGTGCACTCCACCTGCGTCGCGCCGCCCTGCACCGCGGCGATGGAGTTGGCGACCGCCAGGCCAAGATCGTCGTGGCAGTGCGTGCTGAAGACCACCTTATCCGCGTTCGGCACGCGGCTGCGGATGTTCGTGAAGAAATCGCGGGTCTCATCGGGCGTCGCGTAGCCAACCGTGTCGGGCAGGTTGATGGTGTTGGCGCCCGCCTTGATGACCGCTTCGACAACACGGCAGAGGAACTCCATGTCGCTGCGCGTGGCGTCCTCGGCCGAGAACTGCACGTCGAACGTGTGATGCCGCGCGAAGCGGACGGCTTCCACGGCCGCTTCGAGGCACTGCTCTCGCGACATGCGCAGCTTCGCCTGCAGGTGCAGGTCGGACGTAGCGATGAACGTGTGGATACGCCCTTTTTCCGCCGGCTTGATCGCTTCGGCCGCCTTCTCGAGATCCGCCCGGTGCGCCCGCGCGAGGCAGGCGATGGTCGGCCGCCGCACCTCCTGAGCAATGCGGTGCACCGCTTCCGCATCGGCTGGCGACGCAATCGGGAATCCGGCTTCGATGATGTCCACGCCGAGCGCATCGAGCTGCCGGGCTAGACGAAGCTTCTCGGATACCCGCAGTGAGAATCCGGGCGCCTGCTCGCCGTCCCGCAGCGTCGTGTCGAAGATTCGGACGTGTTCTGCCATCAGAAACCTCATGGGGCAGCTGCCGGAGGGCAAGGCCGCCGCATCCATTGGACGCGACCGCGCGACTACTGTCAAAATGATAATTATTCTGTTTGGATTATCACTGCTTATGAGACTGTAGTGCCGTGGAATTGAGCGAATTGCGCGTATTTCTTAAGGTTGCAGCCGAACGCAGCTTCTCGCGCGCCGCCATGAAGTTGCACCGCACCCAGCCAGCCGTCAGTCAGTCGGTGCGCCGCCTCGAGGAAAGCGTGGGCGAGCGGCTCTTCGACCGCGCCACCAAAGACGCCACGCTGACCGATGCCGGACGCCTCCTGCGCGACTACGCCGAGCGCCTCCTGCGCCTTTCCGAGGAAGCCGAAGTCGCGGTCAAAGACCTGCGCGACCTGCGTCGCGGCCGCGTCCTCATTGGCGCCAACGAAGCGTCGGTGCACGTGGTGCTGCCGCTGATTGCCCGCTTCCAGGACGCGCATCCGCTGGTCCACGTCGACGTGCGTCGGGTGCCGGCGCGGCAGATTGGCGCGGAGGTCTCACAGGGAACTCTCGACTTCGGCGTGCTGACGTTTCAGCCCGGCGAGCCGAGACTCAGCTCCATCGTCCTCGGCCATGACGAGCTCGTAATGCTGGTCCCGCCGAATCACCCCCTCGCCAACAGCAAGGAAGTGACGCTCGCCGAGTGCGCCCGCAATCCGGTGATCGCGCATAACGACCCGTCGCACGTTCGCGATCGCGTCCTGCGATTGTTCGAACAGCATCACATTCCGGCAAACATTCTCGTGTCGCTGCCGAGTCTGGAGGGAATCAAACGCGCCGTGGCGACCAACATGGGCGTTGCGCTGCTGCCGCGCCGCTGTGCGGAGTCCGAAATCGCGCGCGGCGAGCTCATCGGGTTGCCGATTCCGGAGATTCGGCTTCGACGCCAGGTTCGCCTCGTGTTCAGACGCGGAGGCGAGCGGTCGCATGCCTCCGCCGCGTTCCTCGCGTCTATCGAGGAGAAGACGAAAAGCCGCTCAGATAAGGAAGGCGAGCGGAAACCGCATTGACCTGCGCGTAGCGGTCCAGCAGCAGGCTGGTGGTATCCCATGCCCCGGTCATGAGCGTGTCGCGGACATGGTCAGGAATTCCAATCCGGACCGTCATGCCGGGCGCCTGACACGTTCGTGTGTCGAGATCCACCTTCAGCAGCGCCTGGGGCTGACGCTCCACCAGCGACATCAGCGCCGCGACATCCGTCGGCGACGCGGTCACGCACGCCAGGCCCATCATCAGCGAATTGCCGAAGAAGATTTCGGCAAACGATTCCGCGACGATGGCACGAATGCCCCAGCGATGCAGCCCCTGCGGCGCATGTTCTCGAGATGACCCCGCGCCGAAGTTCCTGTTCGCGATCAGGATTGCAGCGCCCTGATATTTCGATTCGTCGAACGGATGCACCTGCCCCGACCTCTTCGCGGCGAGGCGATCGTCCTCGAACACATGCTCGCCGAGCCCGTCGAACGTGATCGCCTTCAGGAACCGAGCCGGCATGATGCGGTCGGTGTCCATGTCTTCGCCGCGGATCGGCAGCGCGCGACCTTCGATGGTCTGAATCTTCGCCGTGGCCATTACCGCACCCCCGCGGGAACTTGTTCGGCCAGCTCGCGCACGTCGGTGACGACGCCTGTAATCGCCGCGGCCGCCACCATTGCCGGGCTCATGAGCAACGTGCGTCCTGTCGGACTTCCCTGTCGCCCTTTGAAGTTCCGATTCGAGGAGGCGGCGCACACCTGATCGCCTTCCAGCTTGTCCGGGTTCATACCCAGGCACATCGAGCATCCGGCGTCTCGCCATTCGAACCCGGCGTCACGAAACGTTTTGTCCAGTCCTTCGCGCTCGGCGGCTTTCTGCACACCCACCGAGCCGGGCACTACAAGCGCCTTCACACCGCTCGCCACGTGCTGGCCGCGAACGATGCGTGCCGCTTCCCGCAGGTCCGACAGGCGCCCGTTGGTGCACGAGCCGATAAAGGCGACGTCGATCTTCATTCCCGCAATCGGCTGTCCCGCGCGCAGGCCCATGTAGGTGAGCGCATCGGCCACCTGCTGGTCCGACGTGTTTGCAGGCACCTTTCCGGTAATGCCGATCGACTGACCCGGGTTGACGCCCCAGGTGACGACGGGCGTCAGTTCCTCCGCCTTGATCACGACCTCATCGTCGTAAACCGCATCCGCGTCGGAGGCCATCGAGCGCCACCACTCCTTCGCGCGCTCGAACGCCTCGCCCTGCGGCACGAACGCGCGGCCTTCCATGTACTTGAACGTCGTCTCGTCGGGATTCACGTAGCCGACGCGCGCACCGCCTTCGATGGACATGTTGCAGATGGTCATGCGCTCGTCCATCGACATCCGATCGATGGTGTCGCCGCCGTACTCGTAGGCGTAGCCGTTGCCGCCGCCGACGCCGAGGCGCTGGATGATCGTCAGGATGACGTCCTTCGCGTACACGCCCCGAGGAAGCTGACCCATAACCCGAATACGGCGCACCTTCAGAGGTTCGAGCGCCATGCACTGCGACGCGAGCACATCGCGAACCTGCGAGGTGCCGATACCGAAGGCCACGGCTCCGAACGCGCCATGAGTGGACGTGTGGCTGTCGCCGCACGCGATCGTCATGCCGGGCTGCGTCAGCCCGAGCTCCGGGCCAATCACATGCACGATCCCCTGGCGCTCGTCGCCGATGTCGTAGAGCGGAATGCCGAACTCGCGGCAGTTACGCTCGAGCGAGGAGATCATGTCCTCGGCCATCACATCGATGAACGGGCGCTGACGCTGCCTGGTAGGCACGATGTGATCGACCGTCGCGAACGTGCGATCAGGCCGCGCCACCTTCCAGCCACGCTGCCGCAGCGCGTCGAACGCCTGCGGTGTAGTGACTTCGTGAATCAGATGCAGGCCGATGAACAGCTGCGTCTGCCCCGTCGGCAGCATGCGGACGGTGTGAAGGTCCCAGACCTTCTGCAAAAGAGTTTTACCCATGGCGGAATTTCAATCGTAACATCACCCCCCATGAGAAACGACGCGACATGGTTAGCGGTGCTGGTCGCGACGATCGCGGGCGTGATGATTGTCGCCCCGCGCGCGCAGGCACCGCCTGCGACCAACCCGCGGGTAATTACGGCGCTCGGACCGGAAGCGTTTGTCTCGCGCCTCGTCGCGACCGGGCTCAGCGGGCCGTGGGAAGTCACATGGGGCCCCGACAGCTTCCTGTGGGTCACCGAACGGATAGGCAAACGCGTGGTCCGGATCAACCCGGCGACTGGGGCGCGGACCGTCGCCGTCACGATAGACGAGGTGGATCAAACGCTGTCTCAGGACGGCCTGCTGGGCATGACGCTCCACCCGGACCTGTTGAAAGGGAACAATCGCGACTTCGTGTATGTGGCCTACACCTACGACGGCGATCCGGGAGCCGGGTTCGTTCGGCGCATGAAGGTACGGCGCTACACGTACGATCGTCGCACCGAGCGGCTGTCGAATCCTGTCGACATCCTGACGAACCTCCCGCACGGCACCGATCACGGCGCCGGACGTCTCGTGTTTGGACCGGATGGCAAGTTGTATCTGAGCCGCGGCGATCAGGGCAGCAACTTCCTCGCAAACTACTGCAACGTCAACCATGCGCAAGATCTGCCGACGGCGGCGGATGTACAGGCGAAAGACTGGACGACGTATCAGGGCAAGATTCTGCGCATCAACCCTGATGGTTCGATCCCGAGTGATAACCCCGTCATCAACGGCGTACGCAGTCACATCTACTCGTATGGGCATCGCAATCCACAGGGACTGACGTTCACCCCCGGTAACCGGTTGTTCGACTCCGAGCATGGCGAGAGCATCGACGACGAAGTAAACCTGGTGCTCGCTGGCCGAAACTACGGCTGGCCGCTCATCGCGGGATATCAGGACGATCAGTCGTACGTGTACGCCAACTGGTCGGCGTCAGCGCCGGAGCCGTGTGCCTCGCTGAAATTCGACGTCCTCAATCCGCCGCCATCAGTACCCAGACATAAGGAGTCGGAGTTCCACTTGCCTGACTTCATGCCGCCGGCGAGAACGTTCTTCACCGTGCCGAACGGATATGACTTCCGCGCGCTTGGAAACGCAACCGTTGCACCAGCCGGCCTCGACGTCTATACATCGTCGGCAATACCGGGGTGGCGCAACTCACTGCTGCTGACGACGATGATCAGCGGCGTCGTGTTTCGCATGCCGCTCTCGAACGACCCGCGCAACCCTGTTGGCGCACCAGTCGCGTACTTCAAGACAGGTAACCGCTACCGCGATATCGCCATCGCACCTGATGGCGTTCGGTTCTACCTTGCGACCGATGCGGACGGCCGCACTGTCGGCGTGGACGGTGCGCTCACGCGCGAGCTCGTGAACCCGGATTCGATTCTGGAATTCGTGTACGCCGGCCCGAAACAGACCGATGGCCTTCGACCCAGTAGCGCCACGGTCGTTCGATCGCGACCCTGATACCGATCCGCGGCCCGGTGGCAATCCGCCCGACGGAGATGCCTCTGTCATCGATCGTCAATTTGCTCGTGGCGAGATCGAGCCGGTTGTCCTTGATCGTGATGCCGAGCGCCTTGGTGAGATTGCCGGGTCCGCGACACAGTGCGTGCTCGTCGATCTCGCGCCCGTCGGGCGCGCGGCGCTTTTGCATCAACTCGATGCCGTCGAGGGGCTGCAGCGCGCGAATCAGCACCGCGCCAGGGTACCCGTCGGCTTCGGTGACGGCGTTCATCAGATAGTGAATGCCGTAGTTCAAGTAGACGTACGCGAAGCCGGGCGGTCCAAACAGCGGCTCGCTGCGCTCCGTGCGCCCGAAGGAGGCATGGCAGGCCGGATCGTCTTCACCGATGTACGCTTCGGTCTCGACGATGATGCCGGCGGTAATGCCCTCGCGCGTGCGATGCACCAGCACCTTCCCCAACAGATCCTCAGCCACCTTCAACGTGGGACGCGCATAGAACGAATGCGGCAGAACGTGACCGGTTCGAACGTCCCGAACGGTCCGAACGCTATCTTGCCGCGTAGGCATTACTTCGGCCTGCGGCAAGCACGTGACGGAGCGCCTGGCCGGTATACGACTTCTCGACCTGCGCCACCTGCTCCGGCGTGCCGGTGGCGATCACATATCCGCCTTCCGCCCCGCCCTCAGGCCCGAGATCGATCAGGTAATCCGCCGTTTTAACCACGTCGAGGTTGTGCTCGATGACAAGCAGCGTGTGGCCGGCCTCGACCAGTTTCTTGAACGCCGCGAGCAGCTTGGCGATGTCGTCGAAGTGCAAGCCGGTGGTCGGCTCGTCGAGGATGTAGAGGAGCCGCTCGCCGCCGAACGATGCCAGATGCGCAGCAATCTTGATGCGCTGCGCCTCTCCTCCCGACAGCGTCGTCGCCGGCTGGCCGAGGCGAAGGTAGCCGAGGCCGATCTCATCCAACACCTGCAGACGGCGCAGCACCTTCGGCGACGTGCTGAAGAACGCCAGCGCCTCGCGTACCGTCATCTCGAGCACCTGATGAACGGTCTTGCCCTTGTAACGAACCTCGAGCACTTGCGGCTTGAAGCGCATGCCGTCGCACTGCTCGCACGGCACGAAGACGTCGGCGAGGAACTGCATCTCGACGCGCACTTCGCCTTCACCCTGACACGCCTCGCAGCGGCCACCGGGGACGTTGAACGAGAAATGGCTTGCCGTCAGTGCGCGCGATTTCGCGTCCTTCGTCAGGGCGAACAGCTCGCGGATCGGATCGAACGCCTTCAGGTACGTGACCGGGTTCGATCGCGGAGTCCGACCGATCGGCGCCTGATCCACAAGGACGGCGTCGGTGATGTACTCGAGTCCCTGCAGCTCACGGAAGGCGCCCACACGGCGATCCCAGTCGCCTTTTGCGCGCTTGATGGCAGCGTAGAGCACATCGTGCACCAGCGTCGACTTGCCGGATCCGCTGACGCCGGTCACGCACGTCAGCGCGTTCAGCGGGACTTCGATATCGATGTCTTTCAGGTTGTGTTCGATCGCTCCCTTTAGCCGTATCTTCTGCGCCAGTCCCTTGCGCCTCGGATGCGGAATCGGGATAGCCAGCTCGTTGCGGAGATACTTGGCCGTCAGTGATCGCGACTCCTGCAATAAGCCGCGATAGTCGCCGGAGTACACGACCTTGCCGCCCTGCTCGCCGGCACCGAGACCGATGTCGACGACGTGATCGGCGACGCGAATCATGTCCTCATCGTGCTCGACGACCAGCACGGTGTTTCCCTGGTCGCGGAGCTGCTGAAGGATGTCGATGAGCCGCCGGTTGTCGCGCGAGTGCAGGCCGATCGACGGCTCGTCAAGGACGTAGAGCGTGCCCACGAGCGCAGAGCCGAGCGATGTGGCCAGATTGATGCGCTGCGATTCGCCTCCCGATAGCGTGGACGAAAGTCGATCGAGCGTCAGGTAATCCAGTCCGACGTCCGCGAGAAATGACAGGCGCCGTCGGATCTCGCGCAGCACCTTGTCGGCGACCGCAGATTCTTTTTCGGTGAGCTCGAGCTCCGCAAAGAACTGCTGCGCCTCGCGCACGGTCAGCGCGGAAACCGCATCGATGGTCCTGCCGCCAACTCGTACATCACGCGCTTCACGACGCAGCCGTGCGCCGCCGCAGTCCGGACAGGCGAGATAGCCGCGGTACCGGCTGAGGAACACGCGCACGTGGACCTTGTATTTCTTTCGCTCGAGCCACCGGAAAAAGCCGCGGATCCCGTCGTAGCCTCCATCACCCTCGACGACGAACGTCCGCTCATCGTCGGTCAGCTCCGACCACGGTGCATCGAGGCGAATGCCGGTTTTGCGGGCAGCGCGTTTCAGCTCCGCCAGCTGCGCGCGATAGTGCGGTTTGCTCCACGGCTCGATGGCGCCCTGATTGATCGACTTCGACGCATCAGGCACCACCAGGTTCATGTCGAGCTCGATGATGTTGCCGAAGCCGTGGCAGGTCGGACAGGCGCCGAACGGGTTGTTGAAGGAAAACAGTCTCGGCTGCGGCGTCTCGTAGGCGATGCTGCACGTGCGGCATTCGAAACGCTCGGAGAACTCCAGGCGGTTCGCGCCAGCTTCTTCGAGCACAATCGCAAATGCCGCACCGCCCCCCTCGCGATATGACGTCTCGATTGAATCCGTCAGCCGGCTGCGCAAGTCGCCTTCAATCTTCAACCGATCGACGATGACGTCGAGCGTCGTTCGATCCTTGAGCGCCGCGCGATCGATCTCGTCAAACGCGAGAGCACGCCCATCGACGAGCAGACGGCCATAGCCGCGTCGCTGCAGCGTCGAAACCGTTTCGGCAACAGGGTCGAAGCGAGCAACCTCCCCTTCGAAGAGATCGTCTCCGGGCTCCGCATCGTCCGGCGTTGTTGTCGGCGCTGCGACGACCGGAATCTGGAAGCCGATCATCACCCGGGTCTCGGCGGGGAGTTCGGACAGACGCTTCGCCACGATCTCAGCGGTCTCGCGCACGACTTCCTGACCGCACCGGCGGCAGTAGGTGCGGCCGACGCGCGCGTACAACAGCCGCATGTAGTCGTGAATTTCGGTGGTCGTGCCGACGGTCGACCGCGGATTGCGAACGCTGTTCTTCTGACGAATGGCGATCGCGGGGCAGATGCCTTCGATGCGGTCGACGTCCGGCTTTTCCATCCGCTCGAGGAACTGTCGAGCATAGGCGGAGAGCGACTCCACGTATCGACGCTGTCCTTCGGCGTAAATCGTGTCGAAGGCGAGCGAAGACTTACCCGACCCGCTGACGCCCGTGAAGATGACGAGCTTACCGTGCGGCAGTGTGACGTCGACGTTTTTCAGGTTGTGGGTGCGCGCGCCGCGAACGACGAGCGGCCCACGAGCCGATTGGCGGGTCTCGGGCATCCTGTGGAGAATTTCGCCTAAACCGTAAGAGAAAAATGGTACTACCGCCGTTCGGCCGCCGCAAGCGCCGTGGCATTTCGCAGCGCGGACACTGCAAAGACGACGAGAAGACAGGCTGAGGCTGCGATTCCGCCGAAGTCGAACAGCGGCACGGAGACCGGACCAATTCGCACGTGTGGATTCCGCAACAGCGCGAGCGCTCCCGCAGCAAGCATGATCCGCAGTTCCGTGGGGCCGACGCCGGCGACGGACAACTTGAATACCCCACTGACCGCTGTTGACAGGAACACCTCTCCGGAAACAAGCAGGTAGGCGATCAGCACACCGAGCGCGACGACGGGTGTCATGAACGAAGAGCATGCCAGGCCTCCCAGCAGCAGCGTGGCGCCCGCGATATCCACCACGTGATCCACATAGAAGCCGTATCGAGGGCGCTCTACGTGGCGCACGCGCGCCAGCGTGCCGTCAAGGCTGTCGCCAAACCAGTTGAGCGCAAGAGCAACAACCACGATCCAGAGCGCGCGAGCGTCCCATCGCGCGGCGGCGAATGCCCCACCGGCCATGGCCATCGCTGCCAGCGCCAGAGCGGTCAGGTGATCCGAATTAATCGCGCGTGGCAGCCGCTGCGCGATGAAAACGAGCAGCCGCTTTTCTGGCGCAGCCAGAACGCTGCGGTGTTCGCGCACATGACTCATGGGAAAACCTCCTCATCAGGCAATGTGCGAACGGCAGGAAAAGTGGCTCTCGCCTTCGCCAAGGCTACGGCGGGCAGGCGGAACGAGACGTGCACCGAACAACGTCATGACGGGAACCTACAAGCCGAAGTGGGCTGTTTACTTAGGGATGGCAGCGCTCGCGGTCGTCGTGATGGTTGTCTGGCCGCACTCGCGCAGCCGGCTCGGTATGGGCACGTCGTCGATTGGAAATCCGGCGATCGGCACCACGGGGCGTGTGAACGCGGCGCCCGAAGACTCCCCAGCTACGGTGCACGACCTCGACACGGTGCTGCGTACGGTCGATCAGAACGAGCTGATCGGACGTCGCGTCGACTTCCACGTGAAGGTCGCGGACGTGAACGATTACACCTCTTTTTGGGTGGGTAACAAGGACAACCGGATGCTGGTCGTGCCCGGACGCGACAACCCACCGATGAAGGTCGGTCAGACGGCGCGAATTACGGGATCGATTGAACGCGCGCCGAAAGACCAGGAGGTTTACATCCGCGCCGACAACGTGATCCCCGAGGGCTGAACGCGTGCCGCACGATGCGGCACGCGCCCACCTCAATTCAGCTCGCTCTTGCCACCGGGTCGCGCTTCACTTCGGTGAGCAGCGCGGGTTCCTGCGCGTAGTCACCGATTGCGATCCCCGCATCCTTGTCGGCGGCGACTTTGGATGATGACAGCTTGCCTTCTCCAACACCCGATCGCGGCATATGCAGCTGAATCGCGGTGAAGTTGTAATCCTTTGAACGGTCCGCAGCGGCAGCGGTTGGCTGCCACCAAATCCACACGGCACCCTCGGCCAGCGCGACGATGTCAACCGAGCCGTCAGGCCGCATCACACGCTTGGCATAACGAATCGTATGGTCGAGTCCTCCGGGCAGGTGAATCCAGCCGACGGTACCGGGCTCCTTCAACGCGTCCATTGTCCTCGCGGGATCTTTCTGGACGGCTTGAAACACGCTGTCCCGTTCCGCATCGGTTGACCAGCGACTGATGACAAGCTCGAGCGGCTGCTTCTCATCGCCGGCCTTGAAGGTATAACGGTCGGCGGCACGGTTCGTTTGTTGCGCGTGGATACCAGGCGCGGTGGCGAGCATGAAGGCCACCAAGCCCAACAGAATGCCAGTTCTGTTCAGCATGCAGTCCTCCTTGTTTGCCTGACGCTTCGACAAGCTCAAGGCGATCCGAGGCGCGCCCTGAGGAAGCGAGGCGCAAATTTCCAACGCGTTTAGACGGCGTCGCGCGAATTTGGTTTTACCGTTTCAGCGCTTTGGCGACGACTCTCAGATCAGCCACCAGTGACTCGTACGCCTGCCGTCGGCCTTCTGAATCCGGCGCACGCAGCACGGCCGAGGGATGAATGGTTGCGACGACGTGTTCAGCAAGAGGGCTGACCACCAGCTTGCCGCGGTTCTGCATCAGCTTGAATTGGGCTCCCAGCATCGACTGCGCAGCCGTCGCACCGAGGCAGACAACGATTTCCGGTTTGACCGCGCGCAGCTCGGCTTCGAGCCACGGCCGACACGCCTTCACCTCGGACGCGCGCGGCTTCTTGTGGATGCGACGCTTGCCGCGCGGCTCCCATTTGAAATGTTTCACGGCGTTGGTGACGTACACGTCATCACGCGGAATGCCGGCGTCTTCGAGTGCTTTGTCGAGCATCGCGCCTGCCGGCCCGACAAATGGCGCGCCCTGGCGATCTTCCTGATCGCCCGGCTGCTCGCCGACAAACACGACACGCGCTTTCCCAGGGCCGGCCCCAAACACGACCTGCGTCGCTGTCTTGTAGAGATCGCAGCCACGGCATTCGTGCGCCGCGACGGTCAATGTCCGGATACTCTTGGTCTGGGGGACAAACGGGGCCGCAGACCGTTCCCCGCCGGGATTGGCGTCGTCCGGACTGCCCTTTTTCGCCATGAAGGCCTATACTCTAGCTTTCGTCAACCCAGGAGGTTGAGTGATGCGTGTATTGCTGACAGCAAGTCTCGTGCTCGGCCTCGCCACGGCGGCGATGGCGCAGACGGCAGATCTCAAGGTCGGTGACCAGGCGCCGAACTTCAAGCTGCAGGCGACCGACGGCAAGACCTACCAGCTCTCCGATTTCAAAGGCAAGAAGGCAGTTGTGGTTGCATGGTTCCCCGCGGCGTTCACGCGCGGCTGCACCATCGAGTGCAAGTCGTTGGCGGAAAACGGCGACAAGATCAAGATGTACGACGTCTCTTACTTCATGGCGAGCGTCGACCCGATCGAGAAGAACACCGAGTTCGCGAAGGCGAAGAGCGTAACGCTCGGCCAGGGCGCCAACGCACAGGTCGTCGAGAAGAAGGAAGCCGACTTCCCGCTGCTCAGCGACCCGACGAAGGAAACGGCGAAGGCGTACGGCGTGCTGAACGACCGCGGCGTCGCGAATCGCTGGACCTTCTACATCGACAAGAACGGCAAGATCACCTACATCGAGAAGATGGTGAAGCCTGAGACGTCAGCGGAAGACATGATCGGCAAGCTGGCCGAGCTGAAGATTCCGATGATGCACAAAGGCACCAAGTAGCGCGCGACCTTCCGCCGCGCGAGTTGTTGAATCCCTCCTGAGTTGATCAGCTGATCCGGGGAATTACGGTTCCCCGGATCTTTCCCTTCAGCGTAAAAGCCCCGCCGTTTGCATCGCCGTCCGTCATGGGAAGGACATGTATAGCTGCGCTCGCATTCTCCGTACTGGTGATCGTGCCCGCGGGGGCGATTGAGTGGACGCACTTCGAAACCGCGGTGCGCGGTTATCCGGTGATGCGCGACGCGAACGGCCGGCGCATCGCGGACGGGAACTTCGTGCAGTGGATCGCGAAAGACGGTCTGCACGTGCAGATTACGTACGCCGGTCGCGGCAAGCGCATGGAGGAAACCGTCGTGCTCCAGCAGCGACCCGAGCTCGCACAGCGTGCCTGGCGATGGCGCGAGACTGCGAATGGCAGAACCATCCGCAGCTTCGACATGAATTTCGTATCAGGCGCCGCGACGGCGAGCAAAGTCGAAAAGGGCGAAACGAAACACTGGTCGGACACGCTCGACGTC